>OATT01000289.1_pt1 | contig 53297 bp, 50 predicted proteins | sample 1476071 | NCBI WGS metagenome assembly OATT01 (sample SAMEA2579989, study PRJEB22360) | human gut metagenome | biome: human gut; feature: human-associated habitat; material: faeces | place: Denmark | collected 2008/2010 | reverse complement strand
TGATACCTGCTAGTCCATCAATGCCACAGCGCATATCAGTGTGACCACAAACGATGGGTCACCTACCATTTACGAAGTAAATATCTCCTCCACTGGTAGGGAATGAATATGTTTTGAACATTCGAGAAATTAACGAGCATGTTTAGACATCTCCGCTAAAACGGCATGTAAGATATGTTTATCAACTCCGTTATAAAACGTCGCTTCAGCACCGTTTATTTTGAAGTAACATGAAGGGGTATCGGTATAGCGCTGATTAGATGAAGGTTGATTTAACTGAACAGGAACAATGATTGGATTTTCTTTCATAAAAAAAATTCACCTCCTTTTCTTTGATAGCTTCATTTTAGCTTAAAGTTGGAAGTCAAAATAGACAGGTTTATATTACCCGCTTACAGTATAATTATTAATCTCTATTCTTGTAACTAGTTAATTTACCTCTGCTCGTTGTTTTAAATCAGCAATAATTTGTGGATATTCTTTATCTAATCGATAAGGAATCATAAGTAGTAATTGAATAAATATAACGACAATTGGAAGCCCCAAATATAAAACTTTAATCGCTGTGATGGCTGTATCTGGTTGAACTGATAACGAACCATCATATGCACCCATTGCTAAAACTCCCCCAACTAATGCACTTCCGATTCCAGCACCAAATTTCCCTCCGAAACTTTGCGCACTAAAAATTAACCCTTCTGTTCTCACATTTGACTTCCATTGTCCATATTCAACAGTATCTGCAATAAAGGCAAATTGTACTCCCATCACACAAGCAAATCCTGCTCCACGTAATAAAGATGTTCCAATAACCATCATTGTATGAGTTGGATTAATTAGTAAGACTAAATAACTAACTAAAATAATACTCCAACCAAGTACATTTGTGTATCGTTTTCCAATGCGTTTAACAATTGGGGCAATACATAATAGTGTAATGACCATTGGAATCATATAGGCTGAATTTAAAATAGAAGCTAAGTTTACATTATTTAAAATATATTGGCTGTAATAAGTGTTTACACTGATCATTAAAGCAGAAAAGATACTTGTAAAAGCTCCAAGCGTTGTTACAATAATCCAGTATTTATTTCGAATTAATGCTTTTAATCCGATTTTAACTGGAACTGTTTCACGTTTAGAGGCCTCTTCTCCAACAACTTCCTTAGTTCCTAAGAAATTGATGATAAATAAAATAACGGCAACCCCTGTAAAAATAGCATACGTCATTGACCAAGCTCTACTTGTTCCACCTAATGCCTGAATTAATGGCATTGTTGTTGCAGCCACGATAAAGTTAGCAATTTGGGCAAATACAACACGGAAGATATTTAATAATGAACGTTCATATTGATCTTGTGTCATCAATGAACTTAAAGCTCCGTAAGGAACGTTAATCCCTGTATAGAACGTATTGACTAAATTATAGGTTACAAAGATATACACAAGCTTTGTCTTCGTATCGAAATCTGGAACTGAGAACATCGCAACTGTTGCAATGGCAAATGGAATGGCCATTCTTAATAACCAAGGCCGTGCTTTCCCATGTTTTGATTTCGTATTATCCACAATTAATCCCATAATAATATCTGTAATTCCATCAATAAATCGTGAAATTAACATAATAGTCCCAATTGATAAAGCACTGACATGCGCAACATTTGTATAATAATACATTAACCATGCACTCATTGCCCCCCAAACCACATTACATCCGGCATCTCCACACCCATATGCTAGTTTTGAGGTTAAACTTAAACCTGCTTGTTTTACATTACCTCCAACCATTTTTACACTAACACTCATCTTTTAATCCCCCTCTACCAAATTGATTTCATTGTATAAACGCTGATTTCTTCAACTGCATCCACATCAGCAAATACTGCTTCAAAAATTCCATCTTTTCTTTCTGTATAAAATAACTTCGTTCCTGCAGCCTCTCCCTCATTAATAAAGACCTCAACCACACGACGATCCACAAAAACCTCTAAGCTTTTCACGTCTAAAACATCAGTAACAAAGCTTGCATGACTGGATTTCACCCCTTCTGTTTCAATAGACGTAATTTGATTCTTGCGTTGTAATCGGATTGATCCTTGCTGACTTCTACCAAGTATAAAATAAAAATCACTATCTCCGTTAATTTTAATTTTTGCATAATAAGTATTGCCTTCAATCGAATTTAATAACACATTTTCTTTTGATCCCTTATAAAGAAGCTTGTCTTTTAAGTCATAAACTTCTTTAACTGGTTTCATATACAGATGTTGATTAATAACCTGAAGTTCTCTTGGCAAAGCCATACTTCCATAAGCACCATTCTCTTCGATAACATGCTCATGATAAAAGTCTGATACCCAACCAATTGCAATTCGTCGATTTTCATGCTCAAATGTTTGAACTGCGTAGAAGTTACTTCCAAAATCAAACAGTCCTTTATTATGGACGTCTAATCGATGTCCCTTTAAATCTCCTATGTAATACATCGTCGGTTGAATACGTTGATACTCGTCTGTATAGAACATGTAGGCGGCAACGGCGACAAATTGATGATTTAATTCAAATAAATCAGGACATTCAATGGTATAAACACCCTCTTTAGATTCTGTCAGCACCTCACCGGTATAAATGAAATTCTCCATATCATCTGATTCATACATGACAATCGCTGGGATATCATTAATCTGAGTTCCAAGGACCATTTTCCATTTCTCATCATGATAAAAGACTTTTGGATCTCGGAAATTAAATGAAAAAGGACTCCCTGGTTTTTCAATAATAATTTTTTCTTCTTCAAATGTGACCCCATCTACTGATGATACCATAGTTTGATATTGATTGGTTTCGTCACAGTCTTCTAAAGGACCTATATGTCGTGTTAAATAAAATTGAATTCGATTATCTAACGCCACAGCACTTCCCGAGAATGCTCCCCCTTTTAATTCATTCGATTCTAAGATTTCATCTTGTGGAAATAAAACATAAGGTAAATGAGTCCAGTGAATTAAATCTTTACTAACTGCATGTCCCCAATGCATATGGCTCCATTCTTGAGAATGAGGATTAGCTTGATAAAACAAATGATAGTATCCTTTATAAAAACAAAGTCCATTCGGATCATTAATCCAGTTTTTATACGGTCCAAAATGATATTGCTCACGATAAGGTGTATCGTACCAACTCGCTAGTTCATCTTTAATTTCTAACATCTCGTTATTTTTTACTTCAATAAATTTAACACCCGTATCCAAAATATTTTCGTGTCCACTTAGATAAGCAATTGAACTTTTTGCATTTAAAAGGCTCAGTTGATATTCTGTCTCTTTTTCAAGATTAAACTTTACCAACTTATAATTAAAGATTCCTGATTTAATTGTTGATGATTCAGAAGTACTAAGATTAGTTAAACTTACTTCGCCCTGTTCTTCCTGAATACTTTTTACAAATATCTCTAAGCAATTATATTGCCCTGAATTAAATTTCATAGCTCCCCCTTCTATCGAACCCGTTCGATACTGTTGAAAAAATTATCAAACCCGTTCGATACTGTTGAAAAAATTATCAAACCCGTTCGATACTACTATCATACTATACGCTTACATTTTTTGCAAGCGTTACCCACCAAAATTTGTAAACATTTTTTTTTGCTCTGAAAAGGGAACTCATATTTTTGATATCAGTTCCCCTTCGATTCTTTTAAATGGTTGTCTGTCCTTCTCGCAGCTCCACATCTAATATAAGATGTTGTTTTTCAATCACTTTTCCATCTATTAAACTAACAATCGCATTAGCTGCCTCTTGTGCTAATTGTTCAATTGGCTGAACAACAGACGTCATAATCGTCTCATTCATTGTCGTCATATAAGTTCCATCATAAGCAATCAATTTTAGATTTCCTGGCACCTCATAACCTAATTGCCTTGCTTTTTGCAAACAAGCTAAAATAGCTAAATCAGCACCTAAAATAGCATCAACATCAGGATATTGACTAAATAATTCATCTGCTACCTTCTTAAAATCATCAGGTTCAAAACAATTAATTCCCATTTCAATATCATGAACTTCAATGGAAGCTTTCTCTAAAATATCTCTAAATGATTGATGATATTCGTGGGCTGGTGTATTAACAATGGTTGCCCCTTTAATTTGAACCACTTTTTTACAACCATTACTGATGAGTTTATTCGCAGCTAACACCCCACCTTTATGGTGATCAGAAGAAATAATCGGAATATTAGCATCAATATAACGGTCAATCGCTACTAAAGGTCGATTAATTTTTTGATACTCTTCAACATCTAAAGTGTGAGCCCCCATAATAATCCCATCCATTACCTGTCTGCGTAATAACTCTAAAAATTCTTTCTCTACATGATCACGATTTACCGTTCCACAGATCATTGTTTTATATCCTAACTCATATAAAAACTTTTCGGTATATTTTACAAATGTACTAAAAAAAGGATGATCAATATGTGGAATAATGATTCCTATAATATTCGTTTTATTTCTATATAAATTACGTGCCAATTCATTGGGCATATAATCTAACTCTTTCATTGCTTTTTCTACTTTTTCTCGTGTTTTTTCAGATACATATCCTGTATTATTCAATACGAGTGAGACCGTACTTGGAGCCACTCCAGCCCGTCTCGCAACATCTTTAATACTCGCCATAAATCTCCATCCATTTCAATTTATCATTCTTTCTATTTTATCATAACATCCATTCTTTAGTCATTAAGAACAAAAGCTAGTTCCCCTGATAAGTAACTAGCTTTTGTTTAGTTTTTAATATTCATAATGTCTAGTACTTCTTCAAGAGATTTCACACGATAATCTGCTTGTAATTCAGGTTCCCTATTTCCACTTTCATAAAAACAAGTTTTAACCTTGGCCTTTTGTCCTAGAAGAATTTCAATTTCTCTATCTCCAACAATCATCGCTTCCTTTAGATCAATCTGATACTTGTCTAGTAAGTAATATATCGCTTCAGGATCTGGTTTTCGCGCAAATTGATTGTCTTTTGTCACGATTTCTGTGAATAACTCGACCATTCCATTCTTCCTTAAAATATCATAAGTAGTACTCCCCCGATGCGTTAAAATGTAATTATATCTTCTCGCCTCTTTAATTCTTTGACAAACCTCTTTAGCATATGGAAATGGTAACATGCTTGATAAATCAATGTGACTTTTTTCATCTTGATATACCTCAATTAATTCTTCACCTAATAAAAACCGTTTTTGATAATATTGAACGGCTGTTTTTTCAGAATTCAAAAATAGCTTTAAAACCTCATCATACTTAGCTTCAATTCCATACTTTTTTAATGCTCTTAAAAAGGCGTTGACCATTCCCGGATAAGAATCAAATAATGTACCATCAAAATCCCAAATCACATGTTTAATCATCGTCATTCCCCTATTCATCGCTCATTAAATTAATTCGATATGATCTAAATCTAATTTATATTTAACATCCTTACGCTCAACAATCACATTAATTTTTTCCTTTAATTCAGGATCTTCCATTAGCTTCATCATTAATTCTTTTGTTGGATTAATCGCATATGGTGTTCCAACATGATGGAACATTGTTAAATCCCCTGTCGTATCTCCATAGGCGTAGCTTTGACTTAAATCAATATCATACTTTTCAACTAACTCACGAAGTGCTTTTTGTTTACTAACAGCATCCCACATCGGAATAACATTTCCGTTATAACGCCCTGAATCATCTGTTTCATAAATTGTTCCTCTAAAATCATCCATTTTATACTTCATAGCCATTTTACTTACAAGTTCAATTGGAGATCCTGATATTGCAATAACAATATGTCCTTGTTCTTTATGCCATTTCATTCTTTCACGTGTAAAAGTATAAATACGATCACCTTTTTGATTGATAACTTTTTGTGCCACATGATCAATGTGTTCTTTACTTACACCAAGAATAGCTTGTTTATAAGCATCCACCATCTTCAATAGATACTCATCATAGTCACCTTCACGACGATCCCATTTTAAATAAACAGGTTTCACTTCGTTATGCCAAACATCCTCTTCGATTAATTCATATTTAATAATTTTCTTGAATACTTCCGTAATAAGTCCTTCACGATAAATCGTACCATCAATATCAAAAAAGGCTGCAATCTTAGACATGTTACCCCTCCTGCTGAAATTAAATTTTGAACAACATACTGACACTAAGATTTAGTGTTAACAAATGGTGTTCGGACTATAATAGCAAACTAATTAAAAAAAATCAAGAATAAAACAACATTAAATTTATTCTTACCATTCAGTTTTGTATGCGTTTTACTTTGTCGATTTATAAAATTCTATTTTTTATCATTTACAGCGATAATAAATTCTATTACGTTCATACAATATCATACCTTTAATCAAGAACGATAAATCGAAAAGGGATCTATATGGGAACTTATTATAAAAATTGATTTAAAGATAAATTAATGATTATTATGGGAAATTGGACGAGTGACTGCTATGAGAGGACCATTAAAAGGCGCTAAAATCGTCGTTGTTGATAATGATTAAGTAAATGGCGCAAAAACACTAGTTTATATTCAGGATAAAGTTGGAGAGGCACTCTTTCTAAACTTAGATACCTCCATTGAAGAAAATGCAAAACAAATGGGCGAGCAAACAATCGAATGTTATGAAAAATTAGATATCGCAATCAATGATACTAGTGTAATAGGAAATCCCGTTCCAGTTCATGAATTAACTAAAGAAGAATAAAAGGATCATAAAAGAAGGCGAATTTAGCTTTTTCTATGGTCCTTTATATTGTTCATCTTATTTCAAATTAATTATTTTCTTCGCTATACTTGTGTAGATTTTGAAGATCTTAATTGCATAAGTTTTTCAATTAGGGAATTGACGACGCCACTACCACGACTCACAACTAGCCCAGTAACTATCTCCCCAACATATGGAACAACCATAGTTATTCCTAATATACTAAATAAATCTAACTTAGCACAAACACAAACTGCGATACTTAATATAATTGCTCCGATTTTTTTATAGCTTAATTTCCCATTATTTTTGAATAATGTATTGAATGTTTCAACGGCTGATTCTATCAGAATTGCGACTACGACAACTGCTAGCAGTTCCATCATTAGTTAACCTCCCCCCGAAAATATTAGTTATTCATAAAGATTGATTGTTAAATCCTTTCCTGAACTTATATTTTTTTTGTATAGGATAAACTGATCCAACCAGCCCCACTTTTTAGCTTTCCGAAGCCATTACTTTCATCAACAATTGTATAAACTTCGTTAGCTTTAACAGTAGTAACGACAGGGTAACTAGTACCTGCACCCGATCGAACATTTAATACGGAACAATTCACAATTTTAACTTGATAGCCAGATGAACTGGAAGATGAAGTGGTTGTAACTTTTTCAACATAATCTGTCCCCATTGAAATCCAACCCGCTCCAGATTTCAAGCGTCCTAATCCATTGGATACTTCTACAATGGTATAAACTTCACCTTTTTTAACAGTTCCTACAACTTGACTTGTGAATGAGGCTTCTTTACGAATATTTAATTCATTACAAATCACTTTTACAGTAAAACTTGAAGAACTATCGGTTGAGTCTGTTGGGGAGTCAATTTTAACTTTTTCAACATAGTCTGTTCCCATTGAAATCCAACCCGCTCCAGATTTCAAGCGTCCTAATCCGTTGGATACTTCTACAATGGTATAAACATCACCTTTTTTAACAGTTCCTACAACTTGACTTGTGAATGAGGCTTCTTTACGAATATTTAATTCATTACAAATCACTTTTACTGTAAATTTTAATCCTGGTAAACTTGGAGACTCATCATCAGGTGAATACGGAGGTGAGATAACCGTTGTTCCACTAGATAATTTAGGGTCACATCTTCCCTCTTTAATCGCTTGCAAAACAGTTTCTACTCTTGTTTTAACACTGTTCCAACGACCCTCATCTCGAATTCGGTGTGGACAATTTTTAGCTGAAAAATCAGCATGTTGTTTTAAAGCATCAATTCCTAAATCATATTGATATAGTAGTCGTGCCATCACATAAACTGCATTTTCTTCTGCAGCGGTATATTTAGACCCCCCTGATTTTGAATAACAAATTTCAACGGCAATTCCATAACGATTACCAAGTCCACTACTACCATCACCGGCATGCCAAGCATTACGGTTAAATGGTATTCCTTGAATAACATACGTATCATCTACGGCAAGATGATAAGAAACTGAATTATTATTACCAATCATATAGCTGATTTCATTAGTTGCTGATGCATCATTTGCAGTATTATGACAGACAACATATCTAGGTTTCATGGGATAGGGACACTTGATTGAATATTTACTACTTGAAACTAAGTTTTCTTTAAAAATATAACTCATTTTTATTAACCTCCCTCTAAAGAGTCTTATATTGTATTGTTATTTAGAAGTTCTTGAACTAAATCAATTACTTGGATAATGCACTGGGACGGTTACATATCTTATAATCTTATATATCTTAGTTCCTGTTTTATCATATTCAACAAAATAGTTTATTGAATGGTCCTTTCACTACCTCTGTATTTAATTTTATCTTACAATAATTAGAAATATTAGTTAAAAAGAGATGACTCCTGCACAATACAGAAATCATCTCTTTTTCATTTCGAGGTGGTCGCTCATAAAATCATTTATTGAATATGAATCTTAACCATTTCGATTCGTTTATCTTTCACACATTCGATTTTAAATACAAGGTTTTCATATTCGACCATGCACTCTTCTGTTTCACTTGGAATATAGTCAATTTGGTTAATTAAAAATCCACCTAATGTATCATAGTCTTCTGTCTCTTCATCAAGATTTAATTGCAATTTATCATTAAGTTCTTTTATGCTAATCAATCCGTTAACAATATATGTATCATTATCAATTTTTCGAATAACAGGATCATCGTCATCGTATTCATCATTAATGTCACCCATCACTTCTTCAATTAAATCTTCAATCGTTACAATTCCTGAGAACCCTCCATACTCATCAATCAATACAGCAAGATGGTTTTTAGATTTTTGTAACTCCTTAAATAGTTGATCAATGTTTTTACACTCAGGTACGAAATAAGGCCGATGAAGTAATTTTTTTATATCCACATTTTCAAATCCAACTTGATAAGCTTCATGCAAAAAATCTTTAAGATATAAAATTCCAATAATGTTGTCCATATCGCCTTCATAAACTGGAATACGTGAATAATTTTCTTCTAATAATTCTTCAATTGATAATGGTAGCTTACTATTAATCATATAAACTTCAGTCCGAGGAGTCATAACCTCTTTAGCAAGTTTATCATCAAAATCAAAGATACTATTAATCATTTCTTTTTCAATTTGATTAATGACACCATATTCTTCTCCTGCATCAACCAGTGATTTTATTTCCTCGCGAGATACTTTTTCTTCTAAATCCGTGTCGCTCATTCCAATGACTCGAAGTAATAAGTTAGTCGATAAAGATAAGAGTTTAACGAAAGGTTTCGCAAATTTAGAAACAAAGACAATCGGTCTCACCGACAACATCGCCATCTGTTCTGATTTTTGTAAAGCAATACGCTTAGGTACAAGCTCACCAAAGACGAGTGTAAAATAAGATAAGATTATGGTAATGACTACTAGCGAGATAGATTGTGCATAAGGTATACCGAGCTGTGATAAGGAAGCACCAATAACTTCTGAGATTCCTGTAGCTGCTGAAGCACTTGAAAAAAATCCTGCTAATGTAATCCCCACTTGAATGGTTGATAAAAACTTATTTGGTTCTTCTAATAAATCAACGAGTAAGGATGCTTTCTTATTTCCGTCATCTGCTAACATTTTTATTCGATTTCGATTGACCGATACAATCGCCATCTCCGCTGACGCAAAAAATGCATTCAATAACGTTAATACTAAAATCAAAATAAATTGTGACACTAAGCTCATCGGTTCCGGGTCCATAAAATTTATCTCTCCTCTATATTATGAATTTTACGGCTATTCTAATATATGAAAGACTCTTCAGTATGAGTCAGGAAATTATCTTTACAACTCTCTTTGAATATCTACCTTGATACTAATACTATATTCACTTCCTATCAGGTGGTAACAAAAAATCCCCGCATAAAAGGGCTGTCTCAAACTTGAGATAGCCCCCTTAAAAACGAAACTTATTTATATACACTTCATACCAATCCGTTTTCCATCCTTGTTCCTGACAAAGGGCGAGTAATTGGTTTTCATCATTAACTCCTCGTTCGGTAATTAAACGATGTGTCATTTTATTAACCATTAAACCATTGTCTATATCATCAGCATATTGTTTATAAATTGCATAACTACGTATATGTGAGAATTCACAATTCAGCTTTAATGGATCACCTGTTAATTCATCATATTTAACATTATAAGTTTTCTTACGTTTTTTCTTTAATGTCCGACGCGCTACCGCTTTATCTTTATCGTATTCTAACCTCAGACGAACAACCGTATCACACATATAAATACTCTCATAAAATTCTTTTGATGCAATAAGAGCTAATCCTCTTTTTCCTACTCCATTTTCTTCAATCTCTTTAGCTAACTGCGCAACGACTTGAAAACCTCTAATATATGGCTCCCCATTAAAGTACTGCTTATCTTCACTCGGTAGTTTCATTGCGATATATCTCGCATTATCCACACTAGTTCGTAAAATCGTATGAAGTTTCTCTTTTTTAACCCATATCCATCCTTTTTCATCAACTAAAACACCATCACGCCATGCATTTTTCAACTGTGTTTTAACTCCTTTATAGATTCTTTCATCCATGTCTGGAATGGGATAATTCAAATCTTTGCCTGGATGATAAAGAATTAAATCATTCTTCCCAATGGCTATTCCCTCCCAACCATTTGATTGTACAAATCATTAAGTTGAGCCATTGCATCACTCGCATGAACATGTTTGCAAACATCAGGATGAATGACCTTAGAAATATGATCACGCCAAGTTTTAGCCTTTCGTTTACTACTAAAATGTGTGGCCGTAATTCCTAATTTATTCATTCGCGCTTCGCCATCCAATTCGGTTAAGTAAAAAATGTATTCGCTTGCTTTTGTTGTAAAATAACCGCTTTCGCTAACCGTTTGGTTGGTATTTTCACTCGATGGACTAACCATTGCCTCATCTACGAGGTTTTTACATTCGCTTAAATTTAATTGTTGAATCGCTTTTTGAAAGTCTTCAATCGATACCAATAGCTCCTTCCAACTCCGACCAGAAACATGAATTGTTTTGCCACCAAACTTTTTGATTTCTGCTCTAACTTCCTTAAAATTTCCTAATTTTTTTAATTCGTCTAAATCTTTAACATGTAACCAATCCAATCTTAAACACCTCATTTCGTCTAACTCTACTATCACTTTATTCCTACAGATAGGTAATCAGAACGAAAAAAAGCACCGATTAAATTAATATCTAATCGGTGCTTTTCACTTAAATTATCAAAGCTAAAACTAGCTTTTAGACTGCTCAGTTATTTTAAAATTGGCATTAATACGTCGCAGATTTTAATCTTTGGTGCTTCATCTTTCATTACATGGAGCATCTCCATTTGAGAATTAACAATTCTTTTCTTAATCTCAACTGGAACATAACCTCCATCTGCCTGTAACTCATAGGCATTTGTATTATCACTTAAATAAATGTCTAAGATTTGTTTTATTTTTTCTTTAATACCTTCATCCTCAACAATTCCCATTGTCTCCACGCGTTTACTTAAATTACGATACATCCAGTCAGCACTTGAAATATAAATTTCTTCTTCACCATCATTATAGAAATAATAAATACGGCTATGCTCTAAGAACCGTCCAACAATACTACGTACGGTGATGTTTTCACTAATGTCTTTCATTTGTGGACGCAAACAACAAACGCCTCGAACGATCAATTCAATCTTAACGCCAGCCAAGGAAGCTTCATACAATTTCATAATCATCTGTTTATCATATAAGCCATTCATTTTAGCAATGATATGTGCCTTTTTCCCTGCTTTAGCATGCTTAATTTCTCGATCAATCAATGCTTCAAATTTTAAACGAAGCTTATGGGGAGCAATCGTAATTTTCTTCATTTTATCTGCTGAAGCATAACCTGATAACATATTAAATAGAATCGATGCATCCTCACCCATTTGGTGATTCGATGTTAAAATCCCCATATCGGTATAAAAATTAGCAGTGACATCATTGTAATTACCTGTTCCAAAATGAACATAACGAGTTAAGCCATCCTTTTCTTTACGAACAATTAAAAGAATTTTACAATGTGTTTTTAATCCAATAACACCATAAATCACATGGCAGCCCGATTTTTCAAGCTTACGAGCCCAGTGAATATTATTCTCCTCATCAAAACGGGCTTTTAACTCGACTAGCACTGTTACCTGTTTCCCATTCTCAGCCGCACGTGCTAATGCTTCAACAATTGGCGAATGTCCACTGACTCGATAAAGCGTTTGTTTAATCGCTAAAACCTTTGGATCATCCGCAGCTTGTTGGACCATTTTAACAATGGGATCAAAGGATTGGAACGGATGATGTAATAATATATCTTTCTCACGCAAGACATCAAAGATGGAACGTTCTTTTAATTCAGAAATTGAATTAGGTATAATGCGTGTAAACTTCAACTCATTATAACCTTCAATATTACCTAATTTAGATAAAAAGGTTAAGTCTACTGGTCCATGAACACGGAAAACATAAGCGTCTTCTACTTCGAGTTCCTCTTCAAGAATTTGTACAATTTCACGCGGAGCTGAAGATTCAATTTCTAGACGAATCACTTCTCCCCACTTACGTTGTTTTAATGATTGTTCAATCGTTTCTAATAAATCTTCAGCGTCTTCTTCATCAACGTGCATCGCTGCATTCTTCGTGATTCGATAACAGCAACTATGTAAGACCTCATGGCTACTAAAAAGCTCGGATAGTTTTGGTTTAATTAAATCTTCAAGTAGCATATGGACCGATCCTTTTTCCGTCGGAACAGGAACGATTCGCGGTAAAACAGAGGGAACTTGAATCGTAGCAAAAACTTGCTCATGATCTTGTTTTCCCATCAGTAACAACCCAATATTTAATGTCTTATCTAAAATAAGTGGAAAGGGACGGGCTTGATCAATGACCATCGGTGTCAAAACAGGATAAATTTGATTTTGATAATAATAATCCATGTATCCTTTTGTTTTTTGATCTAACTCCTCATATTTTACTAGCTCAATCCCATACTCTTTGAGTTCATCTAACAATGCATCATACGTCTGATAAAGCTCGGAAACAATCGTTCTAGTCTTAAACAAACTTTCCTTCATTCGCTCAATTGGACTTCGACCAGACATATCCTCTGTCTGAACTTTTGCCTGGCAAATATCATATAAACCAGCAACACGCACCATAAAAAATTCATCTAAATTTGAACTAACAATCGATAGAAATTTCGCACGCTCTAGCAGCGGGTTTTCTTTATTCTTCCCTTGCTCTAATACGCGTTGATTAAATTCTAATAAGCTTAATTCACGATTAAAAAAATAACTTGGCTGATCTAATGATTCCATCACACATCTCCCTATTCTTTTTACCCATTTTATTTCAAACTACCATATTTTTTGGGGGTAATTGTTAATCTTCTGTTATATTTTTATTAATTTTTGGTTAAAAAATTCATCCTTTTTATCTTTGTCTAAAATCACGTTTTTCTTCAATAAGATTTTGTTATAATAAGTAATAACTCGAAAACAAAGGTGTGATTTCATTGAAAAAATTAAGTATTATCGATATTGGGTCAAATTCAATTAAGGTCTTAATTACTAATCTTAATTCCAAGATATATTATGATATTCTTTGTGAAGAAAAAGTCCCATTCCGTATGAGTCAATACATGACGCCAGATCAAACCTTAAGTGAAGAGGGATCAAAGAAATTAATAGATATTCTAAGCTACTTTAAACATCTTAGTGATTATCATCAATCGAAAACCATCTTAGCAATTGCAACCGAAGCGACGCGCCGTCTAAAAAACTCAGAACATATTTTAAATCAAATTAATCAGCAGTTAAATATTCAGGTCGAGCTTCTTCCTGGGGAAATGGAAGCTTATTACGGTTACTTAGCAACACTTCATACGATTGATTTATCAGATTATTTACAAATCGACATCGGAGGATCAAGTATGGAAGTCGTCCTCGTAAAAAATAAAAAATTGATTAACTCGATCAGTCTTCCACTTGGAGCAATCGTCACAAGTAAAAATTTCAATTTAGGAGACGAAATTACCCAAGAAAAATCGGAAACTTTCAAGAATTTTATTAATTCATCGTTTAACGACATTCCTTGGTTAAAAGATGCCATTCATCTACCAATCGTCGGAATTGGTGGTACAATTCGTATGATTAGTAAAATCTATCGTAATCTTATTGGCGATAACTTTAAACTTCAACATCAATACATCCTCACATGTGAGAACTTTCAAACTGTTTACGACATGTTAGCGCCTCTCTCTTTAAAAGATCGCTTAGGTGTAAAAGGAATTACGAAGGAACGTGCGGATATTGTGTTAGGTTGTTTAATGACAATTCGAGCTTTAATGAGCTACATTGATTCTAAAGAACTTGTCATTAACCGCTATGGAATCCGTCAAGGTTTAATCTTTAAACAACTTGATCTTCCAACTCATTCAGTTCTCGATTATTCACTTTGTAACTTGCTCACTCATTTTAAACTTGATGAGCATCATAACGACCGACTAAAACAATCAACGTTAACACTTGCTAATCAATTAGGCATTAATGATCCTTCTTCAGTCAATATTCTAAAAACGATTAGTAAACTTCATCAGATTGGACAAGTCATCTCATACCAAAATGTGAATAAACATACCTTCCATTTACTCATGAATGTCCAAGTAAACGGCTTAACTCCAAAGGAACAATTAATGTGTGCTTATACTGTGAAATTGTTAGATCGCTTCAATATTAAATTAGAACATGCCAATGTCTTAAATGAGCCAGATCTTGCTCACTGTAAAAAACTTTCACTTATCCTTCAACTTGCAAGCTATCTAACTGCATTAAAACAAGAATTCACCTCACTTCATGTAAAGGAAAATAACATACAAATCCAATTTTCACATCCAATTCCAAGCATTTATATCGGAAAACTTGAAACCCTATCTAAACTTTACACAGAAGTCTTTAATAAAAAGTTAATGATTCATTAAACTGATGGTATGAAGCCTATATTACTAAAGTCGAAGCTAGAGTCATCTTCAAACTAAAGAACAAAATAACTACTTCTTTTATCTCTAATAAATTAAAACCTCCCTTACCAAAGATCTTAAATCCTTTGATAAGGGAGGTTTTTTCCATTAAACACGCTTAATTCTTAAACAATAATAAAATGTTACAATTCATGATTATCTAAATTCCACCCAGTTGTATAGAAAAATTTAGGTCTTTCCTAAAAAGATTATTTAATAGTTTCATTTACAATATAAAAAGAAGCTATTGGGAGGTAGCTTCTTTTAAAAACGATACTCTTCAGTAAAAATCTCTGTAAATATGGGAAAGAGAATCTGCTTAGAGTAAATAGGGTAATATATGATTTTGGGAATTTATAGAGAATATTCTCTTAAAGATTAAACCTCTAAGAACATGTTTATTATAACAAGAAACTAGTAGAAAGTTACGACTTGGGTACAAACAACATCTTCTAAGGCATAAACGACATTTAAATCAACTAATGGATTAATTTAAACTGTTCAGATTTTAGTATAATTCTTCCCTCTATTTTATATAGTTTTTTCCTATGTCTCCTAATTCTTTTATGGTAAGATATGAATAGTAGAAAAAACAAACATTTTGTCGTCATTATGAGAATGATTCCAAGCTCTGCATAAGTCATTATTTTTTCATGATACGTATTGAACATTTTTTGTATTATATTGAATTTTTATAGGGGGGAAATTTAACAATGATTAATATTTGTTTATGTGATGATGATCTTAATTATTTAAATTACTATTCTACAAAAATTAATGAATTAGCAGATATCTATCATATTCCGATTATGATGGAAACCTATACCAGCGGTGAAAGCCTTACTTTTGAATTAGAAGACAATCCTAATCGAATCGATATTGTTATTATTGATATTATTATGAAGAAGTTGAATGGAATTGAAGCGGGGCAACTTTTAAGAAAATTCGGTTATACTGGCATTATTATCTTTTTAACTTCTAGTAAAGAATATGCACTCGACTCTTTCTCAGTTGAGCCATTCAATTATCTAATTAAAGATTTACGTGATGAAGAACAATTAAAAGGAACCTTTTTAAGAGCGATGATGGAAGTTGAAAAAAAGAGAAAGAAAAGTATTATGATTTCAAGTAAACAGACAAATAAACTAATTAAACTTGATAATATTTTGTATATTGAAAGTATCGGAAAAAAGGTCATCTTATATAATCTATCCGGTGAAAAAGAAGAACTGAATACAACACTTAATAGTTTAGCTGAAAAAATTAACGAGTATGGATTCATCCGTTGTCACAAATCATACATCGTTAACACAACCTACATCAGCTCCTTTAATAAATCAGAATGCTCTCTTAAGCAAGGGATTACGATTCCAATTGGACGAAAGTACTCGTCTACCTTCAAAGAGAACTATCTAAAAAATGAGCTAGACCATATCCTTTTATAGAGGTACCCTTATGAGTGAGCAGCTAATTCAATTAATTCTTTTTATTTTAATCTATATTTATAATGTTTGTCAGCTAAACTATTTTAACAAGCTATTAACGACGCGATTTTCTTCTCGCATGATGATTACCTTCTTATCACTATTTTTAACACTTGTTTCAATGTTTTTAATCACCTATAAGATTTTCATTCCTCTAACCTACTTTATTTTAAGTATCGTTTTATATTTTTCTCTAAGACTTTGTTTTACTGATCTCAAGTCAGTTATTTTTATTATCTGCATTAACATCGTCTTTCAACTCGTTCTGACACGTGATATCGTCATTGGTGTCTCATCACTCATCACAAACCAAAGTATGTATACTCTTGTCCAGGATAAAGGAAACTATATGCTTTCATTCTGTGTCTCCCGCATTATTGTACTTTTTATCCTGTTTAATTTTAATAAACTACTTCCATTAGATGTTGCTAAGAAAATATTAATGAATATCCCTATTTTAAAGTTTACGATTTTAGTAAAAGGAACACTCGTGATTCTCATGCTAAATTCTAACTATATTGACTTTTACTCCGCTAATATCAAAACAACAACTATTCCATTGTTAATGAATCGAGTAATTATCGGTCTTTGTTACTATTTCCTTTTGTTTACACAAATTCAACAAATCAAATTTAAAGAAGTTGAGCTCAATAATAAATTAATTTCACTACAACTTGAACATCAAGAGGAACTTTATAAAAAACGAGATCACTACGCGGAAATTCTAAGAATGTATAATCACGACTTTAAAAGTGTCTTAACTAATATCAGTTATTTTCTCGATCAAGGAGATATTCCAAAAGCACAAGAAATTTTAAAAACGATTGATTCGGATATTAAAGTTATTGTTACAGAAAATCAGTGTTACTCAAATCGACTGATTGTAGATGTCATCCTAAAATCCTTATCTGAAAGATGTAAACAAGCAAACATTGAGTTTAATGCCGAATGCTCGATTCCTGATCATTTATCACTTAGTGACTTATCACTAAGCCGAATCTTTGGAAACCTTGTAAATAATGCCTATGAGGCCTGTATCAGACAAGATGAGCAGGAGATGAGAAAAATTATCTTTAAAAGTTATATTAAAGATGATTTCTTTATTCTCTATACTCAAAATAGCTTTAATGGTGAAATTATTATTGAACAAAATAAAATCAGAACAACAAAACGAAATAAAAAACAACATGGTGTTGGGATTGAAAGTATTAAAAACATCGTCGAATCCGCTAATGGGATCGCCTTATTTGATGTCAATGAGGAAAAAAATATGTTCAGATTTTACATTAAAATCCCTCTTAGTCATGAGTAAGATCTTTGTTTCCACATTTTCAAACACTCTGTTCTCTCTAAGACAGAATGTTTTTTATAAGATGGATTGGATTATTGATATATACACTATACTTACTTATAAATGAACTCAATTAATTTAATCCCCTGTGCATGGCGCTTAATTACACCCATCTATTTATTTAGACTATAGCCTAAAAGCAATAATTTAAATAGAAAATAAAAACCTCAGATTTTCCATCTGAGGTTTTCTTATATCGATTATAATTCTTTTGAACGTTCAACTGCTCGTTTTTGAAATAGTTTCATTTCATGTTGAAGTGCTGCTTTAATTTCTTGTAGATTAAAGACTGACTGTTTATTACTTAAGACACGAGTACCATTAATCCAAACACTATCTACATTTGAGGCATTTGCACTATAAACAATCGCTGAATATGGATCATAAATTGGGAACATATTTACCGAATCTGTTTCAATTAAGACAATATCAGCCTGTTTCCCAACTTCAAGTGAACCAATGCGATCATCCATTTTTAATGCCTTCGCCCCACCAATCGTCGCTAATTTAACGATTTCTTCAGCTTTAAATAATGAACGATCTTTATAATGAGTCTTTTGCGCATAAACCGCTGTTTTCATTTGTGTAAATAAATCGAGTGTATTCCCACTACTTGGTCCATCTGTTCCAAGGCCAACAGCAATTCCATGCTGGATTATCTCTTTAACAGGAGCAATTCCTTTTCCTGCTTTCATATTTGATCCCACACAGTGTGCAACACTTGTCCCACGTTCTGCCATTAACTTCATATCATGTTCATTGATATGAATACAATGAGCAGCGACTAATCGATGACTTAAAACACCAATGGAATCCAGATATTCAACGGGAGTCATATCGTACGTTTCACGGAATTCTTTCATTTCATAATCCATCTCGGCCACATGCATCGAAATTAACGTCTCGTATTTCTCAGCGATTTCATGTGCTGTCTTTAAAGCAGCGGCATCATTCGTATTCGTCGCATGGGGAGCAATCATAGGTGTGACTAACTCATGATTTTTCCATTTACTAATGAATGCCTCACTATAAGCTAACCCACCATAAGCTTCCTTACAATCACAGGTTGGGAAGTTAATCACCGTTTCACCAAGCACACCACGCATATTTAATTCCTCACAGGCACGAGCCACTTCTTCTTCAAAATAATACATATCTAAAAACGTCGTCACACCACTACGCTGCATCTCTAAAATACCATAACGTGCCGCCTCATAAACAAGTGGCTCTGTCATACATTCAATTTCCAATGGAAAAAGATAACGACGAAGTCGGTCTGGACAATCATCACCTAATGAACGAAATGGAATCATTGAAACATGAGCATGCGTATTAATCATACCGGGAATCAGTAGACCACCTGCCGCATCAATGATTTCATCCACATGTTGCTCCATTTCCGCCTTATATTCTCCAACATAAGAAATCTGATCATCTTCGATGATTAACATTCCTTTAGGATAGGTTGTTAATACTTCATCCATTGTTAAAATCCAAGCATGTTTAATTAATGTCTTCATAATAAGCCTCCTCAATCAATGGAACAATTCCTTGTGTTTTTGTGTTAATCATTCCAATATCAGTCACCTTCAGTTCAGGTGAGACTGGAAGTGATAATGTTGAGAAAGACATGATTTCATTATCATGTTGATAACCTAATTGTTGCATCGCCAATCGAACATCTTCAAGTTGCTTAGCTAAAACGTCAATTGGCTGAGCACTAATGATACCTCCAATTTCTAAGTAAGCTTTAGCTACCACATGACCATCTTGTACAACGACATACCCTCCTTGCATCTCGCAAAGCGTCTGTTGAGCTAACATCATATCTTCAGTATGATTCCCCATCACCATGACATTATGATGATCATGTGCCCAAGAAGTTGCAATTGCTCCGCGCTTGTTGATAGGGGCATCTAATAAAGCATGCGCCATATTTCCATTCTTCCCGTAACGTTCATAAATCGTTAATAAACAGAGGTTTGCTGATAAATAATCTAGCATCCCACCTCTAATTGGGACTTCTTTTTGAAGCTGTTTCGTAAACGTTGAATGAGGTTGTGTTTGAATGACATTGCATAATGCTTTTACGCCATTCACATGAATTTCAAAATCTTCTGGTGAAGCTTTTTTACATTGAATGGATTGATAGAAGTGATTAGGAAACTTCTGATCATGATTTTCCTCTAGTGAAACAGTCTCACTTGCAATACACTTTCCATTTTTATAAACTGAATGAATCATAAAATCATTGACATCACTCAGAAGAATAAAATCGGCTAAGCGACCAGGAGCAATCATCCCACGATCATCTAAATGCATTCGTCTAGCTGGCGTATATGTTGAACAATAGATTGCTTTTTCCACAGGCATTCCTAAAGAAACGGCTAATTTGATGATTTCATTTAAATGGCCTTTTGGTAATTTATCCGCCATGACATCATCAGTGACAAATGCAAAGTAATCATAGAAATTATAATCCATCAAGGTTTGAATCGTTTCTTTATTCATTGATTTTTTCTGAATTTCTAAGAACATTCCACTCTTAATTTTTTCAATGATACTTTCAGGTGTTTGTTGTGTATGATCAGCTGTTACCCCTGCCCCAATGAAATCGGCTAAGTCTTTTCCACTAATTTTGGGACAATGCCCTTCAATGGGTAAAGATGGTCTAAGCGCTTGACAGACTTTAATAATCTCTTTAATCGTTGATGTTTCTTTTTTACATAAATCTTGAAAGTTCATGACTTCACCAAGACATAAAATAGCTGAGTGTTGAAGCAGTTCCTTTACTTCTTCCACTCCAATGAAGCCACCTGTTGTTTCTAACTGAGGTGAAGTTGACGGAACTGAAGAAGGAATTCCATAAAAAATATCCAATGCAGTTGCATTGGATAAAAATGATTGAATGCCTTCTAATCCAAACACGTTTGCAATCTCATGAGGGTCAGCCACAACGGTTGTAACCCCATGAGGTAAAACGGCTTGAGAGAAACGTGAAGGTAACGTCATAGAACTTTCAATATGCATATGTATATCAATTAGACCTGGTATCATCCATTTCCCTGTTCCATCCATCACCTCTTCATGAGTGATTGATAGCTCATCAGCAATCCTAGAAAAACGGCCATTCTCAATTAATACATCTTTCATTTCAAATTGTTGTGTAAATGTTTGATAAACTGAAATATTTTTTATGATCATATCCATATTGAATTCTCCGCCCTAATTAACGATTAACAATACGGTTCCATTGATCAACCCAGTTATTTAATAATGGATTAACAAATGAATAGTTGATCACTTTAGCATTGTCAGCTACTTCACCATAAGTTTTATTTTGTGCTGTTTCTTCATCTAAAACAACATCTTTGTTAGTTGGTGCTTCATTTAAGCTAACTGCTGTTGCACTTTGTAATTCTTGGCTTAAACGCCAGTTTACATATTCGTAAGCTAACTCTTTATTTTGAGAATTTTTATTAATATCAATCGTATTGAAGTTTACGTAAGTTCCTGATGCTGGTACGACGAATTTAACATTTGGTTGTGCTTGCTCAATTGTAGGGATTCCGAAATCTCCAACAACCGCTACTGCAATTTCACCTGATGCAAACATATTTGCTAAATCACTTGATTTAGAATAAGTTTTAACAATGTTTGGCTTTAACTCTTCTAATGCTTTGAATGCAGCTTCACCTTGATCGGCTTCAATATCTCCACCTACAACATCATTTGCTACATAAACCATTGCTGGTCCAAACGTTGTTGAGATATCTGGGATTGAGATTTTTCCTTGTAATTCTTCATTCCATAAATCTGACCAATCGTTGATTTCAAATCCAACAGCTTCCGGATTGTAGATAATTCCAATACTGTTTACTGTATAAGCAGCACCAAAACCGTTCTCAGCTAATTCAGCTGCTGGTTCAATTAACTCACTAGCATTTGGAATTTTTGAATAATCTAATTCTTCAAATAATCCCGCTTCATATCCATTTGCTGCAGTTGCTTGTGATAATTCAATTATGTCAACTGTAGAGTTTGGATTGTTAGCTAATTTTGTATAACGATCGTTTGTTCCACCTGTATCTAAAACTAATTCAACATCGTATTTTTCTTCAAATGGGATTTTAACTTCTTGTTCCCATACATCTTGACTTAATCCCCAAGTTGAAACGACTAATTGTTGTTTCCCTGAATCTTCCGTTGCTGAACATCCTGTTACAAGTGTTAATGCCATTGCGGCACCTAATGCTAATTTCCATGTCTTCTTCATACTTCTCATTCTCCTTTATACTTGCTTAAACTAAAACGATTTTGTTTGCTGGAAGATGTACTGTTAATTCATCATTAATCTCATATACATCTGCTCCATCATGATTTACAACAATTTTCCCTAACTTTGTTTCAACTTCATACTGATAACTCTTACCTAGGAATGTGCGAACTTGAACCTTTCCACTCACACAGTTTTCCTTTGCTTCTTTAACAATCTCAATATCGTCTGGGCGAATTGTTCCAAGTGTCGCTTCCGGTTCTGGTAATTCTGTTACCGTAAATGTTAATTCCTCACTTAAGAATGTGTTGCCTTCTTTATGCTTCATTGGAATAAAGTTTTCAAATCCGATAAAACGAGCGACGAACTCAGTTTTTGGTCTAGCATAAATATTCTCAGGTGTATCGTATTGCTCAATAACCCCTTTATTCATAACAGCTACACGGTCTGAAATAGCGAAACATTCTTCTTGATCATGAGTAACAAAGACAGTTGTAATTCCCAATGCTTTTTGAATTCGTTTAATTTCAACACGCATTTGAATACGAAGTTTTGCATCTAAGTTACTTAATGGTTCATCAAGTAATAATAATTTAGGTTCGATGACTAAAGCACGTGCTAATGCCACACGTTGACGTTGACCACCTGATAATTGTTTTGGTAAACGATCTTTATACTCTAATAATCCACAGACTTCTAACATATGATTGACTTTTTCCTCGATTTGTTTTTTGTCCACTTTACGCAGCTTTAATCCAAAAGCGACGTTGTCTTTTACAGTTAAATGTGGGAATAAAGCATAGCTTTGGAAAACTAACCCAAAGTTACGTTTATGAACTGGAATCTTAGTAAAGTTATCACCATCAACTAAGAAGTCTCCATCTGCTATATCAATAAAACCTGCAATCACGCGTAAAGTAGTTGTCTTACCACATCCACTTGGACCAAGTAATGACACTAACTCACCTTCACGCATCTGTAAATTTAAACCTTTTAAAATATCATTTTTTCCATCATAAGTTACACGAATATCATTTAATTCTACGAATGCCATGGTGTATCCTCCTATTTTGCTAATGAATTAATTCCAAGTGTTTTTTCCACGATAAACATGATTACAATTGTTGCCACCATTAATAAGACCGAAACAGCTGACACCGTTGGATCATAATAATACTCAATATAATTCATTAACGCCGTTGGTAACGTTGTCACCCCTGGACCTGTTAAGAACATTGAAACCGGAATATTATTAAATGAATTAATGAATGCTAACAAGAAACTTGAAATAATTCCGCTAGAGATGTTTGGTAAAACAATCTTAAAGAATGTCTGAATTTTATTACATCCTAAACTCCACGCTACTTCTTCAATCGAGAAATCAAATTGCTCAAGTGAAGCACCAACAATACGAATAATATAAGGCAATACAACTAAGAAGTGTCCTAATAATAATCCTTGGAAGACTGGAATTTGTAATTTAATTACAAGGAATTGAAATAAAGCATATCCGATTACAATCCCAGGAACAATTGTTGGGGATAAGAAGAAACTTTTTAATAATTTCTTCCCTGTAACTGAGTAACGTGACATTCCATAAGCTGCTGGAATCCCAATGACTAACGCAATTAAAGTTGATATAAATGCTAATTTAAAACTTAAATAGAAAGAATCTATAAATGTTTTTGACGTTAATGCTTTAACAAACCAGTCAAAGGTGAACCCTTTAATTGGGAATGAGATAGTATTTTCTGTCCCAAACGCAGTTACAGTAATAATAACTAATGGGAAGAATAAAAAAGCAAAAACGAACATTGAAATAAATGTTAACATTTTATGTTTACGCATCAAGTTCACCTCGCTTATCTACTTTGGCTGCTACGAAGTTTAATCCCTTCATAACAATTAATGTTGTCACAATCATGATGGCTGCGATAACACTTGCTCCCGTCCAATCATTCAATGTCATTGAACGTTGATAGATTAAAGTTGGTAAAACTAATGCTTTGTTTCCACCTAAAAGCTGTGGAGTTGTGTATGCTGTTAAAGATCCTGTAAACACAAGAACTGCCCCCGTAATCATTCCTGGAATACTCATCGGTAACACAACTTTCATAAAGGCGGTTATTCGATTAGCTCCTAAACTCTCCGCGGCTTCCATCATATCGTTATCGATATTATCCATAACTCCAACTAATGTAATAATCATAATTGGTAGGAATAAATAGATGGTTCCGACTAAGACAGCAAATTCGGTATACAACATACTTAATGGTTGTTCAATTAACCCCATGCTCATTAATGCATTGTTGATAATCCCGTTTTTACCTAAGATATTAATCCAAGCAAAACTACGAACAACTGAATTCGTTAATAATGGGAAAATCGAAATAGCAATTAATAAACCTTTCCATTTTGTTGAACAACGTGAAATAAAATAGGCGGTCGGTACTCCAAATACTGTACACACCAAGGTAGCAATCAAGGAGATTTTCAGCGTACGATAGAAAATCTCTAAATAATATTCATCCTTAAAAAATGCGATATATTGATTTAGAGAAAATCCATTATTAAAAACTGTTGGCCACAATGTTGAACATAATGGCAACATTAAAAATAATAGTAATAGTACAAATCCTGGAACCATTAATATATAAGCTGAATTTTTCTTCATGTAGTTACCTCCTTGCGATAGAGCGAATAATCTCTGTTCTATCTCTTCTCATAGTCCGATTTTTTACGGAAATCGGGTAGAAACTTACGCACCATATTTGCGTTATATATGAAAATAACCTTGATAACTACCGTCATTATATCAAAATTTTATACATTTTTACACCATTTATGTAAAAAATTGTATATATATGTATGAAAAATCCAGTTTGAAAAATGAAAAACACCCCTTTGTGAAAATTAAATTCGGTATTTTCAAAAAGAAAAAGGCATTAAACCCTAAGATTCAATACCTTGATTAATAACTTTTAAACTTCTTAAATATCGTGTTCCCTGCGCTAAGCAAATCGTCAAAGACGATACCTTAGCTTTCCTCAACTGGGTCACATAGCGATTGTCTATGACAATCTTATCTATAATTGCTAGGGTAATTTATTTGTACTTTGTATTCACCCCATTAATTGAGGAAACCAGCTACGCAGGGTGGTCCTCGTTCATATATCCCTAAAATATAATAAATTTGATTTCTTTATTTTCTCTCTCCCCTACTTAAAAATACCATTCAATGTTATTAACTAGTCATCTATTTTAAAATGAGAAATCTAATGAGACATATTTATACCGTTGAAATGAAAAAAGTATTTAATATAATTTGATCTACAACTATCAATCAACAACCTTGATATTCTCCCACCACAGGTAAGATAGCTAAAAGCTTTGCTACTTAACTTTAGAGCTACACTAAATCAGTATTTAAATTTAGATAAATTATAATAGAAAAAGCCTTAGATGAGAAGTCAAATGACTTCCAATCTAAGGCTTTGTTATTATGTTAAGAGAAAAACATCACGATTAATGATCCCCAAACGGTTAATAAAATATTTCCTACTGTATATGGGATTGTGTATCCTAGAACAGGCGCATTACTTTTTGCTTTTTCACAAAGTCCACCGACAGCAGCTGTTGTTGTTAAAGCCCCAGCTGTTGCCCCTAATATAACGGGAGCTGAAAATTTAAATACATACTTGCCAAGGAAAATTCCTGAGAAAGTGGAAATAGCTGTTACCATCATTCCAGCTAAGAAGAAACTCAATCCCGAACTTTGTAATCCATCCACAAATCCTGGTCCTGCATTAATTCCAACCACTGCAACAAAGGCAGCTAAACCAACGTTACTTAAGAACCAAGTGGCACCCGATGGGATACGGCCAATCGTTGGACGACGGGAATGAAGGTATCCAAAGATTAGTCCCATAATCAACGCTCCACCACTTGTTGATAACGTAATACCAATCTTACCAATCATTAAAGATGGAACACCGATTAATCCACCGAATAAAATTCCAAGACCAACAAACGTCATATCTGTTTCATCTGATTGACGAACAGGCTTCCCGATACGAGAAACTAATCCTTCAACATCATCAACAGGTCCTGCTAACGTTAAGACATCATGTTTATCAAGCTTCGTCTCTAGCGTATAAGCAACCTCTTCACCTGCACGCTTAAGTTTAGAAATAATAACTCCTCGTGTTAAATCATTGTCTTGGATTTCTTGAATAGATCTTCCGATAATCGCTTGATTTTTCACACATACATCTAACGATTCTGTTCTAAAATTAACTAATTGATGATCATAAATTTCTTCTCCTAAATCAAGAAATTTAATGTGTTGTACATCCTTCTCTTTAAACGCGATCGCAAGACAATCATTTGTATGAATAAGAGTGCTTGTATTAGCTTTAAACACCTGATTATCACGTTTAATCTTAACAATAAAGCATCGAATATTTTTTTGTGATAACTGTGCTTCAATCTCAGAAACAGTTTTCCCTGCATATTCATCATTGACTTTATACATACGATATAAAACATCACTTGCATGTGAACTAACGAACTCATCTTCAAATGATTCTTTCGCTTGTTGATCTAGTTCTAAACATTCTTTTTCTAAATCAACACCTAAAATCTTTGGTCCGAATGTCGTTAAAATAAAGGTACATCCAAGCGTCCCAAAAATATAAGTAACAGCATATCCAACTGGCACAAAGTCCATCATCTGTTTTTGATTTGAAATATCCATCTTAGAAATAGCATCTTGGGCCACGCCAATAACAGAAGATTGCGTTAAAGCACCAGCTGCAAGTCCTCCAGCTTGTCCTGCATTGAACCCCATCAGTTTCCCAACAAGGATGGCTGAAATTAAACCTATCACACAAACGATAACAGCAAAAATCATCTGTGGAATTCCTTCTTTTTTCAATCCCTTAAAGAATTGAGGACCTGCATTATATCCTAATGCAAATAAAAATAATAAGAAGAAAACAGCTTTAACCGTATTATCGACTGTAATTCCTAACTGACCGACTAATACACCTGTTACTAATACACCCGGTACTGTTCCAATCTTAAATGAACCTATTTGAATCTTTCCAATCGCATATCCGATGGCTAGTGTTAAAAATAATGCTAGTTCTGGATATGATTGAAGGATTTCAACTAACCATGACATCTCTTTCACCTCATTTTAAAATATTGAAAGCAATCACTATTTAAATTGCTTTCCTCTTAATACTCATCATGCGATTTTTCCTCGTTGATTGACCATTTCTGTTGCTTTTTAAATCTACACATGGTAGTACAAAAATGAGGTACTTCATTTATCCTCTCGAGTCAAATTCTCACGTTTTGTCGAAAAATCATTTATTGTGCCGAGTCTATTATAATAGCATTTTCATCAATGTCAAGAAACAAGTTGTAAATTAATGTATAAAAACATTAAATACACCAAAAAAGGAGCTTTCAATTCTGAAGGCTCCTTTATAGCTTGACTACATATATTCTATTTTAATACGAACGTCTCGGAGCATGAAATGGGAGTTACTCATACTCCAGGATCCTATCAAGACATTATAATAGTCTTTATTCCCACTCACTTGATTCATCACGATAAACTGGCAATCAACATATCCCCAATCATTAATAGCCTTTGTTTTAATACTTCGCTCAATCGTCGAAGCCTCATCCATCTCAATATATTCAAGTCCTGCTCGAACTTCATCGCCTGAAATATTTCGATAGAAAAACGAGATACTCACAACATCACCAACATTTAACCCTGGCAACTTAATTTGTAACATCTTCTTAGCTTCATGATTTCCCCGAATCTCTAAAATTCTCCCCGTCTCTCTCCACATCCATTCATTTTCACCTTGATTATCAATGGATGAATGAATACACGTCACATAATTTACACGATGATCAAATAAATAACTTTTTACTTTTCCGCTACTTTGTAACGCTTGATTATAAAGCAAAACATTCGTACTAATGCAATCAACCCCCATATCCACTAAGTTTTGCATCTCTTCCCCATGATCAACCGTCCAAGTATTCACGAGTACTCCCTTACTATGTGCATAATCGACCATTTCTTTTGAAACTTGCTTTTTATAACAGTCAATATCCATGTCATATCTCGCACAATAATCAATATTTTCTATGGTCATCTCTGCTAACCACTGAATATTTACTTGATGATTTAATTTTCGAACCTCTGTCACAATCTCTTTTGAAAAAGAAATAATCACCACATATTGAAGGCTTCCCCACTGAGCAACAACCTCTAACAATCGAGCCACACTCTTCGGTTCAATTTCTTTTATCTCAATCACCGGTACTAATCCCCATTTTTTACAGACTGCTAAATACTCCTCAAGCGTTGGAATCCTTAGATGAGGATACTTTTTCACCTGATTCCCACCATTTATAATAAGTTCTTTTAACTCATCCAATGAATAATGTTCCGGTTTTCCACTTCCATTTGTCATTCGTTCTAATGTGTCATCATGCAGTAACACAAACTCCCCATCTTTTGTTTCATGAATATCACATTCCGCCCCATAGTAACCATATTTCCCTGCTAACTCATAAGCTAGCAACGTATTTTCTGGTGCTAATGAACTTAGACCTCGATGTGCAATCATTCTTATCTTTGGTGATAACGTCGATTTCTTCACATCAGTCGCCCTCATCTCTTGATCACCTAGCGCCAATGGATGGGGAACAACCAAGTAAAAAGAAGCTGTGCCTAAACACTCCTCGTCAGGCCCATACACCATTATTTCACATGGTATACGTACATCAAAATCACTTAAATAATTAGTTAAATTTAAAGACACACTTCCTACTTTATTTGAAACAACTTCACATCTATTAAAAACACTTTTCCCATTCGTCTGATTCGCACAAACCTTAACTCGGTATCCTGATAAATCTAGTACTTCTTCTTCACTAAACAATTTAACTTCAACCTGACTTCCGTACTCATCATATCGTATCCGACAAATCGTTTTTTTACTTTCGTTTAACTTTAAGCGAACATACTTCTTATACATCCTCTTCACCCCAGTCTGTATATTCTCTAAATTATACAAAATTCATGGCCCATATATGCAAAAAAACTCCATTAGACCTGTCTGGTTAATGGAGCACTTTTTTATAGTAAATCGGCTAATGTATACTTTGAAAATTCTTTTATAAATTGATTGAGGGCTTGAGAAGAAATGTGCTTTAATTTACATCCTGATGACATTAAAGGACAACTCTCTGGTTTACTGAAACATTCGACAATGTTCATATTATCTTCCGTCACCTTTAAAAGATCACCTAGATTAATTTCACTTGGTTTTAACCCGAGCTTTAATCCACCAACACGACCTTTAATTGAAATAATATAATCCGTTTTTCCAAGATGATGGATAACTTTTTTCATATGATGCTCTGATGTATTTAATGCCTTTGCTAACTCATCAACGGTACATAATTCATCACTATGATGAGCTAAATAAATGAGCGCTCGAAAACTATAATCACTAAACTTTGATAATTGCATATTAAACACCACCTTTGTTTCAATTATACAACAGAAACTGTCTTCACTTGAATGAAAACAAGACTTAAAAATCCTTCATCATCTTAAATGTGCATTTTATTTGCACATTTAATTTCTGTATGTTATTCTATCACTGTCAGTAAGAAAAACAATGAATAAGGAGAGATTTATATGTTAGATCAACATACAATTGATATCATTAAAAGTACTGTCCCTGCATTAAAAGCGCACGGTTTAGATATTACCACAACATTCTACAAAAATATGTTTGAACAAAATCCAGAAGTAGCACCTTTATTTGATATGAGTAAACAAAAATCAGGGGAACAACCAAAAGCATTAGCTATGACAGTTTTAGCAGCTGCACAAAACGTTGATAACTTAGGCGCTATTATGCCCGTTGTACAACGTATTGCCATTCGTCACTGCGACTGTGGAGTAAAAGAAGAACACTACCCAATCGTAGGAAAGCATTTATTAGAGGCTATCAAACAAGTTTTAGGTGAGGCTGCTACAGATGAAATTATCGATGCATGGGCAAAAACATATGAAGTCATTGCACAAGTCTTCATCGATGCAGAAAAAGAAATTTACGCTTCTCGTGCTTAATTTAAAACAAAAAAATCCCCTACCAACTATTTAGGTCAGGGGATTTTTTTCATCTATTCTTTTCTTAAATTATCAATGACCTCAGACGAGAGTCCCGTCATTTTACAAATCGTTTCATTATCTAGAGACTTTAATAAATTTCTTGCTATTTCAAAAGCTTTATTTTGCTCACCTTTACACTCTGCCTCATTCAAAACACTTATGTTATCTTGTAAAATTTTAGAACGCATTTCATATAATAAACGTTCCTCCCTATTACTATTCATACGGATAAGTTCATCCTTTGCTTCCCGGATTTCCTCAATACTCATCTCTAATCGACGTACAGCCTCACTTTCAGGATCGATTAAAAACTCAGTCCAAGCGACTAACATATCCTTAGCATCACTATTTTTCGGAAGTTTAGGAATCTCTATAAAATGAACTTCCATAACATCTGTTAACTCCTCATGCGTTTCTAACTCTTTAAAACGATAAGCAGTATGAAACTTCTCTGATCTTAAATATTTAAAATTCAAAATATTAATACAAATCGTTCTATTTAATTGAGAATAATCTTCTCCATTACTTAACTGCTCTTCATACATCTTACTTAAATAGTAGAGGCTCCTCTTAATCATGTTATATTCATTCTTCAACTGAATTTCAATATTGATAATCTCCTGATTACTTGTTGTTGCTTCAACATCTAATCGAGAATATTTATCCTCTAAAAATTATTTTTCTAAATCTGTCCCTTGAACTTCTACTCGAGTAATTTTATTCACTGGTTTTAAGACTGCATTTAAAAATGAAATTAATACTTTAGGGTGCTTATGTGAACCAAAGATATTTTTAAATACAAAATCAACTTTAGGATCCAATAAACCTCTACTCATCTTAAACCTCCTTAAAAATCAAATATAACCTTTGCCTCTATTATAACGGATATTAATTGATTTTTAATCAATAGATTATATTAAATCTGACTCTAAAAAAGCTTTAATAATTACTACTTCCGGAGGATTAATATTCTCTTGTAAGTCATCTAAAGAGAAGAATTTTAAATCCTTTGCTTCTGCCGCATCTTTTTTCAAGTTTCCTCGATAATCAGTGCAACTATAAGTCGCGATGAAATTTATATACTTCATCCCCATTTGGATATCCGTAATAAAACTCCTCACCTGAAAATATATTAAACAAAGTTAATCTTTTAGCAATGAACCCACTCTCTTCATATAATTCTCGCTTCGCGACTTCTTCTAAACTTCCAGAAGTTCTAAAGTTCCACCAGGCAATCTCCAACAATTATTGTCGTGTCTTAGCTTAAGCAAAAGACGCTCATTCTCATCTAATAAAATTACATTAGCTCCCCCCATCACAATGGGTTGTGAACCAACTAATTGTCTTAAATCCATTATGTATCCCATAATCACTCTCTCCTTTTATAATTCCAAACGTTTGACTCGATACTTAAACATCAATTCATACACCTTATCAGTTGGATGCAAACCATCTCCTTCTGCCATTAACACTTCAAAACCTCGTTTACATCAGCCTGTTTAAACAAACGATTCTCATAACTATCGTCTAATGTGGTAACTGAATTTGTCAGCAATAAAATAACTTCTTTATTATATTTTTTAACTGATTAATAATAGCTACTAAATCATGAAACAAAATCTCCATTTCATTAAAAAGCTTTCGATTATTTGTACCAATCATCAGTAACACCACATCATCATCTACCTCAACTAATTCCGATAAGTAACTTCTTAATTGAGTAGAATTCATTCCACTTCAACCATTAGTAATCACCTTGCAATCAGAATCATACTTTTTCATTACCCCCTCCATTTTAGCTTTATATTTCATATAGTAAAATACTATTTTAAAAGGAATCACTTCTAACTTTACACTTGAATTTCACTCTTATTGTATACTTCAAGTTGATGTAATAAATCTCATTACTCCAATATCTTTCCATAAAACATGAAATACTCAATGATTATCTGTCGTTATTTTTTACACTTATGTTACAATATGAATATGACATAATTAACTTTTGACTTTTCCCATATTAGAGGTGATATTAATGAATCTAGATAAGCAAATACTAAAAGAAATCGGACAGATTGCGACTCATCACCCAGAAATCCAAAAAATATTATTATTTGGTTCACGAGCTAGAGGAGATAATAGTGAGAGAAGTGATATTGATTTAGCTGTCTATGCCAAAGGATCTATCTCCACGTTTATTGAAGAAATAGAACTTATGACGACGACATTGCTTGAATACGATATAACACATATTACTGAATTAACAGAAGATTATTTTTTAGAACAAATTAATAGAGAAGGAATCGTAATTTATGAGAAAAATTCAATATAAATTTACTAATTTAAAAAAAGCCTATCAAAGACTAGTTGAGGTTGCAAATCTATATGATGGAAAAAATGAAATCATTCGAGATAGTTTGATTCAGCGCTTTGAATTCACATATGAATTAACACACAAAACCCTTCAAGAATTTTTTAAATATTCTGGTATTACAATGGAAAATTCATTTCCAAGAATGATTTACAAAAAAGCTTACGCGAACCATTTGATTGATAATGATAAAATATGGATTAACTTATTAGAAGATCGAAATGCAACGTCCCATTTATACAGCGAACAGATTGCTAATGAAATTGCTCATCGTATTGTTACTGATTATGTTGAAGTAATTGGAAAACTGATTGAAAAATTAGACGAATTAATTTAAGCCCATTATATGATGGGCTTTTTTTACATAAAAAAGGCTTAAAGGATATACACAAATAAACGTATATTTCCTTTAAGCTTTCATATTAAGATTCAAATAGTTCTTGAATATCATCCATTGAAAGATGGGTAATGAATGTTTCGCCTTCTTTAACAAGAGAATCTGATAATTCTAATTTTCTTTGTTGAAGTTTTTCAATTTTTTCTTCGATTGTATCTTTTGCGATTAACTTATAAACCTGAACTTTATTTTGTTGTCCCATTCGGTATGCACGATCCGTCGCCTGATTTTGTGCACTCATATTCCACCATGGATCATAATGAATCACGACATCCGCTCCTGTTAAATTCAATCCCGTTCCACCTGCTTTTAATGAAATCAAGAACACATCAGCTTCACCTTCATTAAAGCGGTTTGCTAAGGCAACACGTTGTTCCGATTTTGTTTCACCTGTTAACGTAAAATAAGAAATACCTAACTCATCAAGCTTTGGTGCGATTAAATCAAACATTGATGTAAATTGTGAGAATAACAACATACGGTGTCCACTGTCTTTACATTCCTGAATTAATTCTAAACATAAATTTAACTTTGCACTTTCATCTTTATAGTTTTCCAAATAAAGTGCAGGATGACAACAGAGCTGGCGAAGACGTGTTAACATTGCTAACATCTTCATACGACTTTGCCCTTCATTCCCTTCTCCAAGTTCAGCTTGAAGTTCTTTATTCATACTGATAAGTGTTGCTTCATATAACTTACGTTGTGCCTTGTCTAACTCACAGTAAACAACTGATTCTACCTTATCTGGTAATTCCGTTAAGACATCTTTTTTCAAGCGGCGTAAAATAAATGGTGCTACTAACTGATGAACACGCGCAAGTAACTTTTCATCTTTATCTTTAATAATCGGATTCTCGTACTGCTTTTTAAACTTCGCATAACTCAATAAATATCCTGGCAAAATAAAATCAAAAATTGACCATACATCTGCAATTGAATTCTCAAGCGGTGTTCCTGTTAAGGCAAAACGGATCTCACCGTTCAGTTTTTTTACCGCCTTCGCATTTTGTGTCGCCTGATTTTTAATATAATGCGCCTCATCTAAAATCACATATTTAAATGCTGCCTCATATTCCTTAATATCACGACGCAGCAAATCGTATGACGTCAAAATCACATCATAATTGTTTAAAGTACTCAATTTCTTGCTGCGCTCACTCACTGTTCCTGTCATCGTCAACACACGTAAATGTGGGGCAAAACGTTCAAACTCTGCTTGCCAGTTGAAGACCAGTGAACTCGGAGTAACAATAAGGCTTGGTTTATCAACTTCTCGCTCGTACTCTGCACACAATAAAGCAATCACTTGTAGCGTCTTCCCAAGCCCCATATCATCAGCTAAAATTCCACCCATTCCATAATCAGATAACGTTCTTAACCAACGATAACCTGTTTCCTGATATGGACGTAACGTCGCTTGTAAATTTTGTGGCAGTTCATATTCCATTTCATCAATTTGTTCAAAATCATTAACTAATTGACGAAAGGCCTTATTTTTCTTAGATTTAACTTCATTTTTTTCAAGCATTCGTTCTAAATAAAGTGCACGATATTTCGAGAGTTGAATTTCATCTTGTTGTAAGTCTTCTTCGGTTAATTCTAAATCCTCTACTAAATTAAAAAACGATTGCATATACTCAGAATCTAACTCTAAAAAGCTTCCATCTTTTAAACGATAATATTTCTTTTTTAATTGATACTGTGCCAACACCTCTTGATACTCGGACACATCAAATGCTAAATCTTCTAATTTAAAAGTCATTAAATCACTTTGTAAACGTACCCCGACTGATACTTTCTTATTCACTTGTTTTGGGCTCATCCCTTTAAAACGTTCCGTCGCATTTACTTCATGCTGTGCAATTAAGGCCGGAACGCCTTGATTCATAAACTGATAAATTTGATGATCATCATTAAGCACCATCTTATCTTTATCAATCTTGAAATCATAAGTTTCAAACACATTCATAAGTTGCACTTCTTTCACTTTATCACGAACAATAGTTGATGGTAACTCGTCAGTAAGTGGATTATACAAATGGCCATTATAACCATATTCTACTTTTGCCTCAACCGCTAAATCATCATTTAAATCTAAATATACTTTACTATCAAGTTGTGGCATCTCATATTTACCTTGTAAATAATTAATGCTATCATCAGTAACAAATGCGGCAATACGTGGATAAATAACAGATAAGAAGTGAGGAATTTGTTCACTTGAAATATATAAGTAGCCACTCATTACAATAATTTCTTTTAAAATTGGGAAGATATAATTAATAAACTCTTCATCCATAAACCATAAGCTATCCTGTGTCAAAAGGAAATAATCCTTTCCTCTACCACGTATTAACATTTTTCCTTTTGTTTGTGTAAGAAGTAGTCCTTTATTCTTAGCTTGTTCAATCTTCAATTGAATATTTGGTCTTTGATTAGTCATTAAGATAGATTTCCATTCGTCTTTTTCAACATAACAATTTAACTTCGTATTAAGTAATAAATCATGTAATTCACGCAATTTCATAGAACTTAGCAATAAACTACGACGTTCCGAGTTTGGTAATCGATACTGCTGTGTAATAAACTGTCGGTCCTTTACTATCGATTTCACAAAATTTAGAATTTTTAATGATTGCTCATCAAAACGACGAATATCATGATTAAAAGTTAATTCTTTTCCATAAATAAATTCTGATTGTGTATCTATTCGATTAATAAAATCAAACAAATCTTTAATAACATAAAATCGTTTTGTTCCGATCGATAACTCTAATTTTGTTACCTCACCTTCAAATCTTAACTTAGGAATTAAAGATACGGTGGATGTATCTTCTAAATTCATTCTCACCTCTTGAACTAATGAATCTTCATATTGATCTAACAATTGATTAATCGTATTTCTTTGATAAAATACTATAGCATCCTCCCAAGAAATACGACGACTTTTTTGTTCATATTGTGCTTGAAATAGCATTGCTACAACATGTATACAACATGATTGATAGTGATGTGATGCTGGACAGTCACAACCGATACTTTGAATGTTTCCTTTAGTATCGAAATCAGCTTCGGCATGATACTCTCTTCCAGTAAAGTCATGAACAATGGAACAAATTTCATAAGGAGCATCGGAATTTTGAGTTTTTAAAAAATTAATTGTCTTAACAGCTCCAGAATCATGCAAGATGTTCCCGTTATAAAAAATTGAGTCAAACCTTGCTATACGTTCAATCAATGAATCACTTAATTTTAATTTCATAAAAAAAATATCCTCCTAAAACATCTCCTATTATATCAATTATAGGGACACTAATACAAATTTAAACATGAACAAGAAAAAAAGCTATATAATAAAGAAGATAATTGAAGCAAGGAGGTTTTAATGTGAGAGATATTACAAATTCAAAAGGAAAAATCTTTAGACACTTTAAAGGTGATTTATATTTAGTTGAGGATTTCGTCAAACATTCAGAAACGCAAGAAACCATGGTTCTTTATCGAGCCCTATACGGTGAATGCGGCCTTTTCGTACGACCTTATGGCATGTTTGTTGAAGAGGTTCCTGAAGGAAAAGTAAATCCAACCGGACAAAAATACCGATTCCAAGAATATGAAGTTAAGAGCGTCAAATAACTCTACAAAAAAACTCCTACTGAGACTAATTAGTAGGAGTTTTCTTATTTTTTTAACATCTGGTTCTAAAAATCGATCGAGTACTAATTCTTCATAAGAAGAAGATTTTCTTTTATTTGCTTTTTTTTGAAGGTATTGCTTCTTTCTTATCGAGTAAATATTTTTGAATAAATAACTTATGTGCAATAGACATGACAGCAGAGCGTAAAACTTCTGTTTCAAATGTAATATTCTTTGCTGAGTTTGGTTCAATGGATTCACGATTAATAAAAACAAACTGTAAGGCTTTCTCTAATTCAACGCAGAAGAAGTCATAAGCCTCCTTTGTTGGATATAAATTCATCTGAATTTTAATCATTTCACAAACTTCTGTTAAACTATAAACTTGTTTAAATAAACAAACGACAATCAAATACGCTAAATGCTTTTCAGTGTAACGACGACCGACTGGTGGAGATACAACCTTTTGTTTGACGTAATTATTTAACATTGTTGGTGTTAATAACTTTTCCTCTGGATTTAAATTTAATGGTTTCAGTACATCTTCGACATACGAAATAACCTGATCCTTGTACAAAGGAATCGTTGGCAATTCATCAAATCTTGGGCAATGAAACTCTAACATTTCTTTATGATCCATAGTTCTTCCTAACTTTCTATTTTAAAATATCATGTTTTTTAATAGCCTGAACTGCAATACATCCTGGACCACCTTGTGCTGTAAAAACGGGTGTCAGCAGCATTACCTCAGTCTCAATACTTCCTATATTTTTAATTATAATATCTTTTGTCTCCATTGCCAACTCTTCATCACATGCATGTGAAATATAAATCTTATATTCATCATTTACGCCTTTCGCTATTAAATCATCACAAATCGCTTGAATGGCTTTTTTGAATGTACGTTTCGTCGCAAACTTCTCTAAACGTGTACTATCCTCAGATAATGTCATGACTGGTACTAACTTTACTAAACCACCAATGCGACCAACCAATGGGGATAAACGTCCACCACGAACTAAATAATCAAAATCTTTCGGAATCAGGAAAGAAGTAGAAGTTTCTATTAGCGATTCAATTTCGCTTACTACTTCAGACTTCGTCTTACCCGCTTCAACTAATTTCACAGCAACATCTACAAGATAACGATGTGGCCCACAAAGCGTCTTCGAATTGATAACTGTAATATTTTCTTCATGATCGACCATTGATTTTGCCATACATGCTGATTGATACGTTCCCGATAATCCATCCGCTAATGAAATATTAATAATCTCCTCATTAGGATATTTTTCATACATCTCTACGACATCTCCAATTGAAGGTTGAGATGAACTTGGAAAATACCCCTCATTAATCATTTCTACTAAACCTTCAGTTGTTAATTCCTCTAATTCTTTATAGCTTTTATTATTAATCGTTACCGATAACGGTCTAATATCTAAATCATTTTGTTTTGCCTCTTCTCTTGAATAAAGCGTTGATGAATCCGCCACAATCTTAATCATACTAAGCCCTCCATATATAAAAGTTAACATTTCTAATAAACTTAGTTTTTAATACTATATAATTTAGATTAACACCTTTTGTTTGCATTGTCAATCAAGAAAAAATAAACCTGATAGTTCATCTCACTAAAAATAAAGAAAGCTTGTCATCATTTAAAATCGTTCCCCTGAATTACATCTATCGCTTAATACTCTCGCAACAAACGTACATACTATATTTGATAGGAGGTCAAACAATGAATAATAAACAAGAGCAATTCTTAAATTATATCCTTAAAAGAGTTCAAGATGGAAAAGTAGATGAAGCACAAGCACTTATTAATGAAAACTTCAAAAAACAAGAGGCTGGTACATTTACTCGTGCTGATATTGGAGAATTCATTCCTAAAATTACGATGTTGATTAAACCTAACCATGTCGATGAGGTTCACAATGTTATACAAGAATTCGCAGCTACTTTTTCTGAAAAATAAAAAACTGCTCTTAATTGAGCAGTTTTTTATTTTATTGACAACCACATTCAAAATACCAATCTAGTTCTTCCTTAACTATCTAAGTTATCAAATAAATATTCTCATTTCTTATTCACCAAAAATTTTATTGTACAACTCCGCTTTCTACAACAATATTATCCGCATCTGCTGCTTCCCCATAAACTGGAGCTAATGTTTCTTCATAATCGGCATGGAAGAAGTTTTCTTTTCCGAGTTCAACAATTTCATTATTTAACCAATCTAATAAATCTTGATTCCCTTTTTGAACTGCTCCTGCAATCGTATCAATATTTCCTAATGATTCAATTCCGACACTAAATCCCTCATTTTCAATGGCCCATGCTAATACTTCTGTATTATCCGTAGAAAGCGCATCTCCACGACCATCTAATAACGCATTATAAGCTTCGGTGTATTGATCAAATTTTAACAAGTTAACTTCTGGATAATTTTCTGTAAAAAATGTCTCTGCTGTTGTTCCCTTACATACTATTAACGTTTTACCTTTTAAATCTTCTACATCTGTAATTAAAGCCTTATCAGGTGAAACGACACCAAGAGCCACTTTCATATAAGGAAGCGTAAAATCTACTTTTTCTTTTCGCTCTTCAGTCACTGTAAAGTTCGCTAAAATAATATCGACTTTATTAGAAACTAAATACTCTACACGACTCGCTGCTTCAACTGGTACATATTCAACTTCTACCCCAAGGTCTTTGGCGATACGATTACCAAAATAAACATCATACCCTTGATAATCTCCGTTAGAATCAACGTACCCAAATGGTTTTTTATCACTAAATACGCCAATGACAATTTTGCCACTTTGTTTAATTTCCTCAACCGTTCTTGCTTTTGATTGGCTATCATCCGATGAAGAAGTTTGACACGCTGTAAAAACACCTAACGTTAACAATAAAGTAACCAAACATAATAAACACTTTTTCATTTTCATCTATCCTTTCTATTCAAATTTAAATAGATTTAAAAACTGTTTTGCCCTTTTTGTTTTTGGATTTGTAAAAAATGTTTCTGGATCTGCTTCTTCAATGATTTTCCCTTCATCTAAAAAGATAATTCGATCAGCAATCGCACGGGCAAATTCCATTTCATGTGTGACGATTACCATCGTACTTCCTTCTTTAGCAAGGGAAAGAATCACATCTAATACTTCTCGAACCATTTCTGGGTCAAGGGCAGCTGTCACCTCATCAAACAATAAAATTTCTGGCTTCATACAAAGGGCACGAACGATAGCCACCCGTTGTTTTTGCCCACCAGATAATTGACGTGGATATGCGTTTTTCTTATCAAGCAATCCCACTCGAGCGAGTAATCTTTCGGCTTCTTTAATGGTTTCGGCTTTATCACGTCCTTGCGCTTTTGTAGGGCCTAAGATAATGTTATGTAATACATCCAGATGTGGAAACAATTCATAACTTTGAAATACCATGCCAATTTTCTGTCTAATCAATGGCATTTGCTTACTTTGATGACTAATACATTCATCCTCTAGTAAGATATCTCCTTCTTGAATTTTTTCTAGTCCATTAATGCATCGAAGTAAGGTACTTTTTCCACAACCAGATGGTCCTAAAATCACAACGACTTCTCCTTTTTTTACTTCTAATGATAAATCTGAAAAAATAACATTTTGATCATAACTTTTCGTCACATGGTTTAACTTTAATATCGTTTCACTCATAATCGTTTTTTACACCTCCCACCGCTTCTCTAACTTCGTCGCTAGTAATGAAATTGGATAACAGATGATAAAGTAAAGAAGAAAGATAACACCATAAATCCAAAGAGCAGCACTTGGCACTGTTAACCGAGAAGCTTCAATAATTTGTTGACCCACCTTTACTACTTCTACAACACCGATTAGTACAATTAACGAGGTTGTTTTAATCATACGTGTCACTAAATTAATCATCTGAGGTAATAATCTTCGAATCGTTTGAGGAATAATGACATATTGATAAAGCTGTCGCTTACTTAACCCAATCGCAAGTCCTGTTTCATATTGATGTTTTGGAATAGAACTTAATGCCCCACGTACTAAGTCTCCCATTTCTGCAATTCCCCAAAAAGAAAAAACTAAAACTGCAGCGACCTCACCTGATAAGTTAACTCCAAACGACTTACTTAAGCCAAAATAAGCTAAAAACAGTAACACTAATTGTGGAATAATTCGAACGCTCTCTAAGTAGATACGACAGACAAGATTCATAATTCTAGAATTCAGACTCATTAAAATTCCCATTCCAATTCCTAAAATCACTGAAATTAAAACCGAGATTAATGAGATTTCTAACGTAACCCATAACCCCTCTAATAAACGAATAAAATTCCTTCCTTCAAATAAAACACTAATTCCCCACTCCTGCATAGCGCACCTTCCTTTCAATGAAGCTTAAAATTAGAGAAATCGGTAATAACAGCAGTAAGTAAGAAACAACTAACATTAGTAATGATTCATCTGTTTTATAATATAAGCCGATTAATCCTTTAGCGACATACATTAAATCCGCAAGTGCGACAACACTAAAGACAGATGTTTCCTTAATTAAAAAGATTGTATTGGCAGTAAAAGCGGGTAAAGAAACAACAGCTGCCTGTGGAATAACAATGTATCGTAACACTTGCCATTTTGTTAATCCTAAACTTAATCCTGATTCTGTTTGACTTATTGGAATAGCCTCAAGCCCACTACGAAACGCCTCAGCCATATAACTTCCACCTAAAAAAGTTAATCCTAATACCCCGCATGCTTCAGAACTTAAAAAGATTCCTAGCTTCGGCAACCCGAAATATAAGAAAAACAACTGAATTAATAGAGGAGTATTTCTTGAAAGCTCAATATAAACACCAATCACTCTATTCAAAACCGGAATCTTATAATATCGAATGACACAACAAATAAATCCCCAAAAAGTAGATAATAGAATTCCAAAAAAAGCAATACTAATGGTTAACTTAGCAGCCTCTACATACATCGGTGCATACGTCCTAATAAACTCAAAATCCATTATCTCCCTCCTCAATGAAAATAATTTAGATGTATCTGATAATAATCATATGAATCATTTAGACAAAAAATTCCATTCAAAATTTATTAACAACATAAAAATGTATTTAATGCTAATTTTTTACTAAAAAATTAAAAAAGCGTTGAATCTTAAAAGAATCAACGCTTTTTCTATATCATCTACTTACCATTTAATGCTTCCACAGTTATAAATGGAGGATATCCATTTCACACAGGATTTGTTGATGAACCCTTGCATCGGTGGTAGCAAGCATTAAGAAAAAATACTTTTTTATTATCAGTTATTATCTTGATAAGCTCATTTCTTTTCTTAGTTTGTCTGCATATAGTCCTACTAAAATCTCAAATAGCACTTTGGTTACTTTCTATTAATGCGTAAAAGCCTCGTTACAGTCTCGCGCAGGTGGCTTCATCTGCTCAAATTTCATTTTCGCAGTGACGCTGCTGCATTGGGTGGCGCTAATTACATATTACAAAATCTAACTCAAATACTGTCTTGCGCAAGTGGCTTCAGTCCACTCACCCATCACCTTGCTCGACTTCGTGGTGAAGCTATTGCATCGGGTCGGGCTAATGCTTACACGTCTTTACGTGTAAGCATAGTCACGACCTCGACATGAGCTGTTTGTGGGAACATATCGACTGGCTGAACGACTTCTAGATTATATCCACCTTCGATTAAGATTTTTAAGTCACGAGCTAATGTTGATGAATCACATGATACATAAACGATACGTTTTGGTTTCGCTTCTAACATAGTATCAAGTAATGTTTTATCGCATCCTTTACGAGGTGGATCGACAACGATGACATCTGGAATAATACCATTTTCAATCCACATTGGAATTACATCTTCTGATTTTCCAACGGCGAATTGCGCATTATCAAAGCCATTCAACTTTGCATTCATCTTCGCATCTTCAATCGCTTCAGGAATAATCTCAACGCCATAAACTTCTTTAGCATGTTGTGCTAAAAATAACGTGATTGTTCCAATTCCACAATAGGCATCGAATACGACTTCATTTCCTGTTAATCCTGCAAATTCTACTGCTTTTGAATATAACGTTTCAGTTTGTACTGGATTTACTTGATAGAATGAACGTGGTGAAATCGCAAATCGAATTCCATTCATTTCATCATAAATATATGGCTCTCCATATAAAATCTTTGTTTCATCTCCGAAAATAACATTTGTTACTTTTGGATTGATGTTCTGAGCAATACTCTTAATTTGTGGATACTTGTTGATTAAAGTTTCAATCACAGTATCAATGTTTGGAATAGTTTTTGTACGAGTAACAAGTGTTACCATGATTTCGCCTGTCTTGAATCCAACACGAACAATAACATGGCGTAACACCCCTAAATTTAATGACTCATTATAAGGATCAATATTTAAATCACGACATAACTCACGCATGGTATCCACAATTTGGTCTGAAATATCCGTTTGAATTAAACAAGATTTCATATTTGTAATCTCATGACTACGTTTTTGATAAAATCCCGCTACTACTTCACCATTAGCATAACCAAATGGTACTTGTGTTTTATTACGGTAACGACTTGGATCTTTCATTCCTATTGTCGGTAATACATTTGCATCTTCAATATGTCCAATACGTTTTAATTGGTTAACTACCGTATCATGCTTCATTTGAAGCTGTCCTTCATAACTTAAATGTTGAACTTGGCAACCACCACATTGTTTATAAATACCACATGCTGGCTCCACACGTTCAGGACTTGTCACAAAATAATCAACGGCGCGTCCGAACGCGTATGTCTTTTTAACAAGTGTCACTTTCATATTAATCTCTTCGCCAACTAGCGCATTTGATACGAAAATTGGGAATCCATCCACACGCGCTACACCTAATCCATCGTGTGTTAAACTTTCAATTTTCACATCATAATATTCATTCTTTTGAACTGGTACTACTTTCTTCGCCATCATTTATCACCTATATATACAAAAAGTATTTTTAAATTTTTAGTTATAGTATTAAAGTCTAACAATTACTGAGACTTCTATTTTAATTCTTCATAAGAAGAGGGAGACTATTAGTCTCCCCGTCCTTTATTGCCATTCAAATGTTTCTGTTGTTGTATCGTAAGCACCCCAGCATGGATAAGGTGAAATATTTGTTGGTTTAATCGATTGATCCACCTCTAAATACGGAATTTCACCTAATTCTTCTTCTTCCTCAGCTGTTAATGGTGTTAAAGCATCGATACGTGCTTGAAATGCTGCTTTCTCCTCAGGATATCGTGCTTCATACTGACCAGTCTTTTCATTATAGTCCTTCGGCATGACATTAATATTATTTTGAGCACGCTCAATATTTTTTGCAGTTGGATATTTCTCTGCTTGCGCGACAATTCTTTCTACAATATCAAGACGATGTTCTTTATAATAAGCTAATTCCTCTTCACGATTTGTCTCCACTAATGTTTTAATATCACCTGATGAAACAACAAGTTGTACAGTGTAACCATTAGCAACATCCCCTGCTTGTGCTAAAAACTCAGTTGCTGCTGCTTCGGCGGCAGCACGTGCCTTCTCCACATCAACTCCATCATTAACGCGTACATCAAAATAGACAACTGGTCCTTGAACCGTCACTTTTATTTCTTTTACACCTGATTGGCTTGCACCTACTTGTTCAGCGTTAGAAATCATCGAATCAGTAATAGGTTGCAAGTTCTCGGTACGATAACCGTAAATCGGCTGCCCCGCAACCTTTAGAGGATCTAAGTAAAAATATTTTAAAACATTATAACCGAATAAGACCGTTACAACTGCCAAAACTCCGATATAGCTATATAAAACAACTTGCTTTTTCGTTACATTACGTTTTTTGCTTGGTTTCTTAGCTTCTTCATTTGCCATACAGTCACTTCCTTTACTGTTATTCATTCACTTTAAATATCCTCTATTATACCATTAAAACCTCATAAATCCTAGTCCATTAGCATTCTGCAAAATGTTTCGCAAGCCCGCCTTGAGCTGTTTCACGATATTTTGCCATTAAATCATGCCCCGTTTCTTTCATCGTTTGCATCACTTGATCTAATGTAATCGTATGATACCCATCTGTTAACATCGCATATTTTGCAGCATCATACGCACGTTTTGCTGCAACAGCATTACGTTCAATACATGGTACTTGCACATATCCATATACAGGGTCACATGTCATTCCTAAATGATGTTCAAGCCCGATTTCTGCTGAATATTCACAATGTAAATTAGATGCTCCTTTTAAGAATGCGACAGCTGCCGCTGCCATTGAACAAGCCGATCCCACTTCACCTTGACATCCAACTTCTGCACCTGAGATAGAGGCATTTGTTTTGATTAAATCCCCTACAAGTCCTGCCACAGCTAACGCGTCAACCAATTGCTCATCACTATATCCTTCACGTTCTTGTAAAGCAAATAAAACACCTGGTAAAACACCTGAAGCTCCACACGTTGGAGCCGTAACTACCACATCTCCACACGCATTTTGCTCTGAAACTGCTAAAGCATACGCATAAATTAAAATAGATAAATCTTCTGGATTTGCTTTTGCTTGTTCAAAGAATTGTTTCGCACGGCGTGGATAATTTAACTTTCCTGGTAACGTTCCTTCTGCAACTAATCCATTCATTAAACTTTCACGCATCACTGCTAAAATCTCTTCTAAATAAGGTTTAATATCTGCTTCATAAGCATAAACATAATCAGCTAATGTCCAGTTCTTTTCTTTGCATACGTCTAATACGTCATTCATCGTTGTATTTGGGTAAACACTCTCAACCTCATCGCGAGCTTGGCCTTCTTCAATAATTGACCCTCCACCTACTGAATAAACCGTCCATGTTCCGATTTCTTCATTAGCTTCATTATAAGCAATGAACTGCATTGCATTTGGATGGAAGGGACGGAAATCTTCTGGACGCCATGTAATCTTCACTGGCTTTGGATCCATTGTCTTAATAATAATATAATCCGTTAAATGTCCCTCACCTGTTGCAGCTAAACTTCCATATAATACGGCCTCATAAGACGTCGCTTCAGGATAACGTCCCATAAATACTTTTGCTGCACGAGCAGGTCCCATCGTATGTGAACTAGATGGGCCATTTCCTACTTTATATAACTCACGTAAACTTTCCATAGATTTATCTCATTCCTTATCTTTAGTGACTCATTGCCACATTTATCTTCCTATTAACTCTATTATAAGCCTAACTCAATTTTTAATTCAAGCATTGCATCACGAAGTGTTGCTGCTGTTTCAAAGTCAAGCGCTTTTGCCGCTTCCTTCATTTCATTTTCAAGTTTTTGCATTAACTTTTCTTTATCTTTACGAGACATTTTCTTATCATACTTCGCCTCTTTTTCAACCACTTCAGTTGCACGGATCACATCTCGCACATCTTTACGAACAGTCATTGGGATAATATCATGCTCTTCATTATATTTCTCCTGAATTTCACGACGACGAGCTGTTTCATCAATTGCACGTTGCATCGATCCAGTTACTTTATCTGCATATAAAATAACACGTCCTTCTGCATTACGAGCCGCACGACCAATGGTCTGGATAAGTGAACGATCACTACGTAAGAACCCTTCTTTATCTGCATCTAAAATAGCAACCAGTGAAACTTCTGGAATATCTAATCCCTCACGTAATAAGTTGATTCCAACTAAAACATCATACGTTCCCACACGTAAATCACGAATAATTTCGATACGTTCTAGCGTCTTAATCTCAGAATGTAAATAAGCTACTTTAATCCCTAATTCTTTTAAATAATTCGTTAATTCTTCTGACATCTTAATCGTTAAAGTCGTAATTAAGACACGCTCGTTTTTCTCGATACGTTTATAAATTTCACCGACTAAGTGATCAATTTGTCCACGACTTGGATGTAACTCGATCACTGGGTCAAGTAATCCCGTTGGACGAATAATTTGCTCAATCACTTGATCAGTACGTTCTAATTCGTAATCACCTGGCGTTGCTGATACATAAATGGCCTGATAAATTTTGTCTTCAAACTCACTGAATTGTAGTGGGCGGTTATCTAAAGCTGAAGGCAAACGGAATCCATGATTGACAAGTGTTTCTTTTCGGGCACGGTCCCCGTTATACATTCCTCTTACCTGTGGAAGCGTCACGTGTGATTCATCCGCGACTAATAACCAGTCATCTGGGAAGAAATCAAGTAAACAGTATGGCGTTGCTCCACGCTCACGTAAAGAAAGTGGTCCTGAATAATTCTCGACACCTGAACAGAATCCCATTTCTGCCATCATTTCTAAATCATAGCGTGTACGTTGTTCAATACGTTGAGCCTCTAATAATTTACCTTCTGACTCAAAGTATTTAACCTGCTCCTCTAACTCATCCTCGATATTTTTAAGGGCAATTTTCATCCGTTCTTCACCTGTTACGAAGTGAGAGGCTGGGAAAATAACGACGTGTTTACGTTCACTTAACACTTCACCAGTTAACGTATCAATCTCACGAATACGATCAACTTCCTCACCAAAGAACTCTATGCGAATTGCATTCTTTTCTGTGGCAATCGGTAAGATTTCGACAATATCTCCTCGTACACGGAATGTCCCACGATGGAAATCAATGTCGTTACGTTGATATTGAATACGAACTAACTCATTTAATAAATCATTTCTTTCCATCTCCATTCCAACACGAATAGAAACCATCATCTTTTTATATTCTTCTGGATCCCCAATCCCGTAAATACATGAAACAGAAGCCACGACAATCACATCATTACGCTCAAGAAGTGCTGCAGTGGCTGAGTGACGTAACTTATCAATTTCATCATTCGTCTTTGCATCTTTTTCAATAAACGTATCCGATGATGGGACGTACGCTTCAGGTTGATAATAATCATAGTAACTGACAAAATATTCAACCGCATTATTTGGGAAAAACTCTTTTAACTCACTATACAATTGTCCCGCTAACGTTTTATTATGGGCTAAGACTAAGGTTGGCTTATTCACTGCTTGAACAACATTAGCAATCGTGAATGTTTTCCCTGTCCCTGTTGCTCCTAATAAAACTTGCTCTTTAACACCATTATTTATATTATGAACTAATTCATCAATCGCCTTTGGTTGATCACCTGAAGGCGCATACTTAGAAACAATCTGAAACTTACCATTTGTCATTAAATGTCACCTCACATTAAATCCATTATATCATATCTAAAAATTCATCGCTATCTACTTAACCGCTGGCCTTTTTCTTGCCATTTTAAACAATAAGACTTGCGCTAAAGGACCCTATTCCTCACTTACTATTAACCATTCTTAAAGAATTCATCATAATAAAAATAGGAAGATTCTAAATCTTCCTATTTTTATTATTGCTGCAACATACCAATTGCTTTTTGAAGTTGAGTATCGTACTGCTTATCACGAATTTTTTCTCGTAATGCTAATGTTAATTCGCTCGCTGTTTTATTATCAATTATACCCGTTGCTTCAATACTATGATCCACTTGGAATTCTTTCACAGCTGACACGGTTGATTCATCAAAGTATCCATCGGTTCTTCCAACGTTATAACCTAATGTTTTTAAAATATTTTGAGCATTTTTAATAGCTGTATCTACCATGTCAAATTCAAGTGGTGCTCCGTCTGTTAAATAAACTTGATAATAGTAATAAAATTCTGGTGCTTCTACCTCAATCGTTGGTGTTACCCCTTCTTCATTAATCCAATTTCCATTTGGTGTCTTCCACACTTGAGTTGTAATTTTTAAAGAAGAATGATCATCTAATGGCATCGAAACTTGGACAGTTCCTTTTCCATAAGATGTCGTTCCAATGACATCATATTTGCCAGCCTCTTTCATCGCAGCAGCAAAAATTTCTGAAGCTGAAGCACTACCTTCATTAATTAACGTCACAACAGGATAATCTTTTCCTTCACTTGTTGTTTTGTATGTTGTTCCGCTACCATCACGAGATTCAATTGTTGTAATCACTTGATCAGGTGGAAGGATATAATCAACCATCTCGACTACACTTGTTAAATAACCACCTGAATTATTTCTTAAATCGACGATTAAAGAAGTCATTCCTTGTTCTTCTAAAGCTTCAATCGCTTGCTTAAATTCATTCGCCGTATTTTCTCCAAAAGTTGAAATTTGAAGATATCCAATTAAGTCTTCCCCAGCTGGAATTAATTCTGATTTAACCGTTTCTTGATCAATCGCTTGTCTTGTCACTTCAATAGAAATTAACTCAGGATTATCGTTGCGTTGAATTCCGAGGATTACTGTTGATCCAACAGGACCTTTAATTTTACTCGTTACCTCTTGTAAATTTTGACCGACTACATTTTCTCCATCCACCTCAACGACTAAATCATTTGCTAAAATTCCAGCTTCATCTGCCGGTGAATCAGGAAATGGCGATACAATCATTGTATACCCATTAACATTCGTTACTTCGCATCCAATCCCTGAATAAGTCTCTTCTAAGTGCTCAACAAAATTTTCATAGTCTGTCATTGTAAAATATGTTGAATGAGGATCGCCTAAAGCATCAATCATTCCTGAAATAGCTCCATCAATTAAAGATTGGCTGTCACCTTCATAAAAATAATGATATGTCTTTAATGCTTCATACACTTGATTAATTGAAGCTGTCTCCCCATAATTAGCTGGTGAAACAATAGTTTGAGCTGGATTTTTAGCTGGAAATACTAAAGATAGTAATAATGTAACAACAGCTCCTAAACAAAAGCTTCCCACAAGTTGCAATACTCTCTTACGCTTCATGCAATCACTCCTTTTAATTGAATATCTTCTATACCCTTTATATCATTTCCTAACGATACCAAAAAATGTAGACTTTATAGGATTATCTCTATTTTATCAATTTTTATTTTCTTTGTCATGATTATAAAATGGAATAAATTAGTTTATATTGTGGTTATTTGATATAATGACTTAATTTCATAAACAATAAAAAAGACATGTCATAACATGTCTTTTTTCTACTACCATGATGATGGGAAACTGATATAGTTTCTTGGATTAACAGCGTATGGATAATTATAGTATCCTTCATAAACCTCAAAATGTAAATGAGCTCCAAAAGAATTACCCGTGTTCCCCATTGTACCTAACTGTGTTCCTCTTGATACTTGTTGACCAACAGATACATATGGAGCTGAATGCATATGTGCGTAAACCGTTGTCAAAATCTGTCCATTAACGTTATGTGTAATCATAACATGGTTTCCATACGCACTATGCCAGCCTGCACGAATAACCGTTCCAGCCTGTGCAGCATAAACAGGGGTTGATGTATCACCATAGTTTGCTAAGTCAATTCCTGTGTGATTCGGATAACACATGAATTCACAGCTCACATATCCTGTTGCTAATGGAATCATAAATCCACTTCCACTAATGACACCACCGCTACTAGATGAACCTCCGCTTGAAACAGGAGGAGGTGGCGTTTGTTCTAAAATTTCCTTTTGTTCTTCAGCAATAGCGATAATCTCAGCTGCCGATAAACGTTCACTTTCTAATTGTTGCATTTGTTTTGCTAATTCTTGTTTTTGTTGTTCTAACTTTTCTTGATAAGCTGTTAGAGTCTCACGTTCTACTTCTAAACTAGCTTTATTCTCAGCAAGTTCTTGCTTTTGAACCTTTAAAGTAGCCAGCATCGCTTGTTGTTGACTGACTAATAAACTTAGCTCATCCATTGATTCTGCATCACTTTCTGCAAAGTGATTAACAACACGTAATCGACGAATAAAATCAACGATGCTATCTGATTCAGATAAGACTTGCAAAATAGTATTTCCTCGAGATAAGCGTTGTGAAACACGCATACGTTCTGCAACAACTTCTTTAAGCTCTTGAATATCATTTTCTAATTTTTTGATTTCATTTTCACTATTTTTGATTTCATTTTCTTTAATTGATATTTTCTTTTCAAATTCAGAAATAGCAGTTTCTGTTTCAGAGATTTTTTGGATCGTTGTTCCCATATCCCCTTCTACAATATCAATCTCTTTTTGAACAGCGGCTTCTTTACTTTTTAAATCAGAAATCTGACTTTGCGCCTCACTAATAATGTCATTACACTCTTGTTTAGTCGAACATGTAGTAGAGGCATCTACCGTAAAAGAAAACTTTGGAATTAAGCTAAGCATTAGAGCCAAACTTAACATTGTAAAAATCTTTTTTGACATATTCATTCCCTCCCTTACCTTAATGAATTAGATTTTTAATGAATATTTAATAACTGCAAAGAAACTTCCCAATAAACTCACAATAATTGATAGAATTCCTATTAAAACACCTAATTCATAAACTGCTGGGAACGGTGCTGTCATTTGAAGCATTGGAATAACTAAAACGCCTCCGAATAATTCATATAAAAATTGGTAACCATAAATCGTAAATAAGATAGGACCTACAGCCCCTAAAATACCAATAATGAAACCTTCAATTAAGAATGGGACTGTAACATGTGAAACTGATGCTCCAACTAATTTCATAATTTTCAATTCATTTTTACGTGCATAAATAGTTAATTTAATTGTATTTTGGATTAAGAATACAGCTAAGATTAATAAAATAACAACAATCCATGAGAATGACTTACGAATAATATTTGTAATATTAGAAAAAGCTGCTAACGATGATTCTTCACCATAATCCACATAATCAACACCATCAATCTCTTTAACGACTTTAGCCACTTCATCCACATTTTTCACATCATCTGCAGCTACAACTACTGAATCTCGTAACGGATTTTCATCACTTGTATTTTCAAAGAAAGTAGCTAACTCTGGATCATCTTCACCAATACGATTAATAAAATCCGTATACTCTTCTTCTTTTGTCGTATGAATAATATCTGCTACGTGCTCTTGCGATTTCATTAAATCAATTGCAGCAGCAATTTGTTCTTGTGTTGCTTCTTTTGAGAACTCAACAAAAATTTTAATTTCACTTTCTACTTGCTCAGTAAAATTACTCGTATTATGAGCAAATAATACGAATAATGAACATAAACTTAAAGTTAAGGTTAAGGTAATGACTGATGAAAGTGACATGAATAAGTTATTCCAAATATTTTTAAATCCGTCTCGGATATAACGGAAAAATTGTCTAATTAGTTTCATAGTAACCTTTCACCTCATCACTAAAAATTGTTCCATGATCAATTGTTATCACACGGCAATCTTGCTCAAAGATTAGCTCATGATCATGAGTTGCCATAATAATCGTTTTTCCTTCATCGTTTAATTTCTTTAAAATATTAACGATTTGAGTTGAATTTTCTGGATCTAAGTTTCCAGTTGGCTCATCGGCAATAATAATATCTGGATTATTCGCAATGGCACGGGCAATTGCCACACGTTGCTGTTCTCCCCCTGATAATTGATTAGGATAAAAACGCATTTTATTCGTTAATCCAACTAATTCAATAGCTGCTACTGCTTTTGCACGAACCTCTTTACTCGGCAATCCAATGGCTTCTAAAGCAAAAGCAACATTTTGATAAACCGTCATTTTCTGCAATAATTTAAAATCTTGGAATACGACACCAATTTGACGACGTAACTTTGGTACTTTAAAGCGGTTAAGTTTACTCACATTAAGTCCCTTAACCATAATTTGACCACCCGTAGATTTTTCTTGACGATTAATCATTTTTAAAAATGATGATTTCCCTGCCCCACTCGGCCCAATCACGAACAAGAACTCTCCCGGCTCAATTTGAATATTTATATTATGAAGCCCAATAACTCCATTTGCGTACTTTTTACTGACATTTGTAAACTCAATCATAATCTCCCCACCTATCTCTAGACGTCTTTTCTCATTATAACATATCTGCCAGATACTTTCGTTTTCAATCCGGCAATTGCCAACAAATACTAATATTTTTTATGTATATTTTTCAATAATCTTTCATTAACATTTTAGCATAATCAATTTTATATTAATAGAAAATGTCGAACAAAACAGGCTATCAAAGCCTTAAACTAATGACTTTTTACATTCTTTACACATTATAAAGTTTTTGGTTCTATAATATTTGGTGTGGGTGACTCCCACACCTCTTT
>OATT01000287.1_pt1 | contig 53570 bp, 60 predicted proteins | sample 1476071 | NCBI WGS metagenome assembly OATT01 (sample SAMEA2579989, study PRJEB22360) | human gut metagenome | biome: human gut; feature: human-associated habitat; material: faeces | place: Denmark | collected 2008/2010 | reverse complement strand
TATTACTGTCACCAAAGAGGGGCCCTCCCCCCCCCCGCCAATACATACGCCCGCTCATATCAAATACCCCTGCCCGTACCGGGTAACGATCAGGTCTCCTGCGTCCAGTTCCTTTAATTTCCCTCTGAGCCGGGTCATATGGACGCTGAGCGTATTGTCATCAATAAAAACCTGGTTGTCCCACAGCTCCTCTATAAAATCCACTCTCCGGATCACTTCACCGGGACGGGCAAAAAGGCAGGATAAGAGAAGTGTCTCCTGCCTGGTCAGTATGACCTCCCGCTCTCCCCTGCACAGTTTTCCCTTGGCGGGCAGTAAGCGGAAGTCCTGCCACAGGATTTCTCTCTCTGTCCCCGCATCCGGGTAGCTGCGGCGAATAAGGGCTTCAATTCTGGCAAGCAGTATGGGCATTTTATAAGGCTTGCGGACAAAGTCATCCCCGCCCATGGTCATGCCGTACAGCTCATCCATATCCGTATCCCTGCTGGTCAGAAAGAGAATGGGGATTCTGGAAAAGCGCCGGATACTTCTGCATATCTCATATCCGTCCCTTCCCGGAAGCGTTACATCCAGGAGAACGAGATGGACCTTCCCTTCTTTTACAATATCCTCCACATCTTCAAAGCGCTCAGGCACCGCCGTCTCATATCCATGGCTTTCCAGGTCCCTGGACAACTCTCTTCTGAGCACCTCATCATCTTCCGCGATCAGAAGTCTCATCATTGGCCCTGTCTCCTTCCTGCTGCTCCCCAAATGTCTTTAATATGGCACGCGCTGTACTCAGACCGTTGGCAGATGCCTGCATCAGTCCTCTTGTAATGGATGCGCCGTCTCCCATGGAACGCAGCCCTTTGATATTTGTCTCAAATTCTGTGTTGACCAGGACTTTGTTGGAATAGAATTTGACTTCCACCCCATAGAGCAGAGTCTCATCGCTTGCAATCCCCGGTGTCACCTTATCCAGCGCCTCGATCATCTCCACCACTGCCACCATGATCCTGTGGGGAAGTACCAGAGATAAATCCCCGGGAACCGCATCCTTCAGTGTGGGGATAATATTGTTTCTTGTAAGCCTCTCAGCGGTCGTTCTCCTGCCTCTCTTAAAGTCTCCGTATCTCTGCAGCAGGATTTTTCCGTCACTTAACATGTTGCCGAGCTGTGCAATGTGCTTGCCGTACTCGATGGGAGAGCGGAAAGGCTCTGTGAAATTCTTGGAAACCAGCAGGGCAAAGTTTGTGTTGTGCGTCTTTTTGTCCTTGGATTTGTACGCATGACCATTGACCACGGCCAGGCCGTTCTCATAGTATTCCGCTGAAACTTCACCGGAGGGGTTTGTACAGAAAACCCTCACCTTGTCATCAAAGGTTGGGGTATAGTAGACCAGTTTCGCTTCGTACAGCTTTTCATTTAATTCCTTCATGATCTCATCCCGGACTTCCACACGGACACCCACATCCACGGTACCGTTTCTCGTCTCTATGTGATGTCCGCTGCAGACACCTGCAAACCACTCCGAACCTTCCCGGCCAACACCGGCTGCGATCTGGGGCGCGTAAAAGGTCTCCTGTTTGTCTGTCACCACACCTTTTACTTTCCCGTCCTCAATGAGAATATCCTTTACCATGGTCATAAACAGAATTTCCACGCCTTCCGCCAGAAGATGCTCCTGCAGGCGTGTATAGATCTTATAGCCTTCCTCTGTACCCAGATGGCGGATGGGGCATTCTATAAGCTTTAAATTGGCGCGGATGGCTTTTGTACGGATATCCCATATGGCTGCCTGGTCATCTATTCCGTATACCTTCCTGTCCGCTCCGAACTTCAGGTAGATCTCATCCGCCTCATGGATCAGCTTCTCCGCCTTTTCATAGCCCAGGATTTCCGGCAGCGTGCCGCCCACATCCGGTGACAGGGAGAGCTTACCGTCTGAAAATGCCCCTGCTCCGGCAAACCCTGTTGTGATGGAGCAGGGTTTGCAGCCTGCGCAGACATTGGTGGTCCGTTTGGGACAGCGGCGTTTTTCTATGCATCTTCCCTTTTCGATCATCAGGACCTTGAGCCGCGGATTTTGGCGCTTTAATTCATAGGCACAGAAGATTCCCGAAGGGCCTGCGCCGATAATGATCACATCATAATTTTTATCCATATTCTGCCTCCCTTGCTAACGCTTGTCGCAGTCGCCAAATGTGAGCAGGCTCCCACTTGGCTCGTTGCTGTCATTATATCGTGATTGCATCACGATCTTGTCGCAGTCGCCAAATGTGAGCGAGCTCCCACTTGGCTCGTTGCTGTCATTATATCATACTTGCGTCAGCGTGTGTCTGAAAATTCTTCCCGGCATTAGAAAAGTGTATAGATTACGCCTCCCACGATTCCCGTTCCGATCATGACTGCTACGGGGTTTGCCTTCCATTTGCGCAGCACGAAAAAGGAACACAGAAAGATTACCGCTGCTGTCCAGTCCGCTGTTTTTATTTCTGATATAACTGATGTACCGGTAAAGGACAGAAGAAGGATGGTCAGGGCGGCAGAGATGATCAGTCCCAGAGAAGCCGCCTTCAGTCCGTTTAGTATCTCCATAATATACTCTGATTTATGATAGCGCTGAAACAGCCGGTACAAAAAGGCGGAAATGCTGATGCCGGAAATCACGCACCCAAAGGTTGCCAGAACCGCTCCCGGTATACCGGCTATCTGTATGCCGATAAATGTGGATGTATTTACAGCCAGGGGTCCCGGTGTCATCTGGGATATGGTGATGATATCAGTAAATGTCTTCTGGGAAACCCATGCGAACCGCTCTACCACCTGTTCCTGTATGAGCGGAATGATGGCATAGCCGCCTCCGATACTGAAAAGCCCAATCTGGAAAAATGTCACTGCAAGCTGCAGAAGTCTACCCATATATCTCACCCCTCTTCCGGAACCATACACGCCCGGCACAAAGGCCGCAGCACACCAGCAGTATCACCGCAATATTGGTATCTGTCAGAAAGCTTATGGCAAATACCACAGCGGTCATGGTACTCAAAAGCGGCGAACGCTCCTTCAGCACCGCCCGTGTCATATCCACCACAAAATCCACAATAAGAGCGGCAACACCTGCCTGCATTCCTTTCAGTACAGCAGCTATGACGGTATTGGCTGCCACCGCCGCATACCATTTTGAGACGACCGATAAAATGACCAGAGGCGGAATAACAGAGCAGATACCGCTGATGACAAGCCCTACCATCCCTGCCGCCCGGTATCCCGCCAGAGAAGCCATATTGACTGCGATCGCCCCCGGGGTGGACTGGGCAATGGCAGCCATGCGGATCAGCTCCTCCTCATCAAACAGATGCTTTTTCTCAACAAAATATTTTCTTATCATGGGCACGACCACATATCCGCCTCCAAAGGTAAAGGCGCTGATAAACAGATTGATACAGGCCAGCCACAGCCATAGTTTTATTTTCTCTCTCATACTGAAATCCTCCCTAAGAAGACAGTATAACCCTTGTACAGCAATCTGTAAAACGATATAATATTGTCATAATCATTAATTTTATTCATGATAAAACAGGGAGGAACACTTTATGATGACACTGCGCCATCTCTACATCTTCAAGACTGTATGCGAAACAAAAAATTTCACAAAAGCCGCACAGAAACTATACATCACCCAGTCCGCCGTCTCCCACGCCATCCGGGAGTTAGAGGAATACGCCCAGACCGCACTTTTTGACCGGCTCTCCAAACGTGTCCAGCTCACCAGAAGCGGAGAACTGCTTCTGGAAGAAATCCTTCCAGTACTGGCTGCCTGTGAGTCCCTGGACAGCCGCATAAAAAGCCTGGAAAAACAGGCTCCCATCCATGTGGTATCCAGCATCACCATTGCGATCCACTGGCTTCCGTCCATCCTTGCCTCCTTCCGGAAGCAGTGGCCCGATGTGACGGTACAGGTGGAGGTGGTGAGCGCTGCCAACGCACTGGAGACTCTGCGAAGCGGAAAGGCGGACCTGGCTCTTTTGGAAGGCTTTGTTCCCCAGGGGCCATTTTCCCACGTTTCTTTTGACAGATACCCGCTTCAGATCGTCTGCGCTCCCCAATATCCCTGTATACATACCTCCATGGATATGGAAACCTTCTGTTCAGAAAATCTGCTTCTGCGAGAAAAGGGAAGTGCCATCCGCGATGTGCTGGACAGCACGCTCCTGCTCCTGGGCCATTCCGTACACCCTCTGTGGGTAAGCGTCAATTCCCCTGCCCTCATAGAAGCGGCTAAAGCCGGGCTTGGCATCACGGTCCTTCCCGATCTTCTGGTAAGGGATGAATTGGAAAAGGGTACCCTGATTCCTCTTCACGTAGATGGGCTTTCTCTGGAAAATGAATTGTTTGCTGTATGGCACAGGGACAAGTTTCTGCCTGCACCCCAGAAAGCGCTTCTATCCTGTATTGCGTCCGATTCAGAAAATGCTTGACAGTATGTTATCATGTGTCTATAATGTACTTATACAACAAGTACACTATAAAACAGAAAGGACCTGATACATGGAGATCATTATCAGCAGCAATACAAGCAAGCCCATCTATGAACAGATTACTTCCCAGATAAAAGCTCTGATCATGAGCGGGGAATTAGAGACCGGCGAGCCGATCCCCTCCATGCGGGCACTGGCGAAATCTCTGCATGTGAGTGTCATTACGGTTCAGAAAGCCTATGAAGATCTTCAAAGAGACGGTTTTATTGAGACAACGGTAGGCAGAGGAAGCTTTGTGTCCGCCAGAAACAAAGATTTTTATCAGGAAGAACAGCAGCGCCAGGCAGAGGAACACCTGAAGGCTGCCGCGGATATCGGACGCACAAGCGGGATCCCGCTTGACAAACTGACCGAACTTTTATCTATTTTTTATGAGGAGGAGGAATAACTATGAAGCCAATTTTACAAGTGGAGAATCTGACAAAACAGTATCCTGATTTTACGCTGGACCATATATCATTCTCGGTTCCAAGGGGAACCATTGTGGGGCTGATCGGAGAAAACGGCGCGGGAAAAAGCACCACTCTGAAAGGGATCCTGGATCTGATCCGAAAGGATGACGGAACCGTCCGCCTCTTCGGAGAAGAGCTGACGGAAGACAGAAAAGACATGAAAGAAGATATCGGGGTTGTATTTGACGGAATCCATTTCCACGAATCCCTCACACCGGCCAAGATTGAAAAAATTTCCGCAGCCGCCTATAAAAAATGGAATACCCAAACCTACCATGACTACCTGAAACAGTTTGCCCTCCCTGCAGATAAGGAGATCAAAACCTTTTCAAAAGGAATGAAAATGAAGCTCAGCATCGCAGCCGCCCTCTCCCATGACCCAAAACTCCTCATTCTGGATGAGGCCACAAGCGGTCTTGACCCGGTGATGCGGGATGATATCCTGGATGTGTTCCTGGATTTTGTCCAGGATGAGAACCATTCCATTCTCATGTCCTCCCATATTACCACGGACCTGGAAAAGGTGGCTGACTATATTGCATTTTTACACAACGGGAAAATTATTTTCGACAAAGAAAAGGACGAACTGATCTACCGTTACGGTATCATCCGCTGCAGCTCCTCCCAGTTTGAAAAGCTGGATAAAGAAGACATTTTAGCCTGCAGAAAGAAGGATTACCAGTGGGATGTACTGGTTGCCGACAGAGAGAAAGCTGCGCGCAGATATAAAGATTTTGTCATAGACAACGCAACTATTGATGATATACTTCTGTTGTATGTAAAGGGGGATGTCCTGTCATGAAGAGTCTGATCTTAAAAGATATATACAATATCATGCATAATATGAAAGCCCTGGTCCTGATGCTCTTTATCTTTCTGTTCATCACGATCCCGCAGGGCGGCGCCGCGGCCTATGTCATCACATGCTGCATCCTCTGCGCCATGATGGTTGTCACCACATTCAGCTTCGATGAGAACGCCAAATGGGAAAAATACGCCATGATCATGCCAATCTCAAGAAAAGACCTGGTCCTCAGCAAATTTGTGATCCTTCTTTGCTTCTGTCTGTTTGGCACGGTATTCGGCGGTGTCCTGGGAATCGCAGGCAGCGCCATAATCGGCAGATTTCATATCACCTCCGCATCTGAATGGCAGGAACTGCTGGCAGTCTGCCTTGCGGGCGTGGCGATTTCCTTCTTTCTCGGCAGTCTTGTCATTCCCCTGCTTTTTAAATTCGGAGCGGAAAAAGCCCGCACACTTATGCTCGCCGCCTTTCTGCTTCCCGTACTGCTCTGCCTGGGACTGTATTATCTTCTGAGAAGTTTTGGTATTGAGCTTACAGACAGCGTTGTCCTTCTGCTCACCTGCATTTCTCCTCTTGTCCTCCTTCTGTGGACGGCAGCCATGTACCGGATAAGCTTCGGCATCTTTAAAAAAGCAGAATTCTGACATACCATATCCCCCGAAAACCGGCTGTATTCTACCGGCTTTCAGGGGATTTTTTTAATTCAGAGATATTTTGCCGTAACACTGGCAGCACAGGCTTTCATGGCCTCCGGCGTTCCCTCAAAAATCACGAATCCGCCCTTTTCCCCGCCTTCCGGCCCAAGGTCGATCACCCAGTCACTGTTTCTGATGAGCTGCTGGTTATGCTCCACCACAACGACAGTATTCCCGGCATCTGTCAGCCGTTCTAAAAGTACCAAAAAATGTTCAATATCTCTCGGATGAAGCCCAGTAGTAGGCTCATCCATTAAATACAGACACCGGTTATTCCCACGGTTTTCGATCAGCTCCTTAGCCAGCTTCAGCCGCTGCCCTTCGCCGCCGGACAAGGTGGTCAGCGACTGCCCAAGCTGCAGATAACCAAGCCCCACATCCTGCAGCAGCGCCAATATCCTTAAGATTTTTTTATGGTCTGCAAAGACATGGCGCGCCTCATCTACGGACATATCCAGAATATCCTTAATGGAATATCCCCGGTAAGTCACAGCCAGCACATCCCTGTCAAACCGGTTGCCGTTACACACCGGGCAGACCACTTCCGTGTTAGCAAAAAACAGCATGTTATTCTCCACATATCCCATCCCTCCGCAGTTTTCACATCTGCCTCCCGGTGTGTTAAAGGAAAAATGTTTTGCTGAGAAACCGGCCTTTTTTGCATCCTCCGTGCCGGCGAAAACATTCCTGATCTCTGTATAAACCTCTGAAAATGTTGCCACATTGGACCGTTTCATTCTGGCAAGTGCCGACTGGTCCGTCTCCACGATCCTGTCAAACTGCTCAAGCCCTGTGACACGGTTCTGCTGCGCATCGGTTCTCCCCTTTGCAAGCACCTGAAAGATAAGCGTGGATTTTCCCGAACCTGAAGGGCCGGTGACGGAGACCAGGCACCCTGTGGGAATCTCCACAGACACATGTTTCAGATTAAAAATATCCGCATTCTCGATCCGGACAGCTCCGTCAGGCGCCCTGAATCTCATCTTCCCGGGCTGGGGGTTCTGCAGATAGGTTCCGGTCACAGAGGCGCTCTGCTGCATGATCTCAGCGATAGTACCTGCGGCGATCACCTCCCCGCCGTATTTCCCTGAACCCGGACCCATATCCATCACATAGTCCGCGCCTGCCATAACATCCACATCATGTTCTATGACAAGCACCGTATTTCCCATATCACGGAGCCTTTTCAGGATTGCCAGCAGCCCCTCTGTATCTCTCGGATGCAGTCCTGCAGTGGGTTCATCCAGAATGTATAGAATACCGGACAGCTCCGAATCCAGCGCTGCAGCCAGCCGGAGACGCTGCATCTCCCCTCCGGACAGTGTAAGGATCTGCCTATCTAAGGACAGGTATCCAAGCCCCACCTTCATAAAACGTCCAAGCTTTGTCTCTATATCAAGCAGATAGGCATCTACAAATTCTTTTTCATGCTCTGTCAGTAAACTCCGCAGCTCCTGCACCCATCCGTATAATTTTTCCAGGGAAAAGAGGGAAAGCTCCGGCAGACGGATGCCCCGCACAGTCACCTTCCGGCTGATCTCTCCAAGCCTTTCTCCTTTACACCGGGGACACTCCACCACGTCAAAATATTCCCCGAGCTGCTTTGTATCTCCGTTTTTTTCTGCCAGACGTCTCCACAAAATAGGGTAAATCCCCTCAAACCTGCCCTGCGTGACACTTTTCGGCGGTTCGCGGTCCGGAAAAAGCGCTTTTACCGCGCTGCTGTCAGCTCCCTCGTACAAAACCGCTTTCTGTTCCCGGCTAAACCGCTCTGCAGGTACACTTAAGTCCTGGTCAAGCCCATAGTGGGCAAAGGCCTTTTTCAGTACAGAGCACTGGTATTTTCCATATTGTTTTTCAAAAAAACGTACCGCTCCGTCCTCCAGGGACAGGGACTCGTCTGTCACCCGTTCCTTTTTTATGGAATGTATCTTCCCCAGGCCTTCGCAGGCCGGGCATGCGCCCTCCCTGGTGTTAAAAGAAAAATAGGTGCGTGTGATCTTATCCATCCTTCTGCCGCACGTACTGCAGTACATATAAACATAAAAATCATTTCCTTTTTTCTCAGTCTCCTCCTTACATGAAGAGGAGGAGATCACGCTGCCGCAGTGGGGACAAGTCCTGACCCCCAGCTTCTCATAGATCATCCGCAGGTCAGTATAGACATCTGTCATGGTTCCCACTGTGGAGCGCGGATTGCGGTTTGAGGCTGTCTGCTGTATCACAATGGCGGGGGACGCGCCCTGTATGCGCTCCACTTTCGGTTTGTTTATTCCCTGAAAGGCCATGGCTTCCAGATACTGTCTCTGACATTCATTGTACAGGACATCGATCAGCAGCGTGGATTTTCCGGATCCTGACAATCCGGTGAAAACCACCAGTTTATTCTTCGGTATTTCCAGGGAAATGTTTTTCAGGCAGCCCTCCCAGGCGCCTGTTATCTTGATCGTATTCATGAATACCTCCTTTTTTGCAGATTGGTTGTACAGGCTATAGCTATTTTAAATATTTTTCTGTATACTGATACCATAAAGAGAACGTAACCGGTCTTATACACGGTCAGCGCAGTAAATGCGCAGACCTGGCTGAACAGTTACAAAAAATCCTATTAAGGCGGTGATATGATTGACAGAAAACCGTTTGGGACAGCAGCCGCTGAAAAGCCTGCTGCTCACTATGTGCTCCCAGACCACATTTTCCCTGATCTTATACAGCATGTACGGCCTGACCGATGCCTTCTATGTGTCCCGGGGTGTGGGCGGGTATGCAAGCGCAGCCGTCGGCGTCTTCTCCCCTGTGACCGTCCTGATCGGGGGCATCACCACCACAGTCGGCTCAGGAACCGGCTCTGTGCTGTCCAGAAAGCTTGGTGCAAAGGAAAAGGAGAAGGCTGCCGACGCTGTTGGCTGCATGTTCTTTCTCTGGCTCATCTGCGCCGGGCTGGTCACGCTTGCGGGCCTTGGCCTGTTCGAGCCTCTGGTCAGACTTCTGGGCGCCTCCGGGCAGATTCTGCCCTACATACGTGACTACGGCAGGATTCTGCTGGCAGGAACCATTATAAGCACCGGATTTTCCGGCGTAATGCGGGCCAACGGAGACATCTCCTATTCCACCCTGCAGTGGTCTCTACCTGTTTTGCTGAATATGGTGCTGGACCCGCTTTTCATCTATGTCTTTCATATGGGAATATCCGGAGCTGCCCTGGCAACTCTGGCCTCCCAGGCTGTTTCCATGCTTACCAGCCTGTATTATTTCTTTATACGGAAGAAGACACCCTGCAGGATTTCCCTACGCCATATCCGCTTTCACAGAGCTTTGGCAGGGGAAATCGTCTCTGTGGGCCTGCCCTCCTTTCTGAATAACCTGGGCAGCAGCTTTATCATTGCCGTATTCAACCATATGCTGGTTGCAGCAGGCGGTGCCATGGCCCTTGGCGCTTACTCTATTTTAAGCCGCATCACCTCTGTCCTCTTCACACCGTTTACCGGTATCATGCAGGGCATCCAGCCCATTATCGGCTACAATTACGGGGACAGAAACTACAAAAGAGTCCGGGATACGGTCCGGTGTGCCCTGAAGGCTGACTTTTTCTATGGCCTTGCCATCACCCTGCTTTCCCTGGCCGGAGCAGGCCTTATCTTCCGCTTCTTCACAGACCAGGAAGAAATCCGCAGGATCGGAATGCAGGCTCTGCGGATCATGAGCCTTTCCTTTTGTGTGAAAGGCTTTGTCCAGACAGCCGCAGCTTATTTCCAGTCAACCGGAAATGCAAGGACGGCCTTCCTTCTTTCCATCGGAAGTATTTGCCTGATCCAGCTTCCCATCCTGCTTGCTGCCGGCTTTTTAGGAAATATAACCGTTCTCTGGGCTGCATGCGCGGCAGGTGATCTTGTGACTGCTGCCTGGGCCGTCCGGATATACCAAAAAAACAAATGTGAGGTATCAATATGAAAAGTATGACAAAAAACACACAGTCCGCTGAAACGCTGAATCAAATGGCACAAAAAGCCTTTCCCGGTGAAACCTGTACAGAGATTCTGGAACTTACGGAAGGATATTTTAATGTGGCTTATCTTCTGCGTTTTGACAGCGGACGGGAATCCGTTTTAAAAATAGCACCCCCAAGGGATGCCTGTATCATGTCCTACGAAAAGAATATCATGTACAGTGAAGTGGCTGCTATGAGACTTGCCGCCGAGAAAACAGATGTGCCTGTGGCAAAAATCTTCTTTTTTGATGACAGTCTCACCCTGTGCAGCTCCCCCTATTTTTTCATGGAAAAACTGGAAGGAAACAGTCTCTTCTCCCTGGCAGATTCCGTACCGGAATCCGTCAAAAAACAGATTCGCAGGGATACCGGAATGCTCAACCGCAAAATAAACAGCATCACCGGGGAGTCCTTCGGCTATATCGGCCAGCCCCAAATGCAGGGCAACGACTGGTACACGGTCTTCTGCCGCATGATGGACATGGCCTTTTCCGACGCCAAGGCCATGTCTGTGGATCTGAAAATCCCCGTCCCAACCCTCAGAAGCTTTCTTGAAAACAGCAGGTCCCTGTTTGAACAGGTTACGGTACCCTGCCTGGTTCACTGGGACTTATGGGACGGCAACATCTTCGTGAAAAACGGCAGGATTTCCGGCCTCATTGACTGGGAACGCAGTCTTTGGGCTGACCCGCTTATGGAAGTGGGCTTCCGCACCTACGGACAGGACCCGGATTTTCTTCAGGGGTACGGTAAGGAATGCTTAACACCAGAGGAACAGCTCCGGGCCCTCTGGTATGATATCTATCTGATGGTACTGGTTGCCCAGGAGTACACCTACAGGCAGTATGAAACCACCCAGATGTACGACTGGTCCACAGGAATACTCACAGAAAAGTTTGCCGAGCTGAATCTCAGGCTCTAGATTGTGACCACCTGCGTGGCACAGCGGTTTCCAAAATCCCTGTCATGCTCAACCAACAGCATGGTTGGTTCATACTCCAGGATCAGTTCCTCAATCTGCATTCTGGAAAATATGTCAATGTAGTTCATAGGTTCATCCCAAATGTAGAGATGGGCCGGCTTCAGAAGGCTGGAGGCTATGAGGACTTTCTTCTTCTGGCCTTCTGAATACTCCTCCATGGGCTTTTCAAACTGTATCCTTTCAAAATCCAGCTTCCGCAGAATTGCCCTGAAAAGGCTGCCGTCCAGGGATTCCCGCTCTATATACGCATCCAGACTGCCCCTTAAAAAGGAAGTATCCTGGTTGATATAAGAAATTTCCAGCCCCGCTGCCAGCTCATGCTGTCCCTGTACACAGAAATCCTTTTCCCCGGGAAGGCGCATGCCTGCGTCGCGCAGGATCATTTTCAGAATACTGGATTTTCCGCAGCCGTTTTTTCCCTGCAGCAGAATGCGTTCTCCACGTTTCAGCTCCATACTGAAGTTTCGGATCACCTGATGGCTGCCGTAAGAAACAGAAGCATCCTTTATTCTGATATAGGTCTCCTTGTGATGGGTAAGGGGTGTCAGTCTGAGCTGTGCGGGCTGCTCCAGATTTTTTAAAAGCTGTTCCTTTTCTCTGATGGCAGTCTGCTGCCTGCGCTCCAGGTTCTTTCTTCTCTGCTGCATGCGCCTGGCTTTTTCCCCGATGTAAGCTCTTGTGTCCAGGAACCTGTCATGTTCCTTCAAAGGATTAAAACCAATCTTGGTGTTTTCCGCCTTCTCTGCCCAGGCAGAAGCCTTTCTGGCGGATTCCTCCATCTTTTTGATCTCCTGTTTCAGCTTTTCGTTTTCTGATATCTCATATTGGTCTCTTCTCTGCTTATTCTCCCACCAGGAAGTAAAGTTTCCTTTTTCCACCTCGATCTGATTCCGCTCCAGGGCCAGCACGTGGTCAATACAGGAATCCAGCAGCCATCTGTCATGGGATACCAGTATAAATCCCTTCTTCCTGTTCAGGTACGCACACAACAGCTCTCTGGTCTCCATATCCAGGTGATTCGTCGGCTCATCAATGAGCAGAAAATAATTTTCCCTGGAAAAAAGCACTGCCAGCATGACCTTTGTTCGCTCTCCGTGGCTCAGTGTCTGATACGGACGGTAGAGAATATCTGCCTCCACATGCAGAAGTTCCAGTTCCCTGCAGATTCTCCACAGCTCATAGTCAGGCTGTATGCGTTCGATCACTTCTATCGTATCACGCTCCATATCCTCCTTTTGTATTTGAAAAGGAAAATAATCGAATAAAACCGAACTGCTGATACTTCCCCTGTAGGAATACTGCCCCATCAAAAGCCTGAGCAGTGTGGTCTTGCCCTTGCCGTTTCGTCCGATCAGGCCAAGTTTCCAATTGGTATCCATGATAAAGGATGCCTCATAAAATATGTCGTCATAACTTCCGTCGTAACAAAAAGTCAATCCCGATGCGCTTATTTTTGCCATAATAGATCACTCTCCCAGTGGGCGCAGAATGCTGCTCTCTGCCATTCTGCCGCCATAAAAAAATCGCCTGTTACCAGACGATTTTTTATATCCATGCTTTCCATACACGCTCAATCAATTTACGGAATATGACCACATCTTAAAAAGGCGCGCAGCATAACCTTATGCAGACAGTAAGAGTATCGATTTCTCTCCTGCTGTCACTGCAGCTAAGCTTGTATTGGATGAATATAATCTATCTTCTGATAACATGACAAACCTCCGATACCCATGGTATCGTTCTTCCAGTTCCGCATGTTTTTAAAAAATAGATTATTTTCTCATCGTAGCACCTCTCTTTATATACTGGTGACAGCATATCACAGCCGGATATACATTTCAAGCCTTTCTTTACATTTTTCGCTCCAGATAGAAAAAGGCCACACTGGCAATGAGATACTGCAGTACACTGAGCCCTGCCAGCATTGCCGCCACCCACCATTCCACCTTCAACAGAGTGAGTATGAAGGCCAGAAGAAGTAAAATCATCCACATGAACATATACGACACGTGGGCTGCTTTGTCACGAAGAAACTTTTTACGTTCGTCAATGTAGTTAATCTTTCTTTTATGAAGCCGTTCTTCATACTTCTTTCTTCGCTTCGGCGACCGATAATAAAAATTTGAAAAAAAGGGAAGTACTCCGTTTGCAAAAAATGTGGCTCCCCCGACACATGCCATTAACGCATAATATTCATCCGATATTCCGGTAATTCCGAGGATAAAAAGAACACATCCGATTGAAATGTTAATAAAATGTCTGTTTCTTTCTTTTTTCGTCATTCTGCATCCTCCTCATATATGAAAATATCTTCAATTGTGACTCCAAAATATCCTGCCAGCTTAAATGCCAGCAGGATAGACGGATTATATCGTCCATTTTCCAGAGAACCTATTGTCTGACGGGATACCTGCACTGCCTCCGCCAGTTCTTCCTGTTTGATTCCCCTTTGTTTTCTCAATTCTTCCAGCCGGTTTTTCATGTTATCACCTCAATATGGAAAGTTTGCTTTCCATGCATTAATTATAGCACTCTTTCCCACAATGTCAAGTTTACTTTCCATATTTATTTAATTATGAAATGCAGAAAAAATCAGAGAATTTACACTCTCTGATTTTTTCTGCACTTTGGGAACCATACTTCATTTCCCTATTTGACTGTATATCTTCACCGCATCTTCCACATGATACTGCTTCGTCTCATGGTCTCCCCTTGCATGAGCCGTCACAAGAATGTACTCTTTTCCGTCTATGACTGCGAGACTGGCAAGGCAGAGTCCCGCGTCTTTGGTGTATCCTGTCTTTCCTCCCAGGATCTCGCCGCCTGACACTGCCGCGCTGTTCATCTCCCGGAACATGGTGCTGACAAAGGTAAATCCATCCGGATGGCATGCCGATGGATTGGTGCTGTGGCTGCTGCTGGTAAATACCCGGCGGAAGGTATCCGATTCCAGAGCGTACCGAAGCAGTACAGAGATGTCCCTCACTGTGGAATAATGGTTCTCATCCTGAAGCCCCGTGGAATTGGTAAAATGCGTATGCTCCATTCCCAGCTCTCCGGCCTTATCATTCATCATTTTCACAAAATCCTCCTCCGAACCGGCGATTCGGTCGGCAAAAGCCAGGCAGCATTCCGCACCTGAGGGAAGCAGCACCCCGTAGAGAAGATCTGTCCCCACAGCCTCTTCCCCCGGGCAAAACCCGGCCATGGACGCCCCTTCCGCGTAGAGGCCGGGAAATATGCTCTCCGGGACTGTTATGCTCTCCTTAAGATCCGGAATATTTTCGATTGCCAGAACCGCTGTCATGATCTTGGTCAGGGATGCCGGATAGATTCTGTCATCTGCCCCTTTATCCGCCAATATCTTCCCTGTCTTAAGCTCCTCCAGAATGGCATTTCTGCTGTTGATCCCTTTCAGGCTTTCTGTATCAGTCTGCTCTGTCCATGAAGACATCTCCCCTTTGTCCTGTCCCAAAACAAAATATGCAGAAAAGCCTAACAAAACCACGGACAGCATCACTGCCGCCAGTATCCGCCTCCTTCTCTGCCTTCTCCTCCTCTGTCTTTTTGTCATCCTTTTGGCCGTCTTCTCTCTCTTTTCCATTAGGTCAGCACTTCCTCTCTGCGTATATATAAAGAACTCCCCTGTTCTTAATGACATTATATCTGTCCGGGGAGTTCTTTACTTTAATATTCAGTTGATATTTTCCTAAGAAAATCCTAAGATGCTGCCATTTTTCAGGATTGGCGAAGAGGGAGTGACACATAGAATACCGTCAGTTCATCTTTGCTTTCTGCCCGCAGGGTTCCTCCGTGCTGTTCCACGATCTCCTTTGCGATCGCCAGTCCCAGCCCTGCGCCTCCTGTGTTGCTGCCCCGAGCCTCATCCAGACGGAAGAATTTCTCAAAGATGGATTCCAGCTTCTGCTTTGGTATGGTTTTTCCCCTATTTGCAAAAGAAATCTCCATATTTTCCCCTGCCTCCCGGGCAGTGATCCGGATCACTGTGTCCGGATAGCTGTACGCCACAGCGTTTTTCAGGATATTGTTAAAGACCCTTGCCAGCTTTTCCGAATCTCCGTACAGTTTCAGTTCCTCATCTGCGCGCAGCTCTGCTGTATTTCCGTGGGCAGTGAGAATCGGATAAAATTCATCCATCATCTGCACCAGCATATAATACAGGTCAATGGTCTCTTTTTCCAGGGGTATCTCCTGTAGGTTGTAGCGGGTGATCTCAAAAAACTCATTTAAAAGGCTTTCCAGACGGCAGGCCTTGTCAAAAGCAATCCCCACATACTTTTCCTTCTGTGCCTCCGGCATATCCGGCGCCTCGTTAAGTAGGCTCAGATACCCCATCACAGAGGTAAGCGGAGTCTTCAGGTCATGGGCCAGATATGTCAGCAGATCGCTCTTGCGCCTGTTTTCCTCTTTCAATACCTGTTCGTGATGCCGCATGACCGACTTTACACGCTCCATCTCCGTTCCGATCTCTGCGTACTGCTGTGCAAACACATCTTCCGCCCGGGCATTTTCAGTATCCATATACCTGCGGATCAGCTTTCCCGCTTCTTTTTCTGTGTCTGCCACTTTACGCTTTGTATAGAAATGAATGGTAAAATAGATAACTGCTGAAATAAATAGCGAAACGATACAAAAACACTTCAGCAGAAAATCTTTCACCGCGAACCAGGAAATCTCCTGTTTGTAAAACTCCGCTCCTGTCGTTGTATTGGTCTGCACGGAAGTGGATACAAATTTGTCAGCGATCCAGTCCAGCACCAGGCCGTTCCCGTAAATATCCACAACATAAAAAATACCGAAACATATCATAAATATCACACAGGCGCCAATGATAATTTTTAAAAGAAACAAAATCTTATCCTTCAATTTTATATCCATACCCCCAGACTGTCTTGATATATCTCGGACTCTCAAAAGAGTCATTCATCTTCTCCCTCAGGTGGCGGATATGCACTGTTATGGTATTATTGCTCTTGCTGAAATACTCATCACCCCAGATCTCATGGAACAATTCCTCCGCGCTCACCACTTTTCCCTTCTTCCTGCACAGAATCTGCAGGATCGAAAATTCTGTAGGTGTCAGGGAAAGAGGTTTTTCATCCAGTGTACATTCATGTGTCCTGATATTCAGCACAAGGCCGGAATGCTCCAGAATATCTGCATCCGCTTCATAACCGGAGTTGTACCTCTTATACCTGCGGAGCTGGGCCTTCACTCTTGCCACCAGCTCCAGAGGCCGGAATGGCTTTGTGATATAATCGTCAGCTCCGAGGCTCAGGCCGGTGATCTTATCCAGTTCCTCCCCCTTTGCGGTCAGCATGATCACAGGAAATGTGTATGTTTCCCTGATCTTTCTGCATATTTCCAGACCGCTCATACCGGGAAGCATAATATCCAGCAGGGCCAGGTCTATCTTTTCCCTTTCAATACAGGCCACTGCCTCCTCTGCTGTATAATATTTATAGACCTGATAATTCTCATTTTCCAGATAAAGCGCTACCAGATCAGCAATCTCTTTCTCGTCATCCACTACCAGTATCTTTTCTGTCATTTCTAATCCTCCTCCTTTCGCTATCATACCAGGAAATCGTTGAGAATTTATTAAGTTTATACTAAGTTTTTGTCTTTCAGTGTATAAATATCCGTCCGTCCCGGAAATATGCGGCAATGGAAGTGATAAACTGTCCGTTGCTGGGACGTTTCTGCACATAATGGTTTGTAATTTCCCGGTAAAGCTCCTGGTTGCCCCGCTCCCACATCACCTCTATGGCGTGGCGGATATTCCGCTCCACACTGGCTGGTGACGCGTTGCAGTCAGCAGCTACCTGGGGATACAGACATTTCATCATACCCTCCATGCTGCTGTTGCTTTCCACCTCCAGTTCGATGGCTTTCCTCAGATATGTATGCCCTTTCAGATTCGGAGTGATACCCAGCCTGTTCAGCAGGACCCCTGTACATGCCCCCACATCCTTTTCCATTCGTTCCTGAATGTAACCGGTTATATGTTCTGTATGCCTTTCCTTTTTCTCCTGGGTTTCTGACTCCAGCAGATATTGCAGAGCTATCTCCAGCAGCCTTCCCTCAGACATCAGTTCTTGAAAATTTTCACGATTCATGGTATATTTCCTCCCAAATAGAATATTTCTCAGTGGCTCAGTAAAACACGAATGTTTCTATTATATGAAACCGGCATATACTTGTCAACGCAGCTTGCTGCCATATTATTCCATATTTGGAAGGAACGGAACATGAACAATAAAAAAATCAAAGAAATCATGAAGGCACAGGGTTATACCATTGAGATGCTGTCCCTTATCAGTAATATCCCTGTGGGAACACTTTCAAAAATCATAAGCGGCATCACCGCCAATCCGGGATTTGAAACCATGTCTGCCATAGCCACGGCCCTCAACTGCTCACTGGATGAATTTTCAGGGCGGCCTGTCACCATTCCCTATGATTACGAAGAATATCTCCGCCGTTTCAAACAACTGCCCGTCTGTCAGAAGGAATATATCAAATATGTCATTGATCTGGAATACGACCGTATGACACGTCTGAAAACCAATGAAAAGATGACCCTGAGGTGTTATGAATTCACCAATATTGTTAACGGCTGGGCCGAATTTGACAGTGTTAAGACGCATAACGTGACGGTAGATAAAAATCCGCTGACAGAGGACTGCACCTTTCTTGTCTGGATACGAACCGATCTGCTGGAGCCTAAATTCTTCAGAAATTCTGTCCTAGGCTTCCACCGCAATGACTGCCTCCGCCCCAAAAACGGCGAAATATGGATGGTGCTCCATAACGGCCTGCTGTTCATCGGAAGATTTTATAAAAATCATAAAAATGTCCTCCTGAAATCCTTAAACGGGACAATTGACGATATTTCGGTCACAGATTATTACCAATACCGCCGCGTAGGCCGCTATGTAGGATGTATGGATGTCCCTGAACTGACAACAGAAAAAGCCGCATTCCAACAGGATTAGCCTGTCAGAAGCGGCTTTTACAGTTCTATTTCTTTCTGTTTCTTATCACAATACCTGCTGCAGTCAGCAAAATGCCTGCTGTCCCCAGCCATATCTTATTTTCCAGATCACCGGTCATGAGAGAGAACAGATAAAATTTACCCAGATATTTCTGTCCTGCGCCGTAGCAGCAGATATAATAAAATACCGGTATCATATAGGCAATCACCAGATGGTCCGTGATCCCGTAAGTGAAGATGCCAAGGCCCCCCAGAAAGAGACAGTTCGCCATGGCGCACCAAAAATAAGTTCCAAAAGGAAAGGTGCACTCCCCCAGTTTCATCTGAAATAAGACCAGCAGGTTCAGCACTGCCAGAATGACAACTGCCTGCAGCAGGCGCAGAAGCTGGATGTTTCTCAGCGGATACTCCCTGCTCGCCAGCAGATCCCGGATATCCTTATTCTGCTCCGGCATAAAAAGCGGTGTCAGAAGCACGATCCCCAGCAGGGAAAAGTACACATCCAGAATCTGGCCTGCCTGATACTGGTTCAGCGCCTCCATTCCCATGATCACGGGAGCCAGCAGACTAAGCAGAAGAGCTGCTGCCAAATGCCCCGCATAATGGTTTTTAAAGTGTTCTATTTCTATGGATAAAATTCTTTCCACGTCCGCCCAGCACTCCTTTCCGCTTCATGTGATAAATAAACACCGTACCTGCCATAAAAAGCAGAGCAAGCCCGGCATACAGAAGCCGGTTCCTGACCATCTGCCCGAACACGGACAGCCATACATCTGTGGCCTGGTCATTGTTAAACCTGGGTATCAGATTCCATCCTACCGTGCCGACAAGCTTGGTTCCGCCTGTGCTGATGCTCACCATCCAGAGGACCACCTGCACCAGTATGGCTGCAGGCCCTCCCACTGACTCAGACAGGAAGAATCCGCAGGCCAGTACAAAGGCGGTTTCCGGAAGAAGCCATCCCAGAATATATTTTCCAAAGGCCAGCACATCCACGGACACACCAAGCTGGTGTCCATAGTAGATACACTGCAGCATAGGTGTCAAAGACAGCAGAAACAGCGGCATGATCGTCAAGAACATGGCTGAAAAATACCGGGCCGCGATAATGGTCACAGAGGACGCTCTCCTGGCATAGATCACTTCCTGTGCCATGGAACGTTTGTCACGGAGTGTTCTGGTAACCGCCAGAAATACAGGGAGTAGTCCCAGGACAATGCCCATATAATCACAGAACAGCCTTGCCTTTCCTCTGGAAATACGGTCCGTGTACAGGCTGGCGTCATATACTTTTTTCGCATCCTCGTATGTGGCATACGTCTTGGCATTATTTTTCACATTATCAGAAGCGTAGCTGGAACCTCCTCCGATGATCTTATCCGCTTTTGTCATATATCTCAAAAACCTGTCATAGGACAGATCCTCTGCGGGCGGCAGAAGCGGCGGATTGATTCCTGCGATCTGTATATAAGAACTGTCCTCTGTCTGCGGCGCCTCCTCTGATGACTCACGTATGGCATCTGTGTAGCCTTCTTCCAGACCGGTACAGTCCATGAGAATCTGATGAATCTTCTCCTGTTTTTCTTTTGTCAGAACTACATTTTTATAAAATCCCACCGGATAAGCCGTGTAACTGTTCGCCTCATACTCTCCCGCAAGTAAGGCCAGCGTGGCTCCCATGATCTGCTGCTTATCAGAACTTGCTTTTATACCATAGCTCTCCTCCTGTCCCTTTAAAGGTTCCGAATAGGTGGTAAAGCTTCCCACCTGACTTACATAGAAGAACACGACTGCAGCCAGAAACAGGTAATAGATCAGGCTTTTTAACATCTGTCCGCATTCTTTGGCAAAGAGTTTAAAAAACATTATTTTCCCCTCCTCTCCTCCTGCATCAGATACATATAGGCATCCTCCACATTGGCATCGCATATCTGTGCATCAGCGAAAGGTTTTTCATCAGAGATCAGGCGGACATACGCATGATTTCCCTGCATCATTATACTGGTGACTGTATAATTGTTCCGGATACTCTCCAGTTCCATTCTGGACACCTGGGCGCTGTATATCCTGCCGCTGGCTTCCTCCAGAAGCTCTGTGACTGTCCCCTGGAAAAGCACGCACCCCCGGTTCAGAACGGCGATATCCTCACAGGTAGCCTCCACATCCCCTACAATATGTGTAGACAGGATGACCACCCTGTCCTTTGCCGTCTCACTGAGCAGATTGCGGAAACGCACCCGCTCCTCCGGGTCAAGTCCCGCAGTGGGTTCATCCACGATCAGCACTTTAGGATCATGAATCAGCGCCTGGGCAATGCCGAGTCTTCTTCGCATCCCGCCTGACATGGCGCGCACTTTTGTTTTTACATCATCTGTCAGATTCACCTGTTCAAGCAGAGACGGTATTCGATCCTTTCTCTGCTGCCTGGACAGCCCGGACAATACGCCGAGATAATCCATGGCCTCGTACACGGACATGTTTCCGTACATGGAAAAGTCCTGGGGCAGATACCCGATGATCCGCCGGATTTCCCTGTCATTGTTAATATCAATGCCGCATACGCGCACATCTCCTTCTGTCTTCTGCAGCAGAGTGGCTATGATTTTCATAAGCGTCGTCTTGCCGGCACCGTTAGGTCCCAGAAGGCCGAACATACCCTGGCGGATGGTAAGGTCCACATTTTTCAGAGCCTGCTTTTTCCCATAATTTTTACTCAGATTTTTGATCATGATCTTCGTATCCATACAATATCCCTACTTCCTTTCTTCTTGTCTGCGTCTTATCATAAAAGAGAAATCTCTATATTTTCCCTACATACAGGAAAATACTGCACAGACAATGGCACCTCCGTGAATGCTGTTGGCAAGCTCCAGCTCTCCCCCGTGCTTTTTGCAGAGCAGGGCACTGATGGACAAGCCTATGCCGAAATGGCTGCTGTCCTGACCGTCGTCCTCTGTCTTCTCCCTGTAATACGGGGAGACAGCCTTTGTAAGCTCCTCTTTTGAAAATCCTCTTCCGTCGTCCTTTACATACAGCCTGAGAGGTCCTTCCTCACGTTCTGCTTCCAGAAGCACTTCTATCTTCTTATCCGCATAACGGAGCGCATTGGACAAAAGATTCTCGGCCACTTCCAGCACAAAAAACTCATCTGCCAGCAGTTCTGCTGCGGGATTTCCCTTCAGCTTCACCTCAATCTCCATACCGCCGGTCTCTTCAAGCGCAGCTGCCGTCTCACGGGTCTTGTCGTAAAGTAGGGAAAGCGGTATCTTTTTTAACTGGGGAGCCCGCTCCTCCATACTGTGGATTTCCTTCATGGTTCCGCCGAAGTTTTTAAGCCGTCCAAGCTGTTCCTGCATGGTCTTAAGAATCTCTATGACCTTCTCCTTTGGCAGACGTCCATCCGGATAAAAGCGAAGCAGCAGGTCAACATAGCCCTGCATAACCGTCAGAGGCGTGCGCAGATCATGGGCAAACGCCGCATTGAGTGTTCTCTGATCTTCCGCCTGTTTCCAGAGATTCTCCTGATATGAGATGATTTTCAGACGCATGTCATCCAGGCATCTGCAGAGCTGCCCCATTTCATCTGCACTGTCATATCTGCAGGAATACCCCATATCATTTCTGGATATGTGCTGTGCTGCATTGGTCATGATGGTAATGGGCTTCTTCAATTTATTTCTGTAGTACAGCCTGGACACAAAGGCGATAGCCAGAACGGAATACAGCAGCACACATCCATACTGCAGAAGATTCATGATTTCAAGAAGGATGACATCCATTTTCGTCAGTTCTTTTTCCGGTACAAAATATTCCAAAGTAAAGACAGCATTCTGGTCTTTATTGAATACGTTCTCTGATGTCTTATGCCCATATGGTGTCTCGATGATCCGTTTCCATCCATTACAGGTCTGTATGGTCATGGCAGAAGCCAGGCAGATTGCCAGCACAGCCACAAAGATATAAAGGCGCAGAGACTTTCTCAGATTCAGGTTTCTGATCCTTGTTCCCAGATTCTCCAGGTATTCCTCTATCCAATCCATTGGTATCCCACTCCCCAAACGGTTTCTATATAGTCATGATTTGTATGTTTTTTCAGTTTCTGCCGGATTCTTCTGATATGCTCCATGATAATATTGCTGTCCCCCTCCCCGTCATAGCCTCGAACTGCTTCATATATGCGTTCTTTGCTGAAGACCTGCTTTTTATGCATGGACAAAAATTCTATCAGGTCAAACTCCATTTTGGTGAAGGAAATCTGTTCCCCGTCATAAAATACTTTTCTCTGCGAGTAGTTGATAACCAGTTTTCCCTGAAATCGAAGCTGTTCTCTGGATGCCATACGCTTCTCCCGCCGCAGGTGCGCCATGATCCTGGCATCCAGTTCATCCATGCTGAACGGTTTCATAATATAATCATCTCCGCCGATCATCAGGCCATTGACCCGGTCCTGTTCCTCCACCCTTGCTGTGAGGAAGAGAATGGGACAGCTCACGTAATCCCTGATCCTTCTGCACACCTCATAGCCGTCCATACCCGGCATATTGATATCCAGAAGGATCATGTCCGGCTGTATCTTCATTTTATCCAGAGCTTCCTCCCCGTCTGCTGCAGTATAAATCTCATATCCCTGCAGTTCAAAATAATCTCTCAGCATACAGCGGATATCCTTTTCATCATCCACGATCAAAATTTTCTCAGCCATATTTCCTCCCATCCTGTACTTATTGTCTGCCTGTATCTCATCCGGAACCGGTATGGTTACTGTTCCATGCATGCCCGGCAACACGCTTCGCGATGCACAGACAATGCATGCCCGGCAACACGTTTCGCGATACACAGATATTGTAATAAGGATAACAAAAAATTCTCTATAAAATCCCTACAAATTTTTCGCACTTTCTGCCGGACTAAAAAAGCTGCCGAACATTTCTGCTCTGCAGCTTTTTCATTTCTGGTTTATGCTTTTTTCTACGGTTCTGTCTGTTCATGAAGCGGGTCTACTTATAAAATGTCATACGATAACTTTTATCAAAAGTCTCCCCTTCTTTAAGGGTGATAACATCCTTTTTATCGGAAATATCTCCCGCAAAGCCATAATCATCGCAGCGTCCCATCCACGGCTCCAGGCAGATATAAGGTCCTCCCGGCATTGTCCAGATTCCGAAATTTGTAAATCCTTCACATTCCATAACTACATAAGGCGTCCCGTCAGGATAACCGATTCCCACCCATTCAACTTGGGTATCGTCAAAAATCAGGGCATCCCTGTCAAACATATGCTCTGTGATGGGGCATCTGTAATATCCATCCGCCTCCTCCAGATTCAGTGTATATTCTCTGGCAGCGTCTGCTGTACCGCTGTCACCGTATACCAGTTTGTACTTAAGTGCCGGTCCCTTTTGAAACAGAAGATAATAATCCGTCTGTCTGCTGCCCTCCCATATGGGAACCCGAAAACCGGGATGGCCGCCAATGGTAAAATACATGATTTCTCCGCTCGTATTCACCACTTTCCACTCTACCGAAAGCTGCCTTTCTTCCAGGCGGTGGGTGATATACAGTTCAAAATCAAAAGGAAAGTAACTTCTGGTCTCCTCATCTGAAACCAGTTTGTGGGTGAGAACCGATGCTGTTTTGCTGATGCATACAAATTCTCTGTCCCTGGCAAACCCGTGCTGGCTGGTGCGGAATTCCTTTCCGTTCAGACGATATGTATTGTCATGATGTTTTCCCACATTCGGAAAGAGAATGGGGGCATGGCGATTCCAGTAAGGAGGCTCTGCCTGCCAAAGTTCTTCTCTTTCATTTTCCTTATCATATACACTGACCAGTTCAGCGCCATGGTCTTCCACGGATACTTTCAGATATTCATTTTCTAAAACCTGTCTCATAAACTCTAAGCTCCTTTTTCCAGTTCTTTGCTTACAGTTTATCACAAACAGGACGGACCGTGCAATGTGATTTATGCCTGATATATTTCTTCGATCAGCCTGCTGCTGAATTTCTCCTGAAGCTCCAGGTCAAATAAGAGCTGCAGAAGACCAAACCGGTTTCTCAAATCCTTTGCATAATAGATGCTTCTCTTGAAAACATCTGCTGTCACCTTAATCTGATCGGGATAATACGGTGCATCCATGGACTTCAGAATATCCATGATGGTTTCAGCCTTTGGCAGTTCATCGATCAGTGCCTGGATCTTATCCAGATTCTCAAGATACGCCTCTCTTCTTCTTGCGACTTCCTCATCCTTATTTTTGCCGATGGACTGCTCCAGCTTCAGCACACCGGGTGCTGCCGGTCCGTAAGCTGCCTCGATTTCACCGCTCCAGGTATTGTAGTCAAAATGAGGAGCACTGTCCGGCACTGCATCTTTGCCAAGAACTCTCAGTTTTTCATACATTTTAATGGCTGCTACCGTTCCGATCCCTACTTTTGTACCGTGAAGGGGATCCGGCTGCTGATCCAGTAAAAACATCATTTCCCAGTAATGTGACATATGGTGCTCACTGCCGGACGCCGGCCTGGAATTGCCGATATAGCTCATGACAATACCGCTCAGAACAAGCCCTTCCATAATGGCTGCAACGGCCTCTTTATCTCTTTCGGCCGCTTTTTTTGCATTGTCCACTACCTTCTGGATAGATTCTCTCACCATATCTGCCATTTCCGGACAATAATATTCCCCATTCATGATATGGGCAAGCTGCCAGTCTGTCAGGCATACATATTTTCCCAGGATATCGCCGGCACCTGCCGCGATCATGGATAAAGGTGCCTGAGCCAGAATATCCAGGTCTCCGATGATCACTTTGGCCGTATGTGCCTCATATGTGGTTTTCAGATGCTTTATAATAAGCGGTGATACATTGGATGCATAGCCGTCCATGGACGGTGCGGTACCCACAATATAATAATCCAGATTCATCTTGTAGCTGATAAAACGGCACAAATCATTAATCGTACCGGAGCCTACCCCAATGATCAAATCGCAGTCCCTGTCAATCTCTGTCAGAAAATAGGTAACTGCCTCCTCATCCGGCACAAGTTCCCTGTCCTGGAAGACGATTGTCTGATATGTATACGCGGTCTCATCCAGCACTGCGCAGACCTTATCCCCTGCCACCTTTTTTGTATTGATGTCACAGACAATGCAGAGTTTTTTATAATCGTGCCTGCCGAGAATTTCAGGCAGACGCTCAATTGCGTTCTCCTCAATGATAATATCTTCTATGCTGCACACATGGGTCTTCCCACAGGAACAGTGATAGGGCTTCTCCAGGTATTTTTTCCAATTTGTCTTTTCCATAATTTTGTTCTAATCCTTTCCGTCAGATTCTCTTTTTTGAAAGTCTGGTTCTATATTATTAGGGCTTTGGATAAAAAGTCATCCTTTACAGCCGGAACACAGACTGCAGGACACTTCATTTCTGTTTTTACTATAGCAGATTCCAACAGAATGTCAAACCGGGAATCAAATTATTAATTTATAGTATTATTAATATTTTAAATTATTAATGCCCATGGCTCTTCTTTCTTCTTCGCTGCTGTTTTCTGACAGTGAAAGATGGGAGATGATCCCCCGCAGCTCCTCTGCGATATTCTGCAGATTTACTTTAGAAAAATCCGTGGTGTCAATCTCCACAAGAGGACCCGGAAGCCGGAAATCCACCATGCCCCGCTCTGTGATTCCACGGATAAAGTCCTCCTGTGCGGGGACCGGATGGATAATACTGCCCGTTTCCCCTTCCGGTCTGGGGTAACAGTCATTGACAATATGGCCCATATGTCTGTCCGGGGAATCATTTCTTCTTGCCATTCTTTTATAAAGGACAGAGTCGTCACCAGAAAGGCGTACGGTCACTGCTTGACAGCCGTATCTGCTGAGCAGCTTTTGGATACCCGGCTTTGAGACATTTTCAAAATTATTCTCCAGTATGAAGGGCTGCCCGGTCTTCATCATCTGTTCGGCAAAGTAATACATAATTTCCATCGCCCCGGTTCCCAGCGCCACTTTCTCTGCTCTGGAGTGAAATCCGATGGTATCGAACAAAATTTCTTTGATTTTATCTTTTGACAGCATAGGAATACACAAAGCCTCAGACAGGTACTCTGCCATGGTGCTTTTGCCGGATGCAGGAATCCCGGTCACTAATATACAATACATTTTCCTCCTCCTCATATCAGAGTGTGTTTCTGTGAATCAGCCGATTTATAGCATGGCAATATCTACTTTCACCTTCAACTTTTCCGCCTGCATAACAAAATCCTCAGAAACCTGGTCATCCGTGATCAGAAGATCATAGGCTGTGATCGGACAGACTGAGTGGATAGACTTTCTTCCCAATTTCTCGGACGGATATACCCCTATATTCATGGAACTGTTTTTCATGATCAGTCTTCCAAGCTCCACACCGGCACTGTTGTGTATGGAAGCACCATTTTCGATGGACAGCGCTGTATGGGACAGAAACGCTTTGTCCAGACTTATATTTTTCATCATCTGCATTGTATAGTAATCATGGCAGTGTCCACGGTGAGACATCTCACCCCCAAGTAAAATCGTGGACACATTCAGATGTTTCCGCAGTTCATCGGCCACCGTCATGGAATTCGTCACAACTGTAATTGAAAACTCTGTGGGCAGACATTTTGCCATGTAATAGCCGACTGCAGAGGTAGTCAGATATATCACGTCATTTTCCGAAATATACTCCACCGCTTTTTTAGCTGCCGCCAGACATGCCTCATCCGTATCTGTATTCTCTTTGGGATTGTACTGCTCTTTGGGATACTTTCCCTTGGGACCGGCACTGATCGCCCCGCCATGCGTCCTCTTTAAAAGCCCTCTGCTTTCCAAAGAACGCAGATCCCTTCTGACACAGTCCGAAGATATTTGAAAACGTTCCTGTATTTCCGCCACTGTAATGTGACCGGACGTATTAACCATATCCACAATCAGCTTTTGCCGTTCTTCCATAAACATGCCTTACCGCTCCTTTCTGTGATTCTGCAGGCAGGAAACCATATCCGGCATATCTCTGCCATGTGGTACCTACATGTGATACCTCCCTGTGATACCTGAATACATGCTTCACATCCTGGGTAATGCTGGCTGCAGAATAAAAAATGAAGTGACTTAATTTTATATGATACCGATTCCACTTGCTATTTTCTATAATTGCCTGTTATAATTGGCTCTGGTTTATTATTTGCATTCTTGTTTGTATTTTTTCTCGTTTGTACTTGTTTGCATCTTGTTTTAATTGATGCATTCTCGTTTATACTTGTTTATGCTGTTTTATCCTTATTAATGAATAATTATAAGAATATCATACGCCTTATCTTATTCGTTTTCAAGTACAAATAAGAATCATCCCAAATTCTTTCAAAATTTAAATTCATCGTGTTCATTTGTAAATCATCAATCACCAATCGATTTCCATCACCACAAATCGCATTGCAGTATAAATAATTTGTTTCCATATCCAAACAAATATGAAATCTCCAAAAACAAAAAGCATCTTCCAACCCTACCCTTCTGCATTCATAAAATATAATGCAGAAAATCCGGTTTGGAAAATGCTCATTTATAATATAAGATATATTTCATGTACGAATCATTCATTACTATATGGATAGTCATTCTAACAACGGAATCTTTTCAGGCAGTTACAGACATTTCTATACTTTCGGATAGGAACTGCTCCCTCTCACAACCAGCCTTGGTTCATATTCTATGTGATGGACCATATTCTCTTCACTGCTGCTCTTTTTCGTTTTTTGCTCCCCCATTTCCTGAATCAGGATCTCACAGGCATCCTCGCCCTTCTTTGACACATAATGTTCCACTGTCGTCAGATCAATTCCTCTAAACCCGGAAAAAAGAAGATTATCGCAGCCTATGATTGAAATATCTTCCGGTATTCTGTACTTTTCCTTCAGCAGTGCATCCCTGATACCGAGAGCGACCATATCGTTTGTCCCTGCAATAGCTGTAATCTGGGGCACCTGCTGAATCAGCTCCAGCGTCAGTTCATATCCGGTCCTGTACTCCATATCAATTTCCTGGAACATAATATCCATCTCTTTTGGAAGACTTCTCACATACACACCATCAGAACAGCCCGCATCTGCAAAAGCATCACAGAACCCTTTGATCCTTGCCCTCCTGGCAGACTGGCGCTCTGTCAAGGGTGTGGAAATAAAGCCAACCTTCCTATGCCCTAATCCCAGCAAATACTCGGCAAGCATACGTCCCATTTTTTCGCTGTTGAGCTCCACGGTATCTATCCCGGAAACCACATCCTTCTCACCAATCAGAACAACAGGTATTTTCTTTGCCACATGCTGCAGCGATTCCGGAAAAGTGGGGGCAAATGTATAGATAACCCCTGAAGGATTCAGCTTTTCTATTTTTTTCAGATATTTCTCCTCTGTCTGGTAATCCCTTCTGGTATTACACAAAAAAACATCAAATTTATTTTTCTGTGCCGTTTTTTCAATCCCCTGTATCAGAGAAAAATAGTAGGGGTTCGTAAAGTTCGGACAGACCACAAATATGGTACCGCGCATGCGTATTCTGGAGGTACGCGGCTTTTTCTCATTGGTATATCCCAGCTCTTTTGCTGCCTGTTCCACCTTCTTAATTGTCTCCCTGGAAAAAGAAACGTTATACTTCTGATTCAGAACCATAGATACCGTGGCCTGAGAAACCCCTGCTCTCTTTGCCACATCCGTTGATGTCACTTTCTTTCGATTCATAAACTTTCCTCTGTACTCGTCAGCTCTTTTTATACTGTGCTCTTTTCTGTGTCATACTTTGTCTGCATACCATAAACCCATCGTTTTCCATGGCTGCCGCCGCAGACTGCTCTCTACTTTGGTTTTTATATTATCACAAAAAAGCAGGCGTGACCAGAATCATATGTATATAAACTGATATTTTATTGTGTTATCTCAAAAATAAAAGTTATCTCTTTCCTGTTTTGATAAATTCGATCAGCTCCTCCACATCATCGAAATCATCATAGTCACCCTTTAAGCCCTCCCGGTGATAAACAATACCATTCTTTTCATTCTTCTCAAGACAATCAAGCAATCCCTCTTCCCCATATCGTTTCATAAACCGTGTAAATCCATACGGCTTGATTTTTTCCAATAACCCTTTCTTGCAATCCTCAGTACACACAAAGCAATGACTGATATTCTTATCAGATGAACACTTTCGGTTTTCACACCATTCTTTATCCGGACATTCACCGGAATTGCAGCCTGCGCAATTTACATTCTCAGAACACAAACAGCAGGCAAGTCCGCACCTTGCAATACCTAATTCTCTTTTCATTACATGTTCTCCCGCATATTTTCTGTAAGTCGTAACGGTTATGTACCCCCACAGTCACAAACCAAAATCCAAGGAAAATCGCCTTTGGCGATGGGGTTTCGCCTGACTCCTAAATGTTTTCTTACGGTCAGCGCAGTAAATGCGCAGACTTACCGAATAGTCAAATAGTCATTGCTAGAGCGTGTTTGAAAATTCATTCCGACAATCTGCACGCCCCAGTTTGCTGAAAGCAATTTTCAAACACACTCTAGTCTTACTTTTGTTCGGCGGAATAATATGGAACGCACAGATAAGCCCCTTCATATATTACATCACTTTTCAGATGATTCATCTGCATGACTTCATCAATATATTCCTGCTGTGAGACGTATTCTTCTGTCATATAATCCCCGGCAATATCCCACAGACTGGTACCTTTTTCAATCCGGATACTGGTATAATATTTGGTCCGGCTGCTGTCAGCGGTTCCCGCATTGGCTGTAGCGGCTGCCCTGACAGAAAAAAACAATGTTATCACCAAAGCCAAAAAACCAATCCCCAAAAGTTTTGCTCTGTCTGCTCTCTGTTTTCTTACTCTTCTCCTGTTTTCCCTCATAGTTTTCTCCTCCGTACATGCAAATATATGTTCGCGAACATGCGTTCTTTTTCTATAACCCATCATAATACAAGAACACATGTTTGTCAATAGGAATCGAACAAATATTCCGAATATCTGTTTGCATTTTATGCCGAAATATGTTATTATATTTTTAAATAACTGTGAGAGTATCAGACAATATCACATCGATCATAAACCCCACTCAAACAGAACCGGAGGTATCACTTATGTCATATGGAAAAATCAGTAAAAAACAATCCGAAATTTTAGAATATATGAAAAATGAAATCCTGAACCGCGGTTTCCCGCCGTCTGTACGCGAGATCTGCGAGGCAGTCAATTTAAAATCCACTTCCTCTGTCCACTCCCATCTGGAGACGCTGGAGAAAAACGGTTATATAAGAAGGGACCCCACCAAACCGCGGGCAATCGAAATTGTGGATGACAACTTCAATCTGGTGAGAAGAGAGACCGTAAATGTACCCATCATCGGAAAGGTTGCCGCAGGCGAACCGCTTCTGGCAGTACAGAACGTAGAAGGCTACTTCCCTATTCCTTCCGAATACATGCCCAACAAGCAGACCTTTATGCTGGTCGTACAGGGTGACAGCATGATCAATGCCGGAATATTCAGCGGAGATTATGTAGTGGTGGAGAAGCAGGAGAATGCCGAAAATGGCGATAAGGTTGTTGCACTTGTGGAGGATTCCGCAACGATCAAGACCTTCTACAAAGAAAAAGATCATATCCGTCTGCAGCCGGAAAATGATTTTATGGACCCCATTGTCATATCACCGGACCAGCAGTTTCAGGTTCTCGGCAAAGTGATCGGAGTATTCCGTTTTATGAAATAAAGGTTCAGAATCCGTACCATCTAAAGGATATACATATAGCAGAGTTATCAAATAAACAAAAAAGTCCTGTTGGGTGATAATCGTTTTACAGGACAGCAAAAGCTACCGTACAGAAATAACCATCTGTACGGCAGCCCCTTAAAATACCAAATTATCCAAAACACGAAACTTTTTTATTTATCCAGTTCTTCCTTTTCGATCAGGGAGCCATCTCTCCAGATTCTCTCCAAATCATAGAAAAGGCGGTTTTCCTCATCAAAAATATGAATCACCACATCCCTGTAATCCATGAGAATCCAGTTTGCGTTCTGGTATCCCTCAATCTGTTTTGGCTCAATCTGCGCTCTTCCAAGAATTTCTTCCACATTATCCGCCATGGCCTGCACCTGATTCCGGTTGCTGCCGCTGGCAATAATAAAATAATCTGCCAAAGTGGAGACTTTCTCTATATTAATGATCTTTACTTCCAGCGCTTTTTTGTCTTCCAGTGCTTCACACGCCATCCGTGCAATTTCCTTGCTGTTCATATATTTGCCTCCTTCTGTGTTTTTCTGTTATAAATTTCTTCATAATAGATAAATGCTTCTTTTGTAGCCGGGTCCAGTGTCTTCGGATTGCTCCCTAGATAATCCAGGGTATCTTTCAGCACCTCATACATGCACGCATCTAGATCCTCAAAGGCCAGCCTGCGCACTTTATCAAGATTAGGCGCCTTATCCCTGCCCGGTTCAATATAATCTGCCAGATAGATGATCTTTTCAAGCTGTGTCATCTCCGGCCTGCCTGTGGTATGCCAGCGGATAGCAGACAGAATCTCCTTATCCTCTACCTCATACTTTTTTCTTGCTATATAAACTCCCAGTTTCGAGTGAAGAAGAAAGGGTGCCTTCTCTTCTATCTCAGATACCGGAATATTCTTTTTTTCACACAGCTTCAGCTTCTTCTCATTTGGTATGCATTTCGCACAGTCATGAAGCAGGCCTGCTGTCTGCGCCTTTTCCAAATCACAGCCATGGGCCATAGCCAACGCTGCCGCTGTGTACATAACTCCAAGAGTATGCACATACCGTTCTTCATCAAGATGCTTTTTCAGCTTTTTTGAAAAGGCTTTCAAATCATAGTTCATCCGTATCACATTCCTCGTAAATATGGTTCTCCCTGATATATGCAATGACATTGTCAGGCACATAATACTTTATAGTCCTCTGCCCTGCTATCCAGGAGCGGAGCATAGCCGATGAAATGTCTATGTTCAGGGAATTCAGTTTGCGGAAGGTTCCGCTGTATTTTTCCTCCAGGAAACGAATCGCCTCATCCAGCCGTTCCTGACTGGTATGATTCCGGGTCGCCGCCACCACAGTACACGCTCTGCATATTCTGCCCGGTTCTCTCCATTTGTCAAAATCAAAGAGAGAGTCAGCCCCCAGAATAAAGAAATAATCTGTATCCGGGTGCTCAGCCCTCAGACGTTCCAGCGTTCTGTAAGTATAGGTGAATCCATCCTCATTCATCTCCTCCAAAGAGAGGGAGAAGTGCGGATTGGAAGCGATCGCCCTTCTCACCATTTCACTGCGCTGTTCATCCGTTGCCCGGTGAAGACGATTCCTCTTGTGGGGAGGATTTCCTGCAGGCATAAAAAGTACCTGGTCTAAGTCAAACTGCTCATAGGCTGTCTCGCCCAAAATCAGATGTCCAATATGGATGGGATCAAAAGTCCCGCCCATGATGCCCACTCGTTTTCTTTTCTCGCACATGACTGTTCCTCTTATCAGGATATCCTATTATGGAAGAAATATTTTCTTCTTTTCTTTTTTTCCTTCTTTATATAAAACAATTTTCTTGCCAATCACCTGTACCACCTGGGATTTAGTCCTCTCAGCCAGCATTTCTGCAATCTGTCTCGGATCATCCATGCAGTTCTGGAGAACATTTATCTTGATCAGTTCTCTGGCCTCCAGCGCCTCAGCGACAGACGCCGTGTTTTCCGGTGTCAGGCTGGATTTCCCAATCTGCAGGATGGGGTCCATGGTCATTGCAAGACCTTTTAAATACGCCCTCTGTTTACTTGTCATGTTATCTCCTATTTGTAATAATCAAAATCAAAGCCGTACATCCGTACAGTGTCGCCTTCTTCAATTCCCGCTGCTTCCAGGTCAGCCAGAATACCACTCTCCCTAAGGAACTTCTGGAAGAAAGAAAATCCTTTCTCTGAATCCAGATTGGTATATCCCAGCATCTTCTCAATCTTCGGCCCTTCTATATAGAACAAGTGCTCGTCCTCTTCATCCTGTTTTACGGTATACGGAAGATTCTCTGTGATCAGCACATCTTCCGGGAAGAATTCCTGTTCAAATATAACCGGTTCTTTGTCGATCTTGTCCAGAAGACTCTTCACATAATAGAGAAGTTCCTTCAGACCTTTTCCTGTAGCTGCGGATATGGAAAACACTCGGATTCCCTGAGGTTCAAACTCCTGTCTGATACGTTCAACCGGATCTTCGTCCTCGCTGTAGATCATATCTGTCTTGTTGGCAGCGATCACCTGGGGACGCTCCATGAGTTTTGGATCATAAGCTTCCAGTTCTTTGTTGATTTTATAAATATCATCTATGGGATCTCTTCCCTCTGTGGATGCTGCATCCACCAGATGGATCAGTACGCGGGTCCTCTCAATATGACGCAGGAACTGATGGCCAAGTCCCACACCTTCTGATGCACCCTCGATCAGACCCGGAATATCCGCAATGACAAATCCGTCACAGCCTTCCAGATCTACAACTCCCAGATGAGGATTGATAGTTGTAAAGTGATAGTTGGCTATCTGCGGCCGGGCATTGCTCACTCTTGTCAGCAGGGTGGATTTTCCAACATTTGGAAATCCGATAAGTCCCACATCTGCTATCACTTTCAGTTCCAGCATCACCTCAAGCTCCTGGGACGGCTGTCCCGGCTGGGCATATTTGGGCACCTGCATGGTAGCTGTGGCATAGTTCATGTTTCCTTTGCCGCCTCTTCCGCCTTTTAACACTACTTGTCTTTTGTTTTCTCCGGACATGTCAGCAATGACTTTTCCGGAAGCTGCTTCCTTGATGACGGTTCCTTCCGGAACTTTCAAAATAATATCTTTTCCGTCGGCGCCATGACATCTCTTCTTGCCGCCTTCCTGTCCGTTCTCTGCCGCGTATTTTCGTTTATGCCGATAATCGGTCAAGGCATTCAGACCTTTATCCACTTCAAAGATAACGTCTCCGCCTCTGCCGCCGTTGCCGCCGTCAGGACCGCCGTTTGGAACATAAAGTTCTCTTCGGAAGCTCACATGGCCGTCACCGCCTTTTCCGGAACGGATTGTGATTTTTGCTCTGTCTGCAAACATAAAAACCTCTGACTTTCTAAATCTGCCTTAGCAGATATATTGCTAAAAAAAGCGGCTTCAAACCAGAACGATTTGAAGCCTCCCTTAATTCATGACAATAGAAAACCTGCAAGCGCAGATTCCATTGTTACTCTGCTGTTACCGGTACTACAGAAACCTGTTTTTTGTCTCTGCCTTTTCTCTCAAAACGAACAACACCATCTACTAATGCAAATAAAGTGTCGTCGCCGCCGCGTCCTACATTCACACCCGGATGAATTTTTGTTCCGCGCTGTCTGTAAAGGATATTTCCGGCTTTTACAAACTGTCCGTCTGCTCTCTTTGCGCCCAGTCTTTTGGATTCGGAATCTCTACCGTTCTTGGTAGAACCCACACCTTTTTTATGAGCGAAAAACTGAAGGTCCATTCTTAACATGTCCTTACACCTCCTCGAATATGACATCAATATATTGTCTGTTTTCTTCTTCGTCTTCCATTCTCTGCAATCCGAGAATGAGGGAATTCAGCAACAATGCTGCTTCTTTGGAAGGTTTTGCCTCCAGCCTGAATACGATACCGCCATTTTCTCTGTCTACATCCACTTTAAAAGCATCTTCTGTAAACTCTTCAATGGAATTCACCGCATTGATGACAAGAGCGGAAATAGCTGCACAGATGATATCCTCACCCTGCTTGGCATACCCGGCATGTCCACTGGTGTCAAAGCCTGTCACAACACCGTCACTGTCCTGATAAAACGTAATGTACGTCATAATTAAGCGTTGATTTTTTCAATCTTAACTTTGGTGTACTGCTGTCTGTGACCGTTTTTCTTGTGGTATCCGGTTTTCGGTTTATATTTGTAAACGATAACCTTTTTTGCTTTACCGTTTTCAACTACAGACGCGGTTACAGTAGCGCTTGCTACGTCTTCACCAACTTTTAACCCATCATTGTTTACGGCAAGGACCTGGTCAAATGTAACAGTTTCTCCAGCTTCTGCTCCAAGTTTTTCTACTCTGATAACATCGCCTTCGGCTACTTTGTACTGTTTACCACCTGTTGCAATAATTGCGTACATATGGCACCTCCTATTATCATTACTCGCCAAATTATGGTGGCTGACTATTTCACAGCGCTTCAAACCTCTTTGTGCGGCATACTCGCTTATAATAGCACAAGAATATCTGTTCGTCAATATATTCTTGAAAATTTTGTAAGAATTTTGTACAAAAAAGCCATCACCAAAGGAGGTTTGTACCGAACCGTTACAGGTATTTCAGAAAAACGGTGAAATTTTCCACCGGACTCTGCCTTATCATCTCCCACAGGGAGTCATCAAAGAAAATCCCATACAAAAATAACACGCCGCCTATCATTGCCGGTATCACGGAACAGATGGTGAGAAATACGATCCAGAATGTCTGATGTTCTTTTGGAAAATAAGGCACTTTTCTTCCTTTTTCCCTTCGTATCAGATAACCCGCCGTATAAATGGCAAATGGTGCCACGCAGCCGATCGCCACATAGATTCCCAGTGCTGCCATGGGGATACCTGCTTCCATGAGGTATTCCGCACCTGCCGCTGCATCATTTTCAGTCTGTCCAAAAGTAAGAAGCGTCGGCAGAAAATTATTTGCGAAATGAAACAGTGCCGGATAAACCATATTCTCTGTTTTAAGCATCAGCCAGGACAAGGCTCCGCCCAGCAGCGCAGTTGGCACAAAGCGCCATACACTGCCATGAAACAGGCCGAAAAGGATTCCCATGACCAGCACGATCAGCCATTCGCGTTTCAGGCTTTTCAGGCTGTGCAGAATCACGCCTCTGTGCATTGCCTCCTCACAGACAGCAGGCATTACAGCCGTTATGAATACAGAAAGCAGCAGCGGCACACTGGCGATCATATCATTCAGAGCGCTGCCGGTACCGAACATCTGCCTTGGAAACAGCCATGCGATCACCATGGTAGCCGGCAGAACCAGGGCGTAGACTCCTGCCCACAAAAGCAGTGTCCCGAAGACTTTGCTCCATGCCGGTTTTCTGACCGGAAAGACCTCTGCAAGATCCGCACCGCAAAGCACCGTGATTCCCACGGACAGCAAAAGCAGGTACAGCTCCGTCATTGCCAGCCCGTACATACCGAACTTCATCTGCATCCAGGCAATAATTGTATAGTAGGAAGCCATAACCAGTACAAACAGGAGTATTCCGTGTACAGGCTTCAGTTTTTTCTTCTGCAGGTTTCCGAAATCATCGTATCCGTTTTCCATCTAACACCGCCTCACGTAATGTATCTCCCTGATACATTAATTTCAGGGAAAAGAAAGGATGGTCCTCATCTAAAAGCTTGAAGAATATCTTGTCCCCCTCCCAAAGGTTCAGATTCAGCACTTCTTTTTTCTGTACCCATTCCAGAGTGCCCTCATTGCAGGCACACAGAGTGCCTTCATATCCATCTGCTGTGTAGAGACACATATATTCTGTGTCCGGTTCCCCTGTCAGGGGTTTGAAAATAAAGGTGACAATGCCTCTGAATTTGTAGGAAGTAAGCGTCAGGCCCGTTTCCTCTTTTACTTCCCGTAAAAGACAGTCCTCCGGACTTTCATCCTCCTCAAAATGTCCGCCCACACCAATCCATTTGTCTTTATTTACATCAGACTCTTTTTTAATCCGGTGCAGCATCAGATAACTGTCGCCTTTCTCAATATAACACAGCGTTGTAAGCATGGATTTTACTTTCATAACTATGATTACCTTACACTTTCCTGATATTCTTCCCGAAGCTCTTCTGCCAGGGATTTCCTTATTTTTTTGCGGGTCACTTCCACAATATTCAGTTTCGTAATGTCCACCACATTCCCCTTGACCGGGTCCTGATTCAGGTATCTCTGCAGGGCCTGCAGCAGCTCATCTTTATCTTTTTGCTCTTTCAGATTAATGAAATCTATTAAGATCATTCCGGACAGATTGCGGAGACGGAGCTGCCTTGCGATCTCTTTGGCTGCCTCCAGATTAATTTTCCGGAAGGTCTCCTGGGAATCCTTTTTACTGGTATATTTTCCGGTGTTCACATCAACGGAGACAAATGCCTCTGTCTGCTGGATCACTAAAAACGCCCCTGATTTCAGCCACACTTTTTCAGAAACCGCCTCTTTGAGTACTGATTCCAGTGAATATAAGCGTGACAGAGGCAGAAGCTTATCCTCATAGAAACGCAGCTTATCAGCCGGCATTCCATAGTATTCCAGATAGCGTGAAACCTGGTCACAAAGCTCTCTGTCGTCTGTGACGATCTCATCCAGGTCCTGTTCATACACATTCTGCAAAACCTGCAGGTATTCCGGCAGATTTTCATGTATCAGGGAAAAACAGGTTCTTGTCAGGGCTTTTTCTTTTACCTGATGCAGGCATTTCATCAGCCATTCCAGCTCGGACTGCAGTTCTTCCTCTGATGCGTTTCTGCTGTTAGTGCGCACAATGATACCGGCATCATCCGGCAGAATGGGACTGAGTATTTCCTTCAGCCTCTTTTTCTCCTCTGCGTTTAATTTCCCCGAGAACCCCGGCACAGCCTTAAGAGCGGTCACAACCAGATATCTTCCCGAGAAATTCAGATCACAGGTCACACAGGGAAGCTTTCCCCTGATGGGCTCTCTGCACACCTGCACCAGGAGTTCATCACCCGGCTTCAGCTTCCCGTTTTTTTTCCGGTTGGTATAGATAGGAACTGCCTTTTCGTCCATAGAGTAATAACACATGATGCCATCCGCTATTTCTATGAAGGCCGCACGTATATTTTCAGCGATATTTTTTACTTTTCCCACATAAATATTGCCCAAAATATTCTTATGTTCAAACCGGCACAAGTCAAGCTGGCAGACACGCCCGTCCTGCACAAGGGCCGCCGCCAGCCGTTTTCTGCCGGAAATATCCATAGGCGTCAGAATCAGCTTACTCAATTTCCTCACCTAAATTTTCCAGCGGCACGAGATGCCGCTCCTCCTCTGTGCCGTTGTCGGCATAAAGTTCGCTTCTATGCACCATAAAGGCCCATTCATCGTAAGGCACACCTAAAAATGCACAGAAAGCTTCCATTACAAGCTCAGGCTTGGTGTTGTTGGAACTTCCCGCCGCCAGAGTCAGGTAAATGCTCCCCTCATTTTCTTCCATATGATATATAAAGGGGCGGATGTCCACTTCCTTTTCACTTTTCTTTGTCTTTTTCAAGATTGTGATGGATGGCTGGGCCGTAAATTCCGCAATTTTCTTCTTCCAGTCCTCTGACGGCTCTTTTCCCTCCCGAAAGGTGAGTACATAGTCAGCAGCAGCCACAAGAGACATGGCCTTTCCCGCCTTGCCTTCTTCTACCTGGCGGATGCTTAAAATGCGCATTCCCTCCACCATGGCATCATTCAGCCTTTTTACCATTTCTTCTGATGAAGAGGCACTCTTAAGCTCTAAATCAAAGTATTCACCTGTGCTGGTTATCCCCACACCCAGAGGTGAGGCAAAGGACATGATCATGTGAGGACTGTATCCTTCTGAAAATGCCGCATTCAGTCCTGCGCGTTTTACAGCTTTCTGGAAATACCGCATGATATCCAGATGACCGATAAATTTCATGGCCCCTTCTTTTGCAAATTTCACTCTAACCTTCAATGCAGACACCTCCTTTATAAGAAGCTGCTCCGCAGCCGGAACATTTTACCCGGCAGTTTGGTGTCACAACTCCCTCTTTTGCTCTCTCCCATTCTTTTAGAAGGAATTTTTTTGCTACCCCCGCGTGAATAAAGTCCCAAGGAAACAATTCATCAGCCGGACGCTCTCGAAGCGTATAAAATTCCGGATCAATGCCCAGTTCTTCAAAGGCCTTCATCCAGATATCATAACGGAAATATTCGGACCATGCATCAAAAACAGCCCCGTTTTTGTAGGCCAGCTCCAGAACATCACAGATACGTCTGTCACCCCTTGCCAAAATCCCTTCCAGCACCGTGACATCTGCCTCATGGTAATTGTATTTGATACTCTTCTGGTTTAGCTGCGCACGGATCTCATCTTTCACAACTTTTGCTTTTGCCAGATACTCCTCTTTGCGGCACATGGAAGCCCACTGGAAAGGGGTAAACGGTTTCGGCACGAAAAAGGACGTACTGGCTACGATTTGGCATCTGCCCCGGCGCTGTTCTTTTGGTATTTCATAATATTTCTTGGCGACTTCTTCAGCAAGATGGGCAATGCCTTTCATATCCTCCTCTGTCTCCGTGGGGAGTCCCAGCATAAAATACAGCTTCACTCTGGTCCAGCCTCCCGCAAATGCTTCTGCCGCACCGTTTAAGATAACTTCCTCTGTCAGTCCTTTATTGATCACATCGCGCATACGCTGTGTTCCCGCCTCCGGGGCAAAAGTCAGACTGCTCTTCTTGATATCCTGAACCTTGCTCATAACATCCAGAGAAAAGGCGTCAATACGCAGGGAAGGAAGGGAGATGTTCACATTTCTTGCGGAACACTCCTGAATCAGATAATCTATCAATTCCGGCAGTTTGGAATAATCACTGGAGCTTAGGGAACTCAGGGAAATTTCTTCATGCCCGGTACTTTCAAGCATAGCCTGGGCCGTCTTCTTCAGGAATTCCACATCGCGCTCCCTGGTCGGTCTGTAAATCATCCCTGCCTGGCAGAAACGACATCCCCGGATACATCCCCTCTGGATTTCCAGGGTAACACGGTCCTGTGTGGCCTTGATAAACGGCACCACCGGTTTTTCCGGATAACAGACATCTGAGAGGTTCATGACAACCTGTTTTTCAATTATCTCTTTGGCATGCGGATTATTGGGGATAAAGGACGCAAGTGTCCCATCCTCATGGTACGACGCGTCATAAAATGCCGGAACATAAATACCCGGTATTTCGGCGGCGCGTTCTAAAAATTCTTTTTTGCTTCTTCCAACTTTTTTATATTCCTTATAGATGTCCAGAAATTCATCAAAAACCGTTTCGCCCTCACCGATATAGAACACATCAAAGAACTCGGCCAGCGGTTCCGGGTTATAGGTACAAGGACCTCCGCCTATGACGATGGGGTATTCTTCCCCTCTGTCTTTCGCGCGAAGGGGCATATGGCTCAGATCCAGAATCTGCAGAATGTTCGTATAACACATCTCGTACTGGATGGTTATGCCGAGAAAATCAAAGTCCTTTATGGGATCCTGGGATTCCAGCGCAAATAACGGAATCTGCTTTTTGCGCATAACCGCATCTAAATCCGGCCATGGAGAGTAGACACGTTCACACCATACATCCTCTCTTTTATTAAACATATCATATAATATCTGTATTCCCAGATGGGACATTCCGATTTCATACACATCCGGGAAACACATGGCAAAACGTATATCCACCTCATCTTTGTTCTTATTTACCGAGTTTACCTCATTACCAATGTAGCGGGCGGGTTTCTCGATTTTTAGTAATATTTCATCACTTAAAGCTAATTTTCTCATTATTTCTCCTTGATATTTTTTATAAATATACACAATATCAAACTATTCCTTCAGCCCACATCTCAACACAGGCCGACACAATTATAGCTCCATGCAGTATACTGTCCATATGAATGCTGCCTCACAAACACAATTTGTATCACTGTGATGCATGCTTGTTCAATTATACGCAGTTTGAGGAAGAACTTCAAGTAAAATTTGGTCTGTGCAGGCAAAACACCGGAATCATCAACAATCCGCAGGGAGATTACTTACCGGAGATTCCTCCCCCAAAGGGGGCACATTTTTTTCGGAAATTGTTCTTTCAGATAACGGTAAAATGCCATCATATTCTCTGTCAGCACTTTATTATTTTTCTTGACAAAATTCACATCCCAGGTAAATCTGTCATCAGGGAACTTCTCATACCGAAGCCTGGCATCATCCGGCCGAATCGTATGGCCCGGAACCACAAACAGAAGATTATTGTGCTGAGCAATTTCTTTCAGCGAATTAAAATCACTGGACGCAATCACTATCTCCGGCTCAAAGCCCGCATTCCTGCAGGCAGTGTCAAAATTATGGCGGATATGAAACTGCGTGCTGAACATGGCATATCTCTGCCCTTTCAAATTCTCCATGGAAATCTTTTCTTTTTCATACAATTCATGGGTACACGGAATACACAGATACACACCCTCCTGAAACAACAGCTCCGATGAAAGCCTCTCCCTGTCCACCACTCCCGTCGTGATACAAAAATCATATTCATCCTTCTTCGCAAGACTTTCCAGATAATAATCCGTATGGTCTGAATACTCGATCTTCACATGGGGATGCAGCCTTTCAAAATCCCCTATCAGCCGGTAAGGCAGCGAAGAAACCACCCCGAATGCCATACCCAGATAAATCGTTTCCTGCGGCATATCCTCAATCTGCGTGATATGGGAGCACACATAATTCTTCCTCTCCAGAATAATACGGCACTCATTCAGAAAATACGTCCCAAACCTTGTCGGCGACACACCGTTAATATCCCGGTTCAGAAGCACACAACCAAGCTCCTCCTCCACTTCCCGGATGGTCTTTGATATCCCCTGCTGCGAAATATGATACGCGGCAGATGTCTTATTAATGCTCTTATATTCACATACCGCTACGAATAACTCCATTTGCCTGAATGTCATGTCCTAATCTCCTGTCTAAATCAGAAAGAATGCCTCTAACGCTCTGCCGGAAAAGATATTGAGGCTCCTTTACCGCTACAACCTTTTCCTTGTAATAGTACAATGTTTTTTCTTCTTTTTCAATCGCGGAATTTGTTATATATTTAACTTATCAAACAAACGTAAACGAAACTAAGGAGGTTTCTCAATGAAAAACAAGTATTATCCGCATCTTGCCAGCCCAATCACCATCAACAACCTGACATTCAAGAACAGAATCCTGGGCGCTCCCATGTCTAATCCCGAATTAGACTCTGACTGTAATATGCGCAAGGAAGAAATCGCATTTCACGAGAACCGTGCCCGCGGCGGCCTGGCAGGCGTTGCCATCGGTCTCGGCATCGTGGATGCCATCGGACGTTCCCACACGAAGGAAGTCAAGCTCTACGATGTTATGTCGCTTCCCTCCCTGAAGGAAGCTGCCAACGCCATGCACCGCCATAACTGCAATGCCGTTATGGAACTTGCCCACGGCGGCAAATTCGCCAATGCCCGGGGCCATGGAAGCGCAGAAGGTGTCAATATGGGCCCCAACGACGAGATCAACGGAGAAGGACATCCGGTCCGCAGCATGACGGAAGAAGACATCTACAGAGTTGCCGACTGCTTTGGTCAGGCTGCCAAACTGGTAAAAGAAGCCGGATTCGATATGGTACTGATTCACGGCGGACACGGCTGGCTCCTTGGACAGTTCAGCTCCCCGGCTATGAACCACAGAACAGACAGATGGGGCGGCAGCCTGGAAAACCGTATGCGTTTTTCTCTTCTTGTCATTGAAAAAGTAAGGGAAGCCGTAGGTCCTGATTTCCCCATCGAATTCCGTATGAGCGGTGCCGAGTTTACCAAAGGCGGATACGGTATCGAAGAGGGAATCGAGATGGCAAAAGCCATAGACGGCAAAGTTGACATTATCCACGTATCCGCCGGCGTTCACGAAGACCCGGAAGTATTTGTGCGTACACATCCGTCCATGTTCATTGAGCACGGCTGCAACGTATATCTGGCCGCAGAGATCAAGAAGCACGTCAAGACACCGGTGGCTACCCTGGGCGGCCTCAACGACCCGGATATGATGGAGGAAATCATCGCCACAGGCAAAGCGGATATCATAGAGATTGCCCGTCAGTCCATCTGTGACCCCTACTTCCCGGAAAAAGCATTTTCCGGCAACAAAGACGACATCACCCGCTGCTGCCGCTGCTTCACCTGCTTCTACAACTACCTGACAAACAGAACCTTCTGCTGCGCTTTCAATCCGGTTGTCGGCAATGAGCTGGAACACAAACATGCCTTTCCGCCTACAACACCGAAGAAAGTCATCGTAGTGGGCGGCGGCCCCGGCGGTATGGAAGCAGCCATCACAGCCGCAGGACGGGGACATTCTGTCACTCTTTACGAGAAAAACAGCCGTCTCGGAGGACAGCTTCTCTCCGAGCAGTACATACCATTTAAACAGGATATGTATAATTTTGTCAAAGTACTGGAAGGCCGCCTTGCCAAATCAGGTGTGGATGTCCGCCTGAACACAGAGCTGACCGCAGAGCAGGCAGCCGCAGAAAATGCTGACGTTATCATCACTGCCATCGGTGCCAAACCCATTGTTCCGCCGATTCCGGGAATTGACAATGAAAAAGTTGTGGGGCTTACCGCTCTTCATCAGCCGGAACCGGCCCTTGGACAGAAGGTTGTCATCCTCGGCGGAGGACTTGTCGGTTCCGAATGCGCCATTTACCTGGACGGACTCGGCAAAGACGTAACGATCGTAGAAATGAAAGAGGACTGGGCAGCAGATTCCTATTTCATGCACAAAAATGCCATGAAGATTTATATGCGCGACAGCAACATCAAGATCCATGTGAATACCACTGCAAAGGCAATCACTGACAAAGGCCTTGTATGCCAGACTCCTGAGGGCGAGCTTGTTATCCCCGCAGATAATATCCTGCTGGCAGCCGGAATGAAAGCTGACCGCAAAGCTGCCGAAAGCTTTTACAATGCAGCACCGCGTGTATTTGAAACAGGTGACTGTATCAAGGCAGGACGTGTTGTGGAAGCTGTCACTACGGGTTATTACCGGGCAATTGATATTTAAAGACTCGATTTATGACTTAACTACTCCATATTGGAACATGAAAGGATTAACATTATGGAAAAAGGTAGCAACCGAAGGGTGAAAACCGCCATTTACCTGTGTGCCATCCTGATGATGGGGGCTATCGCTGTGGCAAGCAATATTGCAAGTATTGCCGCAGCCTTCCCCGAGGCAGGCCAGACAAAAGTTGTCGCATATCTGATTTCCGCGCCCTGTCTGGTGGTTATACTGGTCACATTGGTTACAGGAAAACTGATGGATTTTGTCCCGAAAAAGACATTGATGATTGCAGGCGTTCTCTTCTGGCTTGTGGGGGGAGTTCTGCCTTACTTTATGGACAGTCTGGGGCTGATCCTTGTCATGCGCCTTATCTTCGGCGTAGGCGTGGGAATCGTCCAGTCCCTCTGTCCGGCACTGGTTATTGAGAATTTTGAAGACCCGGCCGAGAGGGCGAAAGTCATGGGGAATATGACCGCATTCCAGATGCTCGGTGCGATCTTCTTTTCATTGGTATCAGGCAACCTGGGCAGAATCAGCTGGAATATTGCGTTTTTAGTTCATCTCATCGCAATGGTATCCCTGATAGCCGCTGTCACCTGTATCCCCTACAAGCAGCCGGTTAAGACAAGTTCTTCCGGTGAAAAGGGGAAATTTCGGCCTACCGCTATGATGTGGGTATGGTGCGCGGCGTTCTTTGTCTATATGTCCGGTGCACAGACATATGCCAACTTTGCGTCCTCCCTCATCACGGAACAAGGTCTGGGTGACACGGTGGCAGCCGGTTATTCACTGGCATGTTTCGCCCTTGGCGGATTTGTTATGGGATTTATTTTCGGCAAAATTGCAGATATATTCAAGAAACTTACGCTTACCGTTGGCTGTGTGGTTCTGTCATTCTCCTTCCTGATCATGACATTTGCCGCTAACCTTCCCATGTCCTATCTGGGCGCGTTTATCTGCGGACTTGCCTTCTCCATCTGTATGCCGTGCATCTTAAACGGCGCAGGCGGAGCGGTTCCACAGGCTTCTTCCGGTATGGCAGTTTCCATTGCCACCTGCATGCAGAATGCAGGTATGACCGTGTGCCCGTACCTGGTGACAGCCGGCGGCGCAGCCTTTGCAGCTTCCGGGAAACTATCCGGAACACAGGGAGCCATGCTGTTCTCTATTATTATATTACTTGTACTGGCAGTGGCATTTACGGTGATTGGATTCGCCGGAAATAAGAAAACAATATAAAGTATAAAACAAGAATGGATCTTACACCAACTGCCGGAATCTTTCCTGGTCCGGCAGTTATTAACGAAAATTCTAACTCTTAATCCCGAAAAGCCGGGCTTTGTATTACGCGGTCCGTTTACAATTCTTCAACGAAATGATTTTCATACATATCCCAATACTTTTTATACACAAAATCCTCATTGCCGTTAAAATTTAATTGGTACATTCTAAATATTACGGGAATATTTTTGGGCTGCCACTGTTCTTCATACGAATAACAATATTTCATGGCCACTTTTTGCATAACCTTTCCGCTTCTCAGATTTTTTCTGTCATGAGTTGCCGTGATATAGGGAAGACCGTCTTTTTTTACCTGCTCAACAACAGCTTTCGCCGACTCTGACACAATTCCCTGATGCCAAAATTCCTTTCGGAGTCCATAACCAAAGTCGTGATGTTCTTCCATATCAACTTTAATATAACCGATCGGAAGGTTATCACTTTTAAGGCAAATGGCGTATGCGTATGCTTGTGGTAATTCATATTTTGCTGCGTATCTTTCATAGTAAAATTTTTTAGTTTCCTCAAGACTTTCATTTATAGTTTCTTTCAGCGTATATTGTGCGTTTTCGGCAGTTTCCCGGTGAATATATCCCCTTCGATATTGCATATCTCTTTCACAAAAATCTTCAAACCATCAGCCAGCATTATGGTATCCTCATACTCGTCTATCTTCTTTATATTCCCGGTTACCGTAATATAGGAGCCGCCGCTCTTTTTTTCGTCCGGCTTAAAATAAGTCACGGTTATCTGTGGTTGTCTGGGAAGCAGTATCTGTAACATTGCCATTTTTTCGTCCAAAACAGCCTTTGCATCCTCATCCAGCTCCATTCTTTCTTCTGTCCGTCTTGCCGTCTCCCAAATAGCGTCTTCATGTCCGCTGAGAGCTGCAAACGGAGCAAATTGCGCTGCCCTGTCATGTATCGGCATCTGAGGATGGTGGGATGAGATATGATGCGGCAGACTGATAATATCGTCATAAGCATGTGAATTTCTATTTAACATCATTTATCTCCCTTCTATGCCTTATGGCCGCCAATCTGCTTATTGCGTTCTACCGCTGTCGCTCCTTCTTCCAGGTTCATGCCTTTCAGAATTGCATTTTTCCCGTATTTCTTTTTAATACTCAGCAGCGCCTGCTGCATTTTCTTTTCCCGCTGAAGCTCCGCTTCTTCCTCTTCCTTCTTTTTTTTCAGTGCCTCATAATCCGTGAATAGGTCAAGCTGCTCATATTCTTTCTCTCCCATTTCTGCTGTTCCTTCTGCAGCCAAACGATTTGCAGAAATATACATTCTTCTTACTAACAGATTTCTGTCAACAATTCTGTCATACAGCTCAGTAACCGCATTCAGGAGCAGCTTTGCAGAAGACGTCTTTTTCTTTAGATTTATTGTGCCATGGGCATGTTTTGGAGCCTTCCGGCCATAGCGGTCTGCAGAAATTTCACCCTTATACATCTTTTTAATGTCAGGGTCTTTCAGATTCTCTATATCATAGGAAACAGTCAGCACAAGCTGGTCTGTCACAAGCTCTTTGTCAACTAGGTCAAGTGCCAGCTGGTCCGTCATCTCACGAACGACAAGCCTTGCCTTTTGAAATGCATATGGACACGGCAGCACCTGGCCGGAACCGATACTTTTTTCTGCCGGTTTATAATTTTTAATATCAGCGATTGTGCAGGGTTCCCATCCCCAGGCATGGTCGATCAATAATTCCGCATTAACTCCAAACAGCTTATACAGCAGCTCTTCATTATGGTAATCATTTGGTTTTCCCATGGAGCAGCGTGCGATATCTCCCATGGTATACAGTCCATTTTGTTCCAGCTTTTTTGCATAACCCTTTCCGACTCTCCAAAAGTCGGTCAACGGCTGATGGTCCCAAAGTATTTTTCTGTAAGACATTTCATTCAGGCTTGCAATACGGACCCTTTCTTTGTCCGGGGGGATGTGCTTGGCAACAATATCCATGGCAACTTTCGCCAGATACATATTAGTTCCGATTCCCGCCGTTGCCGTTATACCGGTATTTTTAAGCACATCCTGCATGATACTTTTTGCAAGTTTACGGGGTGAAACGGCATATGTGCTCAAATAATTTGTAACATCCATAAAAACCTCATCAATCGAATAGACATGGATGTCCTCGGGGGCAATATATTTTAAATAAATATCATAAATACGTGTACTGTATTCCAGGTAGCAGGACATTCTCGGCGGAGCAATGATATAGTCCGCTGAAAGTTCCGGTGACGCATCTAATTCATTCGCATCATATGAGGAACCTGTGAAGGTGTACCCGGGCGATGCACTTAAACGTCGGGCATTAACCTTTCGCATGGTCTGCACTACTTCAAATAATCTTGGCCGTCCGTGAATCCCATAGTTTTTTAGGGATGGTGACACAGCAAGGCATATGGTCTTTTCCGTGCGGCCTGCATCCGCTACAACAAGATTTGTGGTCAATGGGTCAAGCTGTCTTTCGCGGCATTCCACCGAAGCGTAAAAGGACTTAAGATCTATAGCTATATAAGTACGATTACCGGTCACATAAAATTCCTCCTTCATTTTCTGCCTCAGTGTTTCCATACTGATTACACAATGTATAAGGCATATCTGAATAGTTTTTTTATATTATATAGCATAGTATATTTATTCACTTAAATCAAGGCTTTGTCGAATATATGTTCTCTCTTTATTAAAATACACGCATGGTTTTAACTCGGTTCACAGACCCATGACTCGTAAGCTTTCACACTGTCCCTCAGACGTTTCACTCCATCTTCCACCTGCTGCCTTGGACATGCCAGATTCATACGCAGGAAGCCACTCCCGTTCCGGTAATCGTTTCCGTCTGACAGGTATAAGCCGCTGTGGCTGCGGATAAAACGACAGAGTTCCGATGAATCTCCAGTTATAGACCTGCAGTCAATCCAGAGCAGATATGTTGCCCTGGCGGGAACGGCGGATACACCTTAATCTCATTTTTTATGTACTCCTCTGCATACCTCCTGTTCTCCCACAGATATTCTCTCAGGGCATCCAGCCATTCACCGCCCCTGCCAAATGCCGCGATCGGGGCTATGGCTGCAAATACATTAGGCTCTGCCACTTCATCAGTATTCAGTCCTCGAACAACTTTATGCCTCAGATTGTCATTCGGAACAATCACAGCAGCCGTTTCACGATGGAATGAAAGAATATGTTATATACCGGAGTCATTACTATCACATTCTCCCCGACAGTCGTAATCTTACGGACAATACTGGATATGGGGGGTACGACACCGGTACAAAAAGCCAGCCACTCTCTTCTGATTTCAAACTGATGCCGGTTTTTCCACCAATTCTTGTAAGCCTCGTACCACTCATCTGTCACTATCGTATATCCGAATACTCCCTGTCCGGCTCTTTCCATCATACTTGCCGTTATTTCCGGCGCTGTCTGAAAATCCATGTCAGCCACCCACATGGGAAGTTCATTTTCATTCACATCCCATTTCATGGATCCTGTATTTCTGCGGTCTATCTTTTCATCAAATAGAAATTTCATTTCTTCTCCCCCTGTTCCCCTGTCTCAAACGTGACTTCTACGGTTCCGCTTGTCAGGGTGCTGCATCCTGCATCTTCGATATGGCCGATCCTGGTATAGCTGTAAGATGTGCTGAAGTCCTCAAAAAAAGACAAGGCAGTCAGAGCCAAAGAGCATAATGTCTCCTGTATGGATACTGCCAAACTCATATCCTCAGTGAAGAAAACTACGAACCAACACCACTGCCCCAAAAAGGATCAGGATCGTTCCAAATATCCGGTTCATGGCTGACAGATGACTGTTCCCGGCTTTTTTCTTTAATAAGGTAACCACACCGGAAAGCGTTCCCCACCAAATATAAGTTCCGATAAACACACCGCAAACCAATCCGATCCCATCGGCAGGTTCTATCCGTCCATCAATACCAAACCAGGAAAACGCAAACAGAAACGTAAGGATGGCTGCCGGGTTTGTGATTCCCACTGCAAAGAAAGCCGCGAACATCCGGAAACCTCCGGCGTTGTCCGGCATATCCTGGGATCCTGCGTTTATTTTCGTGAACATGCTGATGCCTATGCCCAGAATCAAACAGCTTCCGATCATGTTCATAACACTTTCATGCTGAAGCAGAAAAAATGCCCATCTGTTCCTTCCTCTCCATTCCTGTCTGTTCATCTGCCGGATTTTTTTTGCTAAACCGCCATCTTCTCCGAATCTTGGTCCATTATGCAGGTAATGACTGTTTTATCCGGATCTACTTTATCTTTTTCAATGATCAATTCCTTAATGTAATCCGCCCGGATGCTTCCTCCCGACGGATTCATGACGCTGTCAATCTTCCCGTTAATTTCTGCATCCACAGTAGAATACTCGAATGCAAGGGTGGTATTCAGCAGTCTGCAGTTTTTCATGACAAGATTGTCGATATAGCACATTCCCTGCAGACTTTCTACCGTACAGTTGATCAGAGTCAGGTTCCTGGCATTCCAGCCCAGATATTCCCCTGAAATAAAGGAATCATATACAGTCACGTTTTCGCTGTTCCAGAAAGCATCTTTTGAAAGCAGTCTGGCATTATGGATTTCCATATTTTTAACCCCGTCAAAGGAATAATTACCAACTAACTGAAAATCCCGAAGCTTCATATTCCGGCTGTTCATGGCAAAGTAGTCACCCCTGGCCCTTACCTGCTCCATAATAACATCTTCACAGTTCCACAGAGTTTCTGTCGCATTGGGAAAATTCACATTTTGAAGGGTCACGCCATGACATCGTCGGAAATTCTTCGGTGCCTCAATAACTGCATTCTTTACCGTGATATTGTCTGTATACCAAACACCAGCGCGGCCCATCTCAAACCATGTACAGTCCTCAGCGGTAATATTCTTACAGTACCATAAGGGATACTTCCACTTGAACATGCTGCCGTAAAGTTCAATATCATGACTTTCCTTCAGCGGTGACTCCCCATCTGCAAATATGGTGTCGTATATTTTTAAATTCTCACCATTAAAAAGTGCACGTTCCCCTGTTAGATACTCCTGTCTGATTTCTTTCATTTCCTGTCTCTCCTTTTATTTTGAAATATTATCATTTTGTTTTTCTTCTACCGCGGCCACAAAGTCATCCGTTGCATCAAATGTCCCTATCCTGGTATATTCTCCCGTAATTTCAGCGTCCCGGTAAAACAATACAATGCGGTTAGGGTCCGAGTAATAGACTTCCCCGGCCTTTTCCGATGTCACGGTTTCCGAATCGGAAGGGATATCCTATTCCTTATAAACTGAAATTGTAATGGTACCATTCAGTTTATCAATATCCTCTTTACCGGAGAGAATAGTTCCAAGCTCATACAGGCTGCTGTTCGGGTCACAGGGAGCATAGAACATCACTATATCTCCCCACGGTTCGTAGTAGGACAAAGACCCAGTTTCACCACCGCTTAACGGGGTACCCGATGTATCCAGCTTCTTCGTAGGATAAAAAGTCATTTCATTGCTGCTGAAAGGCTTCACTTCCATTGTCAGCGGCAGCTGTGCATACAATGCTTTGGCAGCCTGACTGTTGTTCAGTTTATAAATCATTTCATAATTCGCTGATTTTACAGATATTTTCATAGTATTGTTCTCCTCTTTGTCTGTTGGTCCGCTTTCATTCTGTTCCGTCTGCTGTATATCATTTTTTTCAACTGCTTTATGATTTTCCGGATTGTCCTGCTGTGCCGGATCCGCGGATGTGTTATACGGGATTCCCGTGCTGTTTGAATTCCCGCATCCGGTCATCCCAAGCAGCAGGAATATTACAGCGATTAAAATTATCATTCTTTTCATATCCATCCTCCTGATTCCGGCAGAGCAGACCTTTTCCGGGCATTTATAGTGGTGTACGGAATCGGCTCTGTGCTCTGCCTTGGCCGCCCGGTCAATACAAAGGGGCGGAACCTGAGCTTTATCACGGAAATGCCAATTTTATAGAAATGCCCCATTGCAGACCTGCAGCACCTGTCCCCGGACTGCTTTTCCCATTTTGCTCGCAAGATATAAACAGGCATACGCCTGATCCATAGGGTCGCATTCCGGTCCCGGAAAATACACATAATGTCCGCTGTATTCCAGCATTTTTGCTCCGCCCGGCTGCTCACCAGCCCTGTTTGCCAGATGCGCCGGCGTAACCGTTGCCCCCGGAGCCACCGCATTGCATCTGATATTGGTATCCACCAGCCTCATGGCAACATTTTTTGTCAGGGTATTGAGTGCCCCTTTTGTGGACGTATTCCTTCTACTACCTGATCCAGTTTTTCTCTTCCTCTGGCAGTGAGCACAACACTGGCGCCTTCTTCGGCAAACAGTTCCGCCATAGACTGCCCCATTCCATAACTTGCCCCGGTAATCATTGCCACTTTTCCATCTAACATTTTTGCTTCCATAATATTCAAAGCTCCTTTTTTAATCTGCTGAATTCCTGTTTACAAGCTTCTTCCAAACGCTCTTAATTCGTCCAACTTCTCTTCGGATTTATTCTGCTTGTCAAATGCCGTAAAGATTCCCATATTTTTCAAATTCAGATAATCCAGAAATGAATTCTCATATTCATAGACTGCTCCGTCATAAACCTTGTCGCTGCCGGAGCTTAAAATCAGCGCCGCTTTTTTCAGGTTCTTTGGTTTATCTAAGGCATAGATGCGGTTAATGGCGCATTGCAGCTGTCCGGTAAAGCTGTGGTAATAAACAGGGGATGCCAGTACAATCATTTCAGCTTCTGATAAAAGGGGATAGATCTCCTGCATATCATCCTTCTGTATACAGACTCCGTTTCCTTTTGTATGGCAGTATTCACATGCCAGACATCCGGATATATGTTTGCTGCAGACCGGGATAACTGTGATATTGTGATGTTTCTCTGCCGCTCCTTCTAAAAAAGCCGAGACCAATGCGGCAGTATTCCCATTCTTTCTGGGGCTGCCGTTCAACACTAAGATATTCATAAATGCCCTTCTTTCTACTCACTCTATAAGCTGTTTATTTTTTCAGCTGGTAAACAAGGTAATCCAGACAGGAGATATGTTCTTCCTCTTTATGTACCTTGCTTAGAAGCTGCTTTCTGTGTTTTTCCAGTAAAAACAGCTGTTCACTCAAATTTTCCGAGTCATAGCATTTCATGAAATATTCAATCATATCTATACTGCATCCCGCATCTTTGAGATTTTGAACAACTGTTTCTCTGGTCTCAAGATTTATCATTCTACTATAGTCACCTTCTCTCTGATCTTTCAGGCAATATACGGCAACTTCTGTTCTCCATATCAGTATAATCTGTAAGTAATAAAATAGCCAATACTTATATTGTATTCATTTTTATAGTTAAAACCTATACTATTTTGTGTTAATGTATTATAAATCTAATTGTAAAGGAAATTTCCAGATGGAATTACGGATACTTCATGATTTTCTGGAGATAGCAAGAAAATAGAGTATTGTAAGGACAGCTGCATCGCTTCCTCTCCCAGCCAGCACATTCAATACTTTCGACATAAATTAAAAATATGGAGGAGGAATTTGGCAAGCAGTTTCTGATATGGGGAACAAACGATTCACGAAAGGTCACTCTGACAGAAGAAGGAATGACCTTGTGCAAACAAGCAGATGAGATATTGAAGAAATATTAGAATTGGTCAAAAAGGCAGCAATTGAGATCACATTTTCATTCTTTTTCTGCATGGCAATAGCATGCAACACTATTCCTATATTAACTGCTGAAGTTTTTCCCGAATGTTGTCAGTTCCTTTGAGAGTGTGAAACTTTTTCTGTAAAATAGGATTTATAAGGTTCTTCTATGATAAA
>OATT01000286.1_pt1 | contig 53576 bp, 56 predicted proteins | sample 1476071 | NCBI WGS metagenome assembly OATT01 (sample SAMEA2579989, study PRJEB22360) | human gut metagenome | biome: human gut; feature: human-associated habitat; material: faeces | place: Denmark | collected 2008/2010 | reverse complement strand
ATAACTGGTAATTGTTAAACCAACCTTTTTGGTTATCTTTATTTTACCATTAACATCGCCTAAGTCTTCTCGGTATTGATTATATATCGCTTTTCGTCTATACTTAGGTGTGAACACAATATGGTATTTACACATCCATTTTGTGTGTGCTAAAGAATTTGCTTTTTTAGCCATAGTCAAATCACCTTTCCTTTCTTTTAATGATAGCTTGAACAACTTCATTATACCGGAAAGGTGATACTATTGTTAAACTTTTTAATTGCTCCACCCGCATAGCAGGTGGTTTTTTGTTTCGCATATTTCATATGCTCAACTGACTAAAGTCTATATGTTCAAATTTTGCAATTTGAACCTAAAAAAAAGAACAAAATAAATTTTGTCCACTGGGTGATTAATCATCTTTGATGATTATCACCTTTTCTTTTTGTATAATGTCTATAGGTGATGTTTTTATGATTGATTTAGCGACTCCTATTGAAACTTTGCATCTTTTTCACTTCTCTTAAAATTATAAGTCTCCCTCTATAGAGTCTTTCCCTTTTATTTGATAATATCGATTACCTTAGACATCTTTATAATTTTAAAAAGCTGAGACCTGGTACTATGTCAAGATTTCGGACTGATTTAATGTGAGAATTTGTTAATTTGTACTCAATCGTTGATGATTTTGCTCATATTGGTTCGGTGATTGATATTCACAATGTGAATGTATTCTAACTGTGTTATAGAATCCTTCCAGATATTCAAATACCAGTCTATATGCATGTGCATAATCGGTTATTTTGTACCTGTTTAGCCATTTTCTTTTAATTAATGAATGAAATGATTCTATACATGCATTATCCCACGGATTACCCTTTCTAGAATAGCTGCTAATCATATCTTTTGTTAGCTCCTGATACTTGTTTGAAGTATAGTGTACTCCTCAATCACTATGTATAACTGTTGGATGTGCTCCTTTTCTTCGTTTTTTAGCTGTTTCTAGGCTTTTTAGCACTTCTTCAACTTCTAATGTTTTACTTAATGTCCATGCTATTATCTTTCTTGAATACAGATCCATGATGCTGTTTAAATAGACAAATCCTTCATTGGTCCATATATATGTAATATCAGTGCACCATGCTTCATTTGGTGCTAATGGATTAAAATCTCTTTTCAGAATATTCTTGAGTTTACTTGAAAAATCACAATCCTTTGTTGTGATTGTATATGGTTTGACATAATGGGCTTTCATCCCAGCCTCTCTCATAATATTGCCTACATACTTCTCGCTAATTCTTTCACCTTCTTCCTGAAGAAGCCTGGTTATCTTTGGGGCTCCATATATTTCCCTAGATTCCTCATGAATCTGTTTGATTCGATTAGTGATTCTTTCTTTTCTGATTTTCTGTCTGCTGGGTTTCCTTTTGAGATATTCATAATAGCCGGATTTGCTTAATTCCAGTTTTTTGAGCATACTGGTCACTGAAACAGTATCATCAAGTTTGCTCTTTTCCCTAACCTGATGATAGAGTTGCTGTTTCGTTATTTTCCCAGTATGCCAATAGCCTTTTTTAGGACATCTAAAGCATCCTGGGTATCTTTTAATTCTTTTTTTAGTCTTGCTATTTCTTTGGCTTCATCACTTGAATAATTACCACTTCCTCTTGAGTTGATTGTGCCATTGTTATCATTAGCTTCTTTAAGCCACTTATGAACTGTACTGTCAGCAATGCCAAACTGTTTGGCAATAGATAATTTAGATTCATCAGGATGATCTAAAACATATTTAACGACACCTTGTTTAAATTCATTAGTAAATGTTTGCTTATTCATTTGTCATATACCTCTTTCATTTCTTATGATTAGTTTATGACATTGTACCACATGACTGCTAGTTCTTCTATTTAACTAGTACAGTTTTTATTCTAGCATCAGTGTAGTGCAGCCATGTTTAAAAAGAAATAAGCGATGGTTCTTTTTGACGTTAAAAAAAAGAGGTCCTTATGTATTTGATACGAAATCATCTCCATACCTGACTTTGTCAAGAAAAGTGTGTAAGTAATTTTAAATTCTTGTAATTTTTTTACTACAGGTACACAAGGTTAATAAATTAGAGCATATAAATAATCGTTTAAGCATTTATAGACCAACAGAAATGTTGGTCTTTCAAATACTCTAAATGTGTTCTCTAATATGATAGATAACGATCAATTCTAGCTTTGAATTTATCATCAATCATTAATTGATTTAATACCATTGACCCATTCGAAACACGGCCCGTTTCCCATTTTGCACTTAATTCTTTTATGCGTAAGTATAAAAGCTTATACAATGCATTTTCATTTGGGAAAGTCCCTTTTTTAGTTACTTTTCTAAAACTTGAATTTACAGATTCTATTGCGTTTGTCGTATACATGATTTCCCTAACTGAACTACTATAATTAAATAGCTGTTCAATATGTACAAAATTGCGTTTCCAAACATCAACAGCTCCTAGATATTGCGACCACTCATTTTGAAATATTTCAAATGCAGTTTGTGCTGCTTTGAAACTTGCTGCACTATATACTCTTTTTAATGATTGTGTAAATTTTTTATAATTTTTTGACGGTACATATTTGATCGAATTTCTAATAAGATGAACGATACAACGTTGTACAACTACGTTAGGGAAGATCGCTTTAGCACCATCTTCTAAACCAGATACACCATCCATAGAAATAAAGAATATATCCTCTAATCCTCTAGCCTTTAATTCATCAAAGATTTGCATCCATTGATTCTTACTTTCACAAGGAGATAGCCATAATCCAAGTACTTCTTTACGTCCTTCTAAGTCATAGCCTAATATAACATATACAGCACATTGAGTTACTTCATAATCTTGTCTAAGAGATACATACATGCAATCCACAAACAGGAATGGGTAGCACTTTTGTAAAGGTCTATTCTTCCATTCTTCAAGTTCAGGTAAGATGGCATCTGTAATGTCAGAAATCATTTCATGAGATACTGAAAAACCATAGATATCTTCTATCGTTTTAGAAATATCTCATTGTGACATTCCTCTTGCATACATTGCAAGTACTTTGCCTTCAATAGCTGATACGTCTTTTTTTCTTTTAGGTACAAGTACTGGTTCAAATGATCCATCCCTATCTCTAGGTGATTTTATTTCAACTTCACCTTGAGATGTTTTTAAAGTTTTCTTTGTATAACCGTTTCTTCTATTGTTTGTTTTTTTAGCACCTTTATCATTAGACTCGTAACCAAGGTGATTATTCATTTCACCTTGAAGCATTGATTCAAATAAAAGTCCAAATAAATCTTTGAGAGCGTCATTCATGTCTTCAACCGATTCAGGGTTGTAAGCTTCAAGAATGGCTTGCGCAAGTGCAACCTTTTTAGGGCCGCGTTTAATTCTAGCCATATTCATATCCTTCTTTCCTCCTAATTATACCATAGACATAATAAAAAAGGCATAACGCCTAAAGGTTTAAAAATCTTTATTCGTTACAGCCTCTTTCTCTTCGTTCAAGCTACCGCTCTTGACTCTCGTTATCCCTCAAAGGGGTGCTTTTTTTATTTTGTCTTTTTTCTCTTTTCCTATTCTCTTCTTTTATTCCCTTCTCTTCAAACAGGTCCTTATATTCCTTTACACTTAATTTATCCATTATGATATCATGCGCTTCCTATTCTCTTATATACTTTGCAACTGTTTTATCATTCATTCCTACTGTGCTTACATAATACCCTCTGCCCAAAAATATCTATCAAACATCATCAGTGCTGGCTTCCCTTTCAAATATCCCATGAATGCTAATACACTTTCTTTTGGCGCTATCATCACCAACATATGGACGTGATCTATCATCAAATGTCCCTCTATTATTTCCACTCCTATATATTGACACAATTTTCTCAATATCTCACCCAAATCATCACGATATTGATTATATATTGCTTTTCGTCTATACTTAGGGGTGAACACAATATGGTATTTACACATCTATTTTGTGTGTGCTAAGGAGTTTGTCTTTTTGGTCATGGTCAATCCCCCTTCCTTTCTCTTAATGATAACTTGAACAATTTCATTATATCGGAAAGATGATCCCTTTGTACTACTCTCTTGTTGCTCCGCCCGCATAGCCAGGTAGTTTTTTGTTTCACACATTTCATGTGTTCAACTGACTAAAGTCCATTTGTTCAAACCTTCTGTTTGAACTTTAAAATAGAATACCTTCCCAAACAAGGATTTATTCATAGCTATGTGTGCCTTGGACCCGTAGGCAGAAAGGGATGCGAGGTTATTATAGACAAAAAGATGAAACAAACGAAATGCTTCATCTTCATATACTATTGTGTTAACACATCAGTAATCACAGGAACAACTTGTTTCTTTCTAGAAATAACACCTGGAAGACTTGCCTGTTGTTCAACCAAATCAATCTTGAATGCTGTTTCGATATAATCAGGACGTGGACCAGCAACAAACACTTCACTTGTAGCATTAATAACATCAGTTAATAACAACATAGCAAATTGCATATGATTATCCACTGCAACCTTTTCCATATATGCCAACATTTCAGCCTTATATGGCGCAAATCCTTCAATATCCATTGTGTTGACTTGAGCCACTCCAACAGAAACATCTCCAAAACTAAACTTCTTATAATCTTGATTAAAAATCTCTTCAACAGTTTTTCCAACCAACGAAGTTCCAGCTTTAAACATGTCCATTCCAAAGTCTTTAATATCCACATTAGCAATAGCTGCTAATTCTTTAGCCATCTTTGTATCAGTTGGTGTACATGTAGGAGATTTGAATAAAAGCGTATCACTTATAATAGCCCCTAGCATAAGTCCAGCCATATCAGCAGGTATTTCAATACCTTGCTCCTTATAACATTTAGCAACAATCGTTGCTGTACATCCAACTGGTTCTGCTCTAAACATGACAGGTCCAATTGTTTGAATATCTGCAACTCTATGGTGATCAATAATTTCTAAGATCTCTGCATCCTCAATTCCATCAATAGATTGTCCTCTTTCATTATGATCAACTTGAATCACTTTTTTTCTCATTCCATTTAAGACTTGGAAACGAGAAACTGACCCTACAACTCTTCCCATAAAATCTAAAACAGGATAACTTCTATAACGTGTTTCACTCATCACTTCTTTCACATAATCTAAAGTATCATCTGTTGAAAATGTTGTTAACCCACCTTTTTGCATAACATATTCAACAGGAATAGATTGAATAATTTGTTGTGATGACATAAATGTATTAAATGGCGTTGAAATAACACTAATATGAGCTTCCATACATTTATTTAATAAAGCATCATCAATTGATAATGATCCTGTTAGAATAATTAAAGAAACTTTCCCTTCAATCAAATGTTCAACAGCTTCATCTCTATCTCCACCAACAATAACAACATCATTTTCATGAATGCGTTTCATGGCTTCTTCTCCAGTCATGGCAGCAATATGTACTTCACCTTTAATTGTTTTTAAGGATTTATCTAAATATAAAATACTTGCATCTAATGTATCGATAACATTTTCAATTGGTGTATTGGCTTCTTTAAGAATTTCACTATTCCAATCATCCATATATCCTTCAATAATATTAGATGTAGACAATAACCCTAACAATTGACTATGGTCATCTAAAACAGGTGCACTTTTTAAATTTTGTTGTTTCATTAAGGCCCAAGCAGTTTTTAAAGTCAATTCCTTTGAAAAAACAGTTACTTTATCATAATCCAAGTCTTCAACTTTTTGTTTAACAGTCTTTAACAAAACAGGTATCTCTACACCAAATCTCTTCAAAATAAACTCAGTTTCCTTGTTAACATCACCAAGTCTAACCGGCACAGCATTATAGCGTCCAGTTACAAATAATAAATGTGCATAAGCAATAGCACTGCAGATAGAATCACTATCTGGATTCTTGTGCCCACTTACAAAAACAATGTCTTTCATAAAATCCCCCTTACATTTTCTTTAAATAACGATAAATTGTTGGCTCACTAACAGCCAATTTTTCAGCAACAAGAACAATAGCTCCCTTTACCTTAAATGTACCCTTATCTTGTAAATATTTAACAACTTTAATCTTTTCTTCTACATTCAATCTTTCAACTAAGAAATAACTTGGAAATCCCATTTGTTCTAAGCATTCCTTTATGTATAAATCAATCATTTCATCTAATGGTGATGATAAAATCTCAATTGGATTATCTAATTTAAATTCAACATCCTTAGACTCCCTAATTCCTAAAATTCTCTTTAATGTAGACTCTAAATATTCATAGTCAGAAATATTCACATTAATACATAACATTCCTACTGGAACTTCATGCCCTTCTTCTTTTATAAAATAAGTTGCTGATCGTAACAGTTTTCCATCTGGACCAGTTGTTTTATAGTTCATTACGAAATCATGATCTTTATATTGTTTTGTCTCCAAATAGTGAATTGATAGATTAGAAAGTTTAGCACCAACCTCTCTGCCAGAAATATGACTGTTTGATATTGCTACTATTTCCTGTTCTTGAGAAGTCAAATCATGTAATGCAATTTCTACATTTTCGCCTAAAGCTTCTCCCAAAAATTCTACTAATTTTCCATATGGTTCTAACAATTTATACATTATACCGCCTCCGATTGTCATTATACACTATTTTATTATAGACGACTAGTCTTTTTTATCATGATAAGAAATGATAATTTTTTGTAAAAGAAAACAACTTTTTTACATTCAAAAGTTGTTTCAAGTTATTTTTTATCAATATAAATATATGCTTTTGTGACAAGCATTCCCAGTGCATAACCGAAAACAGCTCCTGTTAATGCTCTTCTCAAATTGTTACTCATCATTCCCCAAAATGTTTGTAGGCTTCCATCAATAATCATTGGTAACATGCAAAGGAAAATAACATACAAAGGAATTGTTTTTTTGTGTTTATAAGCAATATACAAAGTCATTATAAATAAAATAACAATAAATGTGCATCTATAACACAAAGGAAAACAAAAGCCTAAAATATGAGGAGCACGTTCAGCTATACCATTACACATAGGTATACTTCCAAACTGTGATAATCTCTGATATATAAAATCAATAAGACTACTCATAAGAAACTGTTTCTACGACAGCGTTAAAATCATTATGATTCCAATGAACTTCATCATCATATTGAGAAGCAATACCAACAATTCCACTCATGATACAACAAAACATCAAAACATAAAAAACAATATTAGCAATAAAGCCTTTGATACAAGATTTAGCACGCAATGGATATTCTTTGCTCCATACCAGATATAAGACAAGCCCAACAACTGGAATAAAAAAAGAAAGCAGTGCATAACCAAAACTTGATTCATCATCTGGTTTTTGATATGAACCTTGATAATTCTGATTAATAGGGTTATATCCATTTCCATTATTTTGGTCATGCGAATTGAGCTGTGCACCACAATAAGGGCAGAATTTCACATCTTCTTCAACCTGTTTTCCACATTGATAACAATACATATTGATTCCTCCTTTATATTTTTATTGTACTAAAATCTTATGAAAATGTAAAAGAAAAAAGTGCATATCATAGCGTCTACTATGAAGTTACACTTCTTTAACTATAAAACTTTCATTCCACCATACTTTCTGACTTTCAAAACGTGGCATGATCCTTCACCAAAATATTTCTCAATTTCTCTTTGATATGTGTCTACAAATTCATCTTCAACAAAAACTTGAATTGTTCCTGCAAATCCACCACCGTGAATACGGCATACACCATGTGTTCCTAGAATATCTTCTGATAATGCCAACGCAATAGAAACAGCTTGTTGATCAGTATTATGATTTGAATAAATATTCTGCAGATACTTAAAAGAACTTTCGCCAGAAGCTTTGATTGTCTTTTTAAAAGTATCAAAATCTCTATCATTTAAAGCTGATACAGCTTTCTCTACACGTTTATTCTCTTCAAAAAGATGAATTGTTCTTAAAACAGCTCTATCATTGATTGCGGTTCTTACTTCAGGTAATTTTTTATAGAACTCTGCTTCTTCAACATCTCTCAAGACCTCTTTCCCAAAATATTGAGCAACCTTTTTCATTTCATAAGGAATAGAAGCATAGTCATTTGTCAGATCTGCATGTGATGCATGAACATCAACAATACATAAACTGTGTTTAAATTCCGAAAAATTAACTTCTATCTTATTCACAATTGGATGTTCATTATCCTGAAAGTCAATATGAATAAGACTTCCCACTGAACAGGCACACTGGTCCATAAGACCGCATGGTTTTCCAAAATAAACATTCTCACTATATTGACCAACTTGTGCAATTGTCACTGAATCAATAGACATATTATTATACAGTCCAGAAAGTATTGTCCCAACAACAACTTCAAAAGCAGCTGAAGATGACAAACCAGATCCCTGTAAAACATCACTTGTCATATAAGCATTAAAACCACCAATCTTATATCCTAATTGCTGATATCTCGCACATACACCTCGAATAAGACCTTCTGAACTTTCAACTTCCTGATCTCTTTTTTCTAAATCCTTGATATTTACACCTTGAATATCATAGTCATCAGACAACACCTTAATTGTCTCTTCAGTTGGAGCAACCACAGCAATAATATCTAAATTAATTGCAGCAGCCAAAACTTCACCATGCTGATGATCTGTATGATTGCCACAAACTTCACTACGCCCTGGTGTACTATAAATTTCAACTTCCTGATCACCATACAATGAAATAAATTTTTCAATTGCTTGAACATATCTTTCTTTTTGATAACTTAATAAATGCTCATCAACATAAACATCTTTAAAAATAGAATTATATTTATGAGTCTGTATCTCCTGTATTAATAAACTTGCCTTTTTCATGATTTTATAACCTCAAACTTATATGATGTCATTTCATCATAAGTTTCACCTTTCTTTAATAATGTTGTCGGATTTTCTTCAATATGAATAGCATCTGGTAAATTTTGCGTTTCAATACAAACTGCATCTCTTTCATAATAATGTTGACCATATTTTCCTAAACGTCCATCTAAATAATTAGCTGTATAAATCTGCGCTCCAGGTAATGTTGTAGAAACAGTTAAACGTCTTCCAGTTGCTGGATGTTCTAATATGACTTGATTTTGTTGGGTATTGAAAATAAATGGATGATCAAATCCTTTTCCTAATTGAAGCTGTTTATCATCTTTGATAATCTGCTCTCCTATTGTCGTTGGCTGTAAAAAATCAAAAGCAGTATCTTTTGTTTGTTGGAATTTTCCAGTTGGTAAACCATCTGAATCAATGCATGCATATTGATCTGCTTTCACTTGTAATAAATGATTATAAACATTTTCTTGCTTAGCAGACAAATTAAAATAAGAATGATTAGTGATATTAATCAGTGTATCCTTATTTGTTGTGGCTAGATAGCGAATATGAAGTGTATCATCTTTTAATTCATAAATAACTTTCAACTCTAAATCGCCAGGATAACCTTCTTCACCATCAGGTGAAAAATAATGAAATATAATTGTATATCCATCTCTTATTTCATAATCAAAAGTTTGATAACTAAATCCTTTTATACCGCCATGTAAATGATTAGGACCATTGTTAATAGCTAGTGTATACTCTTCATTATTTAAAGAAAAATGCCCTTTTCCAATTCTATTTGCGACTCTCCCTACCAACGCTCCCAAATAAGCATCAAGTGTCTGATAACTTTTAAAATCATCATAACCTAAAACAACATCTCCAACATGACCATCTTTATCTTTCATTAAAATCTTTACAATTGTACAACCAAAATTAGAAACTACAATTTCCAATTCGTTATTTCTCATAGAAATCAAATCAATTCCTTCATCTAATTTCTCAATAATTTCAATCATTTTTATCCCTCCTCATTATCTAATGATTTTACAAAACTTATAAACGCATCAATACCTTCTTCATTCATTTTAAAAACACCAGCATCTTCTAAAACATTGACAAACTTTCGTGTTAATGATTCAGCAATAATACTATCAACATTATCTTCATTGATTACATAACTTTCTTCAAGTTCCTGATACCATAATTGGTGTTTCTCTAAAACAGCATAATCTTCAATATGAGATTGATGCAAAAGACAGGCTCTTAATAATTCTAACTCATCTTTGAGGCGTGCCGGTAAGATTGCTAATCCCATAACTTCAATCAAACCTATATTTTCTTTTTTTATATGATGCAAATTCTGATGTGGATGGAATATACCATCTGGATACTTTTCGCTTGTACGATTGTTACGTAATACCAAATCCATTTGATATTCAGAATTCTTTCGACGAGCAATCGGTGTGACTGTATTATGTGGAATATCTCCAGTATGAGAAATGATATCGAAAGAAGGAAGTGAGTACATTTTCCATTGTTTCAAAACAGTCTCTGAAAAATCAACAATAGCAGCTTTATCTGATGAGGTTACTCTGATTGTGGATAATGGCCATTTCATGACTTCAATTGTCAATGTTGGGTAATTTTGAAGTTTGATTGTTTGAATAACCTCAGCACCTTCAATTGGAAAAGTGTATCTCCCTCCCTGAAAATGATCATGAGTCAAAATTGAACCACCAACAATTGGCAAATCAGCATTTGAACCTAGCATATAATGTGGAAATATTTCTATAAAAGATAACAAATGTGTAAATGTTTCTTTATTAATAACCATAGGTTTATGTTCTTGGTTAAAAACAATACAATGTTCATTGTAATAAACATATGGTGAATATTGTAAATAATAATGTGAATGATCTAATTCAACAGGAATAATTCTATGAGTTTGTCTAGCTGCTCGATTCAAATCACCTTTGAAGCCAACATTTTCTTTACATAACAAGCATCTTGGATACCCACTTGATTTGATAAGTTTTGCTTTTGCAATCTCTTGAGGGTCTTTTTCTGGCTTTGAAAGATTGATTGTGATTTCAATATTGCCATATTTATAATATCTTTTAAAACGAATATTCTTATCAGTTCGACTTTTTCTAATATAGTTAGATGCAATGGATAAACCATAATAATAATCTGTCGCAGCCTGTGGTTGAAATTGATATCGTTCATAAAATGTTTTCACAACTTCACTTGGTCGAGGCATTAAACAATTCATAATACGTGTATCAAATAAATCCCTTGATGTTATATTATTTTCAATAAAATTTTTTGCAACAGCATAATCAAGCATATTCTCTAAAATAGGTGTACATTCAGATAAAGTTTCATAAATATCTTCCCATTCAAAATCTTCCAATTGAAAAAGATCCAATAACAAATTGGCAGTATAATCCTTATCTTCTTCTTGAATCATTCCATGCTCTAACCCAAAATGAATCAATCTATTGATTTCATGATTCATATAAACCCTCCTTCATTTTTCTTATATTCTTATTTTAACACATCAGTAAACAAAGTCAATATATTTTACTAAATTTTCAAACATATTTTACCTATAAATTCACTAAATAATTATGGTAATATTGATTTATAAAAGAGGAGCGCAAAGTGATGCTAGAATAAAAACTGAACAAGTTGAATGAAAGAATTCAGCATTATCTGGTACAATGTCATAAGCCAAGAAAAAGAAGAAAGAAAATGGAGTAATGATCATGATAAAACCCATATTTAACGATGAATTTAAAAAAGAGTAGTAGATTATATGCTGCTACATCCTAATGAATCTAAAGTGGCTAACACCAAAAAGTTGGGTGTTGCAGATAATACGATTTATTAGTGGATGAAAGATGCAAAATACAATGATAATAAGATACTACTTAGAAGCCGTGGACTTTTCCCAAGTGATAAAGACAAGGAAATATCCCGGACTAAAAAAAGAACTCAAAGATGCACAGAATGCTTTAGAAATCCTAAAATATGAGACTGTTGGAGAATTAAAGAAAAAGAACTCATCAGTTTCCAGTATGCTAAAGAATTGAATATCAGTAAATCAGGATATTATGACTATTTAAAAAGGGAACCAAATCAAGCAAAGCGAAAAAGAGAAAGATTGACAAGAAAAATCAAAGAGCCCCATGAAGAATCATATGTAATATATGGTTCACCTAAAACAACTGAAATATTGAATAAAAGTGGTGAAAATGTAAGTTAGAAATATGTCTATACAATCATGAAAAAATAATCTTAAAACTAGATAATCAGGCCTAATGGAGTCAACTTAAGAAAGTTGATTCCGTTTTTTTTAGTGGGAAAACAAGATTATAAATTATTATCTCCATTTTCCATCTCATTCTATAAAAAAAGAGCGTAAAAGCCCTATATGAATTTTAACTGTTTTTTCTGATCTTTCATCGTGTTATAATAATTATAGTCTTAACTACGGACGTTTGGTCATTAATGTTCCTTTGTATCTTATGAGTTTGGGATAGTTTCGACCATCAAGGGTAAATCTATATGGAAATCCACTAACGACGATTTTCCCCCAACGTTCATTGTGCCTATTTTCACGGATAGGCACTTTTATTTTGTCAATTAATGAGCTTATCTCTCTTAGCTTCTTTTGAACTGTATATTTCTTTTTCTTTATCATTGACTCCATTATATTTGATTCCTTAATCATTTCATGGAGTGTACAATGTTTATATTATACAGATATTGATTTTCATCACTCCTGTAATTCTTTTCCAGCTGCTTATTCAACTCTTTTCTAAAAAGCCCTGCAATATTGAAAAATAGAATTTTTGCATATATATTACATCTTGCAACATCTCCATCATCTGAATAATGTCTCTCGATTTCCTGGTCAGTCTTTAATGTCTTATAGGAAACCTCAATATCCCAGCGCATTGCATAGAGTGATATGATTTCTTCCACACTGAATTCCTGTTTATCAAGATTCGTGAAATAAATAATATTGGTCTTGTTGCGTTTACCATATTTATCTATATATTCATATATGAATTTGACAACTCTTATTTTCATGACCGGATTTTTTTCTCTTTCAGTCAGTGCATCAGGTGAAAACCTAAATCTTTTCCTCCACTTTTGATCGATCTCAACTTCAATCCATTCATCATCCGTTTTCATTGCCGCTACCTGCTTCTTGAAAAAATTTGATTTACCTCTAATACAATATTTAAAGCCTATAGATTCAAGATGACTGATGATTTCAGCAGAACCATAATATCTGTCTGCCAGATAAACAACTTTAAAATCATCAAGCATTTCTTTAACTCTATAGAGATGTTCAAATGCAAGCAGTGTTTCAGAATAATAAGATGGCTTAAGTGTATAGTCAAGAAATAGTCCGTTGGTAACATCATATAAACCAGCTGCTTTAGCCATAATTATTCTGACATCAAACATATCCTTTACATAACAGCTTGTAATATACTGAAAATCATTGAGATTGGCTGTGCTATAAGGAATCTGATTAGAAGTTCCATCTTCAGAAAGTACGATGTATCCCTTATATGTCTTTGGGAGATTAGACTTATAGAACAGTGAAGAAAATTTATGCATAAGAAGCGTAAAGACATTAGGATTCACTTTTTTAACAGCCTTATGCATAGCCTGCTTGCTTATTCTTTTTTTAAGACATCCAAGAGAGGAGTAAAAAGAAGAGAGTTCAGAGTTAAGATTTGAACATGACCTGAAAATGAGAAAGTAGAGAATGTTGAAGAAGCACATATTTCTATTTCTGGTGAAATCCTGTTTCCTTTTACCAATAACAGATTGAATCAAATCAGAGTGGATGTAAGAATTAAAGTCAAAAAGAAGTTGAGAGATAGCAGAAATCTTGACTACACTATTTTTCTTCATAGACAAGTTTAGGCTTATTTTTAGAAAAAGCAGCCTTAAGATAAGGAACACTATCAGCAGGGACAAGACCAAAGTTAATAAGGACACGATGTTTAGGAGTTCCAGTTTCATCTCTGTAGGACTGAACAAGAGCACAGAAATAGGTATGAGGATCACCTTTATTATTTTTAATAGCTCTAACAAACATAGAATCGCCTCTTTCCTTAACTACATTATAAAATGAAAATAATATATAATAAAGGAATACGATAAATACAAACTTAACTACAATGATGATTGATATTGATGAAGTAAAGAAAAATGAAATATAAGATAGCAAAAAAAAGATCATCTTGAACTCATGCTTAAGTTGACCCCATTGGAGTCAACTTAAGAAGTTATCTCTTTTATGTCCCAGATTATATTCATTGACACTTCTAAAGTCTTAATAGATGAAAAAATTATTCATTATCATAACAATGCTTATGGAATGATTCGCTAATTAGAGGTTATGCACAAACACCATGTCCAGCAGATTGCCTTTCCTTCTGTAGCAACAACCTATGGTGAACCACAACATATTCTAATTATTGAAGATGATCTAACAATTCTAACCAATCTATATGGTAAAACAAAACTTGCTATGGAAAAGATGATGAAACATATGGTATCACTTGGATTATACCAAGATATTTCAATACCTATGAAATCTTTGAAAATGGAACAATTAGTGGGCTTCATAATCCAGAAACACTTTTAATTCCCTAAGTTGCATTACAAGTCTCCCTTAGAATATAGCAGTCTATATACGTGTTCGATGATGATTATGATACAAATATCCGAGAAATTATACCGATTGCATGGCATTTCTATACCCACCAATAAAATCTGACTGTTCATTTGAACAAACCCTTTTATGAAGAGAGGCCATATCTAATCTTGAATATACATAGATATGGCCTTTCTCTAAATAATATCTTTAAAATTCTCAATAACTTTAATAACACCCGGAAGATCTTGATAATCCTTTATCTTTTCTTTTGGACATATAGCAATAATCTTATTAATTCCTGCTTCATATGCATTTTTAATGCCTGAAAGTGAATCCTCAAAAACAAGAATATCTTCCTCTTGAACATGAAGATGTTTTGCAGCATCTTTAAACATTTGAACTTTATTATGATATGTTCCATCATCATAAACAATATATTCCGGACATACCCATGTATCTAATTGAAATGATTTTATAAAAAAATCAATATTCTCTTTAATTGATGCGCTCGCAATTGTAAAAGGGATCTGTCGTTCTTTTAAAAAATTAAAATATTCAGTTGCTCCTGTAACCAAATGAAAATGTTCTTGATCTACTTGGCAAAAGTGGCGGTAATATTCTTCTTTTTGCAAAGAATATTTAAGAATATCTGCATCTGTTGCACAATCATTCATCATATATTGGATAATCATAGCATTAGGAGTGCCATTAAACCTTTCATGTAACTCCTCTTCACTAATGCCATGACCTCTCAAGGTTTGAGAAATTGCATTCCAAGCCAAAACATGCTTATCGTTATCAAAGAATAATGTTCCATTAAAATCAAATATAACTCCTTTAATATTCAATTTTATCCAGCTCCTTAAATTCGCTTACCTTTTGAAACCAGTACGCCGACTTTTTAGGATAACGTTTTTGGGTTTGATAATCTACATAGAATAATCCATAACGTTTATTATACCCATTAGACCATGAGAAAACATCCATTAATGACCATACAAAATAACCTTTCACATTCACACCATTTTGAATAGCTTTTAAGATCCAAGAAAGATGTTTTCTAATATAGTCAATACGTGGTGTATCATCAATTTCTCCATTGACAAACTCATCTTTATACCCCATCCCATTTTCTGTAATATAAAGTGTTTTATAATTTGGATATTGGTTTTGAATACGCATCACCATATCATAAAGACCTTCTGGATAAATCAACCAGTCCCAATCAGTTCGCTCAATACCCTCTTTAAACATTCTTTCTCCTACACCTTTGAGTCTAAAACGTGAAGTTCCTTTATCACCTGTTCCATTATGGAAGATATCATTTTCACCATCATATGCTTGAATAAAATGACTTTGATAATAATTAATACCTAAGTAATCATTATTAAAAGCAGCCTTTTTCATAACTGTTATATCTTCTTGGGAACATTCAAATTGACCATGGTTTATAGCAACTAATCTTTGAATCGTTTCTAACGTTTCTTTAGCATACTCTCCTAAAAAAGTCGCATCTAAGACAAACTGATTAGCAAGAATATCTTCATTCTTAGCCGCTAATCTATCAGCATCATTATTATGATATGGATATTTATATTCAAGTGAATGTATCACACCTATTTTTCCTTGATATCCAGCTTCTTTATATGCATTTACCGCCTTTGCATGAGCAACCATCATATGGTGCATAGAATAAACAGCTTTTTCAATATCATAGCGAATTGCTGGAGGAAAGCTACCAACAATATATTGATTGACCGCTATTGGCCAAACTTCATTAAAAGTAAACCAATATTGAACCTCATCTTGATATTCTTGAAAACAAAACTTTGCATAGTCTACAAAATGGTTAATAATATCACGATTTAAGAAATCTCCTGCTTTATGCAAGACATCAGGTGTATCAAAATGATGAAGAGTTACAAATGGTTCCACCCCTTGACGATGACATTCCTGAAAAACACGATGGTAAAAATCAACTCCTTCTTGATTGACTCTTCCTGTACCTTCTGGGAATAATCTCGACCATGCAATAGAGATACGAATTCCTTTTATACCAAAATCATGACACAGTTTTAAGTCAACTGGATACTGATGATAAAAATCACTCGCTGGATCACCAGAAAAACGCCCCTCTTTCTCTAGAAAATCATCCCAGGCAACCTTGCCTTTTCCACAATCTCTTGTACTTCCTTCACATTGATAAGCAGCAGTTGCTCCACCAAATACAAAATCTTCTGAGAATTTCATTCTTATTCACCCTCCATAATCTTAAAGACAAATTCTAGAGCACCATTTGGATCTCTTGTCAATTGAATATATTGCTTACCTTCACAAGCCACACATTTGATTCCTAAACGATCTGTGTCTTTCTTTAAATCCTGATAATAATTCGCAACTTGTGGAGCCAAAATAATTAAATCATAATCTTTCATTATATCCATATGCGCACCATATGAACCAGCAGCAGTAATCAGCGAAATATCTTTTTCTTTTGCACCTTTAGCCAATGCATTGGCAAGTAATCCACTTGTCCCTCCACCCGCACAAAGAACTAAAATACGTCTTGATTTTAAAACATCACCATCAACCTCTATTAATGCTTCTTCTTTTTCAACTGCATCTAAATTTTTATTTTTCTCTTCCTCACATTTTTGATTATCATAAACCTTAAAGAAAGGGTAATAAATTAAGAAATCTACTACCAAAACAACAACTGCAAACAGTATTGTTAATAATCCCATACCACACCCTAAAACAATTCCTATAGGTCCCGGTGTTGTCCATGGTAAGACATACATAAAACTATTCATCCCCAAGAAATCAACAAAAACTTTGAATAACCAAACATTTAAAATTGGCGCAAAGATAAATGGTATAAAGAATATTGGATTTAAAATCAATGGTGCACCAAATAAAATAGGTTCATTCACACCAAAGATAACTGGTATTGAACTTGCACGTCCAATAGCTTTTAATTCTTTAGATCTTGACATAAATGCAAACATAAGCGTAATAACTAAAGTTGCGCCTGTCCCACCTATTGTTGCGATGAACTGTTGAGCGCCAGGAGTTAAAATATTATTCGCATGTTGACCAGCTTGGAATAAATCTAAGTTATTCGCAATATTCACATAATAGATTGCGGATACGGCCGGTTCTACAATAGATGGACCTTGAATACCAACAAACCAAAACAATGACATTGCACCGTAAATAATAGCCAAACCAATATAACCATCAGCAGCCGTAAATAAAGGTTGGAAAAACTCTATAACCCCTTGGGCAAAACAAATGCCCGTCATACTTCTAAAAATAATATCAAAGATTGTAAACAATATGGCTGAGAAAGCAAATGGTATAACATCTGCAAATGTTTGTGAAATATTTGGCGGTACGGCTTCCGGCATTTTAATTGTCACATTATGCTTTACACAGACTCTATACACATTACAAACAATAAAAGCAACCAAGAAAGCTGTCAACAAACCCTTTGATCCCATATAACCATTAGCAAATCCACCTTCAATAGAGTCAACCCCAACAATTAAAAATCCAACAAGAGCAGCCATAAGTGCTGAAATATTATTGATTTGACGATTCACTGGCATATCTCGATTAAAATTATCTGTTAAATTCTTAGCAGTTGTCCCTGCAACAACAAGAGCTAATATTCCCATTGAGTAATTATAAGGCTTTAAAATCATCGCCTCTATTTCTGCTGACCAGTAAAATCCGAAAATATTCGGTACATAAGCCAACAGCATAAAAATACTTGAGAACAAAACAATTGGCATTGCCGCAATAAATCCATCACGAATCGCTCTTAAATAGCGATTCCTAGAAACCGTTTCAAAGAAAGGTTTCATTTTTTCTATATTTAGAATAAGTGTATTCATTTTATTCCCTCCCTATTTTTTATAGACATCAATTAAACTCCCAATAACATCTTTTAGCAACATTGTTGTCATCAAATGATCTTGAGCATGAACCATGATAAATCCTATTTCGATATTATCCCCTCGCGCTTCTTGTTGTAATAATTCTGTTTGAGATTGATGCGCATCCACCAAACATGAATTGGCCTCTTCAATAAGTTGATGACTTTTTTCAAAATCACCATTCTTTGCATTTTCTATAGCTAATAATAGTTTAGAACGTGCATCCCCTGAATAAGCAACAATTTCAAATCCAATCATTGTAGCTTCTTCTTTTGTCATAATAATTCCTTCTTTCTTATTGTTTTTTTACAATTGAAATAATAGTTGCGACTTCTGTATCTGATATATGAACTCCCACCTTATCTTCTAACGGTTTTAAGGTAGCTTTCACCCTTCTAATCATTTCTTCATTACTAATGATGATTTGAGAAGATATAAAATGCACTGATGGGCTTTCTTGTTTTACAAGTTTATCCACTAAGCAAACCATATGAATCAATAATCCAATACGTTGATCATCATCTATATCCACCATAACGACTAGTGGTAATTCTTCTAAAAAATTTAACAAAGGCTCTTTTAAATCAATAATATTTATATCATGAAACTGATCTTGAAGATATATAAAGATGTCATCAAGCCCATCCTCTGATATAAAGAGTTCTTCCACCGTATTTACTGATTTTCGATAAAGTTCTTGCAATTTCAAAAATGGAAACTGTGATAAATGAAGATTATAACTACTAACAATTCCTATAATTTGATATTGGTTAGAAATGCGGCTGATTTCATTATAGATATCACTAATTTCAGCACCACTAAATGTATAAATACTCAAAGAATTCACATCAAATTGCTGATGAAGATAAGTCACTGCTTCATCTCGCTCTTTTTGTGTTGCCGATATGATAACTAATGCGTGGTGACGACTCTCTTTACGCACATATTGAATATCCTTAAAATGCTCTTGAAGATAATCATACGTTTCCTCTAATGAGCTTAATTCATTGGCTTTATTCACACTTGCTATACCAATCAAAGTTATCGGTATTTCCAAGAAACGTATTTCTATGCCCGTTTCTGACATAATCGATTCAGCCATCGTTCGCATTGAACCCATATCATAAATAAGAATAATTCCTTTACCTTGATGAATATCTATAATATATTGTTTAAACTCTTCATAAACAGCACTCATACTTTTATCAAGTGGTAAATCATAGCCATATATGATTTCTTTATGAGTCAGGTTTCGTACCGTATGCGCAATCGAACTTGCACCCTGGTATCCATGCATGGCAATTAATGTCACAACTTTCTTTTGATGTGCCAGTTCATGTCCAGATATCATAAACATCATGACAAAGATAATTTCATCACTATTCATTTGGGTATAAAATTCATTCTCCATCATTTTGACAAAACTATTAGCAATTTCATAATATTGTGGAAAAATGTCTATAAGATGTTGCCTTTCTTCAGCAGATATTCTTTGCTTTTTATGAATTTGGATAATCGAAGCATTCATATGCAAACATAAACCAAAGAATATCTTATCATCAAAAATCATATTTAAAGATAGTGAGGTATCTTTGAGAAACCTTTCAACTGATTGTATTAATTTCTGAGATACAATTTTTTCTAATTGTTGCCTAGAATCAATACGTTCAATAAGTTTCTCAAAGTACTCTTTAAAATCTTTTTGAAGATCCAATGAGATTAAAGTATTCATTTCTTCTTCAGTTATTTCTTGTTTTTTGAAATCTTTTTTCTTTTGATCAATTGTTTGATAAATACTCTTTTTATTTTGAGTCACACTATTTTTCAATATTTCATTTTTTGTAAATGCATATTGGCAATCTTGAGAAATAATTGCATCAACTTGCTCTTTATGATTCTTATAATAAATCATACCTTTTCTAACATGATTTGGAAAATCAGATAAAAGCAATTCTATACTATATCCATTCTTGCGATGACGTGCATAACTATTAGCACAACCATTATGAATATCATTTTTCAGTTCTCGCACTTGTTCTTGGCATTCATATAACATTAAAGAATGTAGAACGCTTGTATGAACTTTAATTGTACGATTTAATTGATGAGCTTCCAGTTTTAAAAATGTTTCCATCAATCGAAACCTTTCGGTAAATGTTCGCTTATTCAAAGTCGGCAAACAGATAGAATAATCCAAATGACTTTGATAAATATGAAATATATCTTGTGGAACACTCTCTGGCATACTGCAAATCAAAATACATTTATAAGTTGATGGTAAAGTTATATGCAAAGATGAAAAATGTTTTTTTTCAAAACTTTGAAATAAAATATTTCGCATATACCCAGATAACAATTCTGCATGCTTAATAAGAAGAACCCCCTGATCAGCATCATGAATGAGTCCAGTTTTGTAATTATTACCAAAAATCATCTCTTGCATTATCTCTTGATTTTCTATACAAGTTGCACAATCAAAAATAACCAATGGTGCATTGTACTTTAAGACCCTAGATTTTACAGCAAACGCATAAACAGTTTTTGCAAAATAAGTAATTCCACTCCCACTTTCTGCAGATAAGAGGATATGTGGACTTCCCTGAGGATAAAGAATAGCTGCCTTCGCTAGCATTACAGCCTCTTTTAATGATTGGTCATAACCAATCATTTGTTCAAATTCATCTTCATTTGCTTTCTTCATCATTTGTAATTGATAAAGTACGGGACGTCCTTCTCTTTTTCTAATATGTCCGTCTTTTACCAATTGATTTAAAAGACTACTGATATTTGTACGCTGCATATCAAGTTTCTCGGATAGAAATTGTGTAGTAAGCATTGGATATTCATTAGATTCATACTCTAATGAGTAATCACGAATAAACTCTAAAAGTTTCTCTTTTTTTGTTTTCATATTACCCTCCTCTACACATTTTACTCTAACCGCCTTCAACTATAAATCATCTACAAAACTTATTCAAATCAGTAAATAAAACGTTTTTCATACAGTATAAGTTCAGAAAGAGTAAAGTGTATAATAACTTTTATATTATCATAGACAAATATTATACACTATTTATTATTTTATTTCATCTTACAATCAGTGTATTATTTTTATATTTATTCACATGTCTATTTATACACTTTTCAAATAAAAAAAGAAATAACTTTATTAAGGTGTTAATTCTTCATTTATCACATATTTATTATATCTATAAAATGTATGACATATATTCCCCGTTTCATTAACTAAAATTATTTTCCTACAACAAAATTCCTTTTAAAACTTGTAGAGTGTTTCTATTAGCCATCTCAAATATTTTGATATAATGATTTTGTTGGTAAATTTCCTTCATTTCATTTGTGCATCCTTTTAGTGAATGAAGTGTTCGAATAACTTGACCCGCTAAAGTCAACATATTTTGTTCATTGATTGTCAACCAATATTCGACTTTATCACCAAAGTTTTTGAATAAGACTCTGGCATAGCAAAACGAAGCATTGTCACGAAAGGAATAATATTGTATTTTAATCCGTCTATTAATTGATTATAGAATTCTATTCCTTTAGGATTTATTTTTCCAGTCCCTTCAGGTAAAACTCTAGACCAACAAATTGAAAAACGATATGTTGTAAATCTCATTTCTGCCATTAAAGCAATATCTTCTTTAAAATGATGATAGTGATCACACAAACAGTTAAATAGATATCCACTAGCTAGGCTTAATGTCATTAAGTTAAGAATTTGGAATGCTGACAAATATTAGAAATACATATTAATGTGTCTTTCATTTTTAATTTATTGTACGCAAAAAAGTACAGTATTGAAACTGTGTTTGTTAATAACTATAATATTGTTAGTTGAATCGATATGTGAAATAAATTGTAGACTTGGTTCTTACCTTGCGAGGGTAGCTTCGGTCAGGTCTTATTGGCTCTATTTCTCTAATTATTATGGATTCAATATTGGGGGGGATGTTTTCCACCTTTTTTAATTCTTAAATATTCTCTTAAAATATGGAATGCTCTTGTAAAATTGATTTGATAATCATACTTTCTTTTCCTTTTGGGAAGGGTTACTTTTTTTATGATTCTTTCACAAAAATTATATAAAGTTAATCTTGCATATATTTCCTGCTTGATAAAATCTCTTTTCCTTGAATGAAATGAGTTTAATCCTATCGCATACTTTAATTCTCTAAAAGATGTTTCAATACCCCATCTCATTTTATAGATATTTATGATTTCTTTGGTTGAGAATTTTTTTCTGTCAAGGTTGGTCGCAATACATTTATATGTACCATTATCTAATTGAAATCTTACAATGTGACATTTGAAATCATAATAAGGATGTTCTTTATCTAAATAGTCAAATCTTATCTTTTTAGGGAAATATCTTTATTTTTCAGGATATTTTTTTACATTAATAATCTGTTTAAATGTTAGAATAGTTGAAACATCTCTATCACATTCACCTGTAAGTTTTATGTGCATTCCTTTAAGCACCCATTACTGTTCCAGTCTTTTATTCTAATAATATATTTGTTTTGAGTATGGATGACATGTTCAAACAGGTTATAGGATTCATAGTTCCTATCAGCTATAAAAATTGTCTTATGTTTATCATATCTTTCTATCATATCAATAAAAGCTGTATTTTCATTATATTTGGATTCTCCTTCGATGATGATATCTTCATAAGAATATTCTAAAAGATCGTATGCCGCATGAAGGTGAAATGCATTATGCCCTCTTCTGTTTTTTTCTAAAGATCGGGAATATGTTTCCAAAGCATTAGGATCAAAAGAAATTGGTACTGTAGAGCTATCGATGGCTATCAATCTATATTCTTTATATAAATGTAACTCATTTGTTTTTTGATTAAAGGAATCAAAAAGAAATTGAAATGCTTCTACTTTTATCTTGGATCTTTGTTGGAGAAAAGTAGAAGATGTAGGAATATGATTGTCTAGATCGAAGTATTTATAGAGTTCATCTTTTAAAGCATCAGTTTCCATGCATATGATAAATTTTACAGTTTCAGCTAAAGAAAACTTACGAGAGCGAGTAAAATTGCTTTCGGGATTATAAACCAAATGGCTGCGAAATCCATGGAGATTATTAATGCAGTTAAGTAAAACTTTTTTTAAATGTTTAGAATTGTTCATAAGTGATATCTCCAAAAATTCATACTTATAAACAATTGGGGCTATAACGAAATAAATATTTCATTATAGACTCAATCATAACCACGCCTAAAAGACGTGGTATGCTCTCGCCCTATAAGGGCATTGTGTTGCGATATATTCATATATTGAAGCCCGACAGCCGCAAAACCTTTACTGGCTAACCCTTAAAGGGCTTTTCTTTTTTGCCACCTTTTACTGGCTCACCCGTAAACGGGTCTATAAATTCCTTCATACTCATTTGATCATACAGTTTATCTTCCTGCAATTGATTTTGTATATATTCCCTGATTACTTTCTCATTCTTTCCTACTGTATCGCAGAAATATCCTTTTGCCCAAAAATGTCTATTTCCATACTTATATTTTAAGTTTGCATGTCTATCAAATATCATCAATGTTGATTTACTCTTCAAATATCCCATAAAATCAGCTACTGCATATTTTGGTGGTATTTCTAAAAGCATATGGATATGATCTGGACATGCCTCTCCTTCTATTAGTTTTACATCTGGCTTTCTATTAATAAGAAGTGTTAATATTTGTACTATATCTCTTCTTAACTTATTATATATAATCATTATTCTATATTTTGGTACTATCACAATATGATATTTACATCTATATGATGTGTGTGATAAACTATTTGTGTCTTTCATTAGACAACCTCCTTTATATTTTGATATTTAGCTGCCAGGCCAAATATCATTATATCATTGGAGGTTTTTTTCACAACGCTAAAGCTAAAATCTTACCACGCACATAGCACGTGGTATTCACTTCGTTATAAAACAAAAAAGGCAATGAAATCAGTGATGATTATCATTGCCTTTTTTGGTATAATTAGATTATGGAAACAACCACATTTACACAATCTAATTACAGTAACTATTATAACGCATTTCAGCTATCTTTGCCAATAGATTTGGGTCTAAAAATTGATCCTGATGATGAGGTTGTCTCTTTCCTAAAGGCCATAGAAGGAGTGAATTTATCTCAATACATTAAAAGAAAGACTGGTCGAGGAAGAAAGGGATATGATCCTGTAATGCTTTTGAAGATTATTCTTTTTGCAAGGATGATTGGCATCAGTGAATTAAGAGGCCTTGAATCATTATGCAAGCATGATATTCGCTTTATGTATATTGCTCAGGAAGAAACGCCCAGCTTTATGAGCTTTCAAAGATTCGAGAAGGATTATCTGATGGAGTCAATTGATGATATCTTTTTTGAAGTGAGTTTTCATATTGGCATTCTTATGAATATCAATTGGCTGATTCAGTATATTGATGGAACAAAAATCGAAGCAAATGCCAACAAGAATACATTTATCTATAGGGTAAGAATACTCAAGGAAAGAAAAAAATTATTTGCCAGAATAACAGAATCAATAGTAAGCATGAATATGGAAAGAGGTTTTGATTTTCCCTATCATTATTTTTACTGTGCTCAGGAGATTGGCTATATTGTACAGTATCTTATGGAAATCATGCAGAATAGTCATATAGAAATTGTATATGGAAAGGGAAAACGTAAGAATCCTATACAGAGATGGTATGATATATTCCTTAAATACTATGAAAGACTTCATATGTATGAATACTGGCTTGATATTGTAGGACAGGAAAGATGGAGCTGCTCAAAAACAGATCATGATGCAACAATGTGTGCAACAAAGATTGACTACTACAGTAAAACAGGGATAAGCAAACCGTGCTATAATGCACAGATTGCAGTAAGCGATGAAATCATAGTCAATACGGACCTGTTTCAAAGGCCAGGAGATCCATTGACATATATTCCCTTTATGGAAAGATATAAGAAATATGCAGGTGAACTGCCAGTATATACAATGGCAGATTCAGCCTATGGAAGCTATGACAATTATATGTACTGCATAAGCAATGGAATGAATATTGTGATGAAATATAATATGTATGCAAAGAAGAATACATCTGATTTCAAGAAAAAGAAATACAATGCAGTGAACTGGGAGGAGACGGAGGATGGATATAAAATATGTCCAGATGGGCAAATTTTTGATAAGCATCTGTATGAGAGATATGATGAAGGTGGAGAATATCTGAAGATAACACAGCACTATGGAAACAATGACCAATGTAAAAATTGTGCCCATTCAAAAGGGTGCTGCAACAATAAACGCAGAATAGTAACAAGAAATGCATTGTTCAATGAGTTTTATGGAGAAGTAGACGAAATACTGACAAGCGAATTTGGAAAGGAACTCAAAAAACAGCGAAGCATACAGGCAGAAGGAGCATTTGGAGTCATCAAGCAGGATATGAAATTCACAAGATTCAATAGAAGAGGGCTGGCAAATACAAAAATGGAATTTCTAATTATGTGTTTAGGATATAATCTGAGAAAATATCATAAATACAGGCTAAGAAACGAGAAAAAAGTAATGATGGAAAGTCTCCCAAACTAAAAATTATGCACATGTAAAAAGTTCCAAAAAAAGGAAGATAGCCTTATTGCGCCCAAAAACAGCAAAAAGATATAGACATCAAAGCAACAGGTTAGCTAATGATGTTTTTTTATTGTGAAAGATAAAAAAATAAATATGAAAAAAAGAAGCAGAACGAAATAAACTTCTAAAAAGTTATTTCGTTACAGCCTCTCACAAAAAGCAATTATTGTCAATAGTTAAAAGAAAAAACAGGGATTTATTTTTGATTCTTCCTTCTATACTTTGGTGCAAAAACAACATGATATTTACAATTCCATTTCGTATGCGATAAACTATGTAAGTCATCTGTATATTTACTCATGACTATTCCTCCTTGTATATGATTTTGTAGTTTGCAGACCACAAAATCATTATACATCGGAGGATTTTTCTTTACCACTCCGCTAAAGCATAGCCTGCCCCCCCCCAGACAATCCGGGGGTTTTTGTAAGACAATCAGAAGTCCCTTCGGGCACTTCCTTCACATCTTGGCACGATGGTCCTTTCCCATCAACAAGATTCGCACCTTCTACTTGATATGCTGAAGTACTCGCACCCCAAAGAAAATCATTATCAAACTTTACTAATTTTTTGTGTAACATAGTTCCTCCTTTATATACTTACCTCTTTCACCAGCATCTTTTTGAACAACTTCATGAACATCCCTAAACTTGGTCCAAATATAACCATTCCTATCACTGTTCCTATACCTATAGACCAAGGAATATCAGTAAAAAGAGTCATTGCAATAATAATTGCAAATGAAAGAATATCAGCACATTGTCTTATCACATGAAACTTTAATGGAATCATTTTTGTAAGAGCATCACAAAATCCCTCTAAAGCAAAAGTCACTTCATCTAATACCATAATGAAAGCAACACCAACAACACAAACTTCAGTAGATATAATATACATGATGATTCGTCCTATAAAAGATTCAAATGGAAATATAAGAATATCATATAATACATAATTGATAACAATTCCAAGTAAGATACTTAATGGTATTTGTAAGAATTGAATCATTTTAAAATCTTTTCTTAAGATAATGATTTGTCCTAATACACAAACAATATTTAAAATCATCCCTAAAGTTCCAACCTCAATCCCAGTCAAAGAGTTAAGGGATGCGCTTAACGCATCCCATGCACCAACTCCTACATTCGCCTTCAGTGTAAAAGCAAAACCAATGCCGACAATCATAAAACTAAAAATAATCATGAAGTATTTTTTTATTTGAAGACTCATCTTATTACTGTCTGACATATGCTTTCACAAAACGAATTGTTTCTTCACTATCATATGGTCTAATTGTATATTCTTTTGCTTCACTTGGTAGAATGAATGTTTCTGCATAATGGACAATGAATGGTTCAAACGCATCAGTTGGACTTTCAACAACTGCCTGTGTCCCTTCAACTAAGTTCAACATGTGAACACCATCTTCACAATGATGATATGTTTTCTTTGAAGAAGTGAAGCGTCTTGTTTCAATAAATTCTAACTCATGCAAACCAGTTCTTTCTTCCAAATAATCATCTTCATCATGAATAATCTGAATATTATTCACAAGATTATCCTTAACCCATTGTGTTGTACGATCCCATTGAATATTCTTTGCACCATCCTCAATATGAATTGGACGAGGGAGGCCGTCTAATCCTAATCGATCCCAATCCCACAACTTAAATGTGAAGATATATGGTGTTGCACTAATTTCTAAAACCATACAGTTAGAAGATGAACAGTGAACTGTCCCAGCTGGAATTAAATAATGATCATGTTTTTTCGCTTCAAAGAAATTCACATATCGATCTGCATCAAAAGACCCTTCACCCTTTTGTGCTTTATTTAAATCATCAATCATTTCATGAGGTTGAATATTATCCTTTAATCCTAAATAAACACCACCACCATCTTGACAATCCAATATATAATAACTTTCATCTTGAGTATAAGTCATCCCAAAATGTGATTTTATATATTCAGTCAGCGGATGCACCTGAAGACTCAAATTCTGTCCACCAATTGTATCAAGAAAATCAAAACGAATAGGAAACTCTGCTCCAAAACGACAATATGTTTTCATACCTAATAACTCACGCGGCTGGTACAATACCAAATCCATTGCAGGAATCTCAATACGTGTCTGATTATATTTTAAATAAAGACTGTTCTCTTCTGGAACACCATCAAAACTCCACGCAAAGTTATCTTGTTTTGAATCTAAACCACAGACTTCCTTCATCCATTGACCACCCCAGACACCAGGATCAAAATAAGGCACTAATCGAAATGGACGCTTTACAATTTGCCTTAATCCTGATCTCAACGCTTCACCTGTCAACATTTTTGGATTTCTTTTGATATTGCTGTCAATGAGATAATCTATATGATCAAACATCTTCATTTTTTGCTTATCAGCAATACGCCATTCAATGAAGAACCCTCTTTTGATTTTTCTCAAAGTATCTTCATCTTGATTATCTTGTTTAAAGTTTGGCATTCCTTCTCGATAACGGCATTGGATTTCCCATCTTGCCATATCACAATATATATAGAGATCACCCTGAGATATTAAACTTGCTCCAACCCCATAAATTAAAATTCTTTGCTTTGAAGACAGGACTTTTTTCATTTCAATACACTTTTGCTGATCTACAAAATCTTCCATCTTTCCATAATACATAACACCACGGACACGATCTTCAGTCAAATGCGATGCCATCATCTGACTCAACTTTTCTTGATTATAGAAAATATCTTCACTTCTTATCACAATTTCTGGATCATAAATATCTTGAATCATTTCCAAGATTTCATCATCAACTCCTGGATAACACTCTACAGTCATACAAAACTGAGATTCTTGACTATATTTTTCTAATTCATTTTTAATACCTTGAACATCAGCAAAGACTTGATCATCAAAACCATTTATTTTTATTTCAGGATATTTATCATAATTCATTTCACATCATTCCTATCTTTTTTCAAATTCAATTTGACCATTTCTTTTATATACACGATATCCAAATTCTCTTTTTTCAATAGCGTGATAATCATGTCCAGCTGATGTTGGCCAACATGCACCAACTTTTAAATCTTCATCACCTGTATTGACCAGTCGATGAGCAATTCTCCCATCAATATGATGTAAAGACCCTTCATAAACTTTTTCAGCCCAAGTATGACCTTCTTCATCCATCAACAATAATAATCCTACACCTGCAATTCCAAAATAAATTTCTGCACAATCTTTATTTACATGGAAATGTCCTTTTGTCATATTACATTCATTATGTGAATAAACAGGTTTCAACACTGTTAAGCCCCAATTCAGATTTCCTAAAATGTCTTTTCCTTTTGAATATGAATAAACCTCATAGACAATAGGATCATCCTCTCTTTGTTTTTCATAAAGATAATTCACTTCATGATATCTTTTTGTATAGCTCTCTATATCCTTACCTTCTAATACACCATTTTGAATATGATGTATCACTGATGGTTCAATGACTTTCATAAATACCTCCTAGGGAATAAAATTTTCCCACTTTTCCTTTGCCAGTTGTGGCTGTGATACAAATAAGAACAAATCAGGATTTTCAACAAATTGCTGATAAATCGGAATTCCTTTACGAAAACCAAATTCTTCATATATTCTTGGTTCTTTCACAATTAGCTGACTTTTCTGATAAAATTGATTTGCTATAAAATCAATTCTGTTTTCATTCACAATCGGGAACCAGGCGACCCCCTTATGTGCTCTCACTTCATCATAATCAAATCCATAATCTCTTACACACCATGCTCCAAAAGTAAGGTTTTGTGTTATATCAGCAACAATTGTAGCATGTGCCCATCCTGGTGGAACAATCACAACATCACCTGGTTTTGCATAAACTGCAAAGCATCTTCCAGGATCATCCTGCGCAGTTTCCTGCATGTAAATATAAGCAGAACCACTCCAAATTTCATAAACTTCACATGTCGACATTCCACAAGATGGTGATACAGCATGAATGTGCCCTTGTGAACGAACTGGCTCTTTTCCTAATGTTCCTTTCGCATATGTCACTGCTCCATACAATAGATTTCGTTCAATCATATTTTGCTTATCATCATCATTTCCTACATCCATCGCAATAGAGTAAACAACTGCAGGACCATCACATGTTGGCTCCATAAGATTCTTTCTTATAGCATCTAAACTTCTATTTTCAACTTCTGGTCCGAAAACATTTTGACCATATTGAAAGCCCAATGGTTCATAAGTTGGTTGAATATCAAATCCAGGATTAAACTTCATATTTAAGCCTCAGTTTGTCCAACTTGTTCTTGTTTTACCAATTGTTTATCATACATTTTTACAAATGGTAAGTAGATAAATGTTCCAATAATAACATTGACAATTTGTACAACTGCTCCCATTGGCGAACCAGTAATCAACCAACCTGAAATCAATGGAGGTGTTGTCCAAGGAATATCTGCACCTAATGGATAAGGGCATAATCCTGACTGCATGAATCCCCAAGTCACAAGCACAAAGACAGCCATTGTCACAACCCATGGAATCAATAACATAAAATTCAATACAACTGGTGATCCAAAAACAATAGGTTCAGAAATATTAAAGCATGCTGATCCAATTGATAATTTACCCACAGCTTTTAATTGTTCACTCTTGGCACTGATTAAACAAGCAACAATCAAAGATACAAATTGCATCCAAATGAAACCTGTAAAGAATTGACCAGTAAAAATGTATTGAGGTGATTGTCCACTCTGTACAGCGGTTAAGTTTGCAATCATGGCTGCATTCCAAATTGGCGTCATAACAGAACCAGCAATATTTTGCCCATGTAACCCCATAAACCATAAAACCTGAATAAAAACAACAATAATAATTGAAGCAGGCAAACTTGTTCCCAATGCCATCAATGGTGTTTGGAAAACATTGAAGAAGAATGTATGTACATCTCCAAAAGAAGTAAATGACATTCCATACCTTACTGCTGCAAACACTAAGAATGTTGCTAAAGCTGGAATCAGCATTTTAAATGGTTCAGCTACCATTGGTGGTACTGACTCTGGCAATTTAATCGTCATTTTAGAGTTCATTAATTTATTATAAATAACACCTCCACCAAAACCGACAATCATTGCAGTTAATAAACCTTGTCCTCCTAACCATGTCATGGGAATATATGCAAATGCACCTTCCTCATTCCAACCCATAGGAGTCACAATTAAGAAACAGCAAATCATAACAATAGCTCCAAAAATACCTTCATGTTCTTCTTGTCTTGTATAATAATAACCAATAACACCAGCCAAGAATAATGCAACGATGCTTAATGTTGCACTTGACATGGCATCCAAGAAAGTAATAATCTCATTCAAAACATCAGCAGGAACAACATAATCAATGAATGGGAAATACGAAATAATTAATGCAATTGACCCAGCAATAGTCAATGGCATAACAGCAATAAATGATTTTTGCAATACCTTTAAGTACTTATTATTTGCAATCTTAGAACCTATAGGCATTAAAATACCTTCTAACTTACTTTGGAATTTATCCATACCTTTCTCTCCTCCTCATTACTAAATGTTATAACATTACAATGTTATTATAGCACAACTTATCAAGAATGCAATACTTTTATGTTAGAATGTTATAACATTCTAACATAAAATAAAAAATAAGATACTCAGTACCTTATTTTATTTCAAATCTATAACAAGTTCATATCCATTTGCAACATATCTAGAATATGTGTACTCAATTGGTATATCTTCAGAACTGCCCATACGAATACGATTCATAAGAGCCTCATTTCTTGTAACACCAAACATTTCTTTTTCTTTAGCAGTCATAAGAGCAGCAGTGATTTTCTCTTTAACATGTGTAATTGGATAGCCTGCTTGTTCAAGTTTTGCATACATAGATCCACTAAAATCTGTTTGATCATCTACTGGAACAATTGGATTGATATAAGACTCATAATGAGTCACAGGTTTTTCATCCACATATGTTTGACGAGTTAATTTCAAAACTGGTCGATTAACTGAGACTCCAAAGAAATAAGCAACATCAATAGGAGGTGTAGCATATTCAACGCTGATCACTCTTCGATCATTTGCATTATTTTTTTCTTCCACACCATTAAAAGAAGATTGAAAAGAAGTTGCTACAGTATTTTCACGCTTTAAAACAATAGTGCCTTTCCCTCTTTTTCTGGAAATCAGTTTAGCATTAATAAGTTTATCCATAGCCTGACGTACTGTTACTCTAGAAACCTCAAACTCTTCCATCAAAGCCATCTCACTCGGCAAAACTTCACCTTCTTTGTAATCACCATTAAGAATGCGCGATTCCAAGATATCATAAAGCTGACTCCATAATGGTTTTTGTCCACTTTGAAAACTTAATTTCATGTTACTCCCTCTCTTCATTATAACTTCTTTTTATTATACACTATATTACCAATTTTTGTAAACTTTCATATATTATTCTTCAAAACCGTTAACTTTAGTTACATATTCGAACCAATCTGCACTCTTTTTACGTTTTGTTTCACCAGATTTCAAATCATATTCATAAAAACCATAACAATTTTTAAACTGATTCGATGGTGACCATAAATCAATAAATGACCACATATTATAACCTACAAGATTAGCTCCTTCTTGTATTGCTTTATGAGCCCATTTTAAATGTTTCTTTACATAATCAATACGATAATCATCTTGGATTTGTCCTTCTTTATTCCTAAAACGATATTCATCCTGAATACCCATACCATTCTCTGTAATTCTCATTTCTGGATTTCCATATTTTTCTTTCATCAATATTAATGTATCATAAAGACACTTTGGATAAATCTCCCAACCACGATCAGTATTCATTTGACGTCCATGCATAATATAGAGTTCACTAAATGAATCAAATGTTATTGGCGCTTCAGAATTTCTTTGATAAGTAGGACATTTTACTCTTTCAGGACTATAAATATTTAAACCTAATACAGAAATTGTATTGTTCGCTATGAAACTAGCATCCTCTTCATGAACTTCTATGTGAGCTCCATATTCTCTGACAAAGGCTAACCATTCTTCATTAACTTTACCAAGTAACAAGGGTTCCTCATAAGACAATTGCATCATCAATTCCACACGATGCTTTGCTAAAAGATCTGCAGGATGCTGACTCCTTGCATAAATATGTCCATGATTCAATACAGTTCCTATTTTTCCTTGATAGTTTCCTTTCTTAAAGACATCTACAACCTTTGCATGAGCAACAACCATGTGATAAATCGCATTGCTTGCTAAATTCCAATCTAATAAATTTGGATAGCACATATCATTTTGATACTTAAACATCACATCCACAATTGGTTCATTATATATATACCAAATATCTACATAATCACTAAATAGTTCAAAACATTTTTGACAATAATAAACAAACGGTTCAATAACATCACGTTTCGTAAATCCACCTTGTTTTTCAAACATTAAAGGCATATCAAACCAATATAAAACAATTGATAGTTCCATCCCTCTTTCTTTAAAAGATTGAAACATGTTCCTATAAAACTCGACAGCTTTTTGATTGATAGTTTTACCATCAGGTAACAATCTTGCCCATAGGATAGATGTTCTAAAACTGTTATGACCAATATCCTGAGCCAATTGAGCATACTTTTCATAATCCTCATACCAATTTAATGTTTCACTTGGACCAACCTCATTAAAAAAACGTTCAGGTGATAAACGATAGTATTCGTCCCATACTGTTGGTGCCTTCCCATCTTTATCAAATGCTCCTTCTGTTCCTTGAGCCCAAACTGCACTACCCCATTTAAAATTTTCTGGAAATGTATATTTCATATTTTTATCCTCTCATAATGTTAATTTTATTGTAATGTTATAACATTATGACTATAATATATCATATATCTTGAAATTGTCAATCTTTTCCACAGTATTATTATTTCTTTTTCATCCGCTATCAAATATTTAACTATAAAGACTGATTTTTCATTGATGACAAATAACTGGTAAGAATACCCAATATAGGATATCGACTTATATAATACAAATCGGTGATAAATCAAAAAGCTTACTCTTATAAAAGTCATAAGAATAAGCTTATCCAATCTTTATAACAAGAAGATTATCTATCTTCTTTTTTTAACGCCTCATCAATTGCTTGAGCAGCTGTTTTTCCAGCACCCATTGCCAAAATAACAGTTGCAGCCCCTGTCACAACATCGCCACCTGCATAAACGCCATCTTTAGACGTTTTCATTGTTTCTTCTTCAACAATAATTCCGCCCCATTTTTGCGTATCTAAACCAGGTGTTGTTTGTCTAATCAATGGGTTTGGACTTTGTCCAATGGAAACAATAACTGTTCCTGTTTCAATAACAAAGTTAGACCCTTCTTTAACAACTGGTCTTCTTCTACCGCTATCATCAGGTTCACCAAGTTCCATTTCTACACATTCCATTGATTTCACCCAGCCATCTTCACCTTCAATCTTCACTGGATTTGTTAATAACTTAAAGATAATACCTTCTTCTTTTGCATGATGAACTTCTTCAGCACGAGCAGGTACTTCCTCAGCACCTCTACGATAAACAATATATACCTCTTTAGCTCCTAAACGTTTAGCAGTTCTTGCAGCATCCATCGCCACATTTCCTGCTCCTATGACACAGACTGTATCACTTATCTTAACAGGTGTTGGATGATTTGGAAATTCATACCCTTTCATCAAATTGACACGTGTTAAAAACTCGTTAGCAGCATAAACACCATTTAAGTTTTCGCCTGGGATTCCCTGAAAACGTGGTAATCCTGCCCCACTTCCTACGAAAATAGCTTCGTATCCTTGTTCTTGTAATTCATCAATTGTTATTGATCTTCCCACAACAACATTGGTTTGAAAATCAACACCCATTTGTGCAACTCCATCAACTTCTTGTTGAACCAAAGCTTTAGGCAAACGAAATTCAGGAATACCATAAGAAAGAACTCCCCCAGTTTTATGCAATGCTTCAAATACTGTAACATCATAACCTCTTTTGGCTAATTCCCCAGCACATGTAATTCCTGCTGGTCCACTTCCTACAACAGCAACCTTTTTACCATTTTTCTCAATTTTTATGTTTGTTTTTTGTCCATGATCACGATGATAATCAGCTACAAATCTTTCTAAACGACCTATACCGACTGATTCACCTTTAATAGCACGTACACATTTCCCTTCACATTGATTTTCCTGTGGACAAACACGTCCACAAATTGCTGGTAAGGCATTTTCCTTAGTAATAATGGCATAAGCTTCTTCAAAATTTCCTTTTGCCACTTCTGAAATAAATTCAGGAATAGGAACACCCACAGGGCATCCTTGTTTACATGGCTGATGTCTACAATTTAAACAACGTGTTGCTTCTTCCATTGCTTGTTCTTTTGTATAACCTAATGAAACCTCATCAAAATTCTTATTTCTTACATCAGGTTCTTGTTCAGGTATTTTTACTTTTTCTAATGACATATTTGGCATTACTTTACACCTCCCATTAAGTTACACATACGGTTTGCATTCTCACTCACAGTATGCTCCTCTTCTTTAAACATTCTTTGACGGGCAATCAATTCATCAAAATCAACTTGTAGACCATCAAAATCAGGTCCATCAACACAAGCAAATTTAATCTTTCCATCTACACTTACACGACAACATCCACACATTCCTGTTCCATCAATCATAATTGGATTTAATGAAACAGATGTTTTGATGTTATGTGGTTTTGTAACACCAACAACTGCTTTCATCATTGGTACTGGACCAATCGCAATCACTTCATCTATATCTTCACCTTTTTCAATCAAATCAGCTAAGACTTGTGTAACAAATCCTTTACGTCCTAAAGACCCATCATCAGTCGTAATATAGACATTCTTACAGAACTTTTTAAATTCATCAGCCCATAAGACATATTGTGTCTCTCTACCCCCAATAATAACATCTACATCAACACCCATTTCTGCCAAAGCTCTCAATTGTGGAAATAGTGGTGCACTTCCTACCCCACCTGCAACACCAACAACATGCTTTGATTGATGTAACTTTGTTGGTTCACCTAGTGGCCCAACAAAATCTGTTAACTCATCACCTTCATTTAAATTTGATAATTGTTGCGTAGAATAACCAACAATTTGATATATAATAGTAATCGTTTCTTTTTCACGATCAAAATCAGCAATTGTTAATGGGATTCTTTCACCATCTTCACCAACTCGTAAAATAATGAATTGACCTGGCTCACATTTTCTTGCTACAAATGGTGCATGAATCTCCATTAATTCAACAACATCATTTAGTTTCTCTTTACGTATAATTTTATACATTCACATCATCCCCTCTTCATAGTTGTGTTGTATTATATCATATAGTCATATTTTCCGCAATACGACATTGTTTTTTCTTTTATTAAAACTTGACCTATTCCTAATTTATGGATATGATATTTAGGAATGGAGGAAATTATGAATACAAAACTTATATTCTTCGATATAGATGGAACAATTTTAGATGAACATACTCATACTGTTCCACTATCTGCAATCAATGCTATTAAAAAAGCTCAACAAAATGGCCATCAATGTTTCATCAATACTGGCAGACCACGCTCTACAATAGATAAAATTATCACCGATTTACCTTTTGATGGTTTTATTTGTGGTTGTGGAACCTATATTGAGCATCATCACCAAGAACTCTTTCATACTGAACTCAGTGAAGAACAAAGACGACTTGTCATTCAATCATCATTTGAATGTAAAATTGAAGCAGTTCTTGAAGGCAAGGAAGGTGTTTACTTTCCTGAAAACTGTCAACATTCTTTCATCAAAGATATCAAGCATCAATATGAACAAAATGGTTTCCCAGTCTATACATATTCAAAAAATGATTTGATTATGTTTGATAAATATGCTGCTTGGTATTATGAAGACTCAAAAATTGATACATATCGCGAAACTCTTTCACCTTATTTTGAAATCATTCAAAGAGATGTTGATTTCTTAGAAATTATCCCACTGGATTATTCAAAAGCAAGTGGAATACAATTCATTACAGATTATCTTGGAAACTCTCTAGAAAACACTATCAGCATTGGCGATTCTACCAATGATATCGCTATGCTAAAATATACAAAAGATTCTGTTGCTATGGGGAACAGTAATCCATTACTTTTTGATATAGTCACATATATAACAAGTGATATTAATGATGATGGTATTAAAAACGCATTAAAACATTTTAACATTATTTAAAAAAACCTATTTCATATCATAGGTTTTTTTGTGATTTATTTCTTAATAATCATAGTTTCTTTTTCTTTATCAATACTTATGCTTTGATAATTATGACTATTTGTACAGATAATGAGAGTCGTTATATCATAGTTAGCTTTCTCAATGCTTTTAAAATCAACTTTCATTAATCGATCTCCTTTTTTGACTTTATCCCCCTGTTTAACGTAACTTTCAAAATACTGACCATTTAATTCAACTGTATCAATACCAATATGAATAAGTAATTCTTCACCTTGTTTCGCCTGTATTCCAAGAGCATGCTTCGTTTGAGCAAGTACTACAATTGTACCATCGCATGGTGCATAGATATATTGATCATTTGGAATAATAGCATAGCCTTTTCCCATTTTTTCATTTGCAAACGTTTCATCAGCAACCTGATCTAAAGATATCATTTTCCCTTTTACAGGCATTTCTATAACAAGATCAGATGTCTTTGCTTTGCTTATTCCTAAAATATAACTCAGCACTGCAGCAATCAGAAAAGTGCTCACAATACAAACACACATTAACAATAAATTTGCAATTGTTCCATCTGGATTTGCATAGACTGGTAAGGATGTAATTCCTGGCATAACAAAGGCAAAACATTTGGCTCCTAAAAGAGTTGTAAGAGCTCCTCCAATACCATTGGCCACCATCGCCGCAATCAGTGGTGTTTTATTTACAATATTGACCGTAAACAATGCAGGTTCTGAAATTCCTAGAAATGCTGAGAAACTTGTCGTGAGGGCAGCAGCTCTCATCTTGCTATCTTTCATATGTAAGGCAGCTCCTAATGATGCTCCTGATTCAGCCATATTATGACAGAATGAAATAGGTAATAGGTAATCATAGCCAAGTGTTGTTATATTTGTAATTTGAATCGGCGATGTTGACTGGTGCATACCACATGTGACAATAAGTGGCATAAAGAAACCTAGTAAGAATCCTGCCAAAACACCAAATGTGTCAAACATCCATACAATACCATCAGCTAAATAAATACCACCATACGCCCCAATTGGAGCCAAAATCAGATATGTCAAAGGAATTGTGACAAGCAATGACACCGTTGGAACAATGACCATCTTTAAAACATTTGGAATAAATTTATCTATAAAACGATAAACCATGGCAAGTAATCCAACTCCTAAAATAACTGGAAATACAGAATCAGCATACTTAAAAACTGGAATAACAAAACCTAAGAATGTAAAAGGACTGCTTCCAGCATCAACGGCTGCCACAAAAGTTGGATACATCAAAGCTCCAGCAACACAGATTCCTAAGTATTCATTCACTTTTAATTTCCGAGCAGAAGAAATAGCCAATAAAAATGGTAAGAAATAAAATGGAATATCTGAAATCAAATTCAGTATCACAAAAGTTCCACTATCAGTAGCTACCCAGCCAAAGCCATCAATCATAGCAATAATCCCTTTTAACATACCGCCTGCCACTAAAGCTGGTAAGATAGGAGAAAAGATACCAGTAACGATATCAAGAATTTTCTGAATATCAAATGTCTTTGTTGTTTTGACTTCATTATCATTCAAACCTCCTAAAAGAGGTTCTATCTCAATAAAGACATCGGCTACCATTGGTCCAATAATAATTTGATATTGATTATTTTTAATCTGTGTTCCAATAACACCCTCTAAATCCTCAATAGCCTTCATATCAGCCAATTCATTATTTTTGAGATTAAATCTTAACCTTGTTACACAATGTAATGCAGTTGTAATATTATCACACCCACCCAAAAAAGAAACAATCTGTTTTGCAAGTTCTTTATTTGTCATATGTCTAGTCCAGTTCCTTCCCATTAGATTTTATACATTTTTGATACCAATAAAAACTATCCTTACAATAACGTTTCCCTGATCCTTGTCCACCATTATCCAAATCAACATAAATAACACCATAACGCTTATCAATAGTTAAAGGCCCACAAGAAACAATGTCAATAATTCCCCACATCGTATAACCAATAATATCAACTCCATCAATAACTGCTTCCTTCATTTGAGTAATATGTGATTTCAGATAATCAATACGATAAGAATCATGAACAGTTCCATCACTTTCTAATACATCAGTTGTTCCCAAACCGTTCTCAGCAATCATTAATGGCAATCGATAACGATCATACATCTTATTCAACGTCACTCTTAATCCTATTGGGTCCATTTGCCAGCCCCACTCACTGGTATTTAAATATGGATTTTTATTTGCCATAATCAAATTTCCAGCTGTTTTTTCCCAAGTCTGATCACTCGTTGAAACTTGTGAAAAATAATATGAAAATGATAGGAAATCTACTAATCCTGATTTGAGAATCTCTGAATCTTTGATATCCATATTAATATGGATATCAAACATATCAAAATATCTCTCCATATATTGAGGATATTCACCACGCACCATAACATCAGTATAAAACCAATTCCCATACTGTTCATCCTGCAATGCTTGTAAAGCATCCTCTGGGCGACATGTGGCTGGATAAGTTTCAAATCTCGCAATCATTCCACCAATCATAACTCCTGGTAACATTTCATGACATAATTTGACTGTCATAGCATTCGCAATCAATTGGTGATGCAAACATTGGAATATAGCCTGATTCATATTTTCTTCTTCATCTTGAATCAAGCAAACACCATCCCAAGGTGCAAAACGACCAGCATTAAATTCATTAAAAGGTAACCAATAATCAACCAAATCCCCCAGTTCTTTAAACAAAGTTTCAGCATAGTGAACATAAAATTGAATAGTTTGACGATTTTTCCAACCACCATATTTTAAAACAAGATTAACTGGAATATCATAGTGTAAAATTGTTGCAAAAACTTTTATACCTTTTTTATGACATTCAGCAAACATATCTTTGTAATAATTGAGACCTTCTTGATTAGGCATTAAATCGTCACCATTAGGAAAAATACGTGACCAACAAATAGATGTTCTAAATATTTTCATTCCCATTTTATGAAATAAATCAATATCTTGTTTATATTGATGATAAAAATCAATCCCTCTACGATTTGGATAATATGTCACATCCATGTCTTTTAAAGCTTGTTCAAATTCTGCTTTAGAAAACGGACACTTGTGGTGTTTTTCTTCAACCTGTTCACGATTCCAAGATGGATCTAAATAGCGTAGATCCTGTGTAGAAATACCTTTTCCTCCATCTAGGAAACCGCCATCAGCTTGCGAACATGATATTGCTCCACCCCATAAAAAATCTTTATTAAATCCTGTTTTCATATTTTCTCTCCTTTTCATTGAACTAGCTAGTTTTCAATGTTATTATAACAAGAGAGATAGTATTTGAAAATGTCACATTATTATATTATTTATATCATTTTCACAGTTAGGAGAGATTATGAATATTCAAGATTTAGATGAATTCTTACATATTGATACTTCAGGAGAAAAATGGCATTTAAAGCATCCTGGTAAATTAAGTCCATTTTATGCTCACTTACCACTTCACAATTATCAAAATATGCAATGTTATTATTTTGATTTTGCCAATACTTTAAAAACGGATCAAATTGGTGTTGTTAAAGAATCACGATATACGACTATCCCACCTCATTATCATAAAGATATGGAATTAAACTATATATACGAAGGAACTTGTACTTTTATTATTAATGGGAAAGAAGTTACCATGAATCAAGGTGACTTATGCATTCTTGATACAAATGTTGTTCATAGTGCAACAAGTTATAAATCTGCTAATGATATTGTGATTAATATTGTTTTTAAAAAAGAGTTTTTTAATAGCGTTTTTTTAAGCCGTTTATCACAAAAAGGAATTATCACAACCTTTTTACTAAACGCAATATCTAAAAATCGTCATCACAATCAATATATTATTTTTAATACTCAAAACAATTTTAAGTTTCATACACTTATCCAATTTTTACTTTGTGAATATTTTGGTCCTAGTCGCTGTTTTAACGAATTAATGCAAACCTATGTTTCAGCTATATTCCTTGAATTAATTAATACTCTTTATGATGACCAAGACACGAACTATAATGACAAAGCCAGTCAAGATATCCTCATTCCTATTTTAAATTATATAGAAGAAAATTATACACATTGTAAATTAGAAGATGTTTCTAAAAGATTTGGTTATAATCCTAATTATCTTAGTAATCTTCTCAAGAAAAAAACAGGGATGTCTTTTATTGAAATAAAAACATCACAGCAATTAACTGAAGGAGCATTTCTACTTACAAACTCTCAACTGACTATTAATGAAATCATCTATAAAGTAGGTTGTAATAACATCAATTATTTTTATAAAAAGTTTCATACGATGTATGGTATGACACCAAAAGAATATAGAACAGTTGCTAATGAACTATCGCATACATTTTAACTAATAACATGACATTCAAAAACAAAAAAAGAACGTGGGGAGACGTTCTTTTTGATTATAGACGAATATATGTTTAGGGAGAGGGGTCGCCTATAGTTTGTATTATTTGTCTTTTCTTAAGACACTTATACTATAACCCAATCATATGAATTCTCTGTGAACAGATATTCATATTTTTAAATTTTTTCTAGCTGTCCTTGATGAATTTTTAATTGAATATCTAAGCAGGCTGCAAAATCTTTTGAATGTGTAACAACAATAACACATTTATTTTTTTGGTGAGCTAAATTCATAAATGTTTGTATAATGCCCTGTGATGTTTCCTCATCTAAATTCCCAGTTGGTTCATCACATAGAATCAAATCAACATCCTTAGCCATAGCACGTGCAATAGCAATTCTTTGTTGTTGCCCACCCGATAATTTACGAATATCACGTTGACTTTCATCTTCGCTCAAACCAAGTTCCTTCAAAATATTTAAAGCATATTCTTTTTTGTTAGGAACTATTATACTCGATATTTCCATAGCATTTATAACATTTTGAACTGCATTCATATAAGTAATCAAATTGTATGACTGAAAAACAATAGAAACATTATTTTTTCGATATTTTGTAAGTCCTATTTTTTCAATATCTATACCTTTATATAAGATATGACCAGCCTTAGGACTATCTAAACCACCTGCTAAAACAAGTGAAGTTGTCTTCCCACTACCAGATGCCCCAACAATAGCGTATATCTTTCCTTTTTCAAATTGATATGAAGCATTTTTTAAAATGTTAACTTGGCTTGAGCCATCTTTATAGTGATAACAAACATTTTCAAATGATAATACTATTTCATTATCCATGTTATCCCTCCTTCTTTACTAATATTTCTCTTGGTGACATTCTTAGAATATAAATTGATGGTAAGACAACAGATATTAAACATATTAATCCTGTAATTTCAGCAAGTTGAATAACTGTTGATGCTGTTAATGAGACATCCAACTCAGTATTTGCTGATGATGTCATAGCAGTTCCAAAGAAATCCAGTTTACCTGAGTTCTTGTTATTATTTTCTCCTTGATCATCACCATTAGAATTATCACCTGGTATTTCCATAATCATATGATTATTTTCACTTTGACTAGATTCCAACATTGAACTCACCACATTAGAAACCATATTTCCTGTTCCTAAAGACAATCCAAAAGCCACTGTTGCAATCATTAAGACCTCTAATAATTGTTGCAGCATAATTTTTATTTTAGATTGCCCTAATGACAGGAAGACTCCAAATTCATAAAAACGTCCTCGCATAGTTAATATTAAAATTAAACAGAGAATTGCACTTCCAGCACCTACAACAACCCACAGAAATATTGTAGCGAACTGTTCCATGTTTTCTAATGAAGATATACTTCTTTGATAAATTTGGTCATTAGCATCCAATGTATATGTTTCAAAATCTATATCTGATGATGATTGAGCTAGTTCTTTGAAGGCATCTATATGCTTAGGATCATCTAAATAATAAGTCGCACTGGTCATTTCTGTAGTACTATTATTTAATTTTTGAGCAGTCGATAAACCTGTGTAAATTTGATTGATAGGATTTTGACGATTACTCATCATTCCACCTAACTGACTTGTTGTCTTAATCTCATAAATACCTACAATAGTTAATTTAACATCAATATCTTCATTATCACTATTGGTTGCTGTCACTATAAATGAATCACCAACCTCTAGATCGTTATCTGTTGCTAGATTAGATTCAATAACACAGTTTGTTGTTGATGAATCATCCTCATTCAAAAGACGTCCACTTTTTAAAATATAATTTTGATCAACAAAATCAGACAAATTTATCATCGTTGTATTCCCTACAACAGTGAAATCATTTTCATCCATCATTCGAGGTTGACTCGCTTGATTAGTTTGATTATTTCCACTAGGCCTCTGCTGATTGGTATTAGATGATATCGATGTTTCTGTCTTCGTCATCTCAACTGGTTCGACATCCTCACTTGTCACGCCAACACTCACTGTATAATTATAACTCTTCACATACTGAAGTGATTTTAATTGGTCAGCCATGGCAATAGTAATACAACTTATTGCCTCATCCATAGCTGCACCTTTATCTCGATTCTTCATCATATTTTGCATATTATAAGAAAGAGTCACATCACTGCCTAAAGAAGTCCTCACTTGATCCATAGATTTAGATGTTGCACTTTTAATTGCTAATCCTGAAATAACAAGATTAGCAATTACACACATTAAAACAAATAATAATATTGTTTTACCAATATTCTTTTTAATGCTTAACAATGCATTTTTTACCATTCCAATTCCTCCTTTATACATTTATAGTTTAAGAAGGTAATCTATGAAAATAATCAAGACATTGTGTGAAAAAGTAGGAATAATCTTTTATAGTTATGAAAAATCATATATAATATTTTTATTGAAGGAGGGTTTCAAATGATTAAACATATTGTTTGTTTTAAATTAAAGGATAACAGTTTAGAAAACTGTCAAAAAACATATGATATCTTAATGTCAATGAAAGGAAAAGTTGAGATGTTAAAGGATATCCAAGTTGGTATTGATTTCTTACATAGCGAAAGGTCCTACGATATTATATTAGAAACACTTTTAGCAGATGAAAACGCATTAGATGCATACCAAAATGATCCTTATCATTGTGATGTTGTCAAAAAACATATGCATGCTGTGAGAGAATCAAGCATAGCAATTGATTATTATATAGAAGAAAAGCAGAGTTAAATTAACTCTGCTTTACTGTTTCTATAAGTGGCAAAATATCACTTTCCTTAGCATAATTATGTGAATGTGCTATAGCCTCCATCATGCCTATCTCTTCTGCTGTTTTATCAGTTTTTTTCTTCAATGAATTATACATCATTTTTAACATCTTCTTTGAGAAAAATCCTAATTTATCATAGTCTAATCCAGCTTCAAAATAATAGAATGGGACATCTTTTCCAAATTGGGAAAGATTATCATTCTTTATTTTGTCAACAATCTCTGTTGCATCCTTTGAAATAGCTCCCGTTGCATAAATAATTGTTTTCTGACCTTGAATATATGGTTTAAAGTCTTTTAAACCATTCATTTTACCAGCCATTAGTCCTGCACCATAAATAACCAAATCATATCCTTCTAATGTTTTCAATTGATTTAAGGGAATAATATCACAGTTTAAAGCGGTTTGAATCCATTTGGCATATTGCTCAGAAAAACCAGTTTTACTCTTATAAACAACAATTATTTTCATTCTTTATTCTCCTTAATTTTTATCAAATTATTTTCCATCATTTTTATAACTTGTACTGTATCAGCAATTTGTTGTGATGTTAATCCACTATATAAGTGCTTCATAAAAGCCATTTCCTGCTTTTTATATTTAACTTTCAAATCATTCATCTTATTGGTTTGTTTAATTCTCATTTTACGCTTATCTGTTTGATCACTTACAGTTATAAGAAACCCTTTTTCTTCCAGTTTGTTAATAATTTGTTTAACATTTTGATGTGAACTTCCCATCACTTCTGCTAATTGATTAACAGTAGGTTCTTCATCTTGGAAAAGACTTAAACAAATTAATAAGAAAAATTGTTTACACGTAATTTCATCATAAAAGGAATCACCTGCTGCTTGTAATCTGTTTCCAAACACAAAAAACAAACCAAACAAAATACGCTCATTATCCATCCCTTCTAATAATTGATTTCTATCCATTTTTATGCACTCCTTTTTGTAAAGCCTGACTTACAGCACTTTTAATAATTTCACTTGAATATGTTGCTCCACTTTTTACATCAACTTGATAGTTATTTTTCTGTATCATTGTTTTGACAATCTCTTCAGCAGGTTCTCCAAAACCATTATCATGCTGTAGGATTTCTATATTCTTCAGAGAATGATTTTCAACAGTAACATTCACTTTCACTTTGATTAACATTGTTTCAATATGACCTTCATATGTTCCATCTACAACATCATTCATAACAATATTAGCATATTCCAAATTTTGCACATCTTCTGTCTGCTTTTGAAACATCCAAAAGATAATGCAACCCACAATAACGATAACTCCTAAGATAATTAATAATATTTTTTTCATGCTTCCTCCATATAGGTAATACATTACCTATATAAGTAATATATTACATATATTTAATTTTGTCAATAAAAAAGATAAACCTTTAAGTTTACCTTTATCTATATAATGTTTTTAGCAAAACTCTTGAATTCTCCTTTTTAGCCTCTTCTTCAAAATAACTAAAATAAGTTCCAGGAGTTATAATACCATTTATATTCACAATATCTATACCAGATTTCCCAATTATATGGTCCGCTAGTAAAACACAATTATTTGTCATTACAAAATAATATTTAAAACGCCCTTTTTTAAATTTATAAAATGAAGCTTGTGTTGCTTTATATAAACGACTGGCATAATCATCTGCATCTTTATTCAATTGGCAAGGAGGATTCCACGATACCAAATTATCTTTGAATGTAGAAATTGTTTCTTCTATACGCTGTTTTTGAATTTCATCTAAATATAATGAATAGCCAAAAATATGGCTCGTTGAATCATCCTGACAACAAAATGTGATATAAGTTTCTTTCTCAACTGTAAAGAGAACACCATCACCAATAGCACCAAATAATTGAGTAGAAGCTTCATCATAAGCCCCATAAGCAATAACTTCACCTTGATAGCAGATATCAACATGACCAATTGCTCCAAAACCCTCTTTACTAACATGAATCAAAACCTCTAAATCAGATTTCCCTTTATATTGAATTGATTCATCTTTCACCTCTAATTGTTCATTAATATATTCAATAAATAACCTTGGTAACAAAGCAGCAATAAAGTTAGGCATAGATACTCTTATACGCCTCTTTAATGTATTCTTACGATCTTCTGATAAAAGTTCACGAATTGCCCTACCAATATACTTCATTCCTAAATAAATGGTATAGACTGCAAAAATATAAGTCATCTCAATGGCATGTATACCTGGTGATAAGATAAATGTTATACCTACCACTAAGAGTACCACTGATGCGATTAAAAAAACCAATCGACCATTTACCCTCTCTTTCCTATAATAACAATAAGTAATCAAATAAGAAAAGCCTGTCATACAAATATATAATGCAAATAATACAACAACTAGGGATAATGGTAACTGCGGAAACAAAAGAAAACCTAAACCAAATCCAATTCTCATAAACGTTTGTATAAGATCGTGTTTATTTCCCTGAAATAATCTCACTAAACAAAAGAGTGTATCCACAAGAATAAATAATCCTAAAAATACAACAATCATATACATAAAGTATGATGAAAAAGAAAAAGCAAGTATACCAATAAAAACAAATAGTAAACCTAATAAAAATATAAGAAAAAATAGAATTTATTTTTCATTCAAATTGTTCTTCTGTTCCTGCCTGAATGACATAAATATCATTTGGTATACACACAATAGAACGTGAACTTCCTTCACTTACCCAACCAACCTTTTCACAATCATGATTCGGACACTCAACATTGACTGCATGATATTTCTTATCTTTGACTTCTAAAGAAAATTTTCCATAATCCCCATCAAATGTATAAGTTTTATCAATCGAAATATCAATTTTCTCTATAACTTCATTATGATAATAGATTTCAATAACATCTTTTTCTCCCTGCATCATTTCAAATATAAAATATCCAATTCCAATAACAACCAACAATCCTATAATCAATATAATATCTTTCTTTTTCATAAACTATTCCTTTCCAACTAAACAATATATATGAGAAAGTGGAAAACACTTTAATAAAAAATACATTAATGTTGCTCCAGCAACATTGAGTAAGAAATCATCAATATCTCCACTTCCAATTCTTAAATAAACTTGTAAAATCTCTACACTCAAAACCATCATAATAATAGTTAAGATAAACCATCTTATTTTCCTTAGTTTAGGAAATAAAACAGGTAAAAAATAAGCCATTGGCATAAAAACAAGCATATTTCCTAATAGGTTTCCTAACAATGCTTCTAAAGTTACAACACCTTTTTGATAACCTCTAATAAAGAGATGAATTGTCTCAAAAGGGTCTAAATTTACATTATATTGAAAATAATCTTCAAAACTTAATGCTGCTTTCATAACTTTTCTTCCAAAGTCTGGATCTAGAAACAAAATATAAAACAAATTGAGACAATAAAGAATAAATAAAACCCAATGCATCTGTAAAAAACTTTTTTTCCTCTTTTCTTGATTTTGATAATTTGAATCAAAATAAACATATCCAACAATAGATGTTGTTTGAATCATAATTAATATTACTTTTTGCATTAATGTCAATTTTAATTCAATTGATAATATATACATAAACTGCATGCCAAAACTAATGACAATACATAACAAAAAAACATATTTTAATCGCTTAAGTATCTTTTCCATAAACATATGTTAAGGGAGACAGGAAAATAAGTCAATAAATTTATAAATGTTTATTCATTATTCTTTCATTCTATTTTTATGCGGTGTATAATATATATAGATATAGAATATGATTGACAAGGAGGAAACAACAAAATGTTAAAAATCATGTTAGCATGTAGTGCAGGTATGTCAACTAGTTTACTTGTAACTCGTATGCAAAAATCTGCTGATGAAAGAGGTATTGAATGTAAAATTTGGGCTGTTAGTGAAACAGCACTAACAACTGAATATGGAAATGAACCATGTGATGTTTTATTAATTGGTCCTCAAGTTAGATTCCGTTTGAACGCTATTAAAGAACAAACAAAAGGTGAAGTTCCTGTTGAAGTTATTGATATGCGTACTTATGGTATGATGGACGGTGCTAAAGTTTTAGACCAAGCTTTAAAAATGTATGAAGATTGGAAAAATAAATAACCCCTAGTCATTATAAAAAGAGAAGTGAGAAATCACTTCCCTTTTTATTTACATTAAAAATAACAAGCAGCTGAGCCATGGTATTTTGAATTTCCAAAAGCAAGAATAAGTATAAAAATAGGATAAAAAAATATCAACCCTAATGTAAATAATAATCCATGTTGAAAAACAACTGATAGTCTAAAAAGAATATAAATCAAAATAAAGATATTAAATATCGGAATAAGCATTGTCAAAACTAACCAGCCACTTCCCAATGTTAATTTGCAAAAGATATAAACATTGAAGAGTGGAATAATTGCATACCAACCTTTATATCCTGCTTTTTTAAAAATAGACCACCATGCAATCAGAGATACAATTGAAATTAATAAACCACCTGTCATCATGATTTGATAAACATCTTGCATAAGAAACCTCTCCTCTTTTCCATTATATAACAAGAGCAGAGAAAGTATATAAAAGAAAATTTTTATTTTATACTGGTTATCCCTTATTTTACCCAATGCGTATATACTTACGAACATGTAACTGTATTTTCATTAAAACACATTAAGGACATACGGAAAAAGAATAATCAAAATAAATCAATGATTTTAACACTTTAAAATCTTATATATTATGAAATGAGTACATGTACACGTATCATTTTATGTTTCAAAATTGACAAGAAAAAAGTACTACAAATCAATGTAGTACTTTAAATCTTTTATTATTTCTTTGGAGTTTCAGTAGCAAACTTAGATTCATAATCATAGATCATTCTTAAGATGGCTTCCATATCATGTACCATTGGCATTCTTGGATTTGCTGGAGTACATTGATCTTCATAAGCATTCATAGCCATTCTATGAACTGATTCTTCCCAAGCAGCTTTATCGATACCTTGAGATTTAATGTTGCAAGCAACACCAACTTTTGCACATAATTCTTCACATGCATCAGCAAACATAGCAACACCTTCAGCAGGAGTTTTTGGTTTTAATCCAATTAATTGTGCTAATTCCATGTATTTTATATCTGCTTTATAGTTTTCAATCTTTGGCCAGATATTTAATTTTGTTGGGATAGTTCCATTATATCTAATCACATGTGGTAATAAGATACCATTAGTACGACCATGAGGAACATGCCATTCTCCACCAATCTTATGAGCTAATGAGTGGTTCATACCTAAGAATGCATTAGCGAATGCCATACCAGCGATTGTTGCTGCATTATGCATTTTTTCTCTTGCTTCTGGATGATTATTTCCTTCTTTTACTGATAATTCTAAGTAATCAAATACTAATTTAACAGCTTGTTTTGCCCATCCATCAGTGAAATCAGATGCTAAGATAGAAACATAAGCTTCTACTGCATGAGTTAATACGTCAATTCCAGTATCAGCAGCAATTGATGCAGGTAAACTCATTACGAATTCTGGATCAATAATTGCAACTGTTGGAGTTAATGAATAGTCAGTTAATGGATATTTTTTATTTGCTTGTTTATCAGTGATAACTGCAAATGGAGTCACTTCAGATCCAGTTCCTGATGTTGTTGGAATACAAATCAATCTTGCTTTCTTACCTAATTCAGGGAATTTAAATGCACGTTTTCTTATATCCATGAATTTTTGTTTGATATCATCAAAGTTCACTTCTGGATGTTCATACATTAACCACATAACCTTTGCAGCATCCATTGAAGATCCTCCACCTAATGCAATAATAACATCTGGTTGGAATTTTCTCATGATTTCAACACCTTCATTAACAGTGTCAATACTTGGATCTGGTTCTACATCAAAGTATAATTCCATATCAACTTTGTTACGTCTTCTTTTAATAACATCTTCAATCTTATCTACATAACCAAGATTGTACATACCTCTATCTGTTACAATCATAGCTTTTTCCATGACTTTCATGTCTCTTAAATATCTAATTGAATTTCTTTCAAAATAGATTTTTGGAGGAAGTTTAACCCATTGCATATTGTTGTTACGTCTCCCTATTCTCTTAATATTTAATAAGTTTACAGCACTTACGTTATTAGAAACTGAGTTGTGTCCATAAGAACCACATCCTAAAGTTAATGATGGAATAAATGCATTATAAACAGACCCAATACCACCAAATGTAGATGGTGCATTTTCAATAACACGAATTGCTTTACATTTTAAACCAAATTCAACTGAAATATCATGATTTTGAGTATGAATTGCAGCTGAGTGCCCTAAACCATTGAATTCAACCATTGCTGCTGATTTTGCAATACCATCTTCAGTAGAAGTTGCTTTTAAAACTGCTAATACTGGAGATAATTTTTCTCTTGTTAATGGTTCATTAGGACCAACTTCTTTACATTCAGCACAGATGATTTGAGTATCTTCTGGTACTTTGAATCCAGCTTGTTCAGCAATCCAAGTTGCATCTTTACCTACAACGTTAGGATTTAATTTTGCTTCATTCACTTTATCAGTGTAAGAAGTGCATCCAAACATAAAGGCTTCTAGTTTTGCTTTTTCATCAGCGTTTACAAAGTGAACTTTGAAACGTGTAATTTCTTCTTTAAATTCCTTGTAAATTTCTTGGTCAACGATTGCAGCTTGTTCAGAAGCACAGATCATACCATTATCAAATGATTTTGATAAGACAATATCGTTAACAGCTCTTTTTAATACACAAGATTTTTCAACATATGCAGGAACGTTACCAGCACCTACACCTAAAGCAGGTTTACCACAAGAGTAAGCAGCTTTTACCATTGCATTACCACCAGTAGCTAAGATAGTTGCTACTCCAGGATGATTCATCAATGCAGTTGTTGCGTACATAGAACGTAATCCTAACCATTGAATACAGTCTTCAGGAGCACCTGCAGCAATTGCAGCATCTCTTACAACTTTTGCAGCTTGAACTGAACATTCATATGCTGATGGATGGAATGAGAAGATAATTGGATTTCTTGTTTTTAAAGAAATTAATGATTTGAAGATAACTGTAGAAGTTGGGTTTGTTGTTGGTACAATACCACAGATAACACCAACTGGTTCAGCGATTTCTGTTACACCAGTTAAAGGATCTTCATTGATAATTCCTACAGTTTTTAAATGACGAAGATTACTTGTTACATATTCGCAAGCGAATAAATTTTTTACAGCTTTGTCTTCAAAAACACCTCTACCTGTTTCTTTGACTGCAGCTTCTGCTAATACACCATGTTGGTCTAACCCAGCAACAGAACATTTTGCAACGATGTAGTCAACAGCATCTTGATCAAAAGATTCAAACTTATCAAGAGCCACTAATGCTTTTTGAACTAACTCATCAACATGTTGATCAATTTGTTCATTAGTTGGTTCTTCAACTTTTTTTATAGCTTTTTTTTCTGCCATTTTTTTTCCTCCAAAAAATTTTATTTTATTTTACATCGTTAATATACTATATTCCTTGTGAAAAAACAAGCAAGAGAATATAAAAAATAAAAGGAAAAGGCTTACATATGTAATGTAAACCCTTTCCCTCGTGAATTTTTTTACAATATATATACCAAATAACAGACATATGATATTAACATTATAAAAGCACCATACTTTTTCAATTTCATATCTTTGCCAATAAAGATCATAAACATAACAATTGCTACAATGGCAATCAAGCCATCTAATAAAAAATTCGATGCAAATGGAATACCATGAGGAGCAACTAGAGATGCTGTCCCTAATACAAATAAAATATTAAAAATATTACTTCCAATAATATTTCCTATTGCAATATCATTCTTTCCTTTCAAAGAAGCACTTACAGATGTTACTAATTCTGGTAAAGAAGTTCCAATAGAGACAATTGTTAATCCAATAATGCGATCACTGACACCAAATGATTGGGCTATTGAACTCGCTGCATCAACTGTAACCTGACTCCCAATGACAACACAAATAATACCTAATACAATCAAAACAATCAGTTTCCACATACGATCATTATCATCTAATTCTGGCACATCATCTATAGCACTATCATCACCACGTTTTGTGAGGCGATATAAATAAAATAAGAACAATAGGAAGAACATCCATAGGATACCTCCATCCACCTTTGTAATACTACCATCCGGATATCCTAAGAACAATAGAGCAATTGTAATAACAATGACAAATGGTGTTTCAATAAAGAATGTTGATTTTTTGACTGCCAAGACACCAATCATGCCAGAAATACCAAGGATTAATAAAACATTTGCAATGTTACTTCCAATAATATTTCCAATCGCAATACCAGCTGTGCCTTTATAAGCCGATGCTATACTGACTGCTGCCTCTGGAGCACTTGTCCCAAAAGCCACAATTGTTAGTCCAATAACTATTTGAGGAATATGTAACATAGCGGCAACCTTGGATGCCCCTTCCACAAAAACATCAGCCCCCTTAATCAATAATACAAATCCAACAACCAATAAAATAATATTTAATAACATCGTTTCCTCCCTTCAAAAGAAAAAGACACATTTATCTCATTTTATGAAACAAAGGTCTTGTTTATCACTCTTATCAATGACTTATCATCATAACCAAAGCATAAGTGTTTAGATATAAATTATATATGTCTTTTTGACTATCTTTTTATATCTTCTCAAATGTCCGCAAA
>OATT01000283.1_pt1 | contig 53817 bp, 53 predicted proteins | sample 1476071 | NCBI WGS metagenome assembly OATT01 (sample SAMEA2579989, study PRJEB22360) | human gut metagenome | biome: human gut; feature: human-associated habitat; material: faeces | place: Denmark | collected 2008/2010 | reverse complement strand
AGCAGTAAGCGGTGTTCGGGAAGCTGACAGCCTTGTCAGCACCGTGCTGTTCGATTGCAGCATTAATAGCGCCTTCTGTTAATCCATAGACAGCGTCATTTCCACTAAATACGGTTTCAAATAATGTCAATGTTCTCTTCCTCCTGACCTTCTCATAATCCTTGGTCGATTATGTTTTTAATGTTTGTAATTTCCTCTTTTACAGTATTGCTGAAGTCATATGGAGACTTACCCTGACGGTCCGCATCCATCACTTCGGTGTTATAGTGAATGAATCCCAGCAAATCTTCCTGCGGTATATGCGCCTTCACAAACGCTTCATCCTCTTCGTTCCGAACCTTGTTGGCTACAACACGAACCTGTTTTACGCCCAGGTCCTTTGCCAGCCTTTTTACGTTCTTATAAGTCTGTACGCTTCTGGCACCCGGTTCAATGACCACAATGAACTGGTCCATGGATTCGGTAGTACCCCGGCCGAGGTGCTCCAATCCAGCTTCCATATCCATGATCACCACATCATCTCTGTGAAGCACCAGGTTATTGATGATCCTGCGGAGCATGACGTGCTCCGGGCATACACAACCGCCGCCGCCGGTTTCCACAGTACCAAGCACAAGCAGCTTGACTCCGTTCACTTCTTTGGAATATGTATCCGGGATATCGTCCACCTTTGGATTGATCCGGTAGAACTGATTTTCCTCATTGGCCCCGGTACGTTCTTCCACCAGCTTCCGCATCTTAGTAATGGGAACAATGGAATCCAGAGTTTCATCATCAAACCCAAGTGCCAGCCCCAGATTCGCATCCGGATCCACATCCGCAGCAAGCACCTTTCTTCCCTCATCCGCATATAAACGCGCCAGCGTCGCAGCAAAAGTAGTCTTTCCAACGCCGCCTTTTCCTGTTACTGCAATTTTCATGTCATTCACCTTTCCTGATAAAGATTAGATTCCAAGAGCAGCTCTCTTCTCTTCGATTCTTGCGATCATAGCATCGCCCAGTTTTTCAATATCTTTTTCAACTGTAAATGCAGCCTCTACCCATTCTCTTGTTCCGTTGGTCAGGATTTCAACCATTTCACTGGAACCTGCAGCGTACGGGTCAACACCTAAGAAGGTATCAATACCGGAACCAATTACATAGTTACCGATGGAAACTGCTTTTTCAGACATCCACTCAGGAGCACAGCCAACAACTGGAAGCTGGGAAATGTGCAGACCTGCGTCTTTTGCCAATGTAGCTGCCAGAACCAGCATACGGCTGATATCTACGCATGAGCCCATGTGCAGTACCGGCGGAATGTCAGCCAATTCACAAACTCTCTTAAGTCCGGCGCCGCAGACATCTTTCGCTCTCTTGTCCATCAGACCAGCTTTTGCAGCCGCCTGTGCAGAACATCCGGAAGCGATGATGATGATATCGTTAGCAACCAGTTTTTTCATAAGTTCAATATGAGCTAAGTCAGGACGAACTTTCGGGTTGTTACATCCAACCATTGCAACAGCACCACGGAGAACACCGGAGGTGATACACTCTAATAACGGTTTTGTGGTTCCCAGCTCATCTACCTGTGAGTTGGTTACGCCGTCCAGAGCTTTTACGATCGCTTCTGTGGAATATCCAACAGTTGCTTTCTGTTTCATCTGCGGAATATGTACCAGTTCGGGTTTTCTGTTTTTGTAGTTCTCGATAGCTGTCTTAACGATCAATTTTGCTTTCTCGCCTGCTGTGTGAGCATCGAATCTGATAAATTCAGAATCCGGCATCTGAGCAATCGGAGAAGTTGTGATGAATTTTGTGTGGAAACATTTGCTCAAAGGACCAAGTGCCGGGAAGATACACTGTACGTCTACGACGATCGCTTCACAAGCACCTGTCAGAACAACGTTTTCCTGCTGCAGGAAGTTACCGGCCATAGGAATACCACGGCGCATTGCAACTTCATTTGAGGTACAGCATACGCCGGATACGGTGATGCCCTTTGCACCCATCTCTTTTGCGTACGCGATCATTTCCGGATCATCTGCGAATTCACAGATCATCTCAGAAAGACTGGGATCATGTCCGTGAACAACGATATTGACATTCTCCTCAACCATAACGCCCAAGTTTGCTTCTGTCTCAATCGGCTTCGGTGTTCCGAACAGTACGTCTGAGAACTCTGTTCCCATCATGGAACCGCCCCATCCATCACTTAAGCCTGCACGGATCGCCTGTTTTACCAGTGCTTCCGGTTTGGAAGAACATCCCATGTGGCTCATATGTAAGGAACAGGAAACCTCGCGGTCGATTGCTCTTGGAGCAAGTTCATTCTTTTCCCACAGTTCCTGCTGTGATTCCGGTGCTCTCTTTAAGAATCTCTGAGTTCCGAAAGGTTTACCGTATTCCATCAGACCTGTCTCAGCAACTTCGTGTGCCAGATCATAGATATCTTTTCCTTCGGTCTCGATTCCCCACTCTTTTGCGATACGGATCAGTTTATCCGGATCTTTTACCTTATAACAGCCATCAGCTGCAGATTCATATAAGGTATGGCAGATTTCACGGCCATGGTCAGAGTGTGTTGCAGAACCGCCTGCTGTAAATTTCAGGTAGTTACGTCCTACGATACCGTGTACATCACATCCGCAGATTCCTCTCGGAGCTTTTTTTGTAATACGGCACGGTCCCATTGTACAGATACGGCAGCAAACGCCTTCTTCACCAAATTTACAATGGGGTGTCTGATTTTTTACGCGGAACTGCCAAGCGTCAGCACCGACTTTTGCACCTGTTTCCAGGAGACGTGCAGTAGCAGCTTCAAATTCTTCTACTGTGGTTAATTTGAATTCACTCATGAATATCCTCCTTGTTTTTCGCCTCTTTTTGCTTTTTTATCCGGGTCCGCTTCCCCGGTTTTATAACTCCAGCTTGTCCACGATATCCCTGATCGCTTTTCTCACCGGTGAATCTTCCGGAAGCTTCACGATGGGTGTACCGTCGCAGTCGAAGTCATATACAGTTTCATCCTGCGGGACGATTCCCAAAAGGGTGAGGCCCTGTTTCTCTATCTCCTCTTTTGTGCCCGCATTGAGTACCCCGCCCGGCGCACGGTTGATGATAAGCCCAACCTGCTTCGGGTGCATGTCACATTCTTTTATCAGTTCCGCGATCCTGCCCACTGCCTGAACACCTCTTCTGGAGCAGTCGCTGACCAGAATCGCTGTCTGCATACTGGGAAGAACGCCTCTGCTGATATGCTCCATACCGGCTTCATTGTCCACGATGATATATGGATAATTCTTTTGCAGCTTTGCAAGCTGAGCCTGCAGAAGTCCATTCACGAAGCAGTAGCAGCCTTTCCCCTGGGTACGTCCCATGACAAGCAGGTCATAATCATCATTTTCAATCAATGCATCATCAAACTTGAATTCCATATAATCAGCTTTTGTCATTCCGGCCGGAATGGGATTTTCCTTTGACATCTCCGCACGGGCCACTTCCTCACGGATATCGCCCAGAGTTGCCTCAAGCTCCATGCCCAGGACTTCATTTAAGTTTGAATTCGCATCTGCATCTACTGCAAGAATCGGTCCCCTGCCTTTTTCAGCCAGATACTGGATGATCAAGCCTGTCAGGGTCGTCTTGCCTACGCCGCCTTTGCCGGCAATTGCAATTACATGTGCCATGAAAAGGGCACCTCCTAAAATATGATTTTAATACATTTTAAACAAGTGTGCGAAGACCGCATCTGTCAATGATTTCAGATACGTCTTTCCATTTGTTCAGAGCATACAGATGGATACCGTTAACGCCCAGTGCGCGGTACTCATCGATCTGTCTGATCGTGTACTCGATACCTGCCTCTTTGAATGCTGCTTTCTTTTCATCAACAGCAGCGTCAAACGGATCTTTGTCGAACGGATTCGGGAAGATCCAGTTTTTGGAGATGATCTCGCAAAGTTTACGCGGCATTACACAGCCATTACGTGACAGTGCCATATTGATTGTAGCAGCCTGATCCAGAATCGGCATAATTCCAACGTCAACCGGCATTGTAACGCCTGCAGTACGGATGGCATCCAGCCAGCGTTTGAACTGCTCCATATCCCAGCAAAGCTGAGTCATGATGTAGTCAGCACCGTTATCCTGTTTCTGTTTCAGGACAGCGATATCAGATTCAAGACTGCGGCATGCGATATGTCCTTCCGGTGAACCTGCTACAGCGATTTCGATCTTATCGCCGAATTCTTTGCGGACATAAGCTACCAGATCTGTTGCGTAAGCGAAATCTCCGCCGGTTCCTGTCCATCCGAATGGAAGGTCGCCGCGAAGTGCCAGCATATGATCTACGCCATTGTCCAGGTAATTCTGAAGCTGTTCTTTGATTCCTTCTGCGGTGTTACCGATACATGTAAAATGTGTTACCGGGATGGTTCCGGCGTCTTTGATCATTTTACATACATCCATGTTCTTGCCCACATTGGTTCCGCCCGCACCGTATGTACAGGAAATGTACTCCGGCTGGTACTTACAAAGATGCTCGATCGTTCCCGGCAGATTTTCCATACCTTTGTCTGTCTTTGGTGGGAACAGCTCAAATGAAAGGAGCATTTTGTTCTTCATTGCTTCAGATAATTTCATAGTTACTACCTCCGCTTTGTTTATTTATTTTTAAGGCCGAAGCCCTAAAATCGTGTGTTGGCACAGCAGAAAGTCCTCCATACTTTTTCTGCTGCTTACTGGCAGTCCAGCTTAACAAGGCTGTTTGCAAGGTCCACCATTAATATTTTACCGATAATGGTTCGCTCCTCGCCCATGATGTCACGTATGATAAGCTTTTCACCATCTACGTCGATTCTGCTCACATTTCTGCAGATGACCGTGTTGTCATCGCTTCTCTGTACAGTTGCAAGACACATAGCCTACGCCTCCTTCAAATGTTCTTTTACCAGTGTCAGTGCCAGGCCCAGACGCATATTTCCTTTCTGGAAATCAGCAACGCCTTCCTTGATGGTCTTGGCTGCATCTTCCATGCCAAGCTTTGACAGATTATCTGCCATCTGATCAAGCTCCTGTGCGTGATGCTCGTTGTGGGAAAGCATATAGTTCAAAAGTGCTACCACTTCCTCTGTACAATTTCCGCCACATTCGCCCTCTGAACAGCTGCTGCAGCCGTGGCTGTGTTCATGGCTGTGAACATGGTCATGCTCATGGTCATGTCCGTGAGGAACCATGTTGCCATTTTCGTCGTTGATTAAATGCATTTTTCCATCCTTTCCCTACTGCTTTTCCCGCTTTTGGGCGCAGTAAATGACAATAATTTATCAATAAATTCATTATACATGCTTTCGGCTTTTTTATCAAGTTATTCTTATGTTTTTTTAGAGGTTCAAGCGGTGAAAAACACGGAACTTCCGCCCCTGTTTTTTTCCACCTCTATCCTGCATTCTATACGCTCTTTTAACTCCGGCACATGGGAGATGATTCCCACCAGGCAGTCCTCCCTGGAAAGAGCCGATAAAGTCTCCACCGCAGTCTCCAAAGACTGCTCATCCAGACTGCCGAAACCCTCGTCAACAAACACGGTCTCCACCCGGATGCCTCCCGCAAACTGCCCGATGACCCCGGAGACACCGAGGGCCAGGCTCAGCGCTGCCTGAAAGCTCTCTCCGCCGGACAGGGAACGGATGCTTCTCACCTTGCCGGTATGGTAATCATAGACATCCAGATCCAGACCGGACCTGGACTGCAGATTTTCCTTTTCCTCCCGCACGAGCAGTTCGTATCTGCCTGAAGACATGTGTTCCAGCCGCCTGTTGGCCTCCTGGGTGATCATACGGAAATAAGCGGACTGCACATAGCGCTCCAGGGATATCTTCGGCTTTCCCTTCAGGCTGCCGCAGGCAGTGTCAGAAAGGCCCTGCAGAGCCAGCCTGGTCTTCTCTGTCCTGCTGCTCTCCTCAAACAATACCTGAAGCTGTCTGCGCACCTCTTTTGTCCTTTCAAGAGCACTGTACTCCTCCCGGAGTTTATTACGCACAATTTTCAGCTGCTGTTCCGCCCGCTGTATCTGTTCCCGTACCTCCTCCTCCGGGCACAGTTTCTTTCCGCGCAGGGAAGGCGCCAGACTCCTGATCCTGATCTGCAAGTCCCTCACATGATTTTCATATGCCTGTGTTTCTTTCTCCATACGGTCCAGCTCTTCTCTGTCCAGACATGCCTCCATGGCCTTTGCCCTGCTTGGAAACTTCTGCTGTTTTACTTCCAGAAGCAGCTTTCCTTCTGCCTCTTTTCTTTCCTTTGCCAGCCTGGCTCCTCGTTTTTCACAGATCTGTGTCTCTCTTTCCGCGGCTGCCCGGCGCTGCGCATTCTCCTCCAGTCTTTTCCTGACCGCCTCTTGGGACGGAAGACCCGGGCGGCTTTTCGCCTTCTTTCTCTCCAGGCGCGCGTTTGTCTCTTTTATCAGTGAGGAGGCTTTTTTTTGCATGGCAGCACCGCTTTTTTTACCTGCCAGTACCTCTTCCCTGCGCAGATGCTCCATTCTGGTCTGCCATTCCTTCTCATTCTCCGCAAGGGCTGTCAGGGTCCTCTGCAGTTCTGCAGATGTCTTCTCCTTTTGTGCCTCCATCTCTTTCAGCGCTGCCTCGCTCAGCTCCTGTTTTTCACAGGCAGCCTTTGCCGGATGTACCCTGGAGCCGCATACGGGACAGGGTTTTCCTTCTTCCAGGTCCCTGGCCAGCAGGCCTGCCTGACTTCTGAAAAATTCCTCCCTGTAGGTTTCATAAGCGATTGCCTGCTCCTTCTGTGCCGTGATCTGCTTCTCTGCACTTTCCAGCAGTTCTTCCTTTCGTGATTCCAGTTTCAGAAGGACCTCAGCCTCCTGCTGCCATTTCCCGTAAAGTAAAAGCTGTTCTTCCAGCGCTGCTATCTCTGCGCTGAGCTTCTCTTCTTTCTCCGCAGCGGCTGCCTGGATAAGCAGTGCCTTTTTCTCCTGTTCCAGTTCCCTTGTCTGAGACTTCAGTTCCTTTATACGCACTTCCTCGTCAGTTTCCAACTTTTTTTTCGCTGCACAATCCTCGGCAAGAGGTTTGATATAAAGATTTGCCTTCTTCCCCTCAGACAGCTTTTTTTCCAGCTCTCTGATCTGTCCGGCCTGCACTTTTGTCCCTTCCAGCTCCCCTCTCAGGGCATCCAGGTTCTTCAGTTCTCCGTTATCCTTTTGTATCCGCTCCAGATTTTTAAGGGCTCTGTCTTTCTCTTTTTCCAGGCGCTGCTCCTCCTTCCGGCTGCTCTTTTCCTTTTCCCGGGAGGAAAGGATACGGCTGTCAAGAACCTCGAAAATATCCTCTTTTTCCCTGTCCCCCAGTGTACATTCCGGATGCAGCGCATCCCAGGACTCCAGGACCTGCCTGCGGCGCTCTTCCCTCAGCCTTTCTTCCTCCCGCTGCTGCATACTCATGCTTTTCAGACGGTCCGCGATGGTTTTATAGAATTCCGTGTCGAATACTTTCCGGAAAATCTCGCTTCTCATGTCACTTTTTGCCAGCAGAAGGTTCATGAATTCACCTTGGGCAATCATGGAAACCTGTTTAAACTGCCTGTAATCAAGCCCCAGAATATCCTGCAGCTTCTGGTTCACTGCCCTTCTTCCCGTCAGCACACTTTTGTCCGGGCACTCCAGAAGCGCTTCATGCTTCCTGTTCAAATTAAACGTCCTGGTCACCTGATACTGCTCTCCTTTGTGGGAAAACAGCAGACGCACTTTACTCATGGCCTTCTCCTCCACATAATCGCTGTGGAGATTTTCAGGCTTTCTGACTTCCGTGCTGGCTGCGTCGTACAGCGCAAAGGCAATGCCGTCGAAGATTGTCGTTTTGCCGGCTCCTGTGTCACCGCAGATCAGAAACAGCCCTGCTCTCTGACAATTCTCAAAAGAGATACAGGTATTGCCCGCATAAGGCCCAAAGGCCTCCATCTCCAGCTCTATCGGTCTCATACTCCCACCTCTTCCATGCTTTTGATCACCTCTTCAAGCAGCTCCTGTTCTGTGTCAGACATGGGAATCCCATTCTGTTTTTCATAAAATTCCCCGAACAGATCAAGGGGTGTTTTTTTCAGACACTGCAGCTCTGCACTGCCCGATATGCCACCGGATCTGCTCCGGCGGTTTTCGACGGCAAATTCCAGCATACCAGGAAATATTTTTCTAAGCCTCTCCATCGGATGCTCCAGAGTCTCCTCATCGGTCATGACTATGGACAGATAATATCCTTCTCTGTATTTCCTGTATTTTTCCGAAGCGAGGGCCTCCATGGTATCCTTTAGGACAGCCATCTCTGTTTTTGGTTCCAGTGGAAGCTTCCTGACGGACAGATTTCCTTTCTCTCTGAGCTCTGCCACAGTCACGGACTTTGTCTGATTCCATTCAGAAAAAGAATATTTCAGGGGAGAACCTGCATACCGTATCTTTACATCCCCCATTTTCTGCGGTCTGTGGATATGCCCCAGCGCCACATAGTCAAATGCTCCAAAGACTGAGGCATCCACCTGATCGATACCGCCCAGGGAACGCTGTTCCGAATCGGAGATTTCCGGCTTTCTGCCTCCTGCCGTGACAAACTGATGTGCCAGAAGCAGGTTCCGCTCTTCCCTGTGAAGCACCGCGCCATGCAGTGCGGTTTTCACGGCCTCCTCATAAGTTTCCGGAATTTCCTCCGCAAATGGGCGGAGCATACCGGGCCGCAGAAAAGGAAGCATCCACACATGAACCGGGCCGAACGCATCACTCAGCACAATATGTTCCGGCCCCCCTTTAAACGTACCCGCAATATGAATCCCTTCTTTTTTTAAGATCCCGCTGGCAAACTGAAGCCTCTGGGCTCCGTCGTGGTTGCCGCTGATCAAAAATGTCTGTATCCCACGGACGGACAATTCTTCCAGAAACCAGTCCAGCAGCCCCACAGCCTCCGAGGAGGGAATGGACTTATCGTAAATATCCCCGCACAGCAAAACAGCTTCCGGCTTCTCCTCATCAGACATGGCCACAACACGGCTTAATATATACTGCTGTTCTTTCCACAGCGGCTCCCCAAGCAGCTTTTTTCCCAGGTGCAGATCCGCCATATGAAAAAATTTCATTCGATATCCTCCACTGCCATATTTTGGCATTTCGTTGCATTTTAGCTTGCACTTCTTATAATAGTAGCACGGATTTATTAAAAAGTTAATAAATTCGGAGTAAATATTTCACATTTCTATGGTAAACTGTCTAAGTATCCGGCAGAAATAACACAGTGAGCATGGATTGAAATAAGGTAATATTTAAAGGAGGGACTGTTATGTCTTTCAACGAAAAAATCATTCTGAACGATGGCCGCCAGATGCCGCTTCTGGGTCTGGGTGTCTACAAAGCCGTCGGTGAGAACGAGGTGGAACAAGCGATCGCAGATGCCGCAGATGCCGGCTACCGTCTCATTGACACCGCTTCTGTTTATAAAAACGAAGACGGCGTGGGGCGCGGAATCAAGGCTCTTACCATACCAAGAGAGGAATTATTCGTTACAACGAAAATATGGAATACCGCACAGAGAATCGGCGACGTGGAAGATACTTTCAACAGAAGTCTGGAGCGCCTGGGACTTGATTATGTGGATTTATATCTGATCCACTGGCCTGTGCCCGGCTGTTATACAGACACCTGGAAAGCTCTGGAAAAGCTCCAGACACAAGGGCGTGTGAAATCTATCGGCGTCTCTAACTTCCACATACATGACCTGGAAATGCTGAAAAAAGTCTCCGACGTGGTACCCGCAGTCAATCAGGTGGAATTCCATCCGCTGTTCAACCAGCCGGAGCTTCTGTCCTACTGCAGGGAGAACAATATTGCGGTACAGGCCTATGCGCCTCTTGCCCGGGGCGCCTATCTGCACAGCCAGCTTCTTCTGGAAATCGGAAGAAAATACCAAAAGACTACCGCACAGATCGGACTTCGCTGGGCAGTCCAGCAGGGAATATCCGTCATTCCCAAGTCCGTACACAAAGAACGCATCAGGGAAAATGCGGAAATCTTTGATTTTTCCCTGACCCGTGAGGAGATGGATGCCATTACTGCTATGGATGCCCACCAGCGCACTGCCGGTATCCCTGAGGATATGATTCCCTACTATAAGGACTGATATCCAAAAACATCATACATACCGGGGTTTTTCCCCATACAAAAAGTACCGCAGGAGTATTAGATATCACTCTGTGCGGTACTTTTTCTTCTCATTTGTTCATTTCTTTTAATTTCTTCTGAGCGCTTCGATGGGACTCAGCTTCGCTGCTTTTCTGGCAGGGTATACGCCGAAAAGGATACCGATCCCTGATGAAAACAGGGTTGCGATCAGGATTGTAGACACCTTGATTCCCGGTGCGAATCCCAGGGTAGGTATGGAACAGACCGCATAGGCCAGCAGCACACCGATAATGATGCCGATCACACCGCCAATGCAGGCGATAATAGCAGATTCCGCCAAAAACTGGACCATAACAGAGGAGGTTCTGGCTCCCAGGGATTTCCTGATGCCAATCTCTCTTGTTCTCTCCGTCACGGACACAAGCATAATATTCATGACACCGATGCCGCCTACCAGCAGGGAGATTCCTGCTACTAAGGCGATAAATCCTGTGATCATGTTCAGCATGGAGTTGATCTGCTTCATCTGGTCATTGAAGTCCTCCATGTCATAATAATTCTTTCCCTGACTGTAGTGGCGCTGGTTCAGCAGCGCAATGGCATCATTTGCCACCTGACCGGTATCTGCACTGCCGTCTGTGGTGATGTACAGATAATTGGTCACAGAAGTGTCATAGCCGAAATTCTCCATGGCCGTATAAGGAATATCCGCGGATATTCTTTTCACATCCCCATAATCCACGGAAACCATATTTCCCAGATTCTCCTGCTCCACGATTCCGATGATGGTAAAGTCCACAGTGCTCTGGTAGACACTGAATTCCAGATTCATGCCCAGAACATCATCTGTGCCGAAAAGGGAAATGGCATCTTTTTTACTGATCACACAGACTTTATTTCCTGTATCGATATCACTCTGGTTAAAATAGCGTCCGCTTACCACTTTCCATTTGGAAATCTCCTGCTGGGCCGTTCCTCCGCCTGTAACGGACAGATCAAACTGGCCCTTTGAGGACTGGGTCGTACCCGAATCGGAAAATATAGGGGAAGTTCCTGTCACTCCGGGGATTTCCTGCTCGATCGCGGCGAAATCATCCGCGTTCATATATTCCTCCCGCTTGAGCCCCTCTTCATTGGAATAAATGCAGATCTGTCCCCCGGCAATGGAATTGAGCTGCCGGTTCATCTCACCCTGAAATCCGGAACCCACTGACATAATGGTGATAACAGAGGAGATACCTATAATGATTCCCAGCATGGTCAGAAGGGAGCGGCCTTTGTTTGCCCTGATATTCTGCAGAGCCATCTTCAAGTATTCTGCTAACTGTGCCATAGGCTACTCCTTTACCACATCTGCAGTCTGCGCGCCGGACGTGCTGCCCGCAGCCGCCTCATCCACCTTCATGCCCTCCGCAAATCCGTCCGGAAGCTCAGTAATCACGGAATCGCCCGGCTTCAGGCCGCTCTTGATCTCTGTGTACTCAGAAGATGAAATTCCGGTCTCCACTTCCTGCCTGGCGATCACGCCGTCTTTGACCACATAGCAGAAGGTACTGTCCTTTCCTGTGTTCACCGCATTGACAGGAACACTCACAACGCCCTTGGCACTGCCGGTCTCAATCGATACCTTTGCCTCCACGCCTAAGAAAATGTTGTCATCCGGATTGTCGATCTTAACCTCAGCCCAGATGACCGGCGCACCTTTTTCATTGGTGGTAGCCATCTTGCTGATACGTGAGACAGTTCCCTTGTATGTATGGTCTGCTATGGTGATGGATGCCTTCTGGCCTTCCTTCAGCTTGTCATAATCGTATTTTGACACGGTCACATTGACTGCCACCTCCTCGTTGCTGGCAATGGTAATAAGCTCCATGCCCTGTGTGGCTGCAGAGCCCTGCGACGCGTCTGCTTTGGAGACGATTCCTGAAAACTCAGCCTGAAGTCCCTGTTTCCCCTTTTCCAGCAGTTCTTCCAGGGTAGCTGCCTCCAGCTCGGCTATATTGTTGGTGGCCTGCATCTGCGCTTTGGCTGCTTCTGTCACCTGTACACCATCCGCGCTGTCTGCCAGACTCTTCTGTTCGGCAAGTTCTGACTGCAGCTCTGAGAGCTCTGTGGTGGCACTCTCCAGTTCATTCTGCCACTCTACAATCTGGGCATCGGTTGTCGGGTCAGAAGCAGACTGGCTTTCGATCTGATCAATCTGAAGCTGTGTCACCTCATCACTCTTGTCATTGATCTGTGAAGTCAAATCATCGATCGCCGGCTCCATGTTTTCCGCCTGGGCCTTTAAATCCTTCATTTGTCTTTCCAGATCTGCGGTATCCTGATTATTTTTCTTTGCCTCGGCAATAGACGCCTGCAGCTCCTCTGCCTGGGCATTTATCTGCTGCTGTTCGCCTTTCTGGGCTTCAAGGTCCTGCTGCAGCTTGGTCAGATCTGCCTGTGCCTGGGTCAGAGCCACGCTGACATCTGTGGATGTCTGCTTTGCCCAATCGCTCAGTTCCCTTGTCCTGTCCGCAATGGCCGTTTTCAGAGATGCCACATACTCCTGGTAGCTGTCCACATTGGCCTGCAGTGTGGGGACTTTACCGGCTGCTTCATTGGCCTTCTGCTGTGTCTGGGCTGCCTTTGCCATACTGTCCTTGGAACCGTTTACCGTGGCGCTTACATTGAGCTGTGCCTTCTGGTTATCCTGTTCCAGTGTGGACACATCAAAAGCAACCAGAGAGTCTCCCGGCTTCACCACTTCCCCCACCTTGAGAGGATACTGGGCTATAGCGGCATTGACGGGCGAAAAATATGTCTTTGTCCTGAGACTCTCCACAGTACCGCTGGTATCCACCTTTGCCGTCAGATCCTCTTTGGTGACAGCGCTTACCGGTACCTGGGGCAGAGCCTTCGGCGTCATTTTTGATGCCGCAAAACTCACAGCAATAATAGCTACAACGACACCGCCGATGATCAGCGGCACTTTTTTCTTTTTCTTTCCTGTTTTCACAGTGTCGGGAAGATTTTCTTTATTCTTTCTCAACATGGTGTGCTCCTTCCTCGTAATGCTCATTTAATCTGTCTGATTCGATTTTTCCGTCCATAATACGGATAATACGGCGGGCCTGGGCGGCAATGCCGTCATCATGGGTGATCAGGATAACTGTCCTGCCTTCCTTGTGCAGCTCCTTCAAAATCTGCAGGATTTCCTTGCTGGATGCGGAATCCAGGTTACCTGTAGGCTCATCTGCCAGGATCACAGGCGGCCTGGCGGCAATAGCTCTGGCTATGGCAACCCTCTGCTGCTGTCCGCCGGACATCTCCGAGGGCTTGTGGTCCATACGGTTCTCCAGACCTACCATCTTCAGGGCATCCCGGGAAAGCTCCCTTCTCTTCTGTCTGCCGAGACCTCTGTAAATAAGAGGCAGCTCCACATTCTCCAGTGCGTTCAGATTGGCGATCAGATTAAATCCCTGGAAGATAAATCCAATCTCCCGGTTGCGTATCTCTGAAAGCTGGTTATCCTTTAAATGAGATACATCCTGTCCGTGGAGACAGTAGGACCCCTCTGTGGGCACATCCAGACACCCCAGCATATTCATAAGTGTGGATTTTCCTGAGCCGGACTGTCCGATGATCGCAACAAATTCCCCTTCATCGATCTGCAGGTCCACATGGTCCAGTGCACGCACCTCATTCTCGCCCGGATTATATATTTTGCAGATTCCGGAAAGCCGAATCAGATTCTGCGGCGACTCTTCTCTTTTCACTTCTGTATTGTTTTCCATACACACATCCTCCCCTGCATCTTTCATGCAGTGCAATTTTTATCATTGTACTACATCATTAGTACAACCATACATCACAATTATTAAATTGTCAATTTGGAAATCCGAAAACTTTTCTTAACGTTCCCTAAAGAATTCTTTAGAAAAGAAATGAGGGCATACTGCGCCCTCACTTCCAACTTTCATCCCAGGATTCAATTTTCTTATCTCTCACCATCAGGTCAGATACGGCCTCCGCCGGAGTCTTGCCCTCAAAGAGCACCCGGTTCACCTGTTCGATGATCGGCATCTCCACCCCGTATTTTTCTGCCAGTTCCCTTCCGGCTTTCGCGGAGAAAACGCCTTCCACCACCATATTCACCTCATCCATGGCCTCCTGCATGGAGCGCCCCTGCCCCATGAGAAATCCTGCCCTGCGGTTACGGCTGTGGACGCTGGCGCAGGTAACGATCAGGTCGCCGATTCCGGAAAGTCCGTAAAAGGTATCCGGACGTGCTCCCATGGCGATTCCCAGTCTTGCGATCTCCGCCATTCCGCGGGTGATCAGCGCCGCTTTCGTGTTGTCCCCGTATCCAAGGCCGTCCGCGGTTCCCGCTGCCAGGGCAATGACATTTTTCAGGGCTCCGCCCAGTTCTATCCCCAGCATGTCCGGGCTGATATACACGCGGAACGCGGGACTCATAAAGATATTCTGCAGATATTCCGCAGTTTCTTTTCTTTTTGCCCCCACCACGCAGGTCGTAGGCAGATTCCTGCTGACTTCCTCCGCGTGGCTGGGTCCTGAGAGAACGCATGCCTGGGAATTGGGGATTTCCTCCTCTATCATATCCGTCAGGGTTGTGAGGGTGTGCTCCTCAATCCCCTTCGCCACATTGACAATAAGCTGTCCGTAACGGATATAAGGATTCATCTTCCTTGCGGTAGAGCGGACCGCCACGGACGGCACTGCCAGAACGATCACATCTTTTCCCGCCAGCGCCTCCTCCAGACTGCTGGTAATGTGAAGCTTTTCCGGCAGTCTGACACCGGGCAGCTTTGCTTTATGCTCCCTTGTCCTTCGCAGCTCCTCCGCCTGTTCCTCCCTGTGAGACCACAGAACCGTGTCGTGCCCATTGCCGCAAAGCAGCATGGACAGGGCGGTTCCCCAGCTTCCTGCTCCAATCACACTTACTTTTGCCATGCTATCCCTCCATACTGTATTTCCTTAATGTTTCCCCAGATAAATCTTGTTCTCATTGCCGCGGATCAAACGCACAATGTTCTGTCTGTGCCGCCAGAAGGCCAGCGCCATCAGAAGCAGAGCCAGTATGTACATCTCATGGAGCACTCCCGGGTCCACATCATATCTGCCGATCTGCCCTGAGACGATCACGCCCACAGCAAAAAAGAAGTATCCCAGCAGAGATCCCAGAGACACATAGTGGCTCAGGAAAAAGGCCGTAAAAAATACCACGGCACAAATCAAAAACAACCGCCAGTCAAAAGCTGCCACCAGCCCCACAGAGGCTGCGATCCCTTTCCCTCCTTTAAAATGCAGATAGAAGGGAAAGTTATGTCCCAGGATACATCCGGCTCCGGCGTACAGCTCCAGCAGCCTGACAAGCTGCGGGTGGCTCCTGCCGAAGAGCAGATAAACGGCCAGGATCGCCAGGGCGCATTTGAGGCAGTCCCCCAGAAGGGTAACCGCCCCTGCCTTCTTGCCCAGGGTGCGGAGCGCATTGGTAGTCCCCGCATTCCCGCTTCCGTGTTCCCGGATATCAATTCCGTTTTTTCTTCCGTAAATATAAGAGGTCTGGAACAGACCAAACGCATAACCAATCAGCAGACTTACAATTCGTACCAGCATTTGTCATCCTACTCCTTTTCTTTGCGTTCCCTTATGATGAATTTCAGGGAGGTTCCCTTAAATCCAAAGGTATCTCTGATCTTATTCTCCAGATATCTGGTGTAGGAGAAATGCATCAGTTCCTTGTCATTGACGAAAATAACGAATGTAGGAGGCTTAACCGCCACCTGGGTAATGTAAAACAGCTTCAGGCGCTTGCCCTTGTCAGAAGGCGGCTGCTGCATGGCAACGGCCTCTGTCATGATCTCATTGAGCACACCGGTCTGCACCCGCAGTGTCTGATTCTCCAATACCATATCAATGGTCTCAAAAAGCTTTGGTATCCTCTGCCCTGTCTCAGCGGAAATAAAAATGATCTCCGCGTACGGCATGTAGGACAGAACCTCTCTGACTTTATTGGTAAACTTGTAGATCGTCTTATCATTTTTCTCGATGGCATCCCACTTGTTCACTGCAATGATGATACCCTTGCCTCTCTCATGGGCAATACCTGCGATCTTGGCATCCTGCTCTGTGACGCCCTCTGTGGCATCGATCATCATGACTACCACATCCGCGCGCTCCACAGCCGTCACGGTACGGATAATACTGTAGCGCTCCAGCTCCTCTTTGATCTTGCTCTTCCTTCTGAGTCCTGCCGTATCGATGAAAATATACTCTTTATCCTTCCATTCCACCTTTGTATCAATGGCATCTCTGGTGGTTCCCGCAATATCGGATACGATGACACGGGATTCCCCGATCAGCTTGTTGATCAGTGAGGATTTTCCCACGTTTGGTTTTCCCACCACGGCGATCTTAGGAATATCTTCCTCCTCACCGTCTTCTGCGTCCTCATCAAAGTACTCCACCACTTTTTCCAGCATATCACCGATTCCCAGCTTTCCGGTGGCAGAAACCGGCACCGGCTCCCCAATCCCCAGATTATAGAACTCATAGGTATCCATAATAAACTTGTCAAAATTATCTACCTTATTCACCACCAGAATCACGGGCTTACCGCTTCTTCTGAGCATGTCCGCCACCTTGGCATCGGAATCCACAAGACCCTGACGCACATCTGTAATGAAAATGATCACATCTGCAGTATCTATGGCGATCTGCGCCTGCTCCCGCATCTGTGACAGGATAATATCCCTGCTGTCCGGCTCAATACCACCGGTGTCAATTAACGTAAAGGATTTATCCAGCCAGTTCACATCCGCATAAATACGGTCCCTGGTCACCCCCGGCGTATCCTTTACAATGGATATCTTCTCTCCTGCCAGGGCGTTAAAAAGTGTGGACTTTCCCACATTAGGTCGTCCAACAATTGCTACTATCGGTTTGCTCATACATCTGTCTCCTTCTATGTGCTCTTCCCGCCTCTTTTTCCAGAAGGGCTGACACCAGGGAGGCGCCGTCCTCTTCCACTATTTTTACGGGAATTTTTAACTGTTCTTCCACCTGCTCTACGGTTACATCATCCAGAAATACATTCTCCCCGCTCCTGAGCAGATTGCAGGGCAGAAGCAGGTATTCTCCCAGAGGCCTGCCCTGAAGCTGTGCTATGATATCCTGCCCGGTCAGAAGACCGGACACTGTGATCTTCTCTCCGAAGAAATGGTTGCGGATACAGTATCCGTGGATCTTAACCTTTGGATAAAGTGTTTCGATCCGGTCCGCGTATCTGCGGATAAAAGGATACGCCAGGGAACCGGTGGCAAAGGACACCTCCAGCGCCCGCTCATCTCCGGAAAGTCCAGCGACAGCCTCCTCTACTTCGTTCTCCAGCAGGCGCAGCATACCCACACCGTTCTCAAGCTGCAGGTAGCCGTCATACCTCTCTTCAGGGGGCAGCTTGCGCCCGGCAGTCAGATACCATTCATCACTTGCGTGGATAAAATGTAATCCATATTCTTCATATAACCGTTTCTGCCATGTTTCAATCAGGGAAATCACATTTTCGGCATCTTCTTTTCCAAAGGACTGAAGCGGATACAGTCCATCCCTGTATTTGCTCAGCCCCACAGGCACAACAGAAACGCTTTTCAGGTGGGGCAGGTATTTTGCCAGCTCCTCAATACTTCTCTCCAGCTCTTTGCCGTCATTGAGCCCTTTGCAGAGCACAATCTGGCCATTCATCTCAATTCCCGCCTCATAGAGTCTCTGCACTTTAGGGAAAATGTCCCCGGCAAAACGGTTGTGCAGCATTTTACAGCGAAGCTCGGGGTTGGTCGTATGGAAAGAAATGTTGATAGGCCCCAGATGATAGTGGATGATCCTGTCAATATCATGGTCGCTCATATTGGTGAGCGTCACATAATTTCCCTGTAAAAAGGAGAGACGGGAATCATCATCTTTAAAATAGAGGGTCTCTCTCATGCCCGGGGGCATCTGGTCAATAAAGCAGAAGACACAATGATTGCTGCAGGAACGGTATTCGTCCATGAGACTGTTCTCAAATACGATTCCCAAGTCTTCCTCGTAATCCTTCTCCACCTCCAGCTCCCATTGCTCACCGTCCGCTTTCTGCACAAGAACCTCTATATACTCATCATTCATCAAATAGTGGTAGTCAAAGACATCCTCAATCTCCTGTCCGTTGATAGACAAAAGCTCATCCCCCGGAGCCAGTTCCAGCTCCTCGGCAATGCTTCCGGCTTCCACTTCCCGGATGATATGTCTGCATTTTTTCACAATTTCTCCTCATTTCTAAACGGGTCTTTTTATACCCGCTATTTATTATCATACCAATAAAGCATAAAAAAAGCAATAATTTCCTTGACGCTGCTCACTTTCTGATGTTATAACTTAATGTGTAATTATATGTCAAAAAAACTCTAACGGAGGTCATTATGGTCAATATCAGTTTATTGGAGAAGTCCATTCCGGTGGCACCTATTAAAATAGCAGCCCTGGACAGCTGCAAAGAGCTGGCCCAGCAGGTGGATTCCCATCTGGTACAATTCAGAAAGGAATTAGATTCTCACAATCAGTCCGGACTTAATTTCCGCGGCTACACAGCAGATACTTTTCTTCTTGACTGCAAGTGTCCACGCTTTGGCTCAGGTGAAGCGAAGGGCATCATCAATGAATCCGTGCGCGGCACGGACCTCTTTATTATGGTAGATGTATGCAACCACAGCCTGACCTATAAAGTCAGCGGACATGTCAACCACATGTCTCCGGATGACCACTACCAGGATTTAAAAAGGATCATCGCCACTGCTACGGGAAAAGCGCACAGGATCAACGTGATCATGCCTTTCCTATACGAAAGCCGTCAGCACAAGAGAAGCAAGAGGGAATCCCTGGACTGCGCGCTGGCACTGCAGGAGCTGGTGCAGATGGGGGTATCCAATATCATCACCTTTGACGCACATGATCCGCGGGTGCAGAATTCTATTCCCCTGTCCGGTTTTGACAACTTTATGCCCACTTATCAGTTCCTGAAAACCCTGTGCGCGTCCATCGACAACTTCAGGATTGACAATGAGCATCTGATGATCATCAGCCCGGATGAGGGCGCCATGCAGAGGGCTGTGTATTTTTCCAATATCCTCGGCGTGGATATGGGTATGTTCTACAAACGCCGCGATTACTCTACCATCATAAACGGCAAGAACCCCATTGTGGCCCATGAGTTCTTAGGTGACTCCGTGGAGGGAAAAGATGTGATCGTCATTGACGACATGATCTCCTCAGGGGAAAGCATGCTGGATGTGGCAAAACAGTTAAAAGACCGGAAAGCAAGGCGTGTCATTGTCTGTACCACATTCGGACTCTTCACTGACGGCCTGGAAAAATTTGATGAATATTATGAAAAAGGGTATATTTACCGCGTCATCACCACCAACCTGAACTACAGAAATCCGGACCTTTTAAACCGTCCTTATTATCTGGAAGCAGATATGAGCAAATATCTTGCAAGTATTATGGACATTCTGAACCATGACCTGTCTGTGGAAAAAGTCCGCTCTACAACGAAGAAAATCAATATGCTGCTGAACCGTTTCTCATAAATCCGCACACGGTTTTCGGCACGTCGAAAAGCAAAAAAATCCTCCGTACACAGCGTATCCAAACGCCTGTACGGAGGTCTTTTTTAATTTAACTGATATACATCTGCATATCCCACACCAAAGGAAAGTGCCTGGTCATGGGTATCGTGATAGATATCCACATTACCGTAAGGTACTCCTCTGTCTTCCACTACATAGACGCCTCCATTAATCAGAAGCTTTGTTCCAAACGGAATACCATTCATGGCAACAGTCCTTCCCGCCTGGGGAACAGTTCCGCTGGCTGTGTATCCCTGTCCATGACATAGGGCACAGTTACAATATCCGGTCAGTCTGAACCTGCCCAGATATTTTCCCTGAGAATCATCAGAGGAGGTATCTTCCTGTTCTGTGATCTCCTGTGATGTCTCTGTATCGGAAGAAGTCTCTTCCTGTACATCATTATAGCTCTCAGAGGATTCCTGTGAGGCACTCTGCTGTGCGGCTGCCTGCTGTTCTGCGGCCTCCTGCTGTGCCTTTCTTGCTGCTTCCTCCTGGGCTGCTTTCTGCGCTGCAAGCGCTGCTGCCGCTTCCTCATCCTTCTGCTGCTTCATCAAGCTGTCAATCACGGCTTCCTGGGAATTCACTTTCTCCAGCAGCTCTTTTGCCGCGCTCTGTTCACTGTCAATCTGTGAACTATATGTATCGATCTGCTTGGTTGTATTTCTCACCAGGTCGGATACCTCCGCCTGCTTGTCCATACTTTCCTGCTTCAGTTCTTCAAGCGCTTCCTGCTCTTTTTTTACACCGGCTTCTTTGTCTTCAATCTCCTGCTGTGTCTCTTTGTAGAGGTCCAGCATCTTCCGGTCGTACTTTGTAAGCTGCATAATGTTCTCTGCCTTGTTCAGGAAATCAGTGAAGTCCTTTGCCTCTGTCAGCATAGTCATGTAGGAATCATTGCCGTTCTCATACATGTACTGAATCCGAAGCTTCATGCTCTCATACTGCTCTTCCCTGCGGGCTTTCGCATCATCCAGTTCTTTCTCGATCTGTTGTAACTCTGCCTGCTTAGCATCTGACTTTTCCTGTAAATCTGAGAGGTTCTTACTCAGGTCCGTAAGCTGCTGGTTTAACTCCGTAAGGTATGCCTCCAGATCACCTTTTTTGGCTTCCAGAGAGCTGATCTTATCCTGTGAGGCGTTCAAATTACTCTGTGTCTCAGTTTTCTGCTGTTCCGCTTCTGTAATCTTTTTCTGTGTTGCAGACGCGTATACCGGAGTTATGGTAAGACTTGCAATCAGGAATGTCAAAAATAAGCTTGTACATTTTTTATTTCTCATATTCTAAGCTCCTTTTTTATTACGAGCATAATTATAACACATAGATTACTAAATGCAAAGCTTTTTTACGTTTTTTGTAACAACTATGTAATATTCACAAAAAAACAACCCTGAAATTTATGCATTAAGTCAATTGATTTCGCACAATCCGAGGAAAGCTCCCAGATTCCCCCTTTTTCCCTTACTGGCTCTGTGGGAGAATAAAAAGTCAGGATTACAGCAGGTACAGATTCCCGGATAAGAAATATGAGCAGGAAGAATACCCGACTCAGCAAAGATCAGCGCATTGGCTGCCCAGAGATCCAGAAGATACTTGCCATGACCTTTGTTTATCAGTATCTTCCCGTGTTCTGAAGCCGGAAACGCGCTCATAAACTGTTCTGCCACGTCCTCACTCACCTCATAGCATTCCTGACAGATGGAAGGCCCTATAGCCGCCAGAATATCCTCCGGCCTGCAGCCGTATTCCCTCTGCATGGTCTCCACAGTCACCTTACCGATCCTGCCCACTGTTCCCTTCCAGCCGGAATGGGATAGGCCGATAACCCGCTTCCCGGGGTCCACAAAATACAGGGGGACACAATCCGCATAAAATGTGGCAAGCACCAGTCCCGGTACATTTGTCACAAGCCCGTCAACATCCGTGTAGTCCCGGTCAGCGGCAAACCCTTTGCCTCTGTCCGCCTCTGTGACCACACGTACATTCGTGGTATGTGTCTGGTCAGAGCAGACAATCTGTTCCGGTGAAAATCCTACCGCGGCGGCAAGCCTTCTGTAATTTTCCCTCACATCCTCCTCGCGGTCGCCTCTGGAAAAACTCAGGTTCATGGAAGCGCAGTCGCCCCGGCTCACCCCGCCCAGTCTGGTGGAAAATCCATGCACAATGCCCGGAAGCTCTTCAAAAGCCTGGAATGTCAGGTATGTGACACCATTTGTTTCATGTATCTTCATATGATTTTCTGTCTCGGATTTCCAATGAATTTCCATATCTGTGTCCTCCCTTTTTTCTTTATATGTGGTATAAAAACGCATCCTTTATAAGCACCGTTTCATCCGGCGTGATCCCCACCACATCAAACCTGCAGGCTGTGTCCTCCGGCAGTCCTCTTTCCATAAGATAAAACAGCGCCGTATGACATATCCGGCGCTGTTTTTTGTTATCCACTGCAAGAAACGGACCGCCGCAGTCAGCGTTCTCCCGGAATTTCACCTCAATAAAACAAAGGTACTCCCCGTCCATGGCGATCAGATCGATCTCACCCTGCCGGCAGCGGAAGTTCTTCTCCAGAATCTTGTAACCCTGCTGCTCCAGATACCGGGCAGCGTTCTCTTCATACCACGTTCCTGTCTCTCTTGCGGATCTTTTCATATTTTGTCATCCTCAGTCTATAAAATTCCTGATAAAAGTGGCACGGTGAATGGGAGATGGCCCGTATTTCCTGATCGCCTCTATATGGGACGCCGCTCCGTATCCTTTATGGGAGGCAAACCCGTATTCCGGCATCACCTTGTCATACTCCCTCATAAGCCGGTCCCTGGTCACCTTGGCGATAATACTGGCAGCGGCAATGGAAATACTTTTGGCATCGCCCTTTATAATAGGAACCTGGGGAATATACATCTGCGGTATGGTCACCGCATCATTTAACAGGATCTGGGGCCGGACTGTGAGTTTGGATACCGCCTCCCGCATGGCTTCATAGGTTGCCTGCAGAATATTGATCTCGTCAATCCTGGCAGGCCCTGCATATCCCACGCCAACACTGACTGCCTCTTCCATGATCACATCATACAGCTCCTCCCGCCTCTTCTCGGAGAGCTGCTTGGAATCGTTTAAATAGAGCAGTCTGCAGTCTTTTGGAAGGATCACGGCTCCGGCAACCACAGGACCTGCAAGAGGGCCTCTTCCGGCTTCGTCGATGCCGCAGACATAGCCCAGATGCTCATACTGATACTCATAGGCTTTCATTTTTTCAATACGTGCACGCTCCGCCTCCAGCTTTTCCTGCTGTTTTCTGGCCTTCCCGATCAGGGCCTGCACACCTTTCCGCTCATCCTCCAGATAAAGAGCGCACAGATCATCCAGCTCTGTTTCCGCTGCATTCTGAAATTCTGTACGGATTTCCTGAATACTTTTCATCTTCTGTCTCATCCTTTGTTTTTCAATAACACCCCGCTGCAGCAGTACAGACAGATCTGCGCATTTGCTGCGCTGACCCGGCCCACTGTAAAACGGATTTAATGGCCGGCTGCGGGTTTCACACCTGTTCCAGCGTAATTCTGCCGATTTTTCCGTTCCGGAACTCCTCCAGCAGAATGTTGGATGCTTTTCCATAATCCAGCTCGCTGCCTTTCTGCAGGCAGTTTCTGTTTACGGCAATGGCCTCCAGCATTTTCAGGCGGTCCTCGGATTCCTCCACGTCATAGCGCTCTTTTAAAATACCCTCATAATCTCTATGGAGATATCCCAGAAGCTCCAGGGAAAGTTCCTCCAGATTCAGAATCTCATCTTTTATGGAGCCCACCATAGCCAGCTTGGCGCCTACGCTCTGGTCCTCGAATTTTGGCCAGAGAATGCCCGGTGTATCCAGAAGCTCCACATTTTTATTGATGCGTATCCACTGCTTTCCTTTTGTCACACCCGGCTTATTGCCGGTCTTTGTACAGGCTTTTCCGGCAAAGGAATTGATAAATGTGGATTTCCCCACATTGGGAATCCCCACTACCATAGCTCTGACCGGACGGTTCTGAATGCCTCTTTTCCTGTCTCTCTCTATTTTTTCCTTACAGGCCTCCATGATCACAGGAAGCACCTGGCGGATGCCTGCCCCGCTTTTGGAATTTGCCTTCACGACAAAGAACCCTTTCTCCGTAAAGTGCTGGGTCCACTTTTCATTCTGCCGCTCGTCTGCCAGATCCGATTTGTTCAGCAGAATCAGCCGGGCTTTATTTTTGCCCAGCTCGTCGATATCAGGATTTCTGCTGGAAACGGGGATTCTGGCATCCACCACCTCAATGATCAGATCGATCAGCTTTATATTCTCCTGCATCATGCGCTTTGCTTTCGTCATGTGCCCGGGATACCATTGATAATTCATAATTGTTCCTCTCTGTCTGTCAGCTCTTGATGAGGCCGAATTTTCCAAAAGGAGAAACTCTCAGCCATATTTTGCCCACAATATATTTCTGCTTTACATTTTCCACCTCGGCAAAACGGCTGTCCTCACTGTTGTTCCGGTTGTCTCCAAGTACAAAATATTCGTTTTTTCCCAGTGTGATCTGTGTCTCTGCCAGTCCGGGATTGCTGATTTTTGGAAAATCCTTCTTCTCCATATAAGTCTCCCCATTGATCAGGATCAGCCCGTCCTTAATCTGCACCGTCTCACCCGGCAGACCGATGATGCGCTTTACATGCATACTGGAATGCTGCTTGGCGTCCTTCTTAAAGGCCACAATATCGCCCCTCTCCGGCTCGCCCAGCTTGTATGACACTTTATTGATCAATACCTTGTCTCCCGTAGCCAGTGTGGGTTCCATGCCGCCCTCCTGCATGACAATGGTCTGGCAGAAAAAAATGGATACCACTGCAGCTAATACAAGAACCACTGCGATCTCGAATACCCATATGAGCAGAGGGCGCACATGGCCGTCTTTGGAAAACTCCGGTCCTTTACTTTCTTTTTTCTTCATGGCAGCATCCTCTTATCCATTTAGAAACAGGGACATATACATAAGTATGTGTCCCTGTTTTCTAAACATTATTATTTTACTAATTCTTTTACCTTAGCTGCTTTACCAACGCGCTGTCTTAAGTAGTTCAGTTTTGCACGTCTTACTTTACCGCGTCTGATCACTTCCACTTTCTCCACATTGGGGGAATGCAGCGGCCATGTTTTCTCAACGCCGATTCCGTTGGAATTCTTTCTTACAGTGAAGGTCTCACGATTGCTTCCACCCTGTTTTTTCAGCACAACGCCTTCAAAAATCTGGATTCTCTCGCGGTTACCCTCTTTGATCTTACCGTGTACTCTTACGGTATCTCCCACATTAAACTGCGGAACTTCTGCTTTCATCTGAGCAGCTTCGATGTTTTTGATGATTTCGTTCATAATCTTTTCTCCTTATACTCTGGATGTTCTTAATGCAGTGTGCAGCAGAGGACCATCTCTTTTTTACAACGAGTATAATTATACTATGAGTGCTGCGAGATTGCAAGTATTTTTTTCTTGCAGCGGCAAAATACTGCATAACCGGCATACCCCAAAATCGTCCCCAGCACATTGGTGAGCACATCGTCTGTCTGGGCATATCCTCTTTTTGTGAGGAACTGGAAAAGTTCAATGGACAGACTGACTGCACATCCCATACATAATGTACTCCAAACCCGCCTCATTTTCACGGAGACCACGGGCAGCAATACACCAAACGGAACAAACAGCAGGACATTTTCCAGGACAAAAGCATCCCCGCGCGGCCCACTGCCAAGGGTACTGAAAGGCATCCAGTCAATCCCGTCCCTGCTGCCCGGTTCTCTTGACAAAAATGTGATGAACAGAAGCATACACAGATATCCCGCAAGAACTGCCGCGCCTAAAAAGCGCCTGCGCTGTCCCTCATTCTGTCCCCGGACTTTTGTCAGCAGAGAAATCGTCAGGCCAGCCGCAAAAAATGCGGCAAGTCCTGCAAAAAAGTATTTCCCCACATCCGCGATATCTCTTATTAAATAGTGTATCAGTTCGCCTGTATACTGTCCCATACCCATGTACTCCCACTCTGTCAGACTATGGCAAAAACCGCCGCGGCACTTGGAATACTTTCTATTTCCTGTTCACACGCCACTGTCCCGCGGAAAATCCCGAGGCAGCCAGCGCGGTTACTATACCAGATATTTTCCGTCCAGTACATCTTTTAAATAGGCACCGTACTCGTTCTTTTTCAGAACCTCATATGCCTCTATGACCTCTTCCCTGGAAATCCATTTATTGTGGTAAGCGATCTCCTCCAGGCAGGCAATTTTTCTGTGCTGATGGTCTTCCATGGTCTTTACGAAATTAGTTGCCTCCACCAGAGACTCATGTGTTCCTGTATCCAGCCAGGTAAATCCCTGGCCCAGAAGTTCCACGTTCAGCTCGTTCTGCTCCAGATAGATCCTGTTCAAATCCGTGATCTCCAGCTCTCCCCTTGCGGACGGCTTCAGATTCTTGGCATACTCCACCACCTTATTGTCATAGAAGTAAAGGCCAGTGACACAGTAATTGGACTTTGGCTGTGCCGGTTTCTCTTCAATGGAAACCGCCTTGCCCTCACTGTCAAACTCCACGATTCCAAACCGCTCCGGATCATCCACATAATAACCGAACACGGTAGCTCCTTCTGTACGGGCTGCCGCTGCGCACAGTCTCTTTTTCAGTCCGTGTCCGTAGAAAATATTGTCACCCAGGATCATGGCAACACCGTCATCTCCGATGAAATCCTCACCGATGACAAATGCCTGTGCCAGTCCGTCCGGGCTTGGCTGTACCGCATAGGACAGTTCAATGCCAAACTGATGCCCATCTCCCAAAAGAGCCTCAAACCTGGGAGTATCCTCCGGTGTGGAAATGATCAGTATCTCTCTGATTCCCGCCTCCATAAGTACGGACAGCGGATAATAGATCATAGGTTTATCATAGATAGGTAAAAGCTGTTTTGATGTCACCTTGGTCAGTGGATACAGTCTTGTTCCTGATCCGCCTGCTAAAATAATTCCCTTCATACTCTGTACCTCTGTTTCTTCCTGTATTTTAGATTTCCGGCACCTGCTCTTATGCACAGGCAGCGCATTACTTGCGCAGACCCGGCTGCGCAAGTATATTTTTTCCGGTCAAAAAGCACGTGAATCCCGCATTTTTTAATTTTCGTGGAGCAGTTTCTGCAGCTCATCGGTCTGCAGGTAACGCGCCAGGGCATCCTGCCATGCAGGAAGGCGGTTAAAGCCGTTTGCCTCCAGTTTATCCTTGCTCATCCTGCTGTTATGAGGTCTTTTTGCCTTTGCCGGGAACTCCTCAGAGCTTACAGGATGTACATTTACGTTCATGCCCGCCTGACGGAAGATTTCAGAAGCAAATTCAAACCAACTGCAGAGACCTTCATTTGTGGCATGATAAAAGCCGTATTTTTCTGTCTCGATCATATCCACAAGCAGAACAGCCAGATCATAAGTATAGGTCGGAGAACCGATCTGATCTTCCACCACATTGATATCCGTGTGTTTCTTGCCCAGATTCAGCATGGTCTTGATAAAATTTTTGCCGTTCACGCCAAAGACCCAGGCGATCCTCACGATGAAGAATTTCTCCACATGGTCTGTCACTGCCACTTCACCCTCATACTTGGTCTGCCCGTACACATTCAGCGGATCTCTCTCATCATCCGGTTCCCAGGGTCTTGTGCCCTCCCCGTCAAACACGTAGTCCGTGCTGATATACATCATTTTCAGACCCAGCTCCCGGCATACTTTCGCAATGTTCTCTGTACCGTAAGCATTGACTTTGCGGCAGACCTCCACATTATCCTCTGCAGCATCCACAGCCGTGTAGGCAGCACAGTGGACAACAGCTTCCACATCCGCCTCCCCGATCACTTTTCTGCATGCCTGGGGATCTGTGATATCCATCTCCTCCACATCCACGCCAACGCCTATATGGCCTCTCTTAGCCAGCTCGTTCATTACGTCATGTCCCAACTGTCCCTTTACACCTGTCACTAAAACTCTCATAACCTTCATCCTTTCTTTTCCCTGCCCGTTATACCCGGCAGAGACGATTTATTTCCTGCAAATAAAAATCCCCGCTTCTTTACTGATGGAGATGCCTCCGTCTCTTTGGATCTTCTCCTCCAAAAACTGCTTAAACTCTCTCTGTCTGGGATAGAGAAGTTCACTCTGGTTCCCATGACAGGACAAAATATAATCAAGCAGCGGCTCCGGCTTATCTACCCACAGACTGTCATCGTACATACGTTTCTCCACAGAGGAGAAATACGGCTCCAACAGCTTCTGTCCGTTTTCCAGCCCGAACAGCTTATAGAGGGCCACCTCTGACAGAGATATCCTGGGATCAAACTCCTTCACCAGCTCTGTGATCTCATGCATATGCCCCGTCCCGTAGGTGCTGCAGTAAAAGATGCCGTCCTCACTCAATACACGGCTGTTCTCTTCCAGAGCTTTTGCTATGTTCTGTACATAGAAAAGCACATGATTGGCAACCACCCGCTGGAAGTGCCCGTCCGGAAATGGAAGCTTCTGACAGTCCAGAACTCTGAAATCAAAATACTTCTTTCTCTCGTTTCCAATGTTCACTGCAGCATCGTGCACCATTCCGCCCGAAGCGTCAGACAGGCAGATATATTTTCCCTGCAGCACCGCATCAGGTGCGTGTTTCCAGAGCTGCCCGTTGCCGCATCCCACTTCCAGGACATTTTTCACCTGGTCCAGATCGATCTGTTCGCAGAGCCAAGCAAACCACCCTTGGGGGTTGGAGGAATACCGTTCGTGGAGGGAAATGCGGATATTTAAATTGGCTCCGTTTTTATATTGCTCCACCAGCATCTTCTCCATATCGGTCAGATGGATCAGATTGAGGATCTCATTCCAGTCAATCTGGTTTGTCTGCTGAACAATCTGCATGGTATTCTGCAGGGCGTGCTCCATCTGGTTCATATTCTCAATCTTCTTCTGCACCAAATCGATCTGCATCTTCAGGGATTCCAGAATATCGGAACTGGTATCATGTATGGTCATATTTGATATTTCTTTTAATGAAAATCCCAGATATTTCAGGGAGAGGATTTTCTGGAGTCTCAGAAAATCTTCATCGGAATACATGCGGTATCCCGATTCATTGACAAAACTGGGCTTTAAAAGACCTTTCTTATCATAATACCGTATGGTTCGGATTGTCACATGAGCCATCCGGGCAAACTCCCCGGTGGTATAATAATGCGCCACAAAATCCCTCCCTTCCGTCTGCTTCTATCCTGCCGCGCGCTTAAGCCAGGCGCTCTCCGTACATTTTATCAAAATAGTTGGAATATTCGCCGCTGAGAATATGTTTCCACCAGTCCTCATTGTCCAGATACCACTGTATGGTCTGTGCAATTCCTGTGTCGAAGTTATATTTCGGCTTCCATCCCAGCTCTGTTTCCAGTTTTGTCGGGTCAATGGCATATCTCATGTCATGTCCCGGACGGTCTTTGACATATTTGATCAAACTTTCCGGTTTATTCAAGGCTTTGAGAATTGTCTGTACAACCTGAAGATTTGTTCTCTCATTATGTCCGCCCACATTGTAAACCTCACCGACTCTTCCGTTATGGATGATCAGATCAATCGCTTCGCAGTGGTCTGACACATGCAGCCAGTCTCTCACATTTTCACCGTTTCCGTATACCGGAAGCTCCTCATCTGCCAGGGCGCGGCTGATCATCAGCGGAATCAGTTTTTCCGGAAAATGATAGGGACCATAGTTGTTGGAACATCTGGAAATGGTCACCGGCAGTCCAAAGGTTCTGTAATAAGCAAGTACAAATAAATCGGCGCTGGCCTTTGAGGAGGAATAGGGGCTTGAAGTGTGAATCGGTGTTTCCTCTGTGAAGAACAGGTCCGGTCTGTCAAGGGGCAGATCCCCGTAAACTTCATCGGTGGATACCTGATGGTAACGCTTTACACCATATTTTTTAGAGGCATCCAGCAGCACTCTTGTTCCCATAACATTGGTCTGCACAAAAATGCCCGGGTCTTCAATGGAACGGTCTACATGGCTCTCTGCCGCGAAATTCACTACAATATCAAATTTTTCTTTCTCAAACAGATCCATAATAAACGGTTCGTCCGCAATATCACCTTTGACAAATTTGTAATTCGGTTTATCTTCCACTGGTTTCAAAGTTTCCAGATTGCCGGCGTAGGTGAGCAGATCCAGGTTTACGATCTCATAATCCGGGTATTTATTCACCATGTGATGTACAAAGTTTCCTCCGATAAAACCGGCACCGCCTGTTACTAATACTTTCATGTGGTATTCTCCTTTGCTTTTTCTCTGATAAGGTTACTATAAGGGGTGACGTAAGGTCACTGTCAAGGGTTTTTTCAGAAAAAAAGAACCCAGGCTTTCGCCCGGGTTCCTAAGCATTAAAAATTATGCTTCTTTTCTTTTTTTGTATGTAACAGCCATTCCAGCTACTGCAATAACAGCTACGATACCTGTCCACATCATAACGTTTGTTTCGCCTGTTTTAGGTGATGTGGATGCTTTTGCTGCTGCGTCTTTGTCAACAACAAATGCTACTGGAGACAGAGATGTGAAGGTTGCTGTGATTGTACCAGCACCAGCTTTTGCTTCTACCTTCTCCCAAGCGCTTCCGTTGTAGTGCAGAACTGCAACAGAAGAACCTTCTGTAACACCAGCTACTTCAAATGTGATGGTTACAGGGAATGTTGTTCCGTCCGGAACAGAGATGTCTTTTACATCTACAACCTGCATGCCTTCTTTGAAGTCAGCGCCAAGAACCTCTTTCAGAGTTTCCTCTTTTTTAACGTTCTCAACGGCCTCTTTGTACTCGTCAGGAACTGCCTTGATCTCAACAGTAACTGCGTTACCGTTGGCATCTGTAGCTGCCTGAGCTTTGGTTACAACACCTGTAACCTGTACACTTGGCTGTGCGAATACTGCAACGGCTGAGCTAACAGTCATAACAGCTGCGCACACTAAAGCAATAAGTTTCTTCATGATAAAATCCTCCTTTTGTTTCTTCTTGCTTTATTACATTTAACAAGCTTGAAGTTATTATAACACTAGTTTCGTAATTTGTAAAACATTTCTATCAATATTTTTTTTAATTTTTCATCATTTATATAAAACTTCTCATGTTTCGGACCAGCTGCCGCCTCGCCGGGGATATATTGTGTTCCAGCAGTTCATAGGCGGTATATATATGGATTCAAGTGAAATTTCTTCTAGTTTTTTCCGCATTTATGCAGGCCGCACTCCTGGACCGAAGAGGCAGTACGACGCTCTGACCTTTGATTCGGTGATAATTTTCAGAAAATTTCAGTCATGCCATTTCCCCCAAATTTATTATGAACGGCGGATGCAAAACTGTCCGTTTCCGCTTTAAAAGGACCTTCACCGATAAGCGCAGATGTTGTTTCAAAAAACCGATTCACACTTTGTCAAAAATGAACATACCCGCAATCCCTTGATATTAGTGGGATTACGGGTATATTTTCATCTACTTTCGCAATGTATAAAACGTTTCTATCAACATTTTTTGTAATTCTTCATCATTCACATAAAACTCTTCATGTTCCGCGCCTGCAACGGCTTCTCCCGGAACATACTGGGTTTCGCTGTCACCAAGCTGATAGCGGGCTAAATCGTTAATCTGGTCAGCATTCAGGTCTGTCACCAGATACGGCTTGATCACCGGATAAAACGCCTCATAGTAATCACCGGCCGCGCCGACTTTATTCCTCAGGGAGGAGATCAGAGCCGGAATATACTGCACCTGGCGCTGCATACGCCCATTATTGCTGCCCTGTACATCCGTATCCCTGTAACGCACATATTTCTCCGCCTGCTCTCCTGTCAGTTTCACAGTCTCACCTTTTACGAACGCAGGGTCAATCATCGTATAATCTTCCGGTATGGTGATCTCCACACCGCCCACTGCGTCGTTCATTGTGCTGATCGCGTCAATATTCAACGACACATAGCCGTCTATCGGCAAATCAAAAAGCAGCTCCGATACCGTCTTCTTCATGGCCCAGCAGCTGCTCTGCTCCCCATTGCCGTAGGCATATTGGGTGGCAAGCTGCGCATTTACGGAGGTATAATAATTGCCGTTTGCGTCATAGATATCAATATCTGTCATGGAATCCCTGGATATCTGCAGAATACGCGCTGTCTGTGTCTCCTTATCCAAAGATATGATCATAACACAATCCGCCTGTCCTGCTACTCCCGGCGTGTCCTTCAGAGTAACCGTTTCTTTTTTATCCACACCCATGAATAAAATATTTGTAAGATTTTTATTATACTCATATTTCTGGCCATTATAAGTGATGGTATCATCGCTGGCCTGGGAAACGGATGCGCCTGTGCTTTTCTCCATATTGTCCGCAACTGTCTTTGCTCTGCTGTTATTTTTCACAACATAAACCACCACAGCCAGAGTCAGCAGCAGAAGGATCAGTACAGAAACTATCACAACCAGTCTCTTTTTTTCTTTACTTTTCATCTATCAGTACCGCCTCTACAAGAAAACGCTGATCATTATTTCCATTGCAGGTTGACATTGTAATAATTCGGTCAGATGTTGTGACCGGAATGTCTGTATTGATATAGGATGCCATATTTCTCACCTGGCTGAGTGAATCCAGATACGCCTGGAACTGCTCTTCCTGGGTAAAATCAAAAGCCACCATAATATGTCTGCTGTCATAAGTAACCGCCGCAAAAATCTTATAAGTAAAAATGTGCTCCGGTGTATAAATATACACCTCTGAATGCTCATCCATATAAGCACTGTCCTTATAATCCTTCAGGCCGCCGAACATGGTACAGTCTTTCATATTATGTCCGTATATCACTGTATTCTTGTCCGTAAAATCTTTTTTGTTGAGGGATTCCGTGTAAATAGATCCGGGCAGTCCCTCTTCGCCCTCTATCGTGTGATCCAGATAGTAGGCGTCATCCTCGGGCCGCTGCACAATAGGATAATCCACTTCTGTGCCGGGAATCCGTATCCATGCATAGATTTCCGGGTTCATTTTCTGCAGCTCTGCAAAATCAATGGGAATCTCCACAGGCTCTTTCTCCGGCTCTGCTGCCGCTTCCTTTGCCGGCTCCTGTTTCGGTTCTTCAGTATCCTTTGTCTCTTCTGTCTTATTGCTTTCTTTCAGCTTATCATATACTTCTTCTTTCTTCTGCTGACTGGTATAGTAATATACAGCAAAAGCCACGGCTGCCAGAAATATGATCAAAAATACCCAGAATAATTTACTTCTTCTTTTCTTTTCCATTGTCTGCCTCTTTCAATTTGCGAAGCTCCTCTTTCTTCTTATCCTTGCCTTTCACATAGGGAACGATCGCCAGTGTGGAAAGACCAAGATATTTCTCAACATCTTCTTCTGTCTTGATATTGTCGTTAATGATAAACCTCACGGTAAGCACGCCGCACACAAGCAGGATACCCAGCAAAATACCGATAGCGGTATTCTTCAGCAGGCTGGGGCTGACAGGTTTTTCTGAAACCTCCGCGCTCTCCACAGTTGTAGGCGGGTCAGATTTCATAATACTTGCCATTCTGTCTGCTGTTTCCTCGGCAACTGCATTTGCGATGATACAGGCATCTGCCGGATTCTCATCTATAGCTTTCACTTCCAGAATTCGTGTACCGGATTTATTTACTACAGTCAGAACATCCAGTATCTCTTTTCTGGAAAATGTTTTGTCCTCTTCCTCTTTGATGCGTTCAATAGCGGCATCAATAACCGGCTTACTGGTGGCGATCACCTCAAAGTCGGCTGTCAGTTCACTACCAATCTGAATATCTGCCAGGGATGTAACACTTGTCGTCTTATTTAAAATATAAAGCTGCGCTTTTGATTCATACTTAGGCGTGATAAGGAGCGCTGTACCGCCTAATGCGATCACTCCGCCCATAATCGCACAGATGGCGATCAGCCACCATTTCCGTATCAGTACATGGAACAGGGCACCTAAATCAATCTCCATTTCGTCATCGTATTCTTTATTATTCATTTTGTTCCTCTTTCATTGCAAAATTTTTCTTACGGTGTCTTGTTGATTTTAATAGTATCCGCCGTATTTATTTCCATAATACCCGCCATACTTCTTGCCGTAGTAGCTTCCTGTATGTACATCCACCTTGTTAAGAACAACACCCAGAAGGTTGCTGTTAGCTGCCTTCAGCTGTCCGACCACACCTTTCGCCTCTGACCTGGAGGAATTATCCGCTGCCAGAACCAGAATGGATCCGTCACACACCTGAGCGATAACCGCTGCATCGATAACGCTTCCGAGAGGTGGCGTATCAATGATAATATAATCAAATGTGTTCTTCAGACCTGTGAGCAGTTTCAGCAGTCTCTCATTTCCCAAAAGCTCTGTAGGGTTGCTGGGGAAAATTCCCGTTGGAACCAGGAAAAGATTCCTCTTGTTCGTTCCATATACCACATCTCCCAATTCAGCCTGGCCGGAAAGATAATGGCTGAGTCCCTTAACAGCACCTTCCAGTTTCAAACGGTGAACCATTACGGATTTTCTCATATCCGCATCGATGAGCAGTGTATTCCTGCCGCTCTCTGCCAGCGCCAGCGCCAGATTGTAAGCGACTGTACTCTTTCCATCATTCGGTGTACAGCTTGTGACTGCAATGACCCGGTTCTCCACACCCGTAAATTCCAGGTTGGTTCTCAAGGTACGGTAAACTTCACGTTCCCGGCTTGATAATGAAATTTCTCCTTTGATTTCTAACTTATCCACTTATGTATTCTCCTCTGATAATTCTTGACGGATTTATTGTGCTGATTTCCTCACGGTATGTCTTTCCGATTTTTTTATCTATGTAAGAAAGGCAATCTCTCATCTCCGGGCGTCTGTGTGTCGCACCGTGGGCATCTGTGCCCAGTACATGAATGAGTCCGTGCCTCATTAATTTTAATAAATACCATCTTGTACTCCAGCCTGCTTTACCCATAACGCTGGAAACATTAACCTGCATGCAGGCTCCCATTCCGGCCAGCTCTGCAACCTGTTCTTCTTTCTTCATGCCCTGATAGCGCTCAATATGAGCAATCACAGGCAGATATCCGGCATACTGCAGATTCTGCACAGCCTGCCGTATATAGCGGAATTCCGAATAAACAGGAAATTCTACCAAAACATACTTTGTCTGATTCAGAGTCAGCGCATCGCCTCTGTCAAGGGCATCCACCACTCCCTCACTGTAATACAACTCGTTTCCGAGATATATCCTGGCTTTTGGATTCATTTCCTTTGCGTACTTACAGGTACGCAGATAGGCTCCCATCCTTTTTTCCAACACAGACGCGTCCATGTCGCAGTTAAAATGTGGTGTAGCAATAATTTCATCGATGCCGTCCTTAAACGCCATTCGCAGCATCCTGCGTGTTTCGTCCGCATTTTTTGCTCCGTCATCTACACCGGGCAAAATGTGGCAGTGTGTGTCTATAATCAATAATCTTATCCACCTTTACCATAAATTCACCCACCATTATAAAGGAAAGTCCTCTGTTTGTCTACTGGATATTTACCTTTAAAATGGCAGTATTTGACTGATTTCCATCGCTGTCGACAACATAATACACTACTTCATAGGTTCCCGGTGTATTGGTATCCACCGGATTCTGCAGCTGAATCTGTCTGAAAAGGGTGCTTCTGTCATCTTTATCGTCGGTGATATCCTGAATATATGTACTGTAATCAAACTTGCTTCCCACAGGCAGCGTCACTTCATATTCATTCAGACGAAACTGTGGGCTGCCGGCCGGAAGCTGTGCAATCGCCGCCTCCGCTGCCTCTGCACCGCCTGCAGTTTCCTGAGGAGGCTGCTCTTGGGCAGCCGGGTCGGCAGACGGATCTGCCGGGGCAGCTTCGCCCTCTCCCGTACCTTCACCTGTTGTTTCCCCTTCGGGAGCCGGCGCTTCTGTTCCTGCTTCCCCGCTTTCCTGGCCTTCCTCCGTTCCTTCCGGAGCCTGGCCGCTGTCCGCCGGTGCTGTTTCACCGGAAGCCTGATAATTTACCATAAGTTTCTTTTTTGTAACATTGCGGCTGTTGTCCATTGCCGTATAGGTTACTTCAGCCTGGGTTCCGTCAGCAGTTGCTTTTACGGATTCCACCATAAGGGTATCTGATACATCCCCGTCCTTGTCATCCACTGCCGTGATGCCTTCCAGAAGAAGCTTCTTATCCTGCCCCGCCACATAAGTCAGCGTATTGTCCCCAGGAACTTTTATCTCCGGTGCTGTCTTGTCCCGATTAAGTACCAGAAATACGGTACCGGCGGTAATTCCGATGCATACAATAATTGCTGCTGCAATTAATCCTTTTTTCATCTTCTTTCCATTCCTCTCGTATATATTTAAAATAAGAAAGTGTTGCCATCATTTCTATTCTTTCCCATTTCAAACAACATTATTATATTAACATTACATAAATCATTAATCAATTACTTTTTTTAATTCTTTTGGGTTGGCAATGGAGTAAATGTAATTGAGAAGTTCCTTCCTATTAAAAACAGCAAGATCATCTGCCGCTTCCGGAGGCATCAGCAGATAGGACTTCAGTTCCTCCAGGATTTCTGAAATATCGGAATATACTACCTCAGAAATGCCGGGATTTTTTATATTGACATCCATCTGGAGAGGAAGTCTGTAATGGATGACCAGCCATGTGTTCATGCGGGTGTAATCACCGTAATAATAGTCTTCGGAGAAGAAGTCTGCTGCCTTTACTTTTTTCTTGGTTTTCTGAATTTGAGCCCAGACGATGTCGTCTTTCTTTGTGGTATACCTGCCTTGAATGTCTGTAAAACGCACAATGCGGGGCATGTATTCCGTGAAAAAACGGTAGTCTGTGTATAGATGGAAGAGATAACCCTGGACGCTTGGATCCGGGAGAAGGTCACGGTATTTATCAAGAAATTTGGACAGTATGGGATATTGGACAATTTCCTGCAAGGTGTCAGGGCTTCGGAAATGGGATTGGAATTTGTCTTTAACGGTGTCGGGCAGTAAATTGCCGACCAGGAAGGCGTTTTTGGCTTTTGGCTGATTTAACGGGTGTGAAAATGGCAGCGAATTTAGGAAAAAATTCGCTGCGGTTAAGTGGATGATGTAGCCGGGCATGGTTTTTAATACCTCACTTATGAGTTTGTTGGCTTATTTTTATATGGTAAAATGATTTTTAAAGGTATAGGAATGTATCGGTTATGATTGGCAAATATCTGTCACCTTTGCCAAAACTGCCCACACATATGGGGCGCCGTACATGTTCAATGCTTTGGGGCCGGTGATTTTGTCGGGGGCATTTTTTATTTTTTTGTATGCGTTTTCAAAGGTGCTCCTGGTGATGGAGCGCTCTCTGCGGTCTGTGAACATCTCGCCGCCTTTGATGGTATAGGTAAAGGGGAGCATTTTCTTTGTGTAGAAGGTTTCTCCCTGGTGGGATGTGATTGCTTGCCAGAGATTGTCTATAGTAACGGTTTCCGCTGCGTTGCTCATGTGCGATTCCTCTCTTAGGTATAATTTATTGCTGATATCTTTATTGTATTTTACATTTAAATTTGAAAAGGTGCAACTGAAAGATAGCGTCTAAGCGGATATTAATTAAACGGTTAGTTCTTTCTTTTAATTACCGAAGATATTCAGCAAATTATGTACCCAATTTTCAAAAAAATATGTTGGTTCGAATATGATCCGTGTAGAGCCTTTAGGGAAAAGTATCTCAAAATACCTGTCCGATTTCGTTCATAAGATGGAGAGGTTTCTCCGGCAATCAGCTCTTCCGACATGGTAAAGTCAGTTACCGTTACTCCACCATACAGCCTATTTTATCTATCACAGGCGCCAACCTTACCCTGTATACCACTGGATTTCAAGACACTACTATAAACCACAGGCACACGAGTCAATTGCTTACAGAACCGCATATGGACGCACCTTGGATATCGTTGAGGTATGCTGCATAGCTCACTGCCGCAGGAAATTTTTTGAAACATTCCCAAAGGAACGGCAGAAATTCCTGAATCTTTTGGATATCCATTCCGAACAGACTATGGATAAACCAGCGGAAGGGGCGACAGATGATATATCCCTCCTACCAACTGTAAAGGGTGTTACCTTTTGTAACCGCCTGTTTTTAAAGAACGTCTGTTTAAAGACCTTGCGGCTGAAGAGCGTAAGCAGAAACGTCTTTAGAAGAGGCGCCTGTCTGGACTAAATTCTGGCCCTGGATAGCAGTGAATTACCCCCTTAACCATGGAATGTGCCAAAGTGACCACCATCGTAATGAGCTTTATCGAACCAGCAAGGGCAAACAACCTGAACGCATTCAAATATCTGTATACCCTGCTCCTGTATATGCCGTATTCCAAAGATGAGCTCACAGGCATAGAACAGCTGACGCCATCGAGTCCATTGATACAAAAGAAGTGTTCTGGAATCATTGATGATAACCTGGAATTACAGAACCCCCCTGAGAACCTGACTGTGTAGGGTTCCCTAGTTCGAGCACACAGGTTGTTATATATCGCTTACGTCTGTCCTGCGATTCTTTCTTGTCTTTGAGCAACAACACATTAAAGTCATATATAAAAACATCTGAGTAATCTTTAGAATATAAAGAATGCCCAGACGTTTTTATTAATCTAATTTAATTAATCTACCCATAATTCTGTATTATTGCATTTCCGCATTTCAATGCCGGATTTTATCTCAATAATCTAACTTCTGATGATAAACTGCTGATTTTTTACTGATATCATTTTCTGGATGAAAATCCTTTATGTATTCTTTATATCTATAGGGGAATAACCAATCACTACATCTCTGCCCTTTTTACCAAAGGTCTGGATTGCATGATAAAGTATAATTCCACTCACATAAAAACCGTCATAATCTCCTTTTACTGTGAGAAAGCTGTCTTTCATTTCCTCTAGTGTTTTATACGACAAAATGTCAGCCTGGTATCTGCCGGTATGAATTTTCCCATTGTTCCACATTTTTTCGGTAATGATTCTTTAGCAGCAATGCAATTATGTATCCCCATAAAACCTCCTGCCCCTGTTGCGTCTTGAGTATACAAGAATGTTTTGCTAGTTTCATTATACATAAGGGAGGGGGATATATAAAAGTTTTATCTTGAGCTTGAGATTTTGTAAACTGTCCTTTAGATTTATTCTTCTGCTGTTGGCATAAAAAGGCGCTGATTTATTTATATCAAGAATAAAAATATTCATAGATTTCCGGAACTGACTCTGGCTTTATTTGGCGAAATACCAGATTCTTCTCGTACAAGCGTGTCAGCCTGTTTGCAGCAGCTGTATTTGAAATATTTTCTTTTAAAGCCAAAAGACTTGTTGTGTACCTGGCTCCTTGTATAATATTTTCCAGTAGCACTTTTTGTTTTTCGCCTTCTGAAAAACCGAGGATTTCTAATCCCCCATTACGCTCGCATAATAAATAGGGGCTTCCCACTTGACAGCTGCTAACATTGCTATGGCTTTCCTTATACTTTTTTAAATCCTCTATGGTCAAAAAGAATTTATTTTTCTTTTTTGCTTCCTCAATTAATCCTTTTTTGCCTTCAACAGCCATTTTCAGATTAAAATAAAGCTCATCACTAACATTTTTTAAAATTAATATAGAATTACCATGACGACAATTTGAATCAAAAATATGGATAAAAAACAATTCATCTATAAAAGAAGATGTTGCCAGGGGAATATCTTTACAATCAACAATAACCCTTCTATTCACTTCAGTATTGTCTGACAGTTTTTCTTCCAATGCTAATGAAAATATTTGTTGTGCTTTATCACGTCCAGCAAGATACCAGTAATCCGCATTGGAAATCTGTCTTATGATTTCCATTAAATTTATAATCATAACCTATACAACTCTCTTTCTAAAACACGCTCACTTTATATAAGTGATTCCAAACAAAGACATAATACCACAATCAATCCTCTTTTACAATAGTATTATCCCACAAAAAAAATATATATTATTTTATTTAATACTTAGGATTCGATTCCGAGCCGAAAAAGATGGTGTAAAAAGCAGCTTTTTCACCAGAGATTTGATTTAATATGAATAAAGATAATCATTACAGAGAAAATTTTACAACATTTTCTCTGTAATGAAAAAATTATTTTTTTTCAACAATCAGAATGCCTTTTTTTAATAATTGGTAACCGTTATCTATCTTTTCTACAACTGCCGGTTTTTGGACTGCAACCAGCTTTACTGGCTCCTGCCAAACAACATCTCTACCATTTTTATCTTGAAAATCATATACGACGAAAAACTCTCGGCTTCTATAATATTGATCATTATTATATCCCAAAAAGCTACTACTCACAGGTATAACTGTCATGTCCGAGCGTAGAACGAATTCTGCTTCCTCCAGTTCTTTTACATCGAATTTTGCCGGTCCCTCAGGATTGTAGTGAACGGAACCGTTGACAGACAGACCACAACACTGACATCTATCTGCCAGATCATTTATCACCTGATTACTAGAATCAGGTTGTGTTTCCATGCTTTTTTGCCTATCCGAATTCTGCACTATGTTGTCTGTTGATTCCTGATAATATATATTTGCAAGGGGAGGAGTATCATTCTCGTTACCGTATGATACAAAAGTTTTTTCTTTCTGTCTTTTTCCTGCATTCCTTGCAAGCTTTTCCTCCATTTTATCAACTTTTCTTAGTATATTTCTCAGGTCTCTGGAAGAATCTATATGTTTCATTATTATGATAACCATGCCAGCCGTAAGCAATATCTGTAATACCAGAATCATCACCAACACAACACAAAATAAAGAGTCCTCACTTAAAGAGGTTGACTGAGCCCCTATAATTACTCCTTCTGCTGCTTCAAACATATTCTCACCTCACAATCTCTCAATTGCAAGGTCAATCATGGCACTGCACATCATCTCCTTTTCGATGTAGGGACAAGACATAACGAGCTCTTTTCTGCACTGTTTCAATTCAGCGACCAGGTTTTGAAACTGTTGCTTTACTATTGTGCGAATTGTATCATCCAGGATGCCTGCCTCATCGTATGCTACGCCCTCTTCAATACCCGTATATCCCCAACGATTAAAACTCTCCTCAAACTGTTCATATCTATAACTGTTGACAAGTGCATCAAATGCCTGATCATAAATCTCTTCCCGCATGGCATTATATCTTGCTCTCATTGCAGGAGTATTAAACTTCTCCAATTCTATGCTCACTTCCTCCCTGGCAGCTATACCGGACTGATCTACACTATATGCCAGATCAAGATAATACTCAATCGGATCAGGAATTACAGAGATATAGCCTGACCTATCTGCTCCACTATTCTCTTCAATATCAATCATTCCCTGGGCAACACTGATTTTTTCCCTGTCATTATTTGGAAGAAGCTGAATTACCCCAGTAAAAACTGTATTCTTCGGGAATTTTTCATCGTTATTGATCATATACTGAATCTGATTATTTAAACGCTGAATAAAACGCCGCTCAAAATCATCTACAGTATTATCTATTGCCAAAGATCCTTTTCCAACCGGAGCCAATATTATACTACTGTCAAGCTTAAGTTCTCCGTCCTTAAGTGCACGAATAACCGTATAAGCATAAGCAGGAATTGCAATATTAAGTTTTGCCTCTGTAATCTGTTGAACCTTCATCTGAAAAATATCTGCATTACTTCCCGTCACTTTAAAAACACAACTACTAAACAGCCTGTTTAATGAAAGGACAAACCCGAGTCGTTCATAAAGCTTCCCCTGTGAAGACTCCATAGATTGCTCAATAGACTCAAGTGCCCTGATTTTAAGTTCCTGACTTCCGCCTAAAAAACATCGCATCAGAGCACATGCATTTCCATCATAAACCTTCGCCAGGGTAGCGTTCGTGATATATTGAGCAGCATAAGGAATGGAAAACATATATAAATGATCATTTACTCTGAGAGAATAATCGTGAGTGGAATGTCCATAATCTGGAGTTCCCGCTGCAACATTTCTTCCCATAAAGCTTTTTCCAGGCGGATTATTTTTATGCCACTCTGCAGTTGCTTCACTTTCTGAGTAAAAGAATACATTTTCATCAACCACCAACTGATTATCCGGCACCATATATTCGTTAACTAAGCTTAAAGCCCCTCTTATGGCGCGTATTATTAATCTGGTAACACCTTCCCCTGAGCCGTTTTCAGGATAAGAGATTAAAACTTTCAGATTTTCAGCCCTAACTGCATACCCCTCTTTGGCAAGAGCAAAAACTCCTTCCAAAATCATGGTACCAATATATAACTTCAAAGCTGACATACAGGACTCCTTATCCTTTGGACTCAAATTGGAACGGGTCAACATCTCTTTCATATTGCTTACAACTCCTAAATCGGTCATAGCAGCACTCATTGTACCCGGACAAGCCTTCAATGCATCAAACAATGCATTCTGATCCGGCAGCCATACTCTGCCTTCTACCATTAATCCAGCCCATCCGCCAAAGCCTTTAGGAAAGAACTTCTGCAAAAGAGAATCAAAATGTGTCCCTTTGCCTTCTAAAGGAAACAGGCATCGCTCCACCGCACGATGCAGTTCACCTTTTGCCATCGGTGTCACCGGATGTATTAGATTCATATAGCAAATATCTCCTGACCGACCGCTACCGGAAAGCGTCATAAGCCTTACGCTAACTGCTCCCGCAGGGTCCAGAGATAAATAAGCTATATTGTCTTTTTTTTCAAAATCCGCTCTTACTTCCGGAAAGATAGTCCCCAGAATATTGCCATGGGTATCGCACAGCTCCATTCGTGTGATTTTCTCTGTCCGCTGATGAATTTCACACTTCTCATCCGGATGCTGCTTAGTAACAAGCTTAGCCACATTAGTCTCATCGTCATATGGATAAACATTCCAACCTACATCCACCTCGTCCAGCCCCAGGGAACCCGCTGCCGAATCCTGCACAAGATAATTATACTTTTTCAAAATTCCCTCCGGGATCATATAGGACATATCTATATAGTTCTGCGGGCGACACGTTTTAAACCCTTTATCACCCTTAGCATACACCTGATGGTATAGATTCCCATCCAGTTCAGCTGTATACTCAATCCATTCAGGAATCCCATACATATCCAGTTCCCCAAAAGCATATTCCGAATCATTAATCTTGTCCACATGAATCACGGGCGGAATAACGACAAAGTTATTTCCAATTTGCTTCATACCCGGTCCGATAACCGGGTTTACATCCGTATTGACCAAAACCGGACGGCTCAGGAGTTTTTCCTCATGATTGGTCCCCATATGTCCGCATATAGTTGCGGCATTGGCGCCTGACGCTGTCTTTTCTATATATGTGGTCACATCAACGGAAAGCATCTCTGCCACTTCACCTTCATAAATCCTGCGTTCTTCTGGAGAAATATTTCCTCCGAGCTGCTCCAAAAGTACCTTGATAACTTTTACATCCGTCCCATTTTCTACTAAATTTCCCAACATAGCCCTACAGCGTTTCTTTATGTGGAGATTTGCATTCAAATAATCATCAGGAGTTTCCCCGTCGATAGATTCTTCACAGAAACTGGCTCCTGGAATAAAACATTTCCATTCAGGAACAAAAATACCAACCGTACGGTCTCCAATTGCCATTTCCAGTATAGCCTCCGACGACTCTCTCCAGCCACTCATCTTTTTCAGATCATTGATACACCTGTTTTCTATTGGATTCTCCTTGTTAAAGGCATATGTTCTAAATTCCACCTTATACCCTTTATAAATAGCTCCGGCCCAATAAGTATACATTACTTTCATATGGTTTATATTTGCCTTTGCAATTTTTTCATTCTCGCAATTGGCATTCAGCATCCAGGCTTTAATATTACCAAACACATTTAAAATGTTCTTTGCATTCTGATATGTATTATCTCTGGAAGCAGCAGTCATAATCAAATCAGCAGTTTCCTGAATTGTAATGCCTTCCAAATCCATGCAGCCATTTACTTCGCTGTTTCTGACACTATTTATCTCTCTACTTTCCGAAAATGCCATATTTTTTCTCCTTTACTTTACTGCACATCTCATACAGCCCGCCCATGATTTCCTTAAAGTCCCTGGGTGTTCCATGATTGGTATATGTTATCTGTGAACGGATTCTGTCAAGTGTCATTCCCGTATGATATCTGTTACTTTCTGGACAATCTGTCAGTGCATCAAGCTTATAACCTGTCATTCCTCCCACATACCGAATATGTGTATGCTCCAAAAGTTTATCTATCTGATCTACAGGAAAAAGACTTGTTCCAAATGATTCTGCAGGCATTGCCCCAGTCTCCCAATTCTTTCCTGTTAGGCACACATCCCTAAGATAAGAAAGCCATCTTGTCTCTTTATCCAAAAGAACTGAGAGGGGGGTTATCATCTTACTGTCCACATCAAATCCAATATCCGCTATTGCAGACTCCAATCGTTTTCCTGTTTTCCCGCCAAACATCTTACTTAGTATCTCTGAATCATAAATCTTACCTGCATTTCTCTCTTTAGAGGATAAGATTAGTTGCGGACGAACCCAGTAAAACAAGGCAGCATCAAACCGAAGACGAGCACTCATTGCCATACGGTAACTATCAGGAAGGCCAAGATTCTCCCAATTTGTCCGTGAATTGCCTGGAAGAGAGTAATGTGGAATAACGGGACATCTTTTTTCTACCTCTTCTGTGGTTCTATTAAAAAAATTCTCAATCATTGCTACAGCTACAAGCTCAATGGCATGTGCATGTTTAAACTGCAGCCCAGAATCAGAAGGAAACTCTGCTTGTACCGGCATACAGTCATGCTCCAGTAGATAAAACAGATTCACCGCATCAGCAGAATCTTTCGGATAATTTCTAAGCGTCCCGGCAACCAGACCTGCAACATCCTGATCCAACCCCTCAATTGCAGGAAAACGAAATGCACCTCCAAGCATGATGACAGCAATCTTCAAATTCTTCTCCACATACGTCTCTGCATCGTTATATTGCATGTGTAGCTCTTTTATGACGCTTTCAATACAGAGTTTCTTAAGCATGGCCGGATGCATACACAAGTTAGTACGACCTTCACCACCGATTCCTGATCCTGCAAATGCCACTCTTACCTCATATCTGTTATTTGAGGCTACAACCGCATCTACAATAGCCTGGAATCCTGCCTTTTTGTCTTCTTGGGTTTCCATTGCACAGTCCATTGCCAGAGCAGACGCAATGCTGCCAATTACAAGATCACGGTAATACCCCCCAAGAAGATCTCTCTGCAATTCTTCCTTTGTAAGAAGCAGCTCATTTTTAAACCATTCCGGAGCCACTTTCTCCAGGCAAAAATCACCTTCTTCCTGCAGCTTTTTCTTGACACGCTCGGCCATCTTCAGAAATGCAAAGTTAATGGACGGATCACAGAAATCCAACTGCTCATCATCTGACAAAAGCTTCAATATCTCACCGATTTCTTCAGCACCTGCATCCATGGTCTCATATACCATATTCCACCCTTCTGCTTTTCCTTTTGATGCATAAGCTTTACAGTCAGCCAAGTGACAGACTGCCAGACCGACTCTGACTCCGGTACCACCCTCTAAGAACACATAATTCATATTATCCATAATGTATATCCTCCCTATATAGTCAAATCTCCCTTAATATGTATTGGTCACCCGGTTTGGCAATCCACAAAAACGCATCAGTACAAACAATGCAACATTGCCTACAAAAAACATAGTCCATACCGAACTGCTGCAATATGTAAAACTAATTCCCACAAAAATCACATGTACCAACATAGCTGATATAGCAATACCTGCAATTAATCCTGTTACAACTACTGCCAATAGGAGATATCTGTTTTTATAGCGGAATGCCATACTTCTTTTTTCTGTAGTATCATACATATCTGCTGCCAGACGATTAACCTTGCGGTACCATAGACCATAAAATAAAATCTGCACCACTGCCTGTCCGAAGACAAACAACAGGCTCTGATAAAATGCCGCATTTCCCGCCCCGGTAATATAAGCAATACGGTATAATCCCAAAGTAACCAAAACCATTAACATGATCATTACTCCTACACTGCGGAAAAAATTAGTAAATTCACTGTTCATAACTGTGTCCTCCATTCATTTTATCTATAATACTTCATATCAAAACAGATACTATCTATTGTCAATGATTAGTCGGAATGTAATAGCATTGTTATCAGCCCCGGACTCCACCCCTGCAGCAATCAATTCATCAGCCAGCCGTTCAAATTCCAGCAGACTGGTGAACACAGAATCATCCGGATTCCCTACATAGTTATATCTGGATGTACTAGCTTTGCCATTTACCTTTTTTGATATACATTCTGTTTTCAGGGCAGAGATGTATTCCTCCAGCCCTGCACTATGGGAAACAGCAAACTTCTGCAGACTAGCAGCTTCACCTGTTGCTGCGCATACAAGCTGTACTTCCACTGCATATAATCCTTTTGGTAGCGCCTTGTTCTCTGCAGTAACAGCAAGTACAGGGCCTTTTGCCACAAGATTACCGCCTAATTCAGCATTGAGCTCCTCATCCTCTGCTGCTTTCATACCATTCGGACATGATTCTATATCCACATCAAATCCCACACTGCTGTCCCTGTACATATTTGATTCAGGATCAAACTCTAACACCTTTATTTTAGTTTCGTCTTTTATAATTTCAGGAATTCCCTCATCAGATGTTCCATAAAGAACAGCCTTAACGGCATCTGTATCAGCATTTGCAGACTTCTTACTTTTCATATACACAAATGTATTATCCAAAGTAAACTCTGTGTCTCTGGTAACAGCTTCTGCTAATCCATAGCAGTAGTTTGTCCCGTCATATGTAATATTGGCCAGATTGTCTGTAAAGCATTTGCTCGAATGCAATTCCAGAAAACTCTTAGGCTGTTCTTCTTTTACGTTAAGAGAAACATGACACTTATCATAGTTGAGAGAATCACCAATTTTAGATTGAAAACGCGTATCAAAGGCCTCAACCAGATTGTTTTGACCGAAGACAACCATCAGGAACTCTTTTTCAGAGAAATAACAATCCGATATGGAAACATCTTCTTTAACGCTGTTGGAAGTATAGGCCCTAAATTGAAGACTTCCATCATAAGTCATGGTGAACACGTAAAATGTATATCCAGTGCTTCCCGTATTCACAAGCCACTCCCCAATCTCTGTACAGCTTGTTCCAGTCTGCAAATCTGTGGTAAGGATATTGACTCCGTTCGAGTCTGTCGGAATATCTACAGTTCCAATCAAATCAATCACTGCGCCGACCCCGTACTGGCCGCTGAGACTAAGTCTTTCGTCTGTCTCCATTAGATTCTGCTTTGAATCTAATGTGTAGTAATGTCTCTCAAATCCTGCTTCGGATTTACTGGCCGCCGAATGAATGTTCACAACTTCCGCCGAACGTCTCATACTTCCGGATACGTCGAAAAAATTATTGGCCACATGAGGCGTCGTATTATCTGCTGCATCCACTTTATTTCTTATCTCTCCGCTTTTCTCTGTAGCGTCCTCACTGCGTTCATTCTTCTCTTTTTGGAGGACTTTCTCTTCATCCTGAGCAGAAGATTCTATTTTTTCTGCTTTTGGAACAATAAATTCATCCGGATAAGGAATGCTGTCTGCTCTTTGATCTGAACATCCTGAAAATGTTGCTATCGTCAGAATAGCAATTAAAAATACTGTAATTACTTTGTTTTTCATATTATTTTTCTCCCTCCCTGCAGTTTTCTCCTGCTTTTTAATTATTATAGTTCTTCCTGTTGTATAATCTCTGCATAAACTTTCCACAAATTCTTCTTGCGGTCAACTCTATGATTGTGAAAAGCTCAAAATAATCACTAAATATATCGTTTCTTAATATTATTATCAAGTTAATGTTTTTTATATTGTTCACTTTTAGAATGTGAATATTAGAGCCAAAAATAATACTATTTTTTTATTTTAACTCAAAACCAATTATCCCTATTATTCTCATCGCACGCATTCCCCTCCTCCATTCATCACTTTTAATAAGTGAATATCAAGTAACTTTATCTTAGCATATCTGATGAATTTTTACAATAGTTTCTGAAAAAAAATTTTTTTCTACAATTAATACCCATTATTCATCATATTACATAAAAATACTGCTTACAAATAAATTGTAAGCAGTATTTTGTTTAGCATTTGCAAATTTCAATATATACAACTGATCCTCTAATTCTTCTATGGTCATCCAAATAATATACTGTTCCATTCCGATAAATTACCGTTGCATCTCCTGATGAAATCAGTAACTTTCCATTATGTTTATCTATAATATTCTCAATGCAGATATATCCCATTCCTCCATTTACGTTTCTGCAGGAAATATGGTCCTCCAGCACTTTTGTAATTGCCTCTTTATTAGTCAAAATTTGATTCTCGTATCCCTTATTCTGACGTAGGCTTTCCAAAAATCCAATACCAAAATCCATTACCACTAGACAAAGCTTTCCATTCCACTCATCACAAAATGTATAAAGATCAATCTTTCCATACCTTGCCTTCTTCTCAGCATCAGATTTTGCGAGCTCCCCTCTTCCATGCTCTTCCCCATTTTGCAGAAGTTCCATTATCATGTTTAAAAGAGCAAATTGATCGTTAATACCGCTTCTATTCAATACCTGCTGCAATTTAACATGATAGTCAAATATTCCTTCCTGGGTCCGGATATACATTATCGGTATAAGTGATTCTGATTCCTGAATAACTTCTACTTTCTTCTTAATCCGATTCCTGTCAGCCCGTAACTGTGTAAGTTTGAAGATTCCTCTCACCAAAAGATAGTTATAGATTTTATCCGCTATGTTTATAAGAGAAATCTGTTTACCAGTTATTTCATAAATACGAAAAATCAACACCAATAAAGCAGGCATATTCCTTGAATTAAAATCCTGTAATTCACCAAAAGATATAGAGATTATATCCTCTGATTGAATACTGTCCAGTGAAAATTCAACTTCTTCTAAAACCTTTTTATCCCAAATTTCCCAATTTTTTTTAAATATTAACTCTTTTATATTTGACATATTACATGCTCCATTGATTTCTTTAATTAAGGCTATATTTTGTAATTATATTTTACAACAAACAGGTTTAATCTGCAAGAGCCGCAACTCGATTCGCTGGGGCAGTAAATGTCAAATAAGATAGTGACTTCTATTTTTTGTAAAAATCTATCTTAATTAGTTTTTAAATTTTAGAGTTTTGGAAGCAACTCCTAAAACTCCAGAAAACGGAGGGCTAATTTTATGAACGGATTATTACCTACTTACTGTGCAACAAACCGTATACATAAGGAATCCGTGTGCAAACCCATGGGTAATAAAAAACTGTCTGTGATTCTCCTCACTTAGTTCGCAACTTACCCACTAACCAGATGTTGGACTGCTTTTGAGAATATCTACGGCAACATCAATCACCTTTCCCTTTGTGTAGGAAACCAGCTTTGCCTTAGCAGAAGGCGGATTCTTCCAATGGAGACCACGCAAGGTTCCCTTTTGCGCAGAGAAACTCATGCTATCCTGTACAAATTCTGTTGTGATGCCAATTGCTTCATATTTTGGTTTCTTATATGTCTCTGTGAAGTATCCTCTATAATCAGCAAATACATCTGTTTCGATAATCACTACTTCGGGAATCTACGTTTCTATTGCTTTCATTATCCACGTACCTCCCCTTCTACTACCGCCTTTAAGTGTTGTTCGTAAGGACTCTTTCCGTATTTTTCGGCTGACTTTAACAGCTCTTCCTTATCAATCCAACCATATCGGAATGCGATTTTCTCCGGAGCTGAAATCTTCACTCCCTGGCGTGTTTCTACCTTATGTACAAATTCTGCCGCCTCAAGCCGACTCTCCATCGTGCCGATATCGAGCCAAGCAAAGCCACTCCCTAACAATTGCACATCCAGGCGGTTCTGATCGAGGTACCTCTCATTGAGTGTGATAATCTCAAGCTCGCCATGGGCAGAAGGCTTCACATCCTTTGCCATATCCGACACGCCTGCCGGATAGAAGTAAAGACCGGGTGATGAAATGGAAGTTGACTGGGCTGGTGGGACAATTGATATATTCGATGAAGTTACAGGTGAAGCGACTCCTGCATACCTGTTTATGGCTGTACTTTCCTGCAGCTGTTATGTTTATGCAGCCGTTTCCCAAAGCCCCTTACGAACCGGCAGTCTGGTCCACTGCAAAGGTTCAAAACGACCATCTCATAAGTGACGGAATCAATAAATACTCAATTCCATTTAATTAAATCGGGGAACAGGTAGATATTCGTTTGACCAATGCAATGGTAGAGGTTTTTTATCATGGTGGCCGCGTCGCCTCACATGCCAGAAAAACTAACCCTCAGAGAGATTCTATCTGCATCAAGGATGCATATTCCACTCAATCATCAGAAGTATCTTTCTTATAATCCTGACGAGTTTGTTGCTTGGGCTGAAAGTATCGGGTTATCTATATTAAAAACGGTTAATCATTTCTTATATTCCGAAAAAGAACCGGAACAGGGATACAAGTATTGTATCGGATTAATGAAAGCTGCCGAAAAATACGGAAACTACCGTATAGAAAAGCCTGTGAAAGACTTTTAACGGTTACAATACAGCCATCATTAAGAAGTATTATTACCATCCTTAAGAATAGACAGGATAAACTTACCTCTGATGTCAAAGGTATAAGACAACCAAATGAAAAAAGAAGCAACGGTATAACCCGTGGTCATGCAGCCTACAGAAACGGAGGTGACGCAGAATGATTAACGCATCTACTTTCGAAAAACTGAAGGCTCTCAACTGTAGTGCCATGGCTGATGAATTTCAAAATCAGATCAACGATTTCAGGTCATTCAACTCATTGGGATTCGAAGAACGCTTAGCTCTTCTTGTTGATGCTGAATGGAACCGGCGTCAGGCGAACAAACTAAAGAATCTTATAAAAAGAGCCACCTTTTCTATATCTTCCGCTTGTATTGAGGATTAGAGTATCTGCCGGATCGCAAGCTTGATAAAGCCCGGTTAATTAGGTTTTCAACATGTCAGTATATAAATGAAAGTCATCATATCATCCTGAAGGGAGCCGCCAGTTCGGGCAAGACCTACATAGCATGTGCACTGGGGAATGCTGCCTGCCGGAAATTCAAAACCGTACGATATATCAGAATGCCTGAATTGCTTGATGAACTTTCACTCGCAAAATCAGACGGAACATTTCGTAAGGTAATGAATGCTTACTGTAAGGCAGAACTTCTCATTATTGATGAATGGCTAATTCGAAAACTTACCGCACAGGAAAGATATGACCTTCTTGAAACCGTGGAAAAGAGGATTAATAGTCCAAAAGGTTCCATGATTCTTTGTAGCCAGTACAATAATGAAGAGTAGTATGGACGTATTGATTCAGAATACGACGAAGGAAGCCCTATAGCGGAAGCTATCATGGACCGTATTACAAACAATGCATACGACGTTTTCATCGAAGGAAAAGTATCAATGAGATGCCGGCATGGATTAAAGGCAAAAACGGAAGGAGGCATATCATAATGCAAGAATGTCCCTTCAACAACAATAAATGTGCAGTACTGATTAATCATCAAGTAGCACAGATAGCTTTACAGGAAGCCGTGAATAATCCGGTGTGGAATCCATCACCAGTCCGGTGTAAGGAAATCATAATTCCGGTGAATGGAAATCAGCATATAAATGATATTCTATGCGCCTTGATTTATCAAGGGTGCAAGCACCGCCAATGGCGGCAAGTCCTTGACAAAACAATCCTCATAGAATGATATATAGTTAAGCTGATTTAAGGTGATTTCCGATAACCAGATAAATGCTTTCCATATTTCCGGACATGTGATGTTTTTGAAGCAGAATATTCAAGCCGCGGAATTATGTTCCTCCAATTGGAGCGAAATCAATTACCTGCTAGGTCGTGTGAAGTTACTTGAATCATTGCTAAAAGAAAACGGAATAAAGATTCCGGATTAACAGTAATGCTCTAATGACCGGAAGGAGTGCACTGTATGGGGTTCTTCCGCAATTGTCCGTACACGGCATTGATATAATCCCCTTACCATGGTAATATTTAGACATAGATTTTTATCAGGGGGGAAAGCCTATGCCTATAACAACCACGTTGGACCTACAGAAATTTTATCCGAAAGAAATGGAAATCGCCCAGATTTGCCAGGGAGACAAGGAAATCTTTGTTAAAATGTTTGCCCGTTCCAAGAGCTGTAAATGCCCAAAATGCAGTACTGTTTCCAAACATAGGCACGGGACATATGAAAGAAAGATACAAGACCTTCCAATTTTAGGGAAGAGCACATACCTTTTGGTAAATACATATGAGTATCAATGTGATAACCCAGCCTGTGATGTGACTACCTTTGCTGAAAATATTAATGGATTCTTAAACTATTACAGTCGTATGACAGATCGCTGCGCAGATTTTATATGCACACTGGCCCTGGAGACAAGCTGCGAGGGCTGTGCGCGAATCTGCCGTGCCATGAATCTGAGAACCAGCGGCGACAGTGTGATCCGTTTACTGGTTAAGAGATATTCCATGCAGCCGGAAGCAGAATGCGGGATCATCATCGGAGTGGATGACTTTGCGTTTAAGAAGAGGCACACCTATGGGACAATCATTGTAGATGAAGCCACACATCATCCGGTTGCAATTCTGGATGGACGTGACGGCAATACCCTGAAGGAATGGCTCAGTAAGAACAAGCATGTAAAAGCGGTGACCAGAGACCGGGCAAGTGCCTATTCTTCTGCAATAACCGAGATATTGCCGGATGCCATGCAGATCGCAGACAGATTCCATCTCCACCAGAATCTTTTGGAAGCAATAAAAAATACAGTGAATTCCGAACTGCCTGTTGACATCAGGATTCCTTCTGATTATGACAGCAGAGAAAACACCAGTGAGGATGAAACTGGTAAAAAAAACGCCATGCTGTGTGGATAATGTCATTGAATATAATGAAAAAAGTGTACAGCTTTATAAGGCAATCTACGAATACGATTCTGCCGGGTACAGTAAAAGGCAAATTTCTAAGATGCTGCATTGCAGCAGGAACACAGTGACAAAGTATCTAAATGGGGATTATGAGGCCTTGTGCCGGAAAGACGTATACCGCAGCATCCTTGCAAAAGGCTATAAAGGCGGACAGACTGCGGCTTACGACTTTATGAACAAAATTATAGAACGGTTTCAGATTGATATAGCTGTTTACAAGAGTTCTTCTGCTGAAGCAGTGCAAAAAAAGAAAAAATTGCAAAAGTATGACCGTATATCCAGAAGCGGTGTGTTCCGCTTCTTGTGGATGGGGGCAGAACTTACAGGCAACCATAAAGCATGTTTATTGCAGACATACCCAAAACTTAGGGAGCTTATGGCGTGCATCCGGGAATTTCGTGAAATATACGAGAAGAAAAATATGGCACTACTGTATTTGTATATCGGGAAATATAAAACATCAGAATTAAAAGAGCTTGCCCGTTTCGCCACAGGTTTGGAAAAAGACCTTGATGCTGTTGAAAATTCAGTGGCCAGTACATTATCGAATGGATTTGTAGAAGGAACTAACAGCAAACTTAAAATGGTAAAACGTACGATGTACGGAAGGTGTAGCAAGCTCCTGTTGGCAGCAAAATTAATGTACGCAGTGAAGCCTATTTACGGATAATTGCGGAAGAACCCTATAGCGCTGTGCAGTGTGCTCTAAATGGGGTTCTTCCGCGAGAGTGTGAAACTTTTTCTGTAAAATAGGATTTATAAGGTTCTTCTATGATAAA
>OATT01000279.1_pt1 | contig 54232 bp, 64 predicted proteins | sample 1476071 | NCBI WGS metagenome assembly OATT01 (sample SAMEA2579989, study PRJEB22360) | human gut metagenome | biome: human gut; feature: human-associated habitat; material: faeces | place: Denmark | collected 2008/2010 | reverse complement strand
TTCACCACTCATTATCATAGAAGAATCTTATTTACAGACTTTTCTTCATAGTCTCGGTTATTTTACCAGTCGGTCTTTTTTTTGTATTTGAAACTATTCCTTTTATTTATACACACAATAAAAAGAAAAAGAATGTGTATAAAATGGCAGTAGCAAAGGTGTTTCTGCATCAAGATGCAGATCTTCCACTTTCAGACTTATCAGTTCTCCAACTCGCGTGGCGGCATCATATCCTAGGATGAGCATCATCTTGTTTCGGCGTTCTAACCGCTTTTCCTTGCCTGGTGCCTGAAGAAGCGCCGCCATCTATTGGTCCTCAAAGTATTCAATCTTACAGATGGATATTGTTTTGCTTGACACGAACCCCGGGGTAATATCCGCTGATTACTGTTGGCCGGAGATTGCAGGTCTTTGGGCTCCATTCTCTGATCTGTCCCATCCATACAAGATAATTTTTCAGGTTTTCCTTATTCAAGTCCCGGAAACATATGCGCTCACGTCGGAGGCCTTTCATGTCCTCAAGATAATCAATACAGATGTTAAGCGAAGTCCGGTAGGAAGCAACCGTATTCTGACTTTTCTTCCTAATTGCTGGCAGTTCGTGTTCTAAAAAACGCAGGGGGGACCAGAAAAATGCACTGTCTTGTGCTTTTGATTTCTTATGTCTCCTCATTATCCACCTCCGGTATCAACTCCTCCGAGTGGCTTGATTTGTCAATGAGAGTGCCGTAAACATCTGCTATCAGATGAAAGTAGTACAGGGTATTCTTGACATCGGAATACCCTATATACCGCATCAGGTGTGGGAACATGACATCTACATCTTTACCCTACCGCAACCAGCGGTTCATATTTGCATAGACAAAATGGTGCCGGAAGTCATATGCGCGGATGCTTACGCCCGAATACTTCTTTTCAGGAAAAGCCGCATACCAGAAACGCAGGAAATTTTTCTCCGGCATGGCTGGACTGTAGGGACAGTCAGCTTTGTTGGGAAAGAAACTCTTACGCTTCGGAAACAGACTCTCAATACGGTTATCATAACCCATCTGATATTCTGCAAGTTCTCTGGAGATATAAACCCTGCGGCTTTTGGGCCCTTTGGACTGAAGAATGTCAAGATATCTTTCATCCAGATAGGTGTTCTCCCGTGCATTATAAATTCAAATAAATGAAGGGATTAATAAAGCGATGTAGTTAAAAGAATAGCTGCATCGGCTCTTGATTACAGGATATATATAATATTCACAGAAACATTTGTAAATACATAGAATATATGGTAATATATACATATAAAAATAATAATAGTATTAAAAGAGAGTAGTACTAAAAGAGATTAATGTGTTTTGATATGTATCATAAAATTGAAAGCAGGTGATTCCAATGGAGAGATGTGGTACAGATTAGTGAGTGGTGGTTATTAACTGTTTTGAGAGGAGAAGTATATGAAAAAATGAATAATTTCTTTGATAATTGTAGGGCTATTATGTGTTTCATCTGTTATGCCTGTGGGTGCAGCAAGCGATACAGAAGTCGCTCAAGCCGCAAGCGAATTTGTTTTTCGACAACAGTGTATGTCTTTGGTAAATACACTGGATGACACTGTTGAACTTGGAAGAGCAGAGGTTGGAATCTCAGATGTGCCTATTACACAAGAGATACTAGATAACTGCATTGCGACGTCGACAGATGAAAATGGAAAAGAAACTGTCTTGGAGGTAAAGGCGACAATAAGGGATTTAGGAACAGTCACGCGTTCTGCCAATGAAGATAGTAGTCATCTATACGCATTAACTGCAGTAGCATCTGAGTAAGTGCATAATGAGGATAATGTAACGTAAGATGGAATTACTGCCTACGGAACTTTGATATGGATAGATAATTTTGGTCCGCTAAATGAATTGTACGGGGTTAGTGGACAATGGGTTAGTAGGAGAAGTGATTTCCCTAATTGGAGACAAGTAGATTATGGTTCTACCAGTGGGAATTACAGGATTACATATCCTACCATTAATGCGTTTACTTATTACGGAGCCGGATATGGATCTTTTGTAGGATTGATTTTGTATTTGGATATGCAATGTAATACTGGGTACGGAAAGGATGTTCACTTACGAATATTAAGCCACTAAATCAAAAGCATTCAGGCTAATTGGAGATGAATTAAATGAGAAATATTCTTTACCAGATACTAAAAACACTGGGTATATACTTATTTGTATTTGTTTTTATGTATTTCTGTAATATGGTAATAGCATGTATAACCAATAATAGCATGGTATGGTTTGTGTTAATATGTGTACTGATGGTGGTTGGAGGAATTTTGCTTTCATTATTCATCATAAACAGCCATATAACAAAAAAAGAAAATTTGAAAAATATTGCGATTCAAATTGTGACTATTTGCGTGTTATTGATTTTGATTGATTTGAAATCATATAATCAAATTTATTATCCAATTAGTCTGTTGCGTGATAATTTGGGAAAAGTGATTAATGAAGATGCTGCTTCATTCTTCTCTAGGACGATACCTGTGCTTAATACAGCTTATTTTTTAATTGCATCTATCTTCTGGGGGTTTTATACATTGACTCGTACTTTAATAATCTATAAAACAAAAGGTCAAAAATAAGAACAAAATATTAACATGATACTGAAGTAAGAAAGAGTGATTCCAATGGGGAGGAAATCGAACTCTGAGACTCAGCTTGGTGAAATGAATATGTTGATATTAGGAATATTACATGACATTGAATGGCAGACAGAAGTTTTTAAATTAGCAAATTCTGATAACCCCGAAGATGATGCTTTTAAATTTATATGTAAATTCAAAACATTATACTATGTTGCTAAAGAAGCTGGTTATTTGGCTTCTGACAAGGAGTTGGATAAAGCAATAGCCTTCAATATTGAAACTTACGAGCAGATGAAGAAAGATGGAGAAGTTGATGCACTCTATGAATCTTATGGCGGTGCACAGAATTATGAAGATGCTATGAGAGAAGTAACATGAAAGAGTATGACTATTGAAAAATATATGGAAAGTTTAAAACAAGAATACATCAAAGAATTTACAGAAAATCAAATTTATTTGGGAGAATTGGAGGAAAAGTGGGCGGATAAAAGAATGGAAATAGAGCAATCCTTAGTTGAACAAGAAAATATTCAAAAACAATAATGTGAATAATTGGATTACCTGTATATATAGTTTCCAAATGAAGGAAAGAGGTGATTCCGATGGGGAGGTAAGTCTAAAAATTTGATTTAATAGGGAGGAGTGAAAGTTTGCCTAAATTAATAAAAAATAAACGAATACTAGTTTTTTTGTTGATTATTTTTATTCTTATTATAGTAGTAATATATTGCTATCGAACAACTAATAATGAATTGATAGTACCGACTGAAGAGGAGGTTGTGCTTAATGGATATCCAGAGAATGAAAACGGTGAGACTTATGGACCAGCAATAGAAAATATGTTTCCACCAGATTTAATGTTAGCAATAGGTGAAGATAATATTCAAGGATATGTGAAATTAAGCGAATCAGCTGGCAAAGTAGCCGAATCACCAGAAGAGGCAGAAGCATTAAATAAATCTACAAAAGCATATTCAGTGCCTCTTTACTTACAGGATGGTAAAACAGTAATTGGAAAGTTTATACTGGTTCCCAATGCAAAAAGATAGTCTGGAAGGAGAATTAAATGAAAAAAAATAAGAAAAAATTATTCGCTGTTTTATTATGTGTACTCATCTTAAGTTCATCTGTAGTAGTACAAGCGTATACGGAATCAAGCTGGCTTATATTCCCAAGTGTTGAAGGAGTTACCTATAAAGGAAAAACATCTACGCATGGAAATGGTAGTGCTATGTGGGCGAATGCTACAACAATGGCAAGTAAAGGTGTAGCTGGCGGCCGTATGGGATCATTAGCGAGATTATATTTAAATGGTAGTTTGGTTAAATCCACTGGTGTAATCTACAATGGTGGTGGCGCACAAAGTATTATTGCATCTACACCAACAAATAGTACAAGAGGTAATTACAAAGCTGGAGGAACATCCTACATATATAATCCTTCAACTGGTAGTTATAGCGCACATACTTTGATAAATAGCCCAGCGCAGACTTTTTCGGATTCCGAGGTTGAAATTATCAGAAATGAAAATGGTGAAATATATGGTTCAGAATATGAATTGCTTTTATACGGGATACAGCCAGATTTAGTGAGTGCAATAGGTGTGGATGGAACAGAGGGATATGTAAAAGAAGCTGATATCAATGCAGTCCCACAGACATTAGAAGAAGCGTTGGAATATACGCCGACTGCATATGAAGTTCCTCTTTATGAAGAGGATGGAGAAACTGTAATTGGAACATTTATAGTAGATGTTCCAACTGAAGCAGAATAGAAAAATAACGATTAAAATAGGTTAATCCTGTAAGCTGTTTTTCTGGTTGTGTTATGAAATCCAGTAGGTCAGCGCAGAAATGCGCTGACCGTAAGAATCCGCTTAGCAGCCAGGCAAAAATCCTATCGCCAAAGGTGGATTTGCGTGAATGTTTTTCTTTAACTTTGAGGGCACTGATTTAAATGAGCAGGAACATATATTTAATACTTTTTCATTAAGTGATTAAATATCACAATACCAATCACAATCTGAAAGACTAAATATCCGCCCAGGACTAAAACGATAATATTACCTGTTTGTACGATTTCCAGAGAATTTAAGACTGCAAAGAGCATCATGGAGAGCGCGATCACAAAAAGCCCTGCCGTATATGCATATCTTCCGGACTTGTCTCTCAACTTTTCTTTTAATTCATCGTGTAATTCGATTTTTTCTTTTTCCAGTTTTTCAGCATAACGCTCTTTATTTTTCGGAGAGGACCAATAGCAATATTTAAATATCATCATGATTCCGGGGATGATACCGGCGCCTGCAAAACCGAAAAATAAACCATCTAATTTTGTATCAGTCAATAATGCGGTGCCCAGAAAAACGATTCCTGCCAATAAATACACGATTCCTGTGATTAAATTACTTTTTTTCATTTTGACAACCCCTTTCATGAATAAAAATTTTTTCTATGCTTGTGTCAAAGAAATCTGCAATCGTAAAGGCCAGTTCCAATGAAGGATTATACTTCCCTGTTTCGATTGAACTGATCGTTTGTCTTGAAACTCTAATTGCTTTTGCGAAATCATCCTGGTTCATGCCAGCTTTTTTTCTTAATTCTTCAACTCTGTTTTCCACATAATACCTCCTCTCTTCAAGGTTTTCTTATATCCTTCGTGTGATCCAATCTGATGTTATGACAAGTTTCCTTTACAATTTTAGTATATTCTACTCTATGGGTTTTGTCAAGGTTCCTTTACATAAAAATGCAGCTTACGGCACGTTCTTATTGAAAGTATGCCGAGTATGGCAGCAGCTGCTGTAAAAAAGGATGGAAATATTATGAATGATGCATTAGCGGCAGAACAGGTCGTCGCTTATTTAAAAGATTTGGCGGAGAATGTATGTGATAGATGGGAAAAGTTTGATAAAAGAGGCAAGATGGACCAGAGTGCAGATAAGTTTCTTCGGAAGCCGAAAGGCACAGATGCTCAAAATCGAATTCTGTCCTTGTCGGTTGGAATACCGTTGGTTATTGTTTCCCATTCGCCGTTTTTAAATACTTCGTAATTGGCAAACGCGCAGGGAATCCCCTTGGCAGAACACATATCATCACTGTCCATGAGCTGAAAATGCAGATGAGGAAAAAAGGAATTGCCGGAATGTCCTATGCAGCCTAAAAGGTCTCCCTTTTTTACCTTCTGTCCTATTCGGACCTTGACAGAGCCGTATTTTAGATGTGCAAACGCGGCATAGATGTGGTCATCATATTTTATAATAATATAGTTGCCTGTGACAGACTGTATGCTGTCTCTCCGGAGGCGAAAAAAATGTGCACTTTTTAAAGCAATAAAAATATCAGAAAGAAAAAATGCACGTCTTCTTTCTTTATAAAAATCTTTTGCATCAACTACAGTACCGCTGCAGGGGGCATAGATGTCTTTTCCCCAGCAATAGCATTTGCTCAGGGAGACGCCGAAGAGCAGGTAGGAAAGCCAGTGCACCCGATAATTCGGATGGCCTCTGCGTGTCCAGTCCACCTGTAAAAAATCATAGGCATATCGCGTGCCGAAACGGTTTGTGCCGTGGCTGGGGACCCGAGTTCCGGGGGTATTGGGAGCATCACTCATTTTGCACCTCACATTAGATTGCAGAGTTTTAGGCAGCATACTAAACAGTTTCCGATGTATAAAATATCTTGCGCAGTTCTGCAAAGTAATGATTCAGTCTGCGTATGAAAGCGTCACTGTCTATATGAGCCACTTCCATGCTTCGGATCTCTTTCAGTATCTCATTCGTAAAGCCGACATTGGACCAGAAGATAAACTGCTTGCAGGTTTCAATATCTAATCCTTTTCTGAATTTGGTTTCATCTATATTGTCAAATAATTTCGGATAGCAGTCGGCCGGCCTGGCAGTGTCGGAATTCTCTGTGTGTGAGAGCTTGCTAAACTCTAAAATCCAGGGATACTTTTCGGATAATTTAAGCTGCAGGAGATAGGACTGCTGCAGTCTGGCAAAGATATCCTTTTCATCAAAATTCATCTGTTCCCAATACTCTTTTTTTATCAGATTGGAAAAATAATCATGTACAATAAGATAGAGTTCCTGTTTGCTGTTCACATAGTGAAACATGAGTGCTTTGGATATACCGGCTTCTTTTGCAATGATATTTGTGGATGCCTTGTCATAGCCCTGCGATGAAAATTCTTTTAGCGCGGCATTTAACACAGCATCTCTTCTTTGAGGCTCCATGTTTAATAGTTTTGCGGGCATGATAAACTCCTTCCTGTTGTTTACCTATCAGATCAATATCTATTATAAATTTATTTACCTAAAAGATCAACGAATTCTTCTGTTATTTTTTTGATCTTACATATGGTATTTGCAAGCAGGACAGTCACAGCTAAGTTCGGCATGATCAGGAGGGTTTCTATCCCCGGTTCGGCATCATATGGCAGTTTGGGTACGGCAGCATCTGTGTATTGCGGAATTGTTAATGGATACGGGGCGTAATGGCATGCTTGTGTTTTGGAGATCTTGTTTTACCGATTGTTTCCGAGGGATAAAAAAGGTATAATAGTTTTGAGATTACATGTGCGAATCGCAGACAGAACCTATAAGGTAGGAAAGAAGGTCAATGTGAGATACATAAAAACAGAGAAAGGATATTGCGGGTATATCCTGTGCTGACAAAATAAGGAGACAGTTTATGAAAAAGTATGAATACAAATTTATTGAGATTCCCCTTGTGCCGGTTAAGAAGGAAAAGGCAAAAACCGTACGCGGTGAGATGCCGCCGGTTCCCTTTGAAGCCTGCAGGGAGGCGATCGTCCGGGAAGCAGCCGATGGCTGGCGCTTAAAACAGATATTGGAACCAAAAGTGAGCGTTTACGGCGGCAATTGCTATCAGATAATTTTTGAAAGAGAAACAGAAGAATAAGAATCACAGATATAAGTGAGCCCTCCGGCCGTTTGAGAGAAACGGGCCGGAGGGCTCACTTATGTTTTTACTCGTTTGTTAAACTAGCGAGAACTTCATCAAGTGATTTACCTGATTCCATTACTGCTTTATATAAAGCCTCTTTTTTGTCTTCCGTGATTTTCTGTTCGATTTCTTTTTTCCTGCGGCGCAATTCTTTTAATTTTTCTTCATATGTGGCGATTTCCCCGATAACTGCCTGCAGTTGTTCGTCCAGTGTCCTTGTCTCTTTTTTGCGTCCTCTCGCCATTCTGTAATCCTCCTCATACATAAAATAAATTCATTTAACAGTATAACATTTAAAATAGGGAATTTCCACTATTTTATCCTTAATATTCTGAAATGTTTTGTCATAGGGGGTATAGGTAATCGCCATAAACGAAACACTTTTTTGTGTATTATTTCCGAAAATCAGTAAATTTTATCTGCAATTACTGCCAATTGACTTTATCCGGATAGAGTGGTATCCTACTATAAAAGAACGGTTCTGTAAGCGTGCTTAAAATAACTGGTAGTTTACAGTGCGAAAGTGAAAACGAGGAGGATTTTTATGAAAAAAGAGAGGAAATTCAAATTTTCTATGCCGCATGCCTATGTGATCATGATGACCATGGTTCTCATCAGTGCCATTTTAACCTGGGTACTGCCTGCAGGGCAGTTTGACCGGGCTGTGGATCCGGCACTTGGAAGAGAACTGGTGGTGCCGGGGAGTTATCACGGGGTGGATGCTAACCCAATCGGCCCTTGGGCTTTCTGCATGAGTATTTTTCAGGGGTTTGTAAATGCAGCGGATATTATATTTTTCCTGCTTTTCGCATGCGGCTATGTAACGCTTCTGATGAGCACAGGGACCCTGAATGCCCTGGTGGGGTCCATACTTAGAAAAATTAAAGGCAAGGATTATTTTCTGATTCCCATATTTTTCACACTTTTTGCCCTGGGAGGCACCACATTCGGAATGAATGAGGAGGCATGGGGGCTGATTCCTGCCTTTGTGGCCATTGCAATTACACTGGGATATGACAGGATCGTGGGTTCCTCCATTGTCATTCTGGGTACAGGTGTCGGGTTTGCTGCTGCAATCTTAAATCCCTTTACGGTTGGCCTGGGCAGCAGTATTGCAGGCATACCCAGTGTTGGGACGAAGATCACCACATTCCGCATCGTGGCATTTGTCTGTTTCGTGGCTGTGACGATCCTCTACATAATGCAATATGCAAAGAAAATAAAAAAAGACCCAACAAAGAGTTATCTCTATGGTGTACCGGAACCTACCGTCACGGCAAGCCGTGATGAGGTTATGCAGATGCCCTTTACAGGAAGACAGAAGATCACTTTGCTGGGATTCGGAATCATTATCATGACCATTGCCATAGGCGTGGCAAAGTTTGGGTTTTATCTGCAGCAGCTTGCAGCCGTATTCTTTATCGGTATGATCATAACCGGCTTGATCAACGGTATGGGGCCCAGCAAAATCGCGGATTCCTTTGTGGAGTCTTCCAAGTCCATGGTATTTACAGTTCTTATGATCGGATTTGCACGCTCCATTGAAGTTGTGATGAGTTCCGGTAACATTATCGATACGGCTGTTTTATATCTGTCAAATATCGTGAAAGGATTTCCATCAGGGTTTTCAGCATTTGCCATGCTGCTGGCACAGAATCTGATCAATTTCTTCATACCGTCAGGAAGCGGGCAGGCGGTTGTGACTGTGCCGATCATGGCGCCTCTGGCTGATGTTGTGGGGCTGAATCGTGAGATCGCCATCATAGCTTACCAGTTCGGCGACGGCTTTTCAAAAATGTTCTGGCCTACCGGATGCGCGATGATGTGCGGTGTCATGGGAATTGGGATGAATAAATGGTATAAATTTATCTGGAAGCTGTTTCTCATGTGGTTTGCACTGGAGGTTATCCTGATCATGGGAGCTGTAATGGCAGGTATATAAAAAGGAGAAGAATTGGATATGATACAGGAAAAAGAAAGATTATGCAGAAATATTGAAAAGAGAGAAGAAATTTACTCCCGGATCAGCCAAAAAATATGGGAATACGCGGAACTGGGATTTAAGGAACACCGGTCGGCAAAGCTGCTTCAGGAGACATTGGAGAGAGAAGGATTTCAGGTGGAAACTGGGCTTGCGGGAATCCCAACTGCTTTTAAGGGCACTTTTGGCAGCGGAGGACCTGTAATTGCCATTTTGGGAGAGTTTGATGCACTTCCGGGGCTGAGTCAGAAGCCGGGAACAGATGTGCAGGAAAAAAGAGAAGATACGGACTGCGGCCACGGATGCGGGCATAATCTGCTGGGAACCGGCTCTCTTGCAGCGGCTGTGGCTGTCAGGGAATATCTGGACCGGAGCGGGAAACCGGGCACTATCATTTATTTTGGCTGTCCCGGGGAGGAAAAAGGCTCCGGCAAGACATTCATGGCACGGGAGGGATGTTTTAAAGGGCTTGATGCTGTGTTCTGCTGGCATCCCTGGGATGTGAACGGGCTTTTCGCATCCAGTTCCCTGGCAGATATCTGCGCCACTTTTATTTTCCACGGCAAGGCATCTCATGCCTCCGCCTCTCCTCATCTTGGCAGAAGTGCTCTGGATGCGGTGGAGCTTATGAATGTAGGGTGTAATTTCTTAAGAGAGCATGTGATCCCCGAGGCCAGAATCCACTATGCGATCACAAACGCAGGGGGAAATGCAGCGAATGTTGTACAGGAAACGGCAGCTGTCTACTATGAGGCAAGGGCACCGCGGCTGAACCAGGCGTTTGAAATATTTGAGAGAATCTGTGAAGTAGCGCGGGGAGCAGCAATCATGACAGGTACTTCCTATGAAATGGTGCGGGGAGATGGATTCAGCGATTACATACCCAACAAGGTACTGGGAAAAGTTCTGATGGAGAACTTTCAGGAAGCCGGTGCTCCGGCATTTGACCATGCGGATCATGAGCTGGCCGAAAAAATACGGGATACTTTTTCAGAACAGATGATACAGGAGGCCGCAGCAGCGGTGGAGAATCAGCATGGAGAAAATGCGGCAGCGGCAATGGAAGGCAAGGTGTTGGCAGATATAGTACTGCCTGTAAATCCGCTGAAAAGTACAATGCCCGGGAGCACAGATGTAGGGGATGTGAGTTATCAGGCACCCACAGGTCAGATTCTGACTGCCTGTAAAGCCTTTGGAACACCGGGGCATTCCTGGCAGGAGGTCAGCCAGTCAGGTTCCTCCATAGGAAAAAAAGGAATGTTGACAGCAGCAAAGGTCATGGGAATGGCTGCTATAGATGTCTTCCGAAATCCGAAAATCGCTGAGGATGCGAAAAAAGAATTTGACGCAGCAGTAAGAGGAGGATATCATTGTCCGATCCCGGAGGAGATAAAACCGGATTTATAAAAAATACAGGAAAATATGAGAGCAGCCATACGGGGATACCGGAATGGCTGCTCTCATGTTTCCTGAAAGGAATGTACTGTCAGGTCAGTATTTCAGATTGATCTGGTAAATGTTGATGGGCCGCCCCTTATTGCCGGAGCGCCTCATACCCACAACCTCCGCATATCCGTCCTTCTGCAGCGCAGCCAGGAATTTGTTGGCAGCTCTGGAAGAGATATTCAGATGGTGCATCAGTTCCTGGGAGGTAAGTTTGTTGGTACCCTCTTGTTTCATGACGCGGATGATACGCACAATAGTTTCTGAGGAGAGACTTACCTTATCTGCGATATCATTGATATAATCGCCGGAAACCTTCATTCCAGCAGGAACCAGACCAATCTGCAGGACCGTGAGCTGATCATTTTCATCTATCAGATAACTGCCGTCTTCCCGGAGACTGCCGTTTCTGGAATAATGACTGGCATCAACGGCATTTATCCTGGCTTGATAAAAGGTGTGGCCAATGCCATATCCTACAGAACCCTTAAAAGAGAGCAGGCTGTGAAGCTGTTCCAGTATCTGGCATTTCTTAAAATCCCCTGTGATCTCTTTTATGATGCTGTAATCTCCATACAGTTCAAAATCCCGGTATGTGTTTTTTATCACAAGGCGGTTCAGGTATTTTTGGTTCAGCTCCATGATCATCTTATTGATCTCCAGCCGTGTCTTTTCGTATGACACCTCATCCTGAACCGGCATATTTTCCATATTAATATGTATGACAGCAGGCAGATGGCTCTTCATATTTTTTATGGATATGCTTTTTTTCATGCTTTTTACAATATCACTGATCATGTTTTCATCAGGATAGACATAAATACAGGGAATGGATGTATCCCGCATATTTTCAATCACGCTGTAGAAATAAGTGATGATCATATCCAGTTTGTTCTGGGCTGCCAGCTCCCTGTACTTTACGGAGAGCGCAGCCTCCCGTTCATCCAGATCCACAGAGGAAGAGAAGTCTCTCCACTCCTCCTCGAACTCACGGATGCGCTGGGCGAACCGGTTGCTGACAAGAAGCTCTTTCAGGGTATGGCCGTCCTGAATAAAATCCATACCGATTCTGGAGAGTTTCAGGTGTTCATCCAGCACAATCTGCTGGAGCAGAATGTGGTAGGTGTTCTCCACACTGATGTGGAAATAATCCACCACAGCGTCGGCTGCCTGCTCGCCAAGGGAATATATGGCTTTCATGGGGGCAATACCGCTGACAAGAAATCCTTCAAAATCATCTTTGATTTTCAGATAAATATTTTTAAGCTCGTCCAGAGTATCATAAGTGAAGTATTCTACGGAGACATCTTCGCTGATTCCAGGGAGATGATCATTATAATGCTGGTAATAGTGCTGTTTCAGCAGCAGTGCAATTCGGTATCCCATAAGTTTTCCCCTTTAATATATAACAATAGTAAATCAGCCGGGCATATTTCTATTGTTTTGTTACAAAGCGATCATAAATATACCGGTTGGCCTCAATCTCCTGGCTGTCGTCGAGAGGGGCAAGTTCTGCCTTTCCGTATTTGCGCTCCAGAGCGTTTGCAATGAGGTAATCGCAGATATGCGGGTTTTTGGGAAGGAGGGGGCCGTGGAGATAGGTGCCCACTACATTTTTATAGAGCACGCCCTCGGCTTTGTCTTCCCCGTTATTGCCGTTTCCGTAGAGGACTTTTCCGAAAGGCTCATTGTCTCCGATATAGGTGCGGCCTCCGTGATTTTCAAAGCCGACGATGGGAAGGCTGAATTTATGGTTTTCCAGGACGATATTGTCAATCAGACGGGGGCTGCCCTGCTCTGTATACAGGTCAACAAGGGAAAGACCCTCAATGCGCCCGTCATCCGTGTCGTAATAATGGCCCAGAAGCTGATAGCCGCCGCAGACAGCGATCACTACGCCGTTGTCCTCCACATAGTCTTTGAAATCTTTTTGTATGCTGCGGAGTCTGTCGCAGACCAGCATCTGCTCCCTGTCGGAGCCGCCGCCCAGAAGCACAATATCAAGGGCGGAAAAATCAATGTTGTCCTCAAGCTGGAATTCCACAGTTTCTGCCTCGATGCCTCTCCACTGGCAGCGTTTCTTCATGCACTGGATATTTCCCCTGTCCCCGTACAGATTCAGGAGGTCCGGATATAAATGTCCGATTGTGATTTTCATGATTTTCTGCCCTCCATTTTCTTCAGTATGTTGTGAGTGGTATAAAGGCCGGTATAGTTTACAAGCAGGTACAGGTTTTTAGTTCCGCTTTTGAGTTTTGAGAGGATGGCCTTTTCAATATCCGGTTCCAGAGTGGACGGGATGTCCACGTATTTCAGACGCAGGCGCATATCCTGGCAGCGGATGCCGCTTACGGTAATAGAGGCGGCATTGGCGTCCTTCAGCCTGTCAAAATCCACATCCCAGAGCCAGGATACATCTGTGCCGTCCTGACTATTGTCATTGATCAGGATGATGATATCTTTTGGAGCCGTGTCTGTCATGACCGCGCCGATATTCTGGTTAAATCCTGCCGGGTTTTTAGCCAGGTTGAGCATGACCCTGGTGCCATCAATCTCAAAGAGTTCGTTTCTTCCGAACTGGGGCGTGTAGTCCCCCAGAATCCGGTTGAAGCTGTCAAGAGGGATACCCGCCAGGGAGGCGGCTCCGTAAACGGCCAATATATTATAAATATTGTAGAAACCGCGGTAATTTGCTTTTACATGAAAATCACCCACATCAAAGGACAGACCGTCTGACATATCAATATGGCTGCCGTCAAACTGGGGCACAGGGCGGGCAAATCCGCATTTGGAGCAGTGATAATCTCCAAGCTGGCTGTAGTGATAGAAGTTGTATTCCATCTTTTCTCCGCAGCGTTTGCAGAAACGGCCTTCCCGGATCTCCCTGGAGTCCTGTTCCTGATATACCTGCTCACTGATGCCGTAGGTGGTGTACGCATTGTCATTGTCCATGGCAAGGAAGGTGGATAAGGAGTCATCCGCATTGACCAGAAGTTTCATGTCCGGCGCCATCTTCATGGCCCGGGACAGGAGATTCATGGTAGTGTCAATCTCCCCGTACCGGTCAAGCTGGTCACGGAACAGATTGGTGAGTACCATATAGTCAGGTTTGAAATGAGGAAATACACGGACTGTGGATGCCTCGTCAATCTCAATACAGGCGTAATCCGCCCGCAGATGTCCGTTTGCCCGGGCATTCAGGACAAAGGCGGAGACGACTCCGTTCAGCATGTTGGAGCCGGTGCGGTTGCAGACAACGCTGCAGTTATTTGCTTCCAGAACAGAGGCTAAAAGGTTGTTGGTGGTAGTTTTGCCGTTGGTGCCGCAGACAACGAAAATGTCTTTTTTGACCTCAGACGCCAGTTCTTTTAAAATCGGGGGATAGATGGACAGCGCTATCTTACCGGCCAGTGTCACACCCTGCCTGCCGGTGATCTGGCAGGCTGTCTTTATGAGCTTGGCGCTCCATACAGCGAAAAGTCTTCTTATATTCATATACAAAAGTTCCTTTGTTTTTATTTGCGGTTTATCGAGCCGCATTCAGGGTTTCCAGATTCCCCATTTATTATACATAAAGTGAGGAAAGAGTACAAGCGGCATTCTGAATTGAGAAAAAAATCCCCGGCCCTTTTCGGCCGGGGCAGGGCTAATCGTCGAAAAGCCCCATCTCTTTTGCTTTTTTAATGATGTTTTCCAGTATCTTATCTTCGTACCTGTCACAGATTTCGATAAATTGTTTTTTGTCGTATTCTGATGAATACTTTGGCTCCTCATGATTTGTCATAAAATATTCCCCCATTCCATTCTTTTGTTTTAAATATACTCAATATTTTGAGTATAGTCAAGAGATTGAGTATGATACTATTCAATAAATGCACTGGATAGGAGAAGGGATTATGATAAGCTACAAACCATTTTATGAGACACTGTTCAGAAGAAACTTCACAGAGTATCAACTAATCCATCACCATGGTGTATCAGCGAATACCTTACACAGAATTAAAAAAGGTGAGGCCATAACCACAAAGACGATTGATACACTGTGTGACATCCTCAATTGTGAGGTACAGGATATTATACTTCATATATGAGGAGAGGCAGCAAAATGGGGGGAGAGAAAAAAGAGAAACACAGCTTTTACAGTGTGTTTCTCTTTTTTGCTATCTTACCAGCATATAAGCGGCGGCAGCCAGTATTACCTGGATGATCAGGAAGCGGACCACTACTTGTGTATCTGACCAGCCGCATTTTTTCCTTACGTGGTCATGAATGGGAGTTCTTGTATTTTTCAGGATAGAGATTTTCAGAAATCTCTTCAGAAATACTTTTACAAGACCCAGGCCGCCGTCAATGATCAGTACGCCTGCCAGCAGAAGGTAAATAACCGGGTGCTGGGATTTGATGGCGATCACTGCAATATAAAAACCAAGGGCCCTGGAACCGGCATCTCCCATGAGCATGCTGCTGGGCGAGGAATTAAAGTACAGGTATGCCAGCAGAACTGCGGCAAAAAGGAAGTTGGCGATCACATAAGTACCCAGAGTTTCTTTGAAAATCAGGCCAAAGGACAGCATGACAATAACACAGAGGCTGGCGCACAGCCCGTCCACACCATCGGTACAGTTTGTCACATTGATGGAAACCCAGAAGAGGATAATGCCCAGTATGGCATAGACAGCTTTGGGGATTTCCAGCTCGGTGAAGCCAAGGGAGATGGTGGTGCTGTTGAAATTCAGGAAAGTGAAGACCGCTACGGCTGATATGATGAGGTCAATCAGCCCCTTTTTGTATTCGTTCCATGGTGTCTCGGCGGCATCATCCAGATAACCGCTGAGCATAATGCAAAAAAGCAGTATGGCATAGACAATGTACTCTTTGCCAAGAGGCATAAAAAGTACGGTGCCGATAATAAAGCAGATGACAAATGTCAGTCCAACGCCTCTCGTTTTTCCTTTTGAGAGTGCGCCGTTTAGGGCAAAATCACGCCCCTGGTCACTGGGGAGAAAGGAAAACGGGTGCTTCAGTGCAAAAAATGTGATGAGAAAGGTAAGGATGATCCCCAGCATCACAATCTGTTTGGTGTCTAAATATTGATTCAGTAAATGGTACATAAGATTTCTTTTGCTTTACAGCAATCCTCCTTCTTTGTTTTAAAACACTTTTAGTATACCACATCCGGAAATGAGGGGAAACAAAAAATTTATCAGATATGTAGACCCGGAAAAGGCCAAAAAACCGGCTGTGCGCTGCAGGTAATTCTGCGCGTCACAGCCGGCTTGGAGAGCAGCGCATCTCAGGGGCGGAACATGGATTCCACATATTCCCGCATCTCGTGGCGGGAATTTACCTGTCTTGCCTTGTCTACCAGAGGCTTCTGTTCCGACTTGGAAAGTCTGGCAAAATGGTTCAGGATATCTGAGTGCATGGCCAGTTCCATGGTGAAGCCGATGGGAAGTTCTTCGTTGTCAATCATTTCAGGTCACCTCGCTTCCTGTCAGCCTTCTCCGCCGGGGCCGTCTTTGCGCGGCACTTCGTCGGGGATCACGTCAGTGGCGTCGGACTCCCTGGGAAGGTCGATTTCAGGAATGTTTCCGTCATCATAGTCATTTCTGTAAGGTTTTTCTTTTAACATGGCAGTTTCCTCACTTTTTTTACTTGTGTTGGGAGGCAGCAATGTTGACCGCGCTGCAGAATTAGTATGCGGAAAAAAATTTTTTCTATGCAGAGTGTCACCTTTTGTCGTTTTCGTGCGTCTAATATATGGTTGGTTCATTCCCAGCAGAATTCTGTGACAGGATAGAATATGAAGAAAAATTTTCACATACAATAAAAAAATAGAAAGTATGACAAAAGCTTTAAATTTTTTTAAGGATTGATTTATATTTATCCGGTTGTAGAATTTTGTGTTATAATAGACAAGTATTCGCGCTTATGTCGAATACTGGCGGCTGCGGCATGGAAAATCAGGTAAAAATAGCTGCAGGCCGGACAGAAATGTAATATCGGGGAGCAAATTAAATGAAGAAAAAAACACAGCAAAAGAAGATGCAGCAGGCAGAGAAAAAGGCAGAAGCTGCTGTCCGTCAAGGGGAGAAAAAGCAGACACAGCCTAAGTCAGAGATGGAAGCGAAAATCGACTCTGCCATGGAGAAGATCATCCAGGATACCATAGGAAGCCAGGAGGAAGCGGCTGCTTACCGGGAACCGGATAAAAAAGCTGAGAAAAAGCAGAAAAAGGCAGCTAAGAAAGAGATAAGGGCTGAGAAAAAGAAGGGTAAAAAGACCGGAATAAAAATTGCACTGGGCATCACAGGAGCTGTCATCATACTGGCAGCAGCCGGCTATGGCGCAGGTGCTTACTATTATAAAGATAAATTCTTCAAGGGAACGACCATCAACCATATAGCCTGCGAAAATATGACCGTGGAGCAGGCAGAAGACCTGATCCGGAAAAAAGTGGAGGATTATTCCATCCGGGTGCAGTTCAGGAATGACCAGACAAGAGAGATCAAAGGCCAGGATATCAGCTATGCCTATATCAGTGACGGAAGTGTGCAGAAGCTTTTGGATGACCAGAACCCATTTACCTGGATCAAGGGATATTTCAGAGGAACGGACTATGAGACCGCGGAAAACATACAGTATGACAAGGAGGCCTTAAGGGCGCAGCTTCAGTCCTTTGACTGTATGCAGGCGGCCGGTATGGAGGCTCCCACGGATGCGTACATTGATTTCCGGGAAAATCAATTCGTCATTGTGGATGAGACGGCAGGGACCACTGTGCAGGAGGATGTTATGTTCTCTGCCCTGGAAACAGCAGTGGCAGGCAGTCAGGAATCCGTCTCCGCTGAGGAGGCAGGCGCCTATGCGGCTCCGGCTGTCACAAAGGAGGACCCCACGCTGCTCCATCAGAGGGATGTGTGGAATTCCTGTGCGGCGGTGACAATTACTTACACCTTCGGAGACAAAACGGAAGTGTTGGATGGCATGACCGTGAAAGACTGGATGACGTACGATGAGAACGGAAATTATGTGGAGGACCCGGCAACCCTGGAGGCCAGAGTGACGGAATTTGTGGCCTGGCTGGCTGAGAATTATGACACAGTGGGCAGAGACAGGACTATCACGAGCACTGCCACAGGGGAACCGATCACGGTCTCCGGCGGCAATTACGGTTTCCAGATCAACCAGTTAAAGGAAAAGGCACAGCTTTTGGAGGATATAGCAAACCATGTGGTGACGGTCCGTGAGCCTGTATACTCCAAGGCAGGCGTGACCTACGGGGATAATGATATCGGAGGCACCTATGTGGAGATTGACCTGACAAGCCAGCACCTGTGGTTCTACAGGGACGGCGCGCTTTTGATGGATACTGACTTTGTGTCCGGTACTTATGTCATGAGGGACAGAAGAACACCGGGAGGTGTGTATTCTCTCATGTATAAACAGACAAACCAGGTGCTTAGGGGACGTAAACTGGAGGACGGCACCTATGAGTATGAGCAGCCCGTAAAATACTGGATGCCCTTTAACGGCGGTATCGGCCTGCATGACGCCAACTGGAGATACAGCTTTGGCGGTTCCATCTACCGGACCAGCGGTTCCCATGGCTGTATCAATCTGCCGACTTCGGCGGCGGCAACCATATATGAAAATATAGAAGCCGGCTGTCCTGTGGTATGTTTTTACAGGGAATAGGGAAGAAATTAAGTCTTGCAGGGCACAGAGGATTGTGCTAAGATATAAGAAGAGACAGGAGACAAGAGGATAAAGCCGTATCACGGCTTTATTGTCTTGTCTTTTTAGAATCAAATGGTTTACTAGTTTACAGTACAGAAATGGAGCGTCTCATGAAACAACAGGAAATTCTGGAACAATTTGAAGACTGCCCTGTGGTGGCAGCCATTAAGGATGAACAGGGACTGAAGCAGTGCCTGGAGTCAGAGATTGGAATCGTCTTTGTGCTCTATGGGGATATCTGTAATATCGGAGATATTGTAGAGCGTCTGAAAAAGGGCGGCAAGACGGTTCTGGTACATATTGACCTCATCGGAGGTCTGAGCAGCCGGGAGGTTGCCGTGGATTTTTTGAAGAATACCACAGAGGCCGACGGTGTGATCTCCACCAAGCCGGGAATCATCAAACAGGCAAGGGAACTGGGGCTGTTCGCAGTCATGCGTTTTTTTGTCATTGATTCCATTGCTTTTGAGAGTATCAGAAGACAGACGGAGAGTGTGCACCCGGATATGATCGAGGTGCTGCCGGGGGTTATGCCGAAGATCATTGCAAAAATCTGCACGCACAGCAGAACACCTGTCATAGCAGGGGGACTGATCGCAGATAAGGAGGATATCGTGGCAGCGCTCAGTGCAGGAGCCGTATCCATATCCACCACCAACCAGAAGGTCTGGTTTATGTAAAAACATAGATATAACGCTGGAGAACAGAGACAAAGCGGAGGACACATGTAAGAAGCATGTGTATTCGTTTTGTCTCTTTTTATTTTTTATGGAAAACAGGAGGAATGAAGAGATGAAGTATGATGTGGTGATTATCGGCGCAGGTGTTGTGGGAAGCGCTGTGGCAAGGGAACTGTCCAGATATGATTTAAAGACAGCCGTCCTGGAACGGGAGGAGGATGTGTGCTGCGGAACCTCCAAAGCCAACAGTGCCATTGTGCATGCCGGTTTTGACGCTGAGCCCGGTTCCATGAAGGCCAGGATGAATGTAAGGGGAAGTAAAATGATGGAGGCTCTGTCAAAGGAACTGGATTTTCCATATAAGAAAAACGGTTCTCTGGTCCTGTGTTTCCATGAAACGGACATTCCGAAGCTGGAGGCGTTAAAGACGCGGGGAGAAGAAAACGGCGTGGAGGGTCTCAGGATCGTGACGGGAGAGGAGATCCATAAATTGGAGCCGAACATTTCCCATGATGTGAAAGCCCTGTTATATGCGCCCACCGGCGGTATTGTATGTCCGTTCAAGCTGACCATTGCCCTGGCGGAGAATGCCAGTGTGAACGGTGTGGATTTCTTTTTGAACACAGAGGTTAAGGCAGTCAGAAAGCTTGAAAAGGGCGGTTATGAGATCGAGACTGACCGGGAATGTTATGAGACAGCCTGTGTCGTCAACGCGGCAGGCGTGTACGCGGATGTTTTCAACAATATGGTAAGCAAGAGGAAGCTTTCCATCACCCCAAGAAAGGGAGAATACTGCCTGCTGGATAAAAAGGCCGGAAATTTTGTGTCACATACCGTATTCCAGCTCCCCACCAAGATGGGAAAAGGTGTCCTTATCACCCCGACAGTTCACGGCAACCTTCTCGTAGGTCCTACTGCGGATGACATTGAGGACAAAGAGGGAATCCAGACAACAGCCCGGGGACTGGGAAAAGTGGCATCCCTGGCACGTGTCAGTGCCGCGGATGTGCCCCTGCATATGGTGATCACCTCCTTTGCAGGACTACGGGCCACGGAAAAAGACGAGGATTTCGTACTGGGTGAGGCAGAGGACGCGGAGGGATTTTTCAATGCAGCGGGCATTGAGTCACCGGGTCTGTCAAGTGCCCCGGCCATAGGGGAATATCTGGCGGAGCTTGCGGCAGAGCGTCTGCAGGCCAAAAAGAAAGAGAATTTCATCAGCACCAGAGAGGATATCCCCAATGTGGCACAGGCATCCCCGGAGGAGATTGCAGAGCTGATCAAAAAAGACCCGGCTTACGGCAATGTGATCTGCCGCTGTGAGACTGTGACAGAGGGCGAGATCATAAATGCCATCAGGCGGCCTCTGGGCGCCAGGTCCTTAGACGGTGTAAAGCGAAGGACAAGAGCGGGAATGGGCAGATGCCAGTCCGGCTTCTGTGCGCCCAGAACCATGGAGATCCTGGCAAGAGAGCTGCACATGGACCCACTGGAGCTGACCAAGGCGGGAAAAGGCTCAAAGCTTCTGACCGGCGTGATCAAAGAGGACGAAACGGGAATTACAGAGACATTCTAAACGGGGAAAGAGAGGAAGAATCATGCAGTATGATCTGATTATAATAGGCGGAGGCCCTGCAGGCCTTGCAGCCGCTGTATCTGCCAAAAAAGAAGGGGTGGAGAACATCCTGATATTAGAGCGTGACAGAGAACTGGGAGGCATATTGAACCAGTGTATCCACAATGGTTTCGGTCTTCATACCTTTAAGGAGGAGCTGACAGGGCCGGAATACGCCTGGCGTTTCATTCAGCAGGTGGAGGAGCTTCAAATTCCCTATAAGCTGCACACCATGGTGCTGGATATCCGGGATGGGGAAAACGGCAAAACAGTCATGGCGATGAACCGGGAGGATGGTCTTATGATGCTTACGGCCCGCGCTGTTATCTTAGCTATGGGCTGCAGGGAGAGGCCGAGAGGTGCCCTGAACATTCCGGGATACCGGCCGGCGGGTATATACACCGCAGGAACCGCGCAGAGACTGGTAAACATGGAGGGATATATGCCGGGCAGGGAAGTTGTGATCCTGGGTTCCGGTGATATCGGTCTGATTATGGCCAGAAGAATGACTCTGGAGGGAGCCAAAGTAAAAGTGGTGGCAGAGCTGATGCCCTTCTCCGGCGGTCTTCAGAGAAATATCGTACAGTGTCTGGATGACTTTGACATCCCCTTAAAACTCAGCCATACGGTGATTGATATTCAGGGAAAAGAAAGGGTGACGGGAATCACATTGGCAGAAGTGGATGAGAACAGAAAGCCGATTCCGGGAACAGAGGAATTTTACGCCTGCGACACCCTGCTTTTGTCCTGCGGCCTGATTCCGGAAAATGAACTGTCAGGAAAAATCGGTGTGGAGCTGTCCCGCATCACCTCAGGTCCAGTGGTGAATGAAAGTCTGGAGACAAATGTGCCCGGTGTATTCGCCTGCGGCAATGTACTCCATGTACATGACCTGGTGGACTATGTGTCCGAGGAGGCGGCAAGGGCAGGCGCCTGCGCGGCAGCGTATATCCGGGGTGAGAAGGAGAAAGAGGATACAAAAGAGATTCCCGTCTTCGCTGTGGACGGTGTACGCTATACCGTGCCCCAGACAATACGTCCTGCCTGTATGGAGGATACCCTCACACTGCGTTTCCGTGTGGGCGCTGTTTACCGGGACTGTTATGTGAGTGTGTATCTGGGAGACCGGCGGATCTGGCATAAAAAGAAGAGAAAACTGGCACCCGGCGAGATGGAACAGGTTGTCCTAAAAAAATCGGATTTGACAGACCGGGAAAGTTTCGATAAGATTACTGTGAAAGTGGAGGAGGCATAGAGATGGAAACAAGAGAATTGATCTGTATTAACTGTCCTCTGGGATGCAGCCTCACTGTGACCATGGAGAACGGAGCTGTGAAAAAGGTGGAGGGAAACACCTGCAAAAAAGGCGAGGCATATGGAACGAAAGAAGTGACCAATCCCACAAGGATCGTAACCTCCTCTGTCCGTGTGACAGGAGGCACACTTCCCGTAGTGTCTGTCAAGACAGCTTCCGATATTCCAAAAGGAAAGATTTATGACTGCGCGAAAGCTTTAAAAACCGTGGCAGTGAATGCCCCGGTACATATCGGTGACGTGGTACTTAAAAATGTGTGCGGTACCGGTGTGGATATGATCGCCACAAAGAACATTCCGGCGGTATCAAAATAAACAGGTGTTACAAGGAGAAAAAAATGCTGACAGATAAGAACGGTAAAAATGCAGAGAGCTTAAGAGACAAGAAACTGTATCTTCTGGATATGGACGGAACCATCTATAATGAAGATGAGATTTTTGAGGGGACACTGGATTTCCTGGATGAGATTGAGCGAAGGGGCGGACAGTACATATTTATCACCAACAATTCCTCCAAGTCAGTGAACGACTATGTGGATAAGGTGGCAAAGATGGGTATACGGGCCGGATACGAGAACTTCTACACATCCAGCCAGGCGACTGCCATGTACATCCATGAAAATTATCCGGGCCAGGTGGTCTACTGTATGGGAACCCGTTCTCTAGTCAAGGAGCTGCGCGAGGCAGGTATTCAGGTGGTTACAGAGGTGGATGACAGAGCATCCATTGTCCTCATCGGATTTGACACGGAAAATACTTCGGAGAAGATCAGGAATACCTGTATCATGCTTGGTAAGGACGTGGTGTATCTGGCTACGAATCCGGACTTCGTATGTCCGGTGAGCTTTGGATATATCCCTGACTGCGGCTCTATGAGCATAATGCTGAAAAATGCCACAGGAAAAGAACCATTTTTTATTGGTAAACCTGAGCCGATTATGGTAAACTGTGTATTAAAGAAGCTGGGAATGAAGGCAGAGGATGCTGTCATCATTGGAGACCGGCTTTACACAGATATCAAAACCGGAGCAAATGCCGGGGTGGATACCATCTGTGTGCTTTCCGGTGAAGCGACTACACAGGACATAGAAGAAGGAGATGTAAAGCCAACCTATGTCTTTGACAGCGTTAAAGAGATTTATGAGGGACTGACAGAAGCATGAGATATAAGAATATCAGGGAAGGGCGCTTTGTAAGCCGCCCCAACCGTTTTATTGCCCGTGTGGAGATCGACGGGCAGGAAGAAATCTGTCACGTAAAAAACACTGGAAGGTGCCGGGAATTGTTAGTTCCCGGTGCCTCTGTTTTTTTGGAGAAAAGTGACAAAAAAGAACGGAAAACAGCGTATGACCTGATCGCTGTGAGAAAAGGGGACCGCCTGATCAACATGGATTCCCAGATTCCCAACCGGGTAGTGGAAGAGTGGCTGCGAAATGGCGGCCTTTTTGGTGAAGGCGCATACATCCGGCCTGAGACAAAATACGGAACTTCCCGTTTTGACCTGTACATAGAACAGGGAGAGCGGAAAATTTTTATGGAAGTAAAAGGCGTGACCCTGGAGGAAGAGGGAATCGTCCGCTTCCCGGACGCGCCTACGGAGCGCGGCATCAAGCATATAAAGGAGCTGTGCCAGTGTATAAAAGACGGCTATGAGGCGTATATTATGTTTGTTATCCAAATGAAGGACGTGAGATATTTCGAGCCGAACAAAAAGACACAGGAGGCGTTTGCCCGGGCACTTTTGGAGGCAGAACAGGCCGGTGTGCATATACTGGCCTATGATTGTTTTGTGGAACCGGATTCCATCTTTCTGGGGGAACCGGTGGAGGTACAGCTTATATGAAACTGGAAGAGATAATAAAGCCCCTGCTCTCCTGGTATGAGGAGAATAAGCGGGACCTGCCCTGGCGCAGGGAACCGACGCCCTACCATGTGTGGGTTTCTGAGATCATGCTGCAGCAGACCAGGGTGGAGGCTGTAAAGGGATACTATGAGCGTTTCCTTACAGCTCTTCCGCAGATTGAAGACCTGGCTGCCTGCCCGGAAAATAAACTCTTGAAATTGTGGGAGGGTTTGGGCTATTATAATCGTGTGAAAAATATGCAGAAGGCAGCTAAAGAGATTGTTTTGAAGTACGGAGGAGAGCTTCCCGCTGATTACGAGGAGATTCTGGAGCTTCCCGGCATCGGCAGCTACACGGCAGGTGCCATTTCTTCCATTGCCTACGGCCTGAAAAAGCCGGCCGTGGACGGCAATGTACTGCGGGTCCTTTCCCGGATCACAGAAAACGGGGAGGATATCCTGAAGCAGTCCGTAAAGCGCCGGGTGGAGCAGGAGCTGGAGGCAGTCATGCCCGCAGACAGGCCGGGGGCTTTTAACCAGAGCCTGATGGAGCTGGGAGCTGTGGTGTGTATACCGAACGGTATGGCAAAGTGCCAGGTCTGTCCGGTACAGCATCTGTGCAGTGCCAGAGCTCACGGCACGGTTTTGGAGTATCCGAAAAAGGCAGCGAAAAAGCAGCGCAGGATTGAGGAAAAGACAGTCCTTCTCATACAGAACGGACAGGAATACGCTGTCTGCAGGCGTCCGGACAAAGGGCTTCTGGCAGGTCTGTATGAATTTCCGAATATGGATGGCTGGCTGACCGAGGAGGAAGTGATCAGGGCGGTTGAGGCGTTAAAGCTCATGCCTCTTCACATAAAAAATGCCGGAGAGGCGAAACATATCTTTTCTCATGTGGAGTGGCATATGAAAGGATATGTGGTCAGAGTAGCCTCCACAGAGAAGAGGGCAGGAAATCTGCTCTTTATTGACAAAAAAGAGTCGAAGGGAAAATACCCGATTCCCTCCGCTTTTTCCGCATATAGAAAATATATTGAGGAGGACGAATAAAATGAAATTATTGTCCGTAACAGTTCCCTGTTATAATTCACAGGCATACATGGAGAAATGCGTGGATTCCCTGCTGGAGGGCGGGGATCAGGTGGAGATTCTGATCGTCGATGACGGGTCCGTGGATGACACGGCGAAGATCGCAGATGATTATGCAGCCAGATTTCCCGGCATTGTAAAGGCCATACACCAGGAGAACGGCGGCCACGGGGAGGCCGTGAACACAGGTCTTAAAAACGCCACAGGAATCTTTTTCAAAGTGGTGGACAGCGACGACTGGGTGAACAAGGAGGCTTATGACGCGATTCTGACAAAGCTTTCAGAGATCGTGGGAGGGCCCCAGACCCTGGATATGATGATCAGCAATTTTGTCTATGAAAAGCAGGGTGCCAGACGGAAGAAAGTCATGCGCTATAAGAAATACCTTCCCCAGGGAAAAATTTTCACCTGGGAGGAGATCAGTAAGATGCCGGTGGGCAAATATATCCTGATGCATTCTGTGATTTACAGGACCGGACTGCTGAGGGAATGCGGCCTGGAGCTGCCGAAACACACCTTTTATGTAGACAACCTGTTTGTCTACCAGCCCCTGCCCTCTGTGAAGACCATGTATTATATGGACGTGAACTTCTACCGGTATTTTATCGGCAGGGAGGACCAGTCAGTACATGAGGATGTGATGATACGCAGGATTGACCAGCAGCTTCTGGTGAACCGTCTCATGATCGATTCCGTGGCCGGCAAGAGGATCAGCGACAAACATCTGCGCCAGTATCTGCTCCGGTATCTGGACATTATCACAGCCGTATCCTCCATCATGCTGATACGCTCCGGCACGGAGGAAAATCTGGAGAAGAAAAAGGATCTGTGGAAATACCTGAGAAACGAAGACATCCATATCTACAGAAAACTTCGCCTGGGTATTCTGGGCAGAAGTGTAAATCTGCCGGGATGGAGCGGAAGGAATATTTCTGTGGCAATCTATAAAGTGGTGCAGAAGTTCTATGGGTTTAACTAAAGGATAAAGGGCAGCGGCATTTGCCGGTGAAGCCATATAAAAAGGACGTTCCAAAAGCGGAACGTCCTTTTTATATGCAGAATTGTGAATTGTTATTTTACAAAAGCAGGCTGTTTCTGTCGTGCCGGATGTTCTTTGTAGAACATCTGGTAGCAGAAGACATTCAGCGCAAATGCCGCCACCACATCCACAAGTGTATGCTGCTTCAGGAATACGGTAGCCATGATGATAAGTATGGTCAGAAGCAGGGTACCGCCCAGAAGGACGGGATGCTTTCTTGCTTTTGCGTTTTTAAACACTGCGGTACAGCAGGCCACGGAATTAAACACATGAATGCTGGGCAGTATATTGGTTGGAGTGTCGATCCGGTATAAATGCCTCACCAGCTCTATGAAGATGCTGTCACCCGTAAGCTTGGGACGCAGGTCCTGTCCGTTGGGGTAAATGTAGGAGATGACGAGAAACAGTGTCATGCCCACTCCAAGGGTAAATATAAGCTGGTAAAATTCCCGCTTGCTGTCATTAAATAATGAGAAGTACAAAACGGTCACTGCGATGTAGGCAAACCACAGCAGATACGGGACGATGAAATATTCACAGAAAGGGATATAGTCATCAATCTTCATATGGATGATATGAGGCCGGACATCGCGCTGTTCCAGATACTGGAAAGCTGTAAGATAAAAGATGCCGTATACCGGGATAATCCAGGTGTGTTTGTATTTTTTCAGCAGATTCACATAATCACCTTCTTTTCGATGCCGGAGCCTTTCTTTGTCCTGCCCATTATAGCACAGGAAAATCAAGATAACAATGGGATTTACAGTAAATTCAGAAAAGCTTCACATCCCATTCACACTCTGAAAAAAACGTCTGTTCATGCCTGTTTTGGCGGAAGAAAGCTGTCAAAAATGACGGAATCAAAACGCTTTTTACAGGTTTCATAGGCTTCCGGCGTGCGCAGTGTCCAGGCAAATACAGGTGTTTTGTACAGATGGCGGTTCAGACAGAAGCTCAGGTTTCGGCTGTCCTTATAGCAGTAGGCAATGAAGTCAGGGCGTCCGATGCAGTTGGTGAGCAGATGCTTGACCAGAAAGCTTAAGACATATCCGCCCTCAGCTACCGGACTTGTCAGGTTGGAGGAGAGCTGTCCTCTCACAACATCCGGCCGGTTGCGGCGGTACCAGAAAAGTGCCAGGGAATTAAAGGATTCGATACAGTAGCTTCCCTGATACCCTTGTAACAGTTTATCCACCAACGCACATGGATATGTATGGTGAGAGTGAAGTTTTATCTCGATCAGCAGGGGAACCCGTCCGTCCACAAGCTTCAGTACGTCCGAGAACAGCGGGATCTTCTCACCGGTATTCTGCAGGGAGAGCTTCTGCAGCTCCTCATACGTCTTTGTTTCCAGCGGGAGGTCAATGCCGCACATACGGCCCAGTGTGTAGTCATGGAAAACTACGATCTTGTTGTCCTTAGTCACCTGGACATCCAGCTCAATGGGATATCCGCACAGAACTGCCCGTTCAAATGCCGGCATGGAATTTTCCGGGATGCCCTCCCCGGGGTGGAACAGGCCCCGATGGGCAAAAAGCCTGTGCATAAAGGCGCGCGTCTGCGATTTTCTTGTAAAACGCGGCATGATACAGTAAAAGTAAAGTAAAAAACCGAGCAGTACGATGGCAGCGGTTATCAGCAGTAATTTCATAAGTTAAACCTTCTTTCAACTATCCGGTGATGACTGAGATCTGTTCCCGGGCTGTCGTTAGGGAAAGAGAGTCCCTGAATCCAAAGGATTCCCCGTCACAGTGTACAGGGAGAGGACGCCGGCTGATGATCTCCACCACATGCCCCTTTTGTATTTCTATGCCGCGGAACCATATATGTTTCCCGATAAAGGCAGTGGGCAGCATGGTGATGATCTTTAACTTGGAGAGTTTCCCGGCTACACAGATATGTATATTTCCGTCTGCGTGATCCGCGTCCGGACAGAATTTGCATCCTCCGCCCTCATATTTCAGATTCATGCCCGCCACGAAAAAGCAGCGGGGAAAACGGCAGATCCTCTGCCTGTCCAGCCGGATATCCACACGGCAGGGGCGGTAGAGAAATAATTGTTTCAGGGCAATGGCAGCGTAGGTGAGCTTGCCCAGATGGTATTTGTTCAGAAAATCCTTGAGGCCGGAATTCAGCGCCTCGTGGCAGATGGAGGCATCAAAGCCAATGCCTGCACTGATGAGGAAATACCGCTTCTCCCCGTTCGACTGCGCGATTCCAATGTCCATCTTCTCTATGTCTGCCGGGGCCAGGATCTGTTCCACGGCTTTTTCGGTGTCTTTGGTAAGCCCAAGGCCTCTGGCAAAGTCATTGCCGGAGCCGGTGGGGATATAGCCCAGGGTAATGTGGGTGTACACGGTTTTCACAAGCCCGTTCACCACCTCGTTCACGGTGCCGTCACCGCCCACAACAACCAGGGTGCAGGGTATGGAAAGGGCAGCAATCTGGTGTGCCAGCTCAGCAGCATGTCCCTGCTTCTGGGTAAAATAGGCCTCATATTCCAGATTTTCCTCATCCAGACGTTTTTTTACACGGTCCCAGATCTCCTGTCCTTTGCCGGAACGGGAGCGGGGATTGATGATAAAATAGTACATATGCTTCTCCTTCTTTGCCATTATTGTAGCAGTTTCCCGTTGTGAGGACAAGTAAAATATGTTATGATAAAAAAACAGTGAGCTGAAAGGAGTTAAGATACATGGACAATGAATTTGTAACCTTTACAATAGGTAAGAAAAAACATATTGCGCTGATCGCCCATGACAATGAAAAACCGAAACTCATCGAATGGTGCAAAGAGAATTATGATATACTGAAAAACCACAGCCTTTACGGAACCGGCACCACAGCCAGACTGATCGCGGACAAAGCAGGGCTTCGTATCAAGGGATACAACAGCGGCCCTCTGGGCGGTGACCAGCAGATTGGCGCCAAAATCGTGGAAGGTGTCATTGATTTTGTGGTGTTTTTCTCGGACCCTCTGACGGCGCAGCCCCATGATCCGGATGTGAAAGCCCTTATGCGTATCGCACAGGTATATGATATTCCCATGGCTATCAACAAGGCTACAGCGGATTTCATGATACATTCCCAGTTTATGGACGCAGAATATGACCATGAAGTGATCAACTTTAAAAAGAATGTGGAGAGACGTGCGGATTCCATGTAGGGATACGTGTTCACTCTATAAAACCAGAAAAGATGTCTTCCTGCCGTAAAGCAGAAGACATCTTTTTCTTTGTTATCTCAGGTAGTGATCCAGGTGCTGTATCCTGCCCGCCGCAGGGTCTGCTCCATCCTGACGGCATTTGCCAGATACTGATAAGCGCCAACCTGCACTTTATAAAAGCCGTCCTCACTTAAAATGTATGCCGGAAATCCCTGGTCCTGCAGTTCATAGAGCAGGTTATCGGCGTATTGTTTTTCCCGGAACATGCCCACCTGTACCCGGTAAAGCACGGGCTCCCCTGCAGGCGGCTTCTCCACTTCTTCCTCCTCCAGTGTTCCCAGGATCGCGTAGGCGATGCTCTGGGCGATCTCATCAAATTTCTCGTCAAACAAAGCGTTGTCCGCGTCGTTGTTGATAAAGCCAACTTCAACCAGTACCGCGGGCATCTGTGTGCGGCGAAGGACTACCAGACCGGGCCTTGCCCTTACGCCCAGGTTCTTAAAGCCAAGTTCCCCCAAGGCTCCATTGATATTTTCCGCCATGTCAACCTTTCGTCCCGACAGGTCATAGACCAGGGATTCCACGCCGGAATACTGGTTGGGCTGAGGACTGGAGTTCCGGTGGAAGGAAATGAACCAGTCTGCCCCGGTCTGATTTGCGATGCGGGCTTTCTCAAATGGTGTCTGATATACATCGGTGGTGCGGGTGTACACCACATCCACCCCGTTCTGGGAGAGAATCCGGCCTACTGCCAGGGCCAGGCGGAGATTGTCATCTTTCTCCTGTCTGCCCTTATAGACAGCGCCGGGATCCGTTCCCCCGTGCCCGGCGTCTATTACAACTTTATATGCCAAATGGTGACTCCTTGAATCGCTTTATGATTATTATATGCGCTGCCTCTGATTTTGTGCCCTGCACAGACGGCGGAATTTGAAAATCAGGGGCAGGATCATCAGGCACCAGATGATTGGCTCTGCAATGATGATCCCCATATACTGCAGAATGGGGGTCAGAAACAGGGCAATGAGCACCTTGCCTGCAAGCTCAATGAAGCTGGATATGACAGGGGTGATATGGTCCCCGATGGCCTGCAGGGCGTTTCTTAAGATATTGATCCCGCAGGCTACAAAGTACAGCAGAGAATTTATACGCAGATATTTGGATGCGTTCTCTATGACCGCCGGACTGCTGCTTCCTGTGACCAGATGGATCAGGAAGGGGGCGGCTGTGTAGCTTAAGAGGATGATAATAAAGGTCCATCCCCATGTGATGAACAGTGCCTGCCGAATACCGATCTTCACCCGGTCAAACTTCCCGGCGCCGAAGTTCTGTCCGCAGAAGGTAGCCATGGTCACGCCCATGACGGAGATGGGCAGGAAATAAAACTCGCAGATTTTTCTGGCAGCGGTATGGGCCACAATGATCTCCGTGCCGAAGGTGTTGATGGCACACTGAAGAGCCAGGGTACCGAAAAATACCAGGGACATCATAAGAGCCATGGACATGCCGGAGGAGTAAAGGACTTTAACCATGGTTCGGCTCAGCCTGAAGTCCCCGGGCTTCAGCCGGAAAATGGGATAGCGCCTCCACATGTACACAAAACTCAGCACAACGGATACGCTCTGGGCCAGGACCGTTGCCAGGGCAGCGCCTCTCACCCCCATATGAAACTGCAGGATAAATAAAAGGTCAAGCCCCACATTCAGAAGGGCAGCACAGACCAGGAACAGAAGCGGCGCTACGGTATCCCCCACTGCCCGCATGATCCCGGCCAGGGCGTTGTAGAGCATGGTGATGAGCATACCCATCAAAATGATTTTTATGTACCCGGATGCCTCTGAGAGGAGCTGGTCCGGGACCTGCAGCAGGGACAAGAAGCCATTGAGCCCCAAAAGGGACACCACAGTCAGTACCACTGTGGTCAGAAATCCCAGTAGAAAGGTTCCCGCAGCCGCTTTTCTCAGCCGCTCTTTCTTGTCAGCCCCGAAGCTCTGGGAGACAATGATGGAAAAGCCGTTGGTCAGGCCCTGCAGAAAGCCGATGAGCAGTGTGCTGATGGCTGTTGTGGCACCGACAGCGGCCAGGGAGGATTCCCCCAGTGTGCTTCCCACGATTCTGGTGTCAGCCAGACTGTAAAAAAGCTGGAACAGATTGCCCAGGCACACAGGCAGGGCAAAGGAGAGCATAAGCTTGGTTGGGTTCCCCTGAGTCAGATTCTTCATATTTTTAATCTCCAGTGATCGTATTTCTAAAAATCCTTTACCATAATATCACAAGTTGTGAAAATAGCAATAACAATTCTAAAATCTCCATAAAGTCTCGAAAAACCTCTTCCTTTCTCAATTTAGAAGTGATAAAATCTAAATCAGCATAAAAAAAGGACGGATGAGTGAATCAATGAAGAAACCACAGATGAAAGACGAAACAAGAAAAAAAGTTGACAATTTCTGGTACTATTATAAGTTCCACGTACTGATCGGAGCATTTCTGCTCTTTATGGTCATTGTGTTTATCAAGGATATGCTTGGGAAAGTGGATTATGATTACAATATTGCCTTTGTCACGGACTACATGATCGCGGATGAGGACAGCCAGGCGCTGCAGGGGTATTTTGAAGCCAATGCAGAGGATTTGAACGGAGACGGGGAAGTCCACGTACAGATCCAGAACTATGTGCTCCCTCCGGATGATGCCCAGGGATATGATCCCCAGATGCTGGCGGCAGGCCAGACGAAAATGACAGTGGATATGCAGGAAGGAACCAGCATGATATTCTTTATCAGCCAGCAGAATTTTGAAAAGTTCAAGGACGCCGGTGTTTTCCCGGAAAAACTGGAGGACTTTGCCAAGGTGGAAGACTGTGCCGCCTATGAAGAGATTGGCAGGCCTGCCTCTGTCAAGGATCTGTATGTCGCCATGCGCAGCCTGGAAGGGACTAAAATGGAGAAGGACGAAGAGATGACAACCTATTATGATGCCTGCGAGACACTCCTTGATCAGTTTGTCTCCGGCCAAAAATAAGAAAAAGATGATTGAGGAACCTGTCAGTTCAGTTCCCCAATCATCTTTTTAATATTCTGCATCTGGTTGTCCACAGCCGTGATGGTGTGGGCGCATTCCAGAAGCTCCATACTGATGAGTTCGTGGTCTTTGTTGCTTCCCAGTTCTTTTTTGTAGCGGAGCTGGTGTTCCAGGCTTGCCCAGAAATCCATACCTATGGTTCGGATCTGCACCTCAGCCCGCATGGGTGTCTTTCCCTCAGCGAAGAAAACGGGAATCTCCACGATCATGTGATAGCTTCTGTAGCCGTTGGACTTGGGATTCAGGATGTAATCCTTGATGCGGAGGATTTTGATATCGTCCTGTTCCGCCAGAAGATTGGCAACTGTGTAGATATCGTCTATAAAGGAGCAGATAACGCGGATTCCGGCCACATCGTTTAACTGTTCCCGGATATTGGTCTCCGTAAATTCGTACCCCAGTTTCTGCAGCTTGCTGTAGATGCTCATGGGCTTTTTGATCCTGGTCTTGATGGAGGAGATGGGATTTCGGTTGTATTTTACGGAGAATTCATCATCCAGCACTTCCAGTTTGGTCTGGATCTCCCGTATGGCACAGCGGTACATCATCATGAGAGAGTTGTAGTAATCTGTATTTTTTATAAAGCGCTCAGGAAAGCGCACGTCAAAGTCCTGTGGAGCTATGTTCATATCCTCTGTTTTTTTCTGCAAAAATATGCCTTCTTTCATGTTTTTTTTCAGTATATCGGAAAAATAAGGTTACGTCAATGTGGGGATGGTATTTTGCAGAAACTTATAGTATAATAATATAGACTATGTCAAGAAGTAAGAACCTGCAGCAGGCAAGATGCTGCTGTTCAGAGAACTGCGTTTTTTGCAGGGCTGTGAATAGTAACGGCAGGAGAAAGGCAGCTAAATCATATGTTTGGATATGTGACGGTGGATAAACCGGAGCTGAAAGTAAAAGAATTTTATCAGTACAAGGCATATTACTGCGGTCTTTGCCGGACCCTCAATGAAGAATACGGATTTCGGGGGAGAATGACACTCACCTATGATATGACATTTCTGGTGGTACTCCTTACTTCTCTTTATGAGAGCGAGACCAGGGAAATCAGCTCCAGGTGCCCGGTGCACCCTGTGAAGAAAATTCCCATGCTCCAAAATGAGATCACACAGTATGGTGCCGGGATGAATATTCTGCTCTCTTTTTATCATTTTGCCGATGACTGGCAGGATGACAAGAGCATGAAAGGACTGACAGGCATTCATTTGTTTAAGAAACAGGCCAGAAAAATCAGTCAGGAGTACCCAAGACAGAGCAGGGCGATTAGGATGAAGCTTCGTAAGCTCTCGGAATATGAGAAGAAGCAGGAGACAGACCTGGATCTGGTGGCTGGCTGTTTCGGGGAACTGATGGCTGAGATCTTTGTGATTCGGGAGGATGTCTGGGAAGAGTATTTGAGAAAATTCGGTTTTTATCTGGGAAAATTCATTTATATTATGGATGCCTATGATGACCTGGAAAAGGATATGGAGAAGGGCAGCTACAATCCGCTGAAACCCCTCTATGAATCTTATCGGGAGGACAGGGAAGGCTACGAGAAGGAAGTATACAATATTCTTCTCATGATGATGGCTGAGGCCAGCGGTGCCTTTGAGAAGCTTCCCTGTATTAAGGAGTCTGAACTGCTTCGGAATATCATCTATTCAGGAGTATGGTCAAAATATAATAAATTAAAAAAAGAAAGACAGGAGATAAAAGAGAACCATGATCAACAATCCTTATGAAGTGCTGGGCGTATCACAAAACGCCAGCAATGACGAAATCAAGAGAGCATACAGGGACCTGAGCAGAAAATACCATCCCGATTCTTATGTGGACAATCCGCTGGCAGGTCTGGCAGAGGAAAAACTCAAGGAAGTACAGGAGGCTTATGACCAGATCATGCGCGAGAGGGACGGCGGCTACCAGAGCGGCTACGGCAGCAATGCAGGGAACAGCTACAGTTCAGGTTACAGCCAGCAGAATTACGCGTCCTCCGAGGACAATGTACAGCTTCAGGCAGCAGCCAATTACCTGAACGCCCGCCAGTACCAGCAGGCGCTTAATGTGCTGTCCCGTATACAGAACAGAAGTGCACAGTGGTATTATCTCAGTGCAGTAGCCAATATGGGAATGGGTAACAATGTAAATGCCCTGAATCTGGCAAGGCAGGCATCCAGCATGGAACCGGGCAATCCGGAGTATTCCAACCTGGTGAACCGTCTGCAGTGGAACAGCCAGCGCTACCAGGGCGGCGGCAGTCCTTACGCCAACAACGGCGGTTCCTCCTGTGGTACAGGAAACTTCTGCTGTGATCTGTGGTGCGCCGACAGTTTGTGTGAGTGTATGGGAGGAGATCTTTGTCCATGCCTGTAAATGGAAAGAAAATGGCCGTATCCGGCCTTCTGATGGCTTTGTCAGTGGTTATGATCGTACTCAGCGGTATTCTGGACTTTAATACTTTGTTTTTTCTGGCGGCAGCCGCCTTCTGTGTGGGTATCATTGTGAGAGAATATGAGCTGAAGACAGGAATCATCTTTTTCGGGGGAACCCTGCTTCTGGGATTTCTTCTGGCGCCTCAGAAGCTCTACTGTATTACCTTTGCCATGATGGGGGTCTATGTGCTTTTGATAGAGGGCCTGTGGCGTTTTCTGGGAAAACACCAGAATATGAAAAATCCTAAGCTGATTTTTGCGGCAGGAAAGGTTGTGATCTTCAATATCATGTACCTGCCTGCGCTTTTTCTGTTTCCGAAGCTTCTCTTTGCAGGTGAGGTTTCCGGAAAGCTGATGCTTGTCTTTGTACTGGGAGGCCAGATTGCCCTGTATCTGTTTGACAAGGCATATGATTACTTTTTGATCCGCATGTGGGGGAATTTACGCGGAAAATTATTTGGGAGAGGTTAAAAAAATGCTGACAAATGAAATAATAGAAGATTATATTAAAATCCTGGAATCCGAGCTGGTTCCGGCCATGGGGTGTACAGAGCCCATCGCGCTTGCCTACGGCGGCGCCAGGGCAAGAGAAGTTCTGGGCCAAATGCCCGAAAAAGTTATTGCAAAGTGCAGCGGCAATATCATCAAAAATGTGCGCTGTGTCACCATACCGAATTCAAAGGGGCTGGTAGGTATTGAGGCCGGCGTGCTTCTGGGTATTGCGGGAGGTAATGCACAGAAACAGATGGAAGTCCTGGAGGATGTTGCGGACGAGGATATTGAGAAGGCAAAGGATATGCTGAAAAAAGGTGTCTGTAAGGTGGAATTCCTGGACAGTTCCAGTGTACTCCATATAATTCTGGAGCTTTACACCGAAGAACACAGCGCCGTGGTGGAGATCCGTGACGGACATACCAACATCACCAGCATCCGGAAAGACGGGAAAGAGCTGCTCGAGGGTGCCGCTTTAGTTGAGCACGATGACACAGACGAGAGAAAAGTCATCCTGAATATGGAAAACATCAAAGAATTTGCCGACACGGTGGAGCTTTCCAAAGTGCAGCATTTGATAGAGAGACAGATCACCTGCAATATGGCGATCGCCAATGAGGGAATGAAAGGCGGATACGGCCTGGGTCTTGGAAAGCTTTTGGTGGAGTCTTATCCTGACACTACCTTAAATCAAATGAAGGCATATGCCGCGGCAGGCTCTGAGGCCAGAATGGGAGGATGCGATCTTCCGGTCATCATCAATTCCGGCTCCGGCAACCAGGGAATCGCCTCCTCTGTTCCTGTGGTGGTCTATGCCAGGATCAAGCAGGTGGACCAGGAGACACTTTACCGTTCCTTAGTATTTTCCAACCTTCTGACCATATACCAGAAGACATATATCGGCAAGCTGTCCGCCTTCTGCGGCGCAGTCTCCGCCTCCTGTGCCAGTGGTGCGGCTCTCACCTATATGGTGGGCGGGACCCTGGACCAGATCAAAATGACCGTGGAGAACACGCTGGCAAATATACCGGGGATTATCTGCGACGGAGCGAAAATCTCCTGCGCAGCTAAGATCGCCACCAGCCTGGATGCAGCCATTATGGCACATAACCTGGCAATGAAGAACAAAGTCTATGCCCCCTATACGGGTATTCTGCAGGAGGATACGCCTGAGACCATCAGTTGTGTGGGATACATAGGCAAGGAAGGCATGAAGCAGACAGACAAAGAGATACTGAAAATTATGATAGAACATAACGAATAGAAGGGATACAAATGAACTTTTTACGTTTACTTGCCGGGCCGCTCATCGGGGCGGTCATCGGCTACTGTACAAACTATATTGCAGTGAAAATGTTGTTTCGTCCCCTGTATCCGGTGAAGATCGGAAACTGGACCCTGCCCTTTACGCCGGGCATCATTCCGAGAGGAAAAAGCAGGCTGGCAAAGGCTTTGGGAAGCGCGGTGGGCGACCATCTGATCACAAAGCAGGATCTGGAGGACATGCTGCTGTCCGATGGTGTGAAGAATACCATTGTGGGCCGTATCAGCGAGGGTATCCAGAAGGTGCAGAAAAGCGATGACACAGTAGAGGGGTTCCTGCAGCACTATGTGGAGCAGGACGACTATGAGGCCATGCGGGAGAAGCTGGAAAATTTTATCACAGAACGCATCACAGAGGGGCTTAATAAGCTGGATGTGGGCTCCATCATTGCGGAGGAGGGTGCCAAAGAAGTGAAGCAGAAATTCCAGGGCTCCATGGTGTCCATGTTCCTTACAGATGATCTGATCAACTCCATTGCAGAACCCATCGGCAGAAAGGTGGGGGATTACATCCGTGAGAACGGCCATGACAAGATCCATCCGGTTGTGGTAGGAGAGATCGCGGCTGTGGAAAGCCGTAAAGTCAGTGAGATTGTGGAATCCATCCCTCTGGGCGAGGAGAGAATCCGTGGCCTGGTGGAGAGCATCTATGTAAAATTTGTAGGTGACAAAGCAGGAGAGCTGGCGGAACAGTTCCAGATCGCCAAAGTAGTAGAGGAGAAGGTAAACGGTATGGATGTGCTGGAAGTGGAGAACATCCTCATGTCTATTATGAAGAAAGAGCTGAATGCTGTCATCAATCTGGGAGCATTGATCGGGTTTGTCATTGGACTGCTGAATCTGCTTCTGTAGGGAGGGCGGCCTGAGAATAGTGTGCCGGACAGAGATCGTTTCTGTCCGGCGCTTTTTAATTGCTGTTTTCTTTTTCCAGATTCCGCAGATGAAGGTAGACGGTGTTTTTAGAGATGCCAAGGCTTTCCGCCGCCTTAATGACTGCGTCCTTCATATTAAAGATACCTTTTTCGTACAGGAGATGAATGATCTCCTTATTTTTATTGGTGGTGGAGATCAGAGGATTGGCGTATACTTTGTTTTTGGCCTCGTCCAGTGCAGAGGTGATCAGGTCGTCCACATTGTCGCTGAAGGTCTCTGTCACACCGGGGACAATGCTGTTTGCAGGGGTGAAGCTTGCCAGGATGCTGGCGAAGGACACCTCTGTGTGAAAATTGATGCAGAGAAGGCCGATGATGCGCTTCTTTTCCCCCAGGATAGGGATGGTAGCGGATTTTAATGTGTTTCCGTTTTTCTTATTAAAATAACACAGGGCCGCGGGCTCCTTTTTCTGACGGATATTATCCAGCATTTTTAAAGCAAGGTCCGTGATGGGGGCGCCCTCCACGCGTCCGGTATAGTGGCCGTTGATGATCTTGATGACGGAGTGCTCCAGATTCTCCAGACTGTGAAGAATCAGTTCATATCCATCGCCTAAATATTCTGCAAGTCCGTCCAGGACTGTCTTATATGATTCCAAAATAGCTTTGTCTGTTTCTGTCAGGGTAAGGTAATTCATGGTAAAATCCTCCTTTTACCCATTATAACTTTTTTACGGGGGAAACGCAACCTGGACTGAAAAATATTTCAGTCAAAATGATGAAAGAATGAAAAAATAACTATTGACTAAAAAATAGTTTAGTGATATACTCTTTAATATGATAAAACGACAGAGGAATGGGGGACTGAAATTATGGAAATCATCAGTACAGAAAAAGCACCGGCCGCAATCGGCCCATACTCACAGGGAATGAAGACAAATGAACTTTTGTTCACTTCAGGTCAGATACCCATTGACCCGGCTACCGGCCAGGTAGTGGAGGCGGAGATCACCGCTCAGGCAAAGCAGTCTATTGAAAATGTAGGTGCCGTGCTTGCAGCAGGCGGAAGCAGTTTTGAAAAAGTGATCAAGACGACTTGTTTTCTTGCGGACATGAAGGATTTTGCGGCATTTAATGAAGTTTACGCAAAATACTTTACCACCAATCCGGCGCGCTCCTGTGTTGCGGTTAAGACGCTGCCAAAGGGTGTGCTCTGTGAAGTCGAGGTGATCGCCGAGCGTTAGAAAAGGGGGAATGGAAGCATGCATTTGCTGGAGACTTTTTTGGAGAAGACAGAACGCGTACCGCTGATGCCCGCTCCCACGCCGCTTCACCGTCTGCACAGGCTGGAAGAGCAGTGGGGCTGTCCAAAGATCTATATCAAACGTGATGATATGACAGGCATAGGCCCCGGCGGCAACAAGATCAGAAGCCTGGAATACATACTGGGAGAGGCAGTAAAAGAGGGCAGTAAAGTGATTCTGGCTGCAGGACCTGCCCAGTCAAACCTGTGTACCCTGACAGCTGCAGCCTGCGCGAAAGTGGGACTGGACTGTGAACTGGTTCACAATGGCACCGAGCCGGAGAAGAAGCAAGGAAATCTGCTGCTGAATCAGATTCTCGGGGTGAAATCCCATTTTCTCGGGGACGTGGATTCTGACGCACGCAATGCCTTTGTGGAGGAGCTTTTTGAAAAATACCGCAGAGAGGGGAGAAATCCCTATGTAGTGAGAAACGGGGCTACCACGGGAAGAGGCGCTCTGGGCTATACGGCAGGCGCGCCGGCGCTTCCCCGGAAACGCCAGCCGTACCGGAGCTTATGAAACAGTGCCAGGCACAGGGAATCACCGGCATGACAATCTTCGCACCGGGTGGTAACGGCGGTGTGGCAGCAGGGCTGGTGTATGGAAATGCAGTTATGGGAAATCCCTTCCGGATCGTGATCGTGAGTGTGGAGGACGACAGGGAAAACCTGAAGAAACACATTGCGGACACTGTGCGGGAAGTGGAGGCTATAACCGGAATCCCTGCAGGGAAATCCGTGGAAGAACTCTGCAGTATTGAGGACGGTTTCCGGGGCCGGGGCTGGGGCGTAAATACCAGCGAAAGTGCCCGGGAGATTTTTGAATTTGCCAGGGCAGAGGGTATTTTCATTGAAAATATCTACAACAGTAAAGTCCTGGTCGGCATGAGGGACTGGTTGGGAAAGGGGAAAGCAAAGGGGCCTGTCTGTTACCTGCATACAGGAGGGTTTGGCTCTTTGTTTGCCCAGTATTGACACAAAAGAGGAGGGAATACTATGGATTATGGATTTTTGACATTAATTCCGCCGATCATTGCCATTGCATTTGCCATTGCGTTTCGTAAGGTGGCGCTTGCTCTTTTGATCGGTATTTTTTCCGGAGAACTGATTCTGTGCGGGTGGAATCCCATCACCGCTGTAAATGAGCTGGTGAACCAGATTCTAAATGTATGTGCAGATACCGGAAATCTGAAAACGTTTTTGTTTACCACGCTGATGGGCGCATTTGTAATACTGGTGCGTGTGTCAGGCGGCGTCAATGGCTTTGTGACGTATCTGACTGAGCAGGGGAATAAAGTGAGAAGTAAAAAGATGGCTATGATGATCGCCTATATTATCGGTGTCATTATTTTCATTGACGGCCTTTTAAGTATCATGTTCACCGGCGTTGTGACAAGACCGCTGATCGACAAATATAAAGTTTCCAGAGAAAAGCTGGCTTATATCTGTGACTCCACGTCAGCGCCCATCAATGCCATTATTCCGCTGAACTCCTGGGGTGCCATGCTCATGGGACTGATCGGGGCGGAGATCACTGCCGGCGTTATCGCCGGAGACCCTATGAATCTTCTGATCCGGAGTCTTCCGTTCCAGTTCTACAGTATTGTGTCTCTCGTTATGGTATTGTTCTACATACTGAGCGGAAAAGACTGGGGCCCTATGAAGAAAGCTGAGGAGCGTGTGCAGAAGACAGGCAAGCTGTACGATGACGGAGTGGTTCCTCTGTTAAACGACAGTGAAGGATTTGATGAGCTGGTAGAGCCGGGCAAGGAGAACAAGTGGAACATGATGCTTCCGCTTATCGTGCTGATCGGCGGTACCTTCATCGGCCTGCTGGTCACAGGAAAAGGAAATATCACAGAGGGTGACGGAACCACATCCATCCTCTATGCAGTTACCATTACACTGCTTGTTATGGGTATGCTCTACACAAGACAGAAGATCATGACCGGAAAACAGTTTGGGGATTATGTGCTGAAAGGTGTCAGCAATATGCTCACACTTGTCATCCTGCTGGTTCTGGCATTTGCCATCGGCGGTGTGATCAAGACACTGGGTACCGGTACCTTCCTTGCCAGCCTGATCGGAGGAAAAGTCAGCGGAGCCTTCGGACCTGCTATCATTTTCCTGTTGGGTGCAGTTATGGCATTCAGTACAGGTACAAGCTGGGGAACGTTCTCCATTATGATGCCTATTGCCATTCCAATGGCGGTTGCCATGGATTCCAATATTCTGCTGGCAATCGGAGCGGTTGTTTCAGGAGGTATTTTCGGAGACCACTGTTCTCCTATATCAGATACCACCATTCTGTCCTCCATGTCGGTGGGCACGGACTTGTTCTCGCATGTGAAGACACAGCTTCCCTACGCACTGGTGACGGCGGCGATTGCTACGGTGCTGTATGTGGTATGCGGCTTGGTAATGTGATATTGCATGAAATAATGCGGCGTCTGCCTTCCCGAAGATGGGGGGCAGGCGCTTTTTCTTTTGTTATACTTAGAAAAATCCGTGAACTTTTTAGCCGCAGGCGGCTGCGCTCAGGAGCGGGAGTCCGAAAACCGGACTCTTTCTTCTTTTTGTTTGATGCAGGAAAGGGTTTTCGGTTTGACAAGAAAGAGGGTACAGGGTAGACTGGTAGAAAAGGAAAAATGGAGGCAGTTATGGCGAAAGCAAATATGAAGATCCAACTGTCCGCCAGCGCGGAACAGGTCTGGAAGGTGATCACGGATAATAAGAATTACGGCTGGCGCAGCGATTTGGACAGGATAGAAGAGATGGGGGATGGGAAGACCTTTGTGGAGTACACAAAGAGCGGGTTTCCCACTACATTTACAATCACAAAAAAGGTACCGTTTTGCCGGTATGAATTTGACATGGAGAATGAAAACATGAAGGGCCACTGGACAGGCCTGCTCCGTGAAAGCAGAAATGGCACGGAGATAGATTTTACTGAGGATGTGGAGCTGAAGAAACCGTTTATGAAGTTTGCAGCGGGGATGTATCTGAAGAGGCAGCAGAAAAAGTATGCGGAAGATTTGAAAAAAGAGCTGGGAGTATAGAGGTGACAGAAGTGTCCCCTGCTTTACGGGCAGTCCATCTATTACATACCGGATGCAAAACATAGCAACAGAATAGAGTTTCTGCCGGGGTACACTTACAGGGGGCTGGAAGGGGAGAAACTTGGGGAGCTTCAGGGAACAGAGGGATTTGACAATTCCTTGTTGTTTGATGAGAAGGGAAGAACAAATACATATATAGTGTTTTATGCGGAAATACATGGAGAGATTGCAGGGCTTGCCGGGGCCTCCATAGAATCCGGAAGGGTTTGGGAGATCGGCGTGGATGTAAAGGAAAGGTATCGTAAGGGTGGACTGGCATCAGTGCTGGTGAATCATTTGATGCATGATATTCTGGAGAGGGATATTCTGCCTATTTACTGCGTCGCTTCCTCAAATGCAGCATCCCAGGCAACAGCATTCCGGGCGGGATTGAAGCCTTGTTGGATCAGTACATATAAAAATATACTGGATGGGAGTTCGGGGTATGATGAGTTGGTGCGGAGGCTGTACCTAAAATAGGGTATTTTTCCTGACCTGGGATGTAGGGCATTCCCATGTGGATTCCAAAGAGTTTGAGAGCTTTATTTTGGAGCATGAGAAGAAATTGGTACATTTTCATATGCATGATGCGGCCGGAAATAAGAATCATCTGGCTTTGGGGACAGGAGAAATTGACCTGAAAGAGAAATTTGAGATTGCCGGCAAAAGAAACTGCAGATGTGTGCTGGAGACAAAGACTGTTCAGGCACTCAGAGAGTCTGTGGTATGGCTGCAGGAAAATGGTATGATGGAGAGGTAAATGAGCGGAAGGGGAATCGCCAGCAATGGTTCAGGAAAAATATTCAGATATTATCAAAGAACAGACAAACAGGGCATTGTGGGAAGTGGAAAATGTAGTTACCTGCATTCCGGATGCGATGTGGGAAAAGGAATACTGCGGAATGCCTTTGTGGAAACATGTGTACCATATGCTGCACTCCCTGGATTTGTGGTTTATAAATCCAGATGACCCGGGGTATGCAAACCCCTGGTTTCATGAGAAAGATTTGAATAATCTGGATGTGGTTACGAATAAATTGCTTTCCCGTGAGACTTTGGAGGCGTATTTTCTGGAGATTGAGAAGAAAATTAAGAATTATACGGAAAATCTGGAGGATGATATGCTGCTTTTGAAACCGGAAGGGTGTAAGTATAAAAGATTTACACTTATACTGGCGCAGCACAGGCATCTGCATACGCATATGGGAATGATTATGGGCGTTATAACAGCAGAGACAGGTCTTTGGCCCAGAGTCCTGGGACTGGAAGGTAAATTCCCGGATGGGGAATATGAGAAATATTTTTGAGGCGAAGATGCTTTTCTGGAATATTTGGATTAGGTGTGTTATAATGATATAGTGCTTTGGTGGTGCGAAACGTAAGTGGACATTAATTTCTTAGGGGATTCGCACTGGAAAAAGCGCATTGTGATAGGGGGATTGGTGGAGGAATGGGGTGGAGAATATAAAACATTAGTTGATTTGTATAAGGAAATGTGTAGAATATAGATGGAAATTGGTAATAATTGCCGTCTCCGGCTTCGCGCTGGAGTGGATTGAAATAACCTGGACTGGTATGCAAAAGGCGGATTCCCAGTCTCCGGCTTCGCGCTGGAGTGGATTGAAATCAGCTATCTACCACAACCTTATTATCATACAGGTGTCTCCGGCTTCGCGCTGGAGTGGATTGAAATTCTCTATTATACAAAAAAATGCTCCTTTCTAACGTCTCCGGCTTCGCGCTGGAGTGGATTGAAATGATTAAATTCATGGTTTCTCCTCCACTTTTTCCAGTCTCCGGCTTCGCGCTGGAGTGGATTGAAATATTCCACTGGCTCCCTTGCGGACGCAACCTGTGAGTCTCCGGCTTCGCGCTGGAGTGGATTGAAATAACAATGATAAGGGGACCGAGGAGGTCTACGGATGTCTCCGGCTTCGCGCTGGAGTGGATTGAAATAAATACTGTGTTAGAGTGATACATTACTCACTCAGTCTCCGGCTTCGCGCTGGAGTGGATTGAAATAATAAGTTCAGGCGGTAAATCTGTTTCTATGGGGGGTCTCCGGCTTCGCGCTGGAGTGGATTGAAATTATATAGATGACAGGAGAAAAGCGATGAACGAAGTCTCCGGCATCGCGCTGGAGTGGATTGAAATACAACGTATGAGACAGGTTTTATATTTCAGTCTGGTCTCCGGCATCGCGCTGGAGTGGATTGAAATCTGATAAATCCGGTTCAGTTTAAATGCAATATTTGTCTCCGGCATCGCGCTGGAGTGGATTGAAATAAAGCTGTTGTCCCCTCTGCTTGTGCATGTATAGTCTCCGGCTTCGCGCTGGAGTGAATTGAAATATGCAACATCTGCTTCTACTCTTGGACAATTAAGTCTCCGGCTTCGAGCCGAAGCAGATAGAAATGCTTGTAGGAATACAACCACAGTTTTGGGTATTGTCTTTAGCTTCACACCGAAGACAGTCACAATAGTATTAACACTAAATACACCGGACAAAATTCGTACCTTGAAATTAACGTCCACTTAAATTAGAATCAAAACAAGATCACCTACCATTTATTCAACATTTTATATTTACGTTTAATAAAGACATAAAGATAATAATCAGCACTGCAAATTCAAATTTTTATCGCATTTATGCATAAAAATCATCTTGCAAATGATTCCCCAACAATAATACATCCCAGGAGATTTACATGAGAAAGCGTTATAACGTGACCGGAATCTGTATACCAGAGAAACATTATATGGTAGACATATCACAAAAAGTAAAACAAATTGTAGAAGAATACATTGAACCAGGGTATTATTTTGCAATTAACAGAGGCAGGCAATACGGGAAAACCACAACGCTGTATCAGTTAGAAAAATATTTGCAGGATCAGTACATGATTATCAGTATCAGTTTTGAAGGCGCAGATGATTTATTTGATTCCAGAGAAAATTTTGTAAGAGGATTTGTGCAGCTGGTCACCAAAGAATTGGAAAATGAAAGTTTAGATGCTAATGTAATTGAACAATGGAATCATTATGAAGAAGATGAGCTGACTTTTCAGAACCTCGGCGATAAGATAAGCCGGTTATGTACGGATTCAGATAAGGAAATCATCCTTTTGATTGACGAAGTTGACAAAAGCTCAAGCAATCAGATATTTCTTTCTTTTCTCAGTTTACTTCGAGACAAATACCTGGACAGAGAAAAGGGAAAAGAGAATTTTTTTCATAACGTGATTCTTACGGGTGTTTACGACATAAAAAATTTAAAATTGAAGATCAGGCCGGATGCAGAGCATAGATATAACAGTCCATGGAATATTGCAGAAAGTTTTGATGTAGATATGTCCTTTTCGCCGAAAGAAATAGCTACAATGCTGGAAGAGTATGAGGCAGATTATAAATATGGAATGGATATAGACAAATTAAGTAATGAAATATATGCCTATACGTCCGGATATCCATACCTTGTATCACAAATCTGCAAATTGCTGGATGAATCAGTCTGGAAAAATAAAGATTTTGGTGACAGAGCCTCTGTGTGGTGCCCGGAAGGAGTAAGAGCTGCTGTTAAATATATGCTGATGAGCCGGAGTATACTATTTGATGATATTAACAAAAATCTTGACTTGTATCCTGACTTAAATGAGATGCTCCATCATATACTTTTGGGCGGAAAATCGTACCCGTTTTCGCTTGCGGATAATACAATTCAAATAGGCACAATGTTTGGATATTTGAAAGAAGAAGACTATAAAGTAGCCATAACAAACCGTATTTTTGAAACGTATCTGTATGATTTATTTTATCTCAATGAAACAAAGAACAGCAGGCTGGCAGATGCTGCGGTAGTTGAAAGAAACCAGTTTATTTCAGGACACTATTTGGATATGGATAAAGTTTTGGAACGATTTCAGGCTCATTATACTTCTTATTATGGAGAAAAAGATTGGGAATTCCTGGAGGAAGATGGCAGATTTCTGTTTCTTACATTTTTAAAACCAATCATTAACGGTACAGGACATTATTATGTGGATGCCGGAACACGCGACCAGCGGCGGACAGATATCATTGTAGATTACCATGGAAAACAATATATCATTGAACTGAAAATATGGCATGGTGAAGAATACCAGGTAAAAGGTCGAAAGCAGCTCTGTGATTATCTGGACAGCTATGAGCAAAATAAAGGATGGCTGGTCAGTTTCTGTTTTAATAAAGCAAAGGAAAAGAAGACCGGAATTAAAAAAATCAACGAAGCCGGAAAGATAATCACCGAAGTGGTCATATAGGAGGAACATGCATTGATATACTTAGAAACAGAACGCCTTATTTTACGGGATTATACAAAGGATGATGCAGAAGAGTACAGCAGACTTATGGCAGACGATGAGGTGATGTATTATCTTCAGGATATCCAGCACCATTCCAGGGAGGAATCGGAGAAGTATTTTGCGGATATTCTGCAGGATATCCGGGGGAAAGACAGGTGCAGATATTTTCTGCACATGCAGAAAAAGGATACAAAAGAACAAATCGGCAGTATCGGATATACGGTCATGGATACAACACCTGTGGGAAAGCTGGTGCACCTGGGGTATTTTACATATCCGAAATTCTGGGGCTGCGATTATGTGACAGAAGCGCTGGAAAAGGTGATGGACTTTGCTTTTTCAAAGGGCGGCGTATACCGCATCACCACCGGATGCCTCAAGGAAAACAGAGGCTCCGAGCGTGTTATGCAGAAATGCGGCATGATCAGGGAGGCAGAGCATGTGGACTACGAATGGCATGACGGTAAAATGAAAACACGTATGGAATACCGCATGCTGAAAAGCGATTGGGAGAGTATCCCTTGCCGCGCAAAGCGTGCCTGCCGCAGGCATGAATGACGGAATGTGCTTTGGGGTATGCCTTAAGATTCCACAGGGGTCAGCCCCAGCAGGTCTACAAATGTATAGGACATCATAATAAACAGCCTGACATTGGCATTATCCAGATTAGTATGGATGATGCCGTTTATTTTTTTCAGTCTCTGGTACAGGGTGTTCCTGTGGATATAGAGTTTCTGCGCGGTCAGAACCGCATTTCCTCCGCAGTCCAGATAAGCCCTCAATGTTTCCAGAAGATTTGTGTTATTCTTAGAATCATATATATAAAGCTGCACTACACCGGGATGGCACAGATGTCTTCCGTCGATCCGGCTAGTGCCGTAGTGCATAAAATAGTGCAGCACATAGTCCTCAAAATCATAGCACCACTCATGAGGACTATATTTTTCTCCCATCTCAAGAGCTCCTAGAGCCTGTTTATAATAGCTGGAAAAAGTGCTGAAATCAAAGAAAATATAACTGATGCCGGCGTGAAATAATCCTTCCCTCAGGAAAATAGAGAGCATATGGACAGCATCCGTCTTGGTCAGGCGGGCCTGGTCCAGATTGATAACAGTGAGAAGATTGTCTTCAAAATAAAAGGCAAAACTCTCAGGTATCTGTTTTTCGATGTTTCCGCAGATGTTATTGTATATAGAATTAATCTTGTCGAAACGATTAGTCTGAAAGGTAACCAGCAGGTAATTGTCCCCATTTTTCCAATTCATAGCCAGCAGATAGCGGTCTATCACGGCCTGTTCAATCTGCGTGTCGTACAGAAGCTCTTTCAGAAAATCCTCAAACCGCAGAGAATGTCCGGAGCTTAAATGATTTCTTCCCAGGGCAAGCCGCAGAATACCGGAAAAGTACAGGGCAAGCTGCCGGTGTACCCGGGTGAGAGGGCAGTTTGTCTCCATAACAGCCAGGGTCAAAGGGGAGCCGCTTCCCTCCACAGGGGCAAAAAGCGTATTGTATGCAAAATATTCCTCCGATACAAAACAAATATCAGAGGATTCAGAAGCCCTGCGGTATTCCGGTGAAGTCTTGATGGCATTGACTGTATCAATGGAGAGCATTTTGGAATCCGACCATTTGTCACACACCAGCTCCAGTTTCTCCAGGCGGGAATCCGCTTCCCCTAAAATGCAGTAATTTTTATCGAAAAGAATGAGAGGGTTTCCGAAGAGGGCCTCACCGATTTTCAGTATTTCCTGCAGAGGGGCGTTTTTCATGACAGCAGAACTGAGCCGCGTGTCAATCGCCTGGTATTTTAGGAAAACGGAATTAAGCGCATTGAACATGTCGCTGAATGTGCACTGTGCATCCCCTCGATCCAGTATCAGAATATCCGCGTCCGCTGTATCCGGCAAAAGCCCGGCTGTATTTCCCATGACAGTCAGTGTGATGCCAAAAGGGCAGATAAAAGAATCCGAAATACTGTCTGCATCCACGGCATAACAGATTTCCGGCGACAGGGAGGATTGGGAATGGTACAGGCCGACACCCTGCAGGTTTGGCGCTGTAGTATCTGATTTTTTCCTGCCTGCCCGTCTGGGGGAGAAGGCAGATAATTCTTCTGCGATGATATCCAGATTGATTTTCATAAGAATATACTCCTTTGTCAAAATACTATAATTTATGCCTCTATTTGTCAAGAAAAAGTATGGGCAGAGTGCCTATAAGGAGTGGAAAAACAGATACAGTCTGTACATTTTCTGAAAACATAGATTGTTATACAATAGAACTATAAAAGTAACTGTTCAGTCAGGTCTGCGCATTTACTGCGCTGACCGTGCATAAGAGTAGTGGCAGCAGGTATTCGCCCCATCGCGAAGCGATTTTTAATGGGCGAATACCCGTAACGATTCAGCTGGCTGAATAGTTACCTATAAAAAGTTTTCGGAAGACAAAGGAGGAAACGATCATATGAATCTGCGGGAAAATGCTATGGCGATTTATAACAGGGAACAACCTGATTTTTACGGGGATTTGATGGATGCCATCGTACTTGTGCCGGACCCTGTGCTCATGGGAGACATGTGCCCTCAGGATGGACTGGAGCACAAGGATTCCTGGGGAACGGTCTATGTTTATAAGCCGGGTGCCCCCGGCCCTCATCCAAGGGTGAACAGTGAAAATGCTGTCATCAAGGATATTGAAAAATGGGAGGAACAGCTCACCGTACCGGATCTGGATCATCTGGACTGGACGCTGGTGAAAGAGGAAGCGGCGAAAGTGGACCGCAGGGAAAAATTTGTGGGATTCATGTGTGCCGGAGGCCTTTTTGAGCGCTCTCATCATCTGATGGGAATGGAGGAAGCCCTGGTAAATTATCTGGAGTATCCGGATGAGATGGCAGCACTGCTCCGGGTAATCGCTGATTATAAAATAAAGTATATCAAGATGGTGGCAGAACAGATCCACCCTGACATAATCTTTTATCACGATGACTGGGGTTCAAAACAAAATGTTTTTCTTCCGCCAAGGGTATGGCGCCAAATCATTAAACCTCTGCAGAAAGAGATCGCGGATACCATACATGCCTGCGGTATGATTTATATGCACCATGCGGACTGTATCTGCCAGCCCATTGTCACAGATATGGTGGAAATCGGCGTGGATATCTGGCAGGGTACGATTGCGCAGAATGATATTGTGGAAATCCAGAGAGTGACAGAGGGAAAGCTTGCTATGGTCGGCGGCATTGACGGCCCGAAAGTAGATATTGAAAATATCACGGAGGAGGAGATCAGGGCAGAGGTCAGAAGAGCGATTGATACCTATTGCCCGGGCGGAAGATTTTATCCATCCATACCAAACGGCATCTGTTTCAGGGAGTGGAATAACAGCATTGTCATGGATGAACTGCACTCCTACGGAAGAAAATATGCGCAGGAGCATCCGGTTGGAAAATAAAATAATGTAGTGGTCCGATTTCTGTAAAATGATACGGCGGTTTTGATGAAAATTCAAAATCACCGTATCATTTTTTTGAGACAAATAGGAAAAGAGTGCGTATATATAGATGAGTTTCCATAAGCTTGAGAGGAATGACCGGGGTGACGGACCGTTTAATGGTAGGACAGTGTTTTACGGGGCAGTTATCAGTAGCTTCTGGGGTATCTGGGAATGTATTTTTTTCCTCATAGATTGATAGGAAAAAAGAGCCTGTGTCACTGGGAAGAACAGGCTCTAAAAGAAATTTTTTAATTGATTATTTCAGTATGTGTGATTTTAAAACCATTTTTTATATACATTTTAAGGGCTCCCTGATTCCAGTCAGCGACGTAAAGGCGGATAGGGGAGATCTTATTTTTTTGTAAATATGAAACTGCGAATTTTAATAATCTTTCGCCATACCCTCTTCTTTGGTGACTCTTTGCTACGATTAGGTCGTCAATTTCATTTCCATATACAGCGACAGAACCAATAATTTTTTTGTTATCCTCAAGAATAAAAATTTTCTGGCGCTTTTTTAGTAAGTTTTCCTCTTTGTCACAACAATTGATAGGATTTATACTTAAACAAGATCTCATTTCAGAGAAACATTCATTATAGATAATTTGATACCGGCTAAAATCGCTGCTTTCATAATTTCTCAACGTAAGTGGGGAATCTGCTTTTTCTCCGGTATATTCCATTGTATGTACAATTATTTTCATTATAATCTTTCTGCTTTTAAAAGCTCTTTTCTCCCGGGTGGGCACATCAGTATTCATGATCAACTACATAACGGCATGACAATGGTAAATACAACACTGTTATCCTGATTCCCAATTTGAAACCGGAATCCATGATATTCCAGAAACGACTTTACAATATACAGCCCTAAGCCTGTGCCGTTCCCTTGGCGTGATTTATCAACTTTGTAGAAAGGTTCAAACACATGTTGGATTTCATCGTCCGGTATGGAACTGTTCATGTTTTTAACAGTCAAAACACATGCGCGCCCCGATCGTTCGGCTGTGATATAAACAGAAGAATCCTCCGCGGAATGGACAATGGCATTATTGATCACATTTGCAAGTGCCTTGCTGAACAACGCCTGTTCAAGGTTGACAAATAACCCTTGTTCCAATGTCATATGGATACTGATATTTTTGGATTCTGCCAGCTCATTTTGATTTTGAATGATACCGGCAGTGATTTCTCCAATGTCAGCAGGGCGCATTCCCCCATTATTCTGCAGCATCTGTGTTCTCGCCGCTGCTAAAATATCTTTGATCATTTTTTCCATAGTCTCGATGACCTGCATGGAGTGTAAAAGATATTTATCCCTGTTGTCAAAAGGGGTTAAGTTCTGGAGCATTCCTTCTGTTTCGCCTTTCAGAATGGTAAGGGGCGTTTTCAGTTCATGTGAAATCGACATGAAAAAGTCAGATCGCTGCTTTGCCTGGGTCCTTTCTTTTTCCATATCTAATTTCAATTTTTCATTGGCGTCCTCCAATTCTTTCAGTGTTTTGTCTAGTTGAAATGCCATATGATTCAGGCTGTTCGCCAGCAAGCCGATTTCATCCATTCTGTTAATCCTGCACTTCCATGTCATATCAAGCTTTTCCATTCGCCTGGCTATATTGCTTATTTCAACGATTGGCCCGGCAATATGTTTTGAATAGATAACCGCAATCACAGCAGACAGGATTAAGATCACAAGCAGGAGCAAGGGGTACATTTCCTTTATGACTTCCGTAACCTCTGAGCCTTTATTATGGGAAATCAATAAGTCCAGAGTGTAACTTTTATTGTCCGTTGTAAAGGAGGCATTCAAATCTCTGACATACACCGGATTTTCCGCCAGTATGTTTTGGGACAGATCTATTTTGTATATGCGGTTTTCGTTTTGATCGAACAATTCCGCTGCTGTTCCGTTCTGCAGACAAAACGCCAGAATATGATTCTTCATTTCAGCCTCTGTCAACGGCCTGCTTTCAAACATATCTACTAATTCCATTGCCCGTGAATCCAATTCATATGCAATTTTTTCCGTATATCGGATGGGCAGGTAAAACTTCAGGAATAATACGATCCCGGTGCACGTCAAAAACAGTATGGTGAATAGCTGCAGGAATAGTTTCAGACCCAGGTTACTTTGGATTTTCGCTGCTGATTTTGTAACCCATGCCCCAAACCGTTTGAATAAGTTCACAATCCAGTTTTTTTCTGATGTTTTTGATGTGGTTGTCGATGATTTTTTCATTCCCGTAATATTCCTCTCCCCATAGGGTGTCCAGCAAATGGTTCCGTGTGAACACATGGTCCTGATTCTCAAGCATGAATTTGATCAATTCATATTCTTTTGGGGTAAAGTCGATCAATGCATCACGGTATCGTATTTCACAGCTGTTTCTGCGTAATTCTACTTCGCCATGCCTGATAATATCGTCAGGCGGATTGTCCGGCTTATTTCGCCTTAACACCGCCTCTATCCGTTTGACCAAAATCGTATGCGAGAAGGGTTTCACAATATAGTCATCTGCCAGTAAGTCGAAGCCGCGGGCCTGTTCCTGCTCTTTACCTAAAGCAGTCAGCAGGATAACAGGCGTGTCTGAGATCTCTCTTATTTTTGTCAGCAATTCATATCCGTTCATGCGTGGCATCATGATGTCGAGAATCACCAAATGGGGAGCCTCCCGGACAAAGAGATTGTATCCGGCGATACCATCGGCAGCAGTGATGACAAAATATCCATTTTGCTGTATGAACGCCTGCAATATGTCACGGATGCTTTCCTCATCCTCGACGATCAATATTTTGGTCTTCTTATCCAATGCACCTGCCCCCTTGCCGTTTAAATGAATCTGTTTCTAACATTATACAAGAATGCGGATGATATAGCAAACTTGTTGACTTTGGACTGTTGTTGACTTTGGACTGTTGTTAATTTTGGATGCCATTCTTTCAAATGTCATATGTTTGTTTATAGGCTGTTCTCTTTACGAAGGACACCGTCCTCCAGCTTCAACACAACATCAGCTTTCCGGGCAAGTACAGGAGAATGCGTAACGGCGATCACGCAGCCTTGCAGCGGACCATGCGCATATTGTATGAGTAAATCAAAAACTGCGCGGGCGTTTTCTTCGTCAAGACTGCCTGTCGGCTCGTCGGCCAGTAATAAGGAGGAATCGGAAATCAGCGCGCGGGCTATGGCAGCCCTTTGCTGCTGTCCGCCCGACAGTTTCATGACATTGCGTTTGGCAAGCTCCCTGTTTAATCCGACCTTTTCCAGAACAGGAAGCGCAAGAAGCGGGGATACCAGCTTTAGGTTTTCTTCCACTGTCAGATAGTCGATCAGGTTGTAGCTTTGAAAAATAAATGAAACGTACTTTTTTCGATATTCTGGCAAATCTTTTTTGGTCAGAGGTTTTCCATTGTACAGGACGCTGCCTGAAACAGGCATATCCAGCCCTCCCATAATGGAAAGCAATGTTGACTTTCCACAGCCCGAACTGCCCACTATGGCATAGACACAGCCTGGGCGGAAGGCGGCGTTTATGTTATTTAATACGGATTTTCCCGGTTGATATGAATAACTGATGTTCTGTAATTCCAGCATTTTATGATCCTCCTGACTTATATTTATTGGATTGCTTATGTTTTATAGGGGATACTCATCCGGGTATGTCGTAACACATGCCCAGACAGGGGGGGCGGAACACTGCGGATCAAGATACGGATCTTAAGTTTTCGTCCGGCTCTTTTTGTAAAACAGGATACTCCGCTGCTATAACGGAGACAGGAATCAGTAAAAATCCAAGTATCAACATGATTCCGGCCGCGTCCGAAGAAACAGAAGTTGGACTGCCATCGGCTTGTTCCGGCTGGGCCTGCTCTGTCCCGTCACTTTGCTTAACGGCGGCTGCGATCATATGCTCTCTGGCCACGTGTACGATGCCTCTGCTCAAAGCGAAGGCAATGACCATCGCAGTTGCGGCGGCAAGCAAAACCTCGGCAATATGCTGCATCAGGATACGGCTTCTTGACAGTCCAAGACTCATCAGAATCCCGATTTCCCGCTTTCGCTGTTTTACCCCATGAGACAGCAGGAAATATATCAGGGTGATACACACAAGTATAATGACGATCCATAGGATCCTAAGCAGGTTTGACAGAGAACTCAGGGAACCGATCATATCAGCGTAATGATCCAGGTCAGAAACAATACTGTTTGGCTGCCCGGCGGGCCAATCCAGATTTTTGACAGCATTTACGGCGGCCGGCAAATCCGAAGAGGGAGGAAGGCCGTCGGTATTCA
>OATT01000275.1_pt1 | contig 54943 bp, 61 predicted proteins | sample 1476071 | NCBI WGS metagenome assembly OATT01 (sample SAMEA2579989, study PRJEB22360) | human gut metagenome | biome: human gut; feature: human-associated habitat; material: faeces | place: Denmark | collected 2008/2010 | reverse complement strand
TCTCGTCGAGTGCTCACTTATAATATCATTTCTCCTCTCCCTTGTAAAGTCTTTTCTTCGTTTTTTTTCAAAAAAAATAGACTATTTTTAAAAACGTTGATTTTATCGTATGTTTTTATATGTCTATTTTTGATGATTATTTTCCTTTTTTGTCATATCCTGTTTATCACTTCAATTCATATTTTCTATTACACTTTTATTTTCATACTTAATTATGCTGCTTTAATAAGATGATGCTCATATAAAGTATCAAATGTATTCACAGCACCACCATGTTCAACAATTTTTCCATCAACAACCTTATCAATATCAACACCTGTAAATGATATTTTTTTATATGTTGGTTTTATTCCAATCCATTCACCCTCATGTGTCCCTTCCATTATAAATTCAGAAATAATACAATCTCCATCCTCATATTGCCTGATTATTTTCATTGTATAATCCGGATATGTCTTTTTTACATCAATAAGATGTTGTTTCATACCATTTACACCTAATGGAATTGTTTCTTCACCAACTTTCAAAACGCAATCTTCTGATATATATTGTGAAAGTTCTTCGATTAGATTCTTAGAAACAACAACTTCATATAGATATCTTACAATTTCTTTATTATTCATTTTCTTCCTCCTAAACCTTTAACTATCTTATAAATCAAATAAGTCATCAAGAATAATTATATATATTATTAAATAAAAAGAATAACACATACATGTTATTCAATATGTATACTTTCAAAACTGTTCCCATGCTCTTTTATCATTCTTATCAATTCATTTATTTTCATAAAGAGAGTCTTATCATTCCTTACTGGATGAATTCCAATAATTTCAAAAAGGTCATTATCAAAAACAACATTCACAGACAATTCATTATCATTCAATATTCCAAATGGAGTAACCTCTCATGCTTTTAATCTCATATATTTGTATAAATCTTCCTCAGATGCAAAACTTAATCGACGAGATTGCAACTGTTTTTGTAAATCTTTCATATGAATATTTTTATCTTGTTTAACAACACTAAGATAATAGTTCCTTTTTTATCATCTCTCACAAATAAATTCTTAACAACATATTCAAGCCCATTTATATTTGTCTCTTTTCATTCATCAATTTATGCAATATGACCATGCTCAATAACTTCATAAGTCATCTGCATTGAATCTAACAAATTATAAACATCAAGTTCTGACATCTTTAATTGCCTCTAGCGGATTCACTTGTTGGTCCCCTCTAGCCGGATTAGCAAACTTACTATACTGTTTCAAAAATACCAAACGAATATCCGCTAATGCCCCATTACGGTGTTTAGCAATAATTATATCAGTAGCCCCTTGTGTCTCAGCCTCTTTCTTAGGATCTTGATAATCTTCACGGTGAATAAACGAAACAATATCAGCATCTTGTTCAATTGCTCCAGACTCTCTTAAGTCAGATAAAACAGGTCGCTTATTGTCACGTTTTTCAACTGAACGTGATAACTGACTTAAAGCAATAACTGGTACACTCAATTCTCTGGCAATCATTTTTAATTGACGAGAAATATCTGAGACCTCCTGCTGGCGTGACTCCTTGCTGTTTGCAGGTCCAGAAATTAATTGTAGGTAATCAATAATAATCATCTTTAATCCATGTTCACGATGAAGTCGACGGCACTTAGCTGCAATTTCACCCACTCTAATTCCCGGTGTATCATCTATATAAAGATTGCACTTAGAAACTTTATCGGCAGCAGCATAATATCTTTCATTGCTTTCTTTCAAAATAGCACCTGAACGTAACGACTCCGCTTTCAGGCTCCCTGCTGAACAGATAACACGTTGTATTAACTGTTCAGCGGGCATTTCCAATGAAAAGACCGCAACAGCCTCATCAGCTTTATAAGCAACATTATAAGCAACATTTAACGCAAAGGCAGTCTTTCCTACAGAGGGACGAGCAGCAAGAATAATCAAGTCACCCTTTTGAAATCCAGAAGTTAATTTATCCAAGTCATAATAACCTGTCTTCACACCAGAAATCTCCCCATCTGCTTTTTGTAACATAACCAAGCGATCAGTAACATTTTGAATAACAGTCTTAACATCTTTAAATTCACCCGCATTACGGTCTCGTGTTACACTTAAGAAATTCTTTTCTGATTCTCCAATAAAATCATTAATATTCTCAACTTCACCATATGCGTTTTCAATAATCTGTGTAGATTGTTGAATAAGTTTTCTGAGTAATGATTTTTCATTTAATATCTTTAAATAATATTGACTATGTGCTGTTGTTGGAACTGATTCACTTAATTGTAATAAATACTCTACGCCTCCAATTTTATCTAATAACTTTTTATCCATCAAATATGATGTTAAAGTTGTCACATCAACTGGATTATTTTGATGATCAATGGATTGCATAGCATCAAAAAGGATACGATGGCTGTCTAAATAAAAATCTTCTTTTGTCGCCAAACTTAATATTTCATGACATGCATCTATAGAAATAAGCATAGATCCAAGCAATGATCTTTCAGCTTCTATATCATGTGGATATTCTCTTGCCATCTGTTTACCTCCTTATTTTTCTTTTAAGTGTACTTTGATTGTCGCAATGACATCTTTATAAAGTTCAATCTTAAGATTTGTATATCCCAAAGCTTGAATAGGTCTTGCATTAATAAACTTTCTTTTATCAATTTTAATATCATGTGTTTTCAATAATTCTTCTGCAACATTTTTTGTAGACACACTTCCAAATGTTTTTCCATCTTTCCCTGAAGACAAAGAAAATTCTAAAGTAATGTTTTCTAATGTTTCCTTTAATTCTTCAGCTTTCTTCTTATTTTCTAAATCTTGCAAACGTTCTTGTTCCTTATTGTGAGCAACAATCTCTTTCCCATGCTCTGTAGCCAAAACTGCAAGTTTATTCTTAATTAAAAAGTTTTGACCATATCCATCAGCGACATTAACAATATCACCTTTCTTTCCCACTTTCTTTACATCTTGAGTTAAAATAACTTTCATCACACTTCACCTCTATCATCTAAATATTCTTTAATTTTTTCTTCTAATAAAAGACGAACATCTTCTATACTTCGATTTTCAAACTGAGCTGCAGCCATACTAAAATGGCCACCACCACCCATATTTTCCATAATAATTTGAACGTTAATATCACGTGTACTTCTCGCACTTATTGCAACCATTGTTTTAGATATTCGTCCAATTGTAAATGTCGCCTTAATCGTACTCACTTCTAACAATGAATTACTTGCTTTTGCTAACATTGTACGCGTATACTCTTCATTCTCATGAGCACAAGCAATCAATATATATGGATTATACCGATAAGCAGTTTGAGTAATTGATAATCTTTGCAACGTTTCTTCATAAGAATCTTCTAAGAATTCATAAGCCAATGTCATATTTGCCTGTAATTCTTTTAAATAAGCAGCTGACTGAAATGTACGCACACCCACTCTTTGTTTAAAGTTATTTGTATCAACTAGCATACCTGCATACATTATTGTTGCATCCAATTCATTGATATTTAATTCTACATTTTGATAATCACACAATTCAACAACAAGTTCAACTGTACTAGATGCGGCTGGCTCCAGATAAGTAAGAACCGGTGCTTCAATGAATTCTTCACCACGTCGATGATGATCAATAATCACCTTATTTCTCACACGTTCTAATAGTGCATTTGAGATAGCCAAACTTGGTTTATGATTATCTACTACAATTAATAATGTATTCTTATTAATATGTTCCATTGCCTCTGTATAAGAAATAATCATTCCTTTATATTTATCATGATTCTTAATCATTGTTGCAACATCTTTTGTTTTCTTCTCAATAGATTCAAAATCGACCACAATGTTCGCTTTCTTTCCATATGCAATAGCAATCTTAGCGACCCCTAATGATGCTCCAAACGAATCCAAATCTGAATTCTTATGCCCCATTACCAGTACATGACTCGAATTTTTAATTAAACCAGCCAATGATTGCGCAATAACTCTCGCACGTACCTTACTGCTCTTTTCAAAAGTATCACTATTACCACCAAAGAATTTAACATTATCATCTCCTGATTTCACAGCAACTTGATCTCCTCCACGAGAATAAGTCAAATTCAAAGCATTTGAGGCCATATCATCAAGTTCCCTTAAAACCCTAGAATCACGACCAATTCCAATACTTAAAGTCATAACTTCATCTAATTCTTTTGACATCTCTTTAAATGTATCTAAAATAGCAAATTTATTTTCAACTTGTTTACGATAAATTCTTTCATTAAAAAATGCCAAATATCCTCCAGACTTAAATCTACGGATAATAATCCCATTGGAATAAGCCCAATCAACAACAACTTGTCTTGACTTTGATTGTATCAAAGCCATTTTTGGTTCATCAGCATTTTCTAATGTTTCCTCATAATTATCAATAGTAATATAAGCCATACAAACCTGCTGATCAAGATAATCTTGTTGCAATGACAAAAACTGAGTCACATCTTTTAAATATATTAATTTCGTTTCCTGACTATTATAGGCCTCAAACTTCTTACCTTTAATATCAACAATCTTAATATCCTCATCTTCAAACAATGAAGCGAGATGTGGCTGCCATTCTAAAAGTTTTACACCAACAATATTAATATTCATTTCTTTAAACAAATCACTTGTCCATACAACATTTCTTGTTTCATCATATTGAATCAAACCTAAACCACCAAATATAAAAGCATTTTTAGCATCAACATCCAACGCTTCAGATACACTCATACTATTTGTATCAACCAAATAAGTTATATAAGATAACACAAAGAACAAAATAATATTTTTAATCAATGCATAGACTGAAAAAGCAAATAATAAAGAACTATCAAGCAAAAGATATAACCCAAATAATAAAATACATTCAGCTACGAGAAGTATTATAATAAGATTTCTCAACTGTGCAATCTTTCTTATCATAAATATCCCTCCTTAATTATTATCATGACCATTATACAATAAATTCCCTCTTAAATCACTAAATATATCTACGATTCCCACAATAACATAGAATGTATTTACCAATGGTATAAAAATCCCTATAAATACCAATATCATTAACTTTGGCTTTTTCTTTAAAATTGTTAGCCACGTAAAAAAAGCCAATCCCTCTACCGCAAAAGCCAGTGTCGTTAATGTATATGCATATGATAAATACACACTTTCTATATCAGTAAAACTTTTGAGCAGATAAGAGCCAAACATAATAATAGCTAAAAAAACTCCTGTTTTATAACCAAAATGTAGCATAGCAATATGAAACGAACCTGGAAATTTTATCTTAAATCTAGATAAAACAATCTGACACAGCAAGATAATTACATACATTTCTAAAACTGACATGATAATTAAAACAATAGGAATCATTGATATCACAGTTTCAACAGTCAACTGGCTTGCTAATGATGGCATTATTTCTATTAACATCTGATACATCTCTCTCATCTCAGCCACTAAATTCATACCTAGAAGACCTGAAAAAACTTCATAGAGTAAAATATTATTAAGGAAAGTTACTAACAATGTTCCCATTAAAATTGTTTCTTTCTTTACTTTTCTTTTCAGTGCTTCGCCTATAAATAAACCAGCCAAGCAAGAAGAAATAGATGAAATCACAAAAAATGGTAACCCCACCATTGCAATAACAACCATTGCAACAAAACAAACCACAATATTATCTTTTAAAGTATAAGTATAACCATACCAAACCAGTGGAATAACCATAACATAACATATAAAAACATCAAACATACTTCCAGTATATGTATTTAAGAGTGATAACACTCCAAACATAGCTGCTATCATGGCTCCTTGAACCATCTTTTTCGTATTTGTCTTTCCCATAGTAACTCCTTTCCATCCTAAAAAATATAGCCTATTATATCATATTTATAAGGAATAAAATGAAATATTTTATCCTTCATGTCCATCTTTAAAATATTAATTATAATAAGAAAAGAAAAAACTCCTGATTTCTCAAGAGTTTAAGTCCTAATTATTCACCAACGTACGGCTTAGTCAAAAAACTACCATTTAATCAAGTTTTTTTAATCCAAATAATAAAATACACCATTTTTACTCCACATTCACAAAAGAGATTTTACTTAAGTTTTCAACATCAATTTTTGGCTTATTATAATTATAATATATGAATTATTATATATTCCTATCTTTATGCTAAAAGTAATGTTATTTTATATTTATTACTTTTTTAATCTTTGATACCTCCTCTATTTCTCTTTCAAATTCTTTTATTTTATCTTTTGTATCAAAGATTATGGAAGACTCATTATTATAAAATTCTGAAACTAACTTCACCCATGGTTTATACTTAATATTATCAAGATTAATATAACTACAAAACTGAGAGAAATCAACCAATTCGAAGAGTTCTACCTTCCTCTCGTTTAAAATTTTATCTGCCAATTGTTTAGACCCACGAGAAAAAGATTGTGCTGTAGTTAGATATATACCCCTTTTTCCATTCTCGATAAACATTGTCCCCACAAACTCTCTAACACCTTTTACCATTTCTGTTTTATTTCTACCCCTTCTTTTAACTTGAACTAGTATAGGTTCTTCAGATAAAAGTATTAATAAATCAATTCCTCCATCACCTGTTTTACCGACATGTTTCACTTCACAATTATAAACATCTTTCAATACTTGCTGTGCAATCTCTTCTAGTTTGTATGGCGAAATATCATATAAAATATCCCTTTTCTTATATAATTCATTCATTAAAACTTCAAGAGGTACCTCTTTATCAGATATTTCATATTTTTTTATTAATGCATAATACTTTTTCTCAATGTGATAATTATAATTACTATCTATTAATTCAGGGCCCTCTATAAATTTTGATTCATACTTCCACCAACCACAATGACTACATTCATAAACATCACCCGTTAAAAACAATTCATTTCCTATATAATCATTTTTAATTCCTATAAAAACTTTTGTTAAATCAGTTTTACAAAATGGACAACAATTATCGGAATTGAAGAATTTTTTCAATTCGTTCGGTTTCTTGTATAACTTCTTTTTTTCACCCCCATTATACCCATACTCAATTGAATCACTATAATGATAATAATAACTAGATATTTCTTCCATGTCTTTTCTCCTGTAGACTTTAAATATTGAATAATTAACCAAACTTTTTTATTTCTGCTAGTAATTTATATAATACAAGTGTTTACTATCACCTTAAATAATCTATATATTACTTTCACTTCAAATTAATTATACACAATTAAAGCTCTTCGTTTTATTATTTTAATAAAAAATAATTTTCTACATCATTTTTATTTTACTCTATTTTATATATTTAGACAAATTTATACACCATTTTTTTAATAAAACTTAAAAAATAATAACAAAATATAAGACTTTTAAAACAAACAAAAAAGCCCTTAAACACTAGGTTTTCTAGTATTCAAGAGCCTATTTTTAATTTAGCATTTAAGCTAGTTTTCATTATTCACCAACGTATGGTAATAATGCCATTTGTCTAGCACGTTTAATAGCTGCAGCTAATTGTCTTTGGTATTTAGCGCTTGTTCCAGTTACACGTCTAGGAATGATTTTTCCATTTGCAGAAACGAATCTTTTTAATAATTCAACATCTTTGTAATCGATGTAATCAATCTTATTTTTTGTAAAAAAGCAAACTTTTTTTCTACCCATTCTTTGTCTTTTGAATGCCATAAGTCTATTCCTCCTTAAAATTGAATATCATCTTCCATAATATCAAATGAATTAAATGAATTATCGAAATCTTTTTCTAAATCCACTGTTTTCATATCATAGAAGTTATCTTGTTCTACTTGAGGTTGCTGTTGCTGAGCTTTTTCTCTGGCAGCCTTTGTTTCTAAAAACTGTACACTGTCACAGACAACTTCAACAACATAAACCTTTTGCCCTTGTGCATTATCATAACTACGAGAACGTAGTCGACCTTCAACACCAACTAATGATCCTTTCGAACAATATCTTTCAACATTTTCAGCGCCTTTATTCCAAACAACACAATTGATATAATCAGCTTGCTGTCCATCAGCTGAATTGTAATTACGGTTTAATGCTAATGTGAAACTTGTCACTGCTGCTCCCGTATTTGTTCTTCTTAACTCAGGATCCCTTGTCATTCTTCCAACGAGTACGACACGATTAATCATATATTACACCTTCTTAATCTCTTCTAAGAGTTAAATGACGTAACATGTTTGCATTAATACGTGATAAACGTTCGAACTCAGCAATATTTGCAGGAGTTGTTGTTGTATCTAAAACAACATAATATCCTTTTGTATAATCTTTGATTTCGTAAGCTAAGTCACGTAATCCCCATTCGTTTACATTATCTACAGTTCCTTCAGTATTTGTTAATACTTTTTTGAAGTTTTCAATAATAGCGTTTCTTGCATCTTCTTCAACGTCTGGTTTTACAATAAACATAATTTCATATTTGTTCATCTTTTTACCTCCTCCTATGGTCTAATGGTCTGCACACTTTCATACAGACAGGCAGTAAATATTTTTACATGCTCATGCATTATAGCACAATAGAATTAAAAATACAACGATTTTATCACTGAAATTCAAGTTTTTATTGAACATCTTTTTGAATGATTTCATAGCCATTCGGATTTAATATTAATATTATATATGTTAAAGGTAAAGAAAAACGTTTACGTCCACAACTCCCAGGATTTAAGTATTGAACACCATTTTGAATATAACATTCATATCGATGAGAATGACCATAGATATAAAAGTCCACATCTTTCTTTTCACTAATCTGATGAACCATATAGAAACGATAACCTGCTAATGTAAAATACTCTTCCTCATTGAGCATAAGATAATCATTATTACCTTTAACAACAATGAGAGGAGCAGTTTTCTTTAACTTTTCTAAAATCTCTTCCTTCATAATATCACCTGCATGCAAAATATAATCACATGTCTGCAATTCTTCTAAGACATCATTTCTTAGAACATTGTGTGTATCAGATATAATTCCAATTTTCATTCATTTACATCTCCTTTCACACTCTTGAACCTTTTCATATTTTATCATGAAAGGAGGTCTTTATGAACTGTCAACAATATAGCGATAATACCCAACAATATCTTATGTGCTTTTATGAAATACTCAATCAAATGATTGCTGACATGACCAATGCATCTCTTTCATGTAGTCTCTCATCAGATTTTATTAATCAAATGATACCCCACCATAGAGCTGCTATTCATATATCAAGAAACCTTTTGATGTACACAACAAATATTCCTCTTCAAAACATTGCACAAAATATCATAAAAGAACAAACTCAAAGTATCAGAAATATGCAAGATATTCAAAATTGCTGTTTATCACTACACAATTCTCAAGACCAGATTAATTCATACTTTAATAAGTATAATAGTATCACATGGACAATGTTTGAAAACATGCAAAATGCACCAACAAACAATGATATTAACATAAGTTTTATGAATGAAATGATTCCTCATCATGAGGGGGCTGTGAGATTATCAAAGAATGCTTTAGAGCATTGTATCTGTCCACAACTCATCCCCATTCTTGAAGCAATTATTACCAGTCAGGAAAAAGGTATTTCTGAAATGAAAAAACAACTCAGTGAATTGAAATCATGTTAAATTGCCATTATTCTACAAAATATTAATAATTTCTTAAAAACTTATTACACATTTGTTAATACATTTATTTGATTTTATGTCATAATAAGAATACAACAAATGGGGTGAAATCAATGGCAAGAAAGAGAAAACGTTTAAAAAAGGGTGTTATTTTTTGTATAGTTCTTATCTTATTCTGTGGATTAGGATTTGGCTATTATAAATTCATATACAATCATAATGATATAGAAACATATACTGCAGATGGATTATCTATTCAACATGATTTCTTAACAGTCAACCCTTATTCAAGAAGTGGAAAATCATTAGGAAGAGTTAAAGGAATTGTTATTCATTATACAGGGAATCCTGGTTCAACTGCAAAAGGAAATAGAAATTATTTTGAAGCTCTCAAAGACAAACATACAACATCTGTTTCAAGTCACTTTATTGTTGGTTTAAAAGGAGAAATTATTCAATGTATTCCATTAAATGAAATTGCATATGCTTCTAATAATCGCAATAAAGATACAATTTCAATTGAGACTTGCCACCCTGATGAATCTGGAAAGTTCAACCAAGAAACATATCAGTCACTTCAAAAACTTGTGAGATCATTAATGGATACTTATGATTTAGATAAAGAAGACGTCATTAGGCATTATGATGTTACAGGAAAAATATGCCCAAAATATTTTGTAGATCATGAAGATGCGTGGCAAATATTTTTAAACTCATTGTAAAAGAAAAGAAGACGAATCGTCTTCTTTTCAAACATCCACTTATTTCTCGACACCCAATTTGGGCGAAATAAGTTTTATGTCGGCTCTACGTAATCATAACAGAAATCAAATAATTGTCAATCTTTAATTATATGGATGAGTCCTTAAAAGTTCTCTCATTTCTTTTTCCCCATCTTCTTTTAATAAAGATGAATAATTAAACAAACTATAACCTTTATATCCATTATTAGACAATATTTGAACTTGTTCAGATATATTTGATGATGACAAAGTCCAGCCTTTATCCAAATCCAATTCTTCTCCAGATTGATAGAGTGCCAATCCTGCATATAACATAACCGTCTTTTGACGTTTTAATCCAGCATACAGTTCAATACGATCTGTAAACATCCTTGTTTTTCCATCTGGTCCATACTGATCACTCCAGTAAACCTGAGGCATTATATAATCAACATATCCATCTTCCTTGAGCCATGTATCTACATCTGCCCCTTCATTAACACAATTCTCATAATTTCCTTGTGGGCTAATACCAAAAACAATATTTGAATTAATAGACTTAATACTTTGATAGACATCTTGTATAAGCATGTTTACGTTATCCATACGTTGCCCTTGTGTCGTTTCACCATGTGTACCTTCAATATAAAAGTAATCATCAAAATGAATACCATCCACTTCATAGTTTTCAACAATCTCTTTCACACCAGCAACTATATAATCTCTAACGTCCTGACTTTCAGGATTAAATATATATTTATACGTTGCATACCCAATACTTTGTTTGGTATCTTCTAACCATGATTTTTTTGATGACAATTCCATGAAATTTTGATAAGTATCTTTATTTAAAGATATACGATAGGGATTTATCCAAGCTTCAATTGATATCCCTTTTTTATGTGCTAATTTAATCATTTCTTCTAGAGGATCAAAAGACAATGAAGAGCGATGACAAATGACTTTTGATATTGGATAAATTTTAGATTGATATAATGCATCAGCAAATGGCCTGACCTGAACAATAATTGTATTATTTTTATAGTTATCTACAACCCTTAATGCTTCTGAGAAATCTTCTATAAAAGCATCTCTTGATTCATATGAAAACTTAGCTAGATCAGAATAAGAAAACCAAACTGCTCGTTTATCTAAAGAGGATAATGAACATGTTGGTCTAGGAAACAAAAAGTAAACAATAAAACATACACATAGCAAAACAACAATGACTAAAAAACTATGTTTTGTATTTTTCTTCACAACATCACCCCTTTAATCATATTCATTAAATATCTCTTAAGTCCTCAGGAGTGGTAATTTTTATATTTTCATAATCACTAACAATGGCATATACCTTAACATCACTAAATTTTTCAACCATTTGAGCATCATCAGTTGCTTGATATTCTTCTAGAATTCCTTGTGAATATGCATCAACAATCACATCTCTATGAAAAGCTTGAGGCGTTTGCGCCTGCATTAATTCAGAACGCTTTAAAGTCTCAACAACTTTCCCATTGACAACTTTTTTAATTGTATCTTTACAAGGAACCATAAGTAAACAGGCACTGTGCACTTTTAAACATTCTAATAAAGCATCAATATGTTTTCTTTTTACAAATGGTCTTGCCCCATCATGTATAAGAACATAATCACCTTTTGTCTTCTTCAATCCCTCATACACACTATCTTGTCTTTCCTGTCCTCCATCAGCAAATTCAATACGTGAATCTTTTGATAGTCTCTCAAACAGTTTTCTTTCAAAAGGCTGTGTAACAACAATAATTTGACCACATTTTGAATCATGAATAAAATTCTCCAAAGTCATTTCATAAACTGTTTTTCCATTAAACTCATAAAGCATTTTATTATAATCTAAACCTGTTCTTGTGCCTTTTCCAGCACATAAAATAATGACACTATACATATATTCCACCCACCTTTTTTATATTATACAATCCCATTTCTTAAAAAGATAGCCAAAATAATAAATATTACCTTATCTAAATTCTAAAGAATATTTTTTTGATATGTAAAAAAGACAATACATCCACATATCAATAATGGTCCAACAAAAAAAGTTATCAACATTATAATAAAATCAAATTTCATCAGATTATGAATATATAGTGAAAACAATATATTTCCAATATAAATCAAACAAACAGCCATCAATATTCCAAAAAAAACAATAACTTCTTTTCTAATAATAGAAAGAAGAGGTTTTCGTTCATAACCAATCCGAGATAATGTTAAAAAAACATTCTTTCTTCCAAGTATTTCTACTAAAAATCTAAAAACTACTGTTAATGATAATAAACAATGAATAACAACATAAGATACAAAACATAAAACAACAGTCATAGAATCAGATAAATTGGAAACGAGCAATGTAATTATAAGAATTGTACTCATGATAAAAAGAATCAAATTCTTCTTCATGAAAACAAGATCTCTTCTCATAAAACCAATGTAAACTGTTTTTTCTGAATAATCAATATGATTCATAATATATTGATCTAAAAATGGAACCAGCATTTTACTCCACAAACCATAAAGACCAATCATTCCTATAACAGAGAAAAGAATCATTGCTGTTGGTTCATTTCCATAGATATAAAACAAACAAATAGGTAATAAAAACATGATTGAATAGAGATATTTTGTAAATTTGATATCAAAATGAAAAGGAAAGGCAGGTTTTAAGCCATCGACCATAACATCTCCTACCAAGAGATTTCGTATTGAACTTCGATATGCATATCCAACATTGAGAATTGTACACCATATCACAACAAATAAAAGAATAACAATCGTCACAAGAATACCCTGTTGATTAAAACTCAAAATTGTTGTGATTTGTAACATATCTAATATAAAATTATTAATAAACATCATAGATAATATTGCCAAAGCAATACCAATTGGTACAGCACAGAAAAAAATAAACAATGTTGATGAAAGTAAATATCCTGTAATTTGTAAAAATGTTGCGCCACTAACCAAACGTATAGCCATTTGTTTCGACTTTTTCTTCACATAGAAATCATTTGCAAAAAAGATAACAATCATACATATTGTCATGACAAAGACACATAAATACGTAATGACATCATTTCTACTATTGATAAAAGTCATTCCAACTGCTTCAGAACAAGCGACATTAAAAAAAATAAAAATAAACATTGTTGTTAAAACAAAAGTTATCCAATAAAATAATGACCTTGAAAAATTCTCATGAATACCACGCCATGCAAGTTTAATCATGATGCTTCTCAAATAACTTTCTTGATTCTAATGAATTGATATCTACAATTTTCTGGAAGTATTCATCTTGAGATAATTCTTGGCGTTGAAGCGTTTCAGCAATATGTCCATCTTTAATGTAAACAAATCGCGAAGAATAAGAAGCAATCATAGGATTATGTGAAACCATAATAATAGTCACTCCATCTTGTTCATTTAAACTTTTCAATGTCATTAAAAGCTCATGAGAGTTGACACTATCTAAGTTTCCTGTTGGTTCATCAGCAATAATTATTTTTGGCTGCGCAATTAATGCTCTACATATAGCTGCACGTTGTCTTTGTCCTCCTGAACATTCATAAGGATACTTCTTTAATAAATGTTCTATCCCCATATTCTTAGCCATATCATGGACACGCTCAAAAATATCTTCTTTAGATATCTTGGCAAGTGATAATGGCATTGAGATATTTTCAAACAGTGTATGAGTATCTAGCAGATTAAAATCCTGAAAAACAAATCCTAAATTTTGATATCGGAAACGTCCTATTTCTTGAGCGGACATTTCTCTTACGTCTACCCCTTGGATACGAACACTCCCTTTGGTTGGAATATCAATAGTTGAAATATTATTAATAAATGTTGACTTTCCGCTCCCACTCGGTCCCATGATACATATAAACTCTCCTGGCTCTACCTGAAAATCAAGTGCATGTAATGCCTCAAATTCATTTTGACTATGTATCCCATATATCTTAGTCAGTTTTTTGGCTTCTAGTATATATTGGCTCATCGTCATCCCTCCGTTTCATTTTTGTTTATAATTCAATACATTTTTGTAACACATTTTCAGTTTATCACTTGTGTTTCATTTTTGCAACTCATTCATTGCAAAAAAGTAAAATATATCATATAATTGAAAAGAAGGTGAAAATATGAGTCTAGACCAATACATGAAGAATATCAGAAAACAACATAATCTTTCCAAACGTGAATTTGCAAAACAACTGGGTATTTCAGCAGCCACAATTGTGAGAATTGAAAATGGTATAACAGTTTCACCATCAAAAAATTTAATTTCTAAACTCGCTTATTATCTTCAAAAAAGTGAAGTTGAAATCTTACAAGATATCCAAAGTCAACCTTTCTTTGAAAATCAGACTGCTTTTCTTTATGGAAATTATTTATATATACAGGGATGGTTTATCCAAAATCTATATAGTCACATAAATCCCAATGGTGAAAAATTACAATTTGCTATCAAAGCAACAAAAAAAAGAGAACCTCAAAATATCATGGTTGTTGACCAGATAGATTCTCTTTTAACCAAACAGGAAGACATTCAGGATACTCTTGCGAAAGCTATTTTCAAAATCACAAAGCTCCAAGATATCTCTATTAAAACTTATACTATTGTTTTTAAAACTAGCCAAAGAGACATTTACTATAAAATGGCTTCCCTTCAACTTCAACATTTATCATTTAAAATTTATTTAATCTTAATAGACACACAACGTTTTCAAATCATAGAAGAGTATTGTTTAACGACTATTTGATACAAGATACTTCTTCATCTTTGAAAGCAGATGTCTGGCACCTAAAGTTGTATCATAATCAAGCAAGATATCATGAATCATTTCATCAGATAACTCAACAGGTGCATTCTTTTTTAAGATTTCTTTTAAATCTTTTTTCTTTAACATCTGATAAGGAACAATCTCATCAATACGATTCATAAATTCTTGAGAAAAGACATCTTTAAGACTTTCTTGTGAGAATGTCTTCTTCTTAAACCCTACACTTGGTTGATTATGAGAGGAAACATTTGATGTCATTATAATTAAACTATCTTTAAATGAAATCTTATGATGATGATTGTCTTTTATTACACCCTCATCAAAGACCTGTAAAAATAAGTTCATCACAGTAGGATGAGCTTTTTCTATTTCATCTAATAACAAAATTGTATTAGGTTTTAAGATGATTTCGTGCAAAACTGATGAATGGTCATCATATCCTACATATCCAGGTGGAGACCCAATGATTTTAGAGACACTACTTGGTTCACTATATTCAGACATATCTAATTTTACAAAATTACGATTTAATAATTTTGCTAAAGACTTAGCAGTTTGTGTTTTACCAATTCCACTTCCACCTACCAACAAATAAATTCCACTTGGTTTTTGAGGATGAGGATATTGAGATAATGATTCTAATGATTCAACAATTGTATGAATCGCTTTATCCTGCCCAATAATTTCTTGTTTCATTTGTTCTTCAAGATTTTGGTATGAAAAAGAAGTTGTCAGTGACATTCCTGTCATCTCTTCTATAACTTTTTCAATATGTTTTTTCTGTAAACTTTTTTCTTTTAAGAAAAGAGCTTTGACACATGACAAGTCTAATACATCTAAAGCTTTATCAGGAAAAACACGTTGAATTAAATATTGATCACATAACTCAATAACATCATCTATATTTTGTTCACTGATTTGAACTTGATGATAATTTTCATACTGAGCTTTTAATCCTAATAAGATACGTCTTGTTTCCTCTTTAGAATTTTCATTTAATTTAATAACTGCAAATCTCCGATTCATGGCCTGATCTTTTTCAAAATACTTGTAGTATTCTTCAATCGTTGTTGCTCCAATAATCGTTAAATCTTTTCTTGCTAAGTACGGCTTGAGAATATTAGAAGCATCAATAGCTCCTTCAGCTCCACCTGCACCAATCAAATTATGAATCTCATCAATAAATAAGATAGCATCCTTAGCCTGTATTACTTTATCAATAATTTTCTTGAATTTTTCTTCAAATTCACCACGATATTTTGTGCCTGCAACAATACTTGATAAACTTAATTCATAAATAACTTTATCCTTTAAAATAGCAGGAACTTCATGACTATTAATCTTTAATGCAAGTTTTTCAACTAAAGCTGTTTTACCAACACCCGCTTTACCAATAAGTAAAGCATTATTTTTTTCTTTCTTACAAAGAGTTAAAAAAAGTTGTTCTAACTCCTTGTCTCTTCCAATCATTAATCTTTCTTGTTTTTGAACAAGATGATTAAAATTCGTTAATTCATGAATGAGATCTAATTCATGGAGTAAAGATTTTTCTTCACTAAGTTCCTTTTTGATTTCATCAAAGGGAACATGATATTTGTTGAGTAATTCTACTGCTACACTTTCTTTTTGTAGTAACATAGCAATTGATAAAGTATTCAAAGAAACTTTACTTTCTTTTTTCGCTTCACTCATACTCATAGCATCTTCTAAAATCTTCTTTACGACTTCACTGTACTCCATATAAAAAGGTTGAATATCTTTTTCACCAAACAACCTTACAACATCCTCATATATCATTTCATCATCAACATGATACGTCTTTAATATCTTAGAAAAAGGACAATCTTTTATCTTCAAAAGAGATAAGAGAAGATGTTCACTTCCTACACTACTATGTCCTAAATCAAAAGCAATACTCTCTGCAATGACAATTGCTTTTTGCGCTTTCTCATGAAATTGTGTGAGCATACTACACCTCTTTTCCTTTCTATCATATGAACTCTCTTTGAAATTATTAACACCATTTCTTATATTTAATCAATTTCATAACGATTTGTCTCTTCCGAAAATTTTCTTCAACAAAAAAATGTTTTATTTTTTAATGATAAACATCTTTTTTGTTTATATAAACTTTTTATTGTCCATTCATAATTCTAATATCATGAACATGAAAGCATAAATAAAAAGACTGGTTATTCACCAATCTTTACATTTTCTTTTAATCTTCCATAGACAACATAACGATTGTCAGTGCCATTATAGCATGTACTTAGCATTGCTAAAGGAGCTTCTTTATCACTCACTTCTTTATACACTTTAGCAACATCCTGAATACTTTCTATATATTTTTTATAATTGATTCCTTTAGCATATAAATCACTATTTGCATCAATAATTGTAGAAGCAAATGCATCATAAATATTAACAGTTCCATCAGGTAAGTATATATAGATCAAGGGATGTTCCTGAAAATAATCATTCTCTACAAAATATCTTAAATCATGAAAACGAGAACCATTTTTCATATTATGGCCATAAATAATTGTATTATCATCTTTAAAATCTTTTTCATTGATTTTATCTATAAAAATAGCCCCAGCTTTATTGCTTTTCTTATATATATCAGTATAAAGATAACTGTCATTATCTTTTCCTTTTAAAATAGGTTCATCTGTTTTCGTATCAGGAATATATAACCAGCCAATAACATCACTATTGTTTTTTTGTAATTCTTTAAAATGAATAACTCTATGAAGGGGATCTTTATCATCTTGAGGTTCTTCTACATAAGTATCAACAATATCATTTGTTTCTTTTTCTATCATATAATAATCATAGAAAATCTTACCTAATTGAAAAGCAGAAAAAACAAAGACACAAACACTAATAACAAGAATAATTTTTCGTATTTTTTCTTTCATTAAACATTAAACTTGAAGAACATAATGTCTCCATCTTTCCCTACATATTGTTTACCTTCTTGACGAATTTTTCCTGCTTCTCTTAAAGCTTGTTCACTACCATATTTTATCAAATCATCATAAGCATAAGTTTCAGCCTTAATGAATCCTTTTTGGAAATCTGTATGAATAACACCAGCCATTTCAGGTGCTAACATACCCTGTTTGAATGTCCATGCACGAACCTCATCTACACCTACAGTAAAGAATGTATTTAAACCTAACAATGCATAAGCTTCTTTAATTAACTTATCTAAACCACTTTCATCAATTCCAAGATCTTGTAAAAACATATCTTTTTCTTCTTTATCCAGCCCTACCAATTCACTTTCAATTTTTGCACAAATTGGAACAACATCGCATCCTTCTTTTGATGCATAATCTTTCAACTCTACATAATATGGATTGGCATCTGGATTTTCTAAATCTTCTTCACCTAAATTTGCTACATAGATTAAAGGTTTCATTGTTAACAATGTAAATTGCTTAACAATATCCATTTCATCTTTACTATATTCCATAGTGCGTGCCGGTTTTCCAGCTTCTAGAATGTCTTTAAGGGGAACTAAAATATCTAATTCTGCCTTTGATTCTTTATCTCCAGATTTTGCTTTCTTTTCAATCTTACCTATTCTTTTTTCAACAGTTTCTAAATCAGCAAAGATTAATTCTAAATTAATTGTTTCAACATCTCTAATTGGATCTACATCACCATCAACATGTGTAATGTCTTTATCTCGAAAACAGCGAACAACTTCACAGATAGCATCTGTTTCTCTAATATTTGCTAAAAACTTATTTCCTAAGCCTTCTCCTCGTGATGCTCCTTTAACAAGTCCAGCAATATCTGTAAATTCAAATGTTGTTGGAACTGTCTTTTTAGGCTTACAAATCTTTGTTAATTCTTCTAAACGATGATCAGGAACTTCAACAACACCTACATTTGGATCAATAGTTGCAAATGGATAGTTTGCAGCTTCCACTTGTGCGTTTGTAATTGCATTAAATAATGTTGATTTTCCTACGTTTGGTAATCCTACAATACCGGCTGTTAATGCCATAAATTATCACTCCTTAACTTCCTATACATTTTATCTAAAAACACTCTAAAATACAAGTGATTTCTATTTGTCATCATCTGTCGTTTTGGTTATAATAAGAAAGAAAGGGTGGGATTATGGAAAAATTCTATGTTGCAATGTTACAATATATACGTAAATCATCTTTTTTACAAAGAACAATTATTGTGATTATACGCTATTTTCCAATAATGACTTTTATTCTTTATCCTTGTATTCTCTTATATTTATGGATTACAAAGAGTCCTTTCCTTTTTGAAACAATATGGAAGCCCCTTGCTGCTTTTCTTGTTGTAACGATATTTAGGAAAATTGTGAATCGTCCTCGTCCTTATGAGACAATGGATATTAAACCTTTAGTAAGGCATAAACATGGTGAGTCTTTTCCTAGTCGTCATACTGTAAGTGCAGTGATTATTGCTTTGGTATGCTTTCATGTGAATATCTATCTAGGTATATTTACTCTTATTATGGCTATGATAATGAGTGTATGTCGCATTCTTGCAGGTGTTCATTTTATTAGTGATGTTTTTGTTTCTGTGATTATTGCTACACTTTTTTATTTTATTTAATTCAAATATTTTAATTATTTTATTGACAATCATAAAAAATCTATTATACTGTACTTAAAATATTTTAAGTATCATCAAAGGAGGTGTACTATGTTAAGTAAAGAATTCCAAGCAGTTTATAACATCTTCAAAATGAATTTCTATGCATCTATGTGTGCAAATTCAAAAGAATTAACTATGCAAGAAGCATTTAGTTTAGACATTATATATATGTTAGATAACCCTACTATTTTAGATTATGCAAAATATATGGGCATTTCTCAACCTAATGCAACTTATAAAATCAATCAAATGATTGATAAAGGTTATTTAACAAAAACAGTCTGCAAAGAAGATAAAAGAGCTTTTCGTTTAAAAGTCACAAAGAAATTCTTATCTTGTTACCGTGATAACGATCGCTATATTAAAAAGACCCTTGGTGATATTGAAAATATGTTTAGTCGCGAAGAAGTTGAACTTCTTGAAAAAATGTTAAGAACTGTTCAAGAGAATATGACACAAGGAGAATAAAATGATTAAAATTATAACTGATTCAACATCTGATATAGATGTTACTTATGCAAAAGAATTAAATATTGACATTGTTCCATTAAAAGTGATTATTGATGGTAAAGAATATAAAGATCGAGTTGATTTACAGCCTGATCAGTTCTATAGTTTATTAGAAAAAAGTGAAGTTCTACCAACAACCTCACAACCTTCACCACAGGAATTCTTAAACTATTATCAAGAAGCCAAAGAAAATGGTGATAGTGTCATTGTTATGACACTATCTGGTACTATTAGTGGTACTTATCAAAGTGCTAATATAGCAAAAGATTTAGCTGAATATGAAAATATTTATGTTATTGATAGTTTAAATGCAACTCAAGCTTTAAGACTTATGGTATTAAAAGCCGTTGCTTTACGTGAAGAAGGAAAAGACGCAGAAACTATTTTCAACGAATTACAAGCTTATAAAGAACGTGTACGTATTGTCGCATTTGTTGACACTTTAGAATATCTTTGTAAAGGTGGAAGAATGTCTAAGACAGTTGCAGCAGCTGGAACACTTCTAAAAGTAAAACCAATTATTGGATTACGTGATGGAAAACTAGAAATGTTCTCTAAAGCAAGAGGGACTGTGAAAGCCACTGCAAAAATCATTGAATTGATACATGAAGATGGTGAAATTGATTTCAATGAACCTATTTGTATAGGATATACAGGTAATGATGAGGGCTTGGAAAAATTCGAACAAACATTGCGTAATGAATTTAAGTTTGATGATGTTCTTCATGGTTTTGTTGGTCCAGTCATTGGAACACATGCAGGTCCAGGAGCTCGTCTAATTGCATATGTAAAAAAATAGTGGGTATACACAAACTCACTATTTTTCTATACTTTTGATTTGTTCTTCTAGATACTGATTATAATCTTTCATAAATTCTTTCACATATTGAAGTTCAATGGCTGGATATCTTTTAAAAAATTCAGTATCACGTTTCACCCATAATTTATGACGTTTTTGATGTTCTTTAAAGATTTTTTTACCTTTTCTTGTTAAACAATAATATTTTTCTTTTTTATTGGTTTCTTTTGTATACATTTCTATGAGTTCTTGCTTTAATAAACGTTTGACAATTTTGCTTGCTGCACCTCTCGTCATTTTAAGATGTAAAGATAACTGTGTAATATTAGCATCTTTATGATTACCAATAAAATCGATGCTATGAACATCAGAATAACCATATTGATGTAAAAATTCACTTTCTGTAAGTTTAGAAAGTTGATCTTGCTTTTCTAATTGTTCAGCAAATAGATTTAATAAATCCTGATGCATATTATACCTCCGCTACAACACGACATGGTAATCCTGTCATATCACTATAATGAACAGGATATGTATTTATATAGCAGGTCATGTGATCCTTTGAATGAAGCAAGGTTTGAAGATTACATAAATTTTCTATAACAAAGACATTATGATCAGCACAACACTGATCAATAGGCGTATGTTCTTTACCTCTGCGAATACCAGCACAATCTATTCCTATAATAGCGACTCTTTTGGCAATAAGTTTTTCTATTAACTCATTTGATAATTGTGGATGTTGAGTAAAATACTCTTTATTTCCATAGCCAACATTCTCTATAAAGCCTGTTGCAAAACCAACAAACATTCCTTCCTTAATTTGACTAAAATCAATGTCATTGAATTGAATTTCTTGTTTATTATGGACATTAAATATAACCGAAGGCAAACGCAGATATTCCAATGGAAATTCCTTATTCATGACATCAAAATGTGTCCCTAAATGCCCTACTAATGATTTTTTCTCATTTCCTTGTGCATCTATTATAAGTTCTGGTGTAATTTTTAAAGTGAAATCAACAAACATAATTCACCCTCCTTTTTTTGTTTCCTTAGATACAATATAATTTATATTTGTTTCCATGTCAACAAAAAAACTAAGACTTATTAATCCTAGTTTCATCTAATAATAATTCTATAATAAATTGATTTCCCTCAATTCTCGCTTGTACTGTTCCACCCATTTTCTCAACAAATTCTTTTACAATTGCTAAACCAAGACCAGATGATGTCTTATTTCTTGAAACATCAGCTTTATAAAAACGATCAAAAACATGTTCAATATCAGGAGGAAAAGTTTCTTTTATCGTATTTATAAATTGTATTTGATGTTCCTTTTGATAAACTCTTAAATCACCTTTTCCATGTATAACGGCATTATTAATGATGTTTTGAAATACACGTTCAATGGCTTCCTGATTCACTAGATATTGAATAGATTCATCTTCAAAATGAACTATTGGTTCTTGATGATTATTTTTGAAAAGTTCATAGAAACTTAGCAAAACATTTGTGAAGATAGGATAAATGGAAATTTCTTCTCTGTCTAATTGATAACTTTCAGATGTTAATTTAGTGTATAGAAACAATTCTTCTAACATATCTTTAAGTTCTTCCATTTTACATAAAGAAATATGAAGATAACGTTCATTTTTGTCTTGATTATAACTATCTTTTATCATCTGCATATATCCGATTGAACTTGTTAATGGCGTTCTTAAATCGTGTGCCATATTTTGTATTGTCATTTTGAGTTGTTGTTCAGCTTTTTGATTGATATACTGTTTTTTCTGATAGTTATCCATTAACATATTTAACTGTAAATATAAATCATGAAATTCTTGGGTATGAACTTGTGATGTCAAATGAATATGGCTACCTGTTTTGATTGTCTTCAATTGCTTAGTCAGATGTTTCATTTCATTATGACTACGTATTATATATCCAATTAAAAAAACATTTAGCATTATTGATAATACAATGAAGTAAACCATATCATTCCACCACCTTTAGATATCTTTTCTATTTAACTTTAAGGTACTTAATAATATATAAAGAAATATAAAGATAAGTACATTCACTAACATTAACAAAATAACATTGATATCAATATTCTGTACTTGCCTACTTAATAGCCCTAAATGGCTCATCAATGTATAATCAAGTATTTTTTGCCAACCAACAAAATTTAATAACGGACTTGCGATTGCCATCCAAAGACCTGTTGCATAAACAATAACAGTTCCTATACAGCCAGACTTACTCTTAAGCCATACTGTCAAAGTTGTATACATACAAACATATGCAATCGCAATAAACCATAACAATGCAATGTATAATATGATTTCACTGATTGTATTCCATATAAAGAATGAAGAAACACAAATATTCAATAGCACAAGTTCCCCACAGCACACAAGTATAAGAAGAAGTGCATATAAACTTAAAGCTATAATTTTACTCACAACATAATAAAAACGATTAACATGTGTACTTAAAATATTTTTAGAAAAACCACATTCATTTTCATGACAGTTAAACAAAACAACGACTATTCCTATAAGAATAGCTATAAAGTTTTGAGTATATGTGAGATGAAATAAATCTATGAAAGATAAAGTTTGAGTAGAATCCATACCATCCATTTGAAAAATGAATCCACGTGCTTTCATCCAACTTTGCAAATCTGGATTTAATGCAATATACATAGCAACAAAGAAAATAAATAATAAGAATATAGATAATATGAAAATAACATAGGATGATTTTGATTTCTGTAATCTCTTTAAATCCATTCTCAGCATATTAAACATGACTTTCTCCTCCTTCCATTAAAGATAAGAAATATTCTTCTAAATCTTGGTTATGGAAAGTGGCAGATTGCACAGCAATTCCTTCGTTTACAAATTCTGATATTAATTTTGCTGAATCAGTATAATTGTAAATATGTAATGCTGTTTGATCTTTAACCTCATACTCTATTTCTTCTGTCATTTCTTCTAATACAAAACATGCTTTTTCAGTATTATCAACTTCAATTGATAAATACTCTTTACATTTTTCATCTAATTGATCTTTTGATATTTCTTGAATCAAAACACCATCTTTAATAATTCCAAAAGTTGTTGCTAATTTATTTAATTCACCAAGAATATGTGAACTAATAATCATTGTCATACCTTGTTCTTTATTTAATTTTAATAAAGTTTCTCGCATTTCACGAATACCTTCTGGATCTAAACCATTAATAGGTTCATCTAAAATTAAGAAATCAGGATTTCCAAGCATTGCCATTGCAATACCTAATCTTTGTTTCATTCCCATAGAAAAATTCTTAACCTTTTTTGAGCCTACATGCTCTAAATTCATAAGTTTTAAAACATCATTAATAACTTGCTTTTCTACAATTCCAAGAGACAAAGCTTGTAATTCCAAATTATCATAAGCATTCAAATGAGGATATAAACCTGCTTCTTCTATTAATATTCCTATACGCTGATGTGCGATTTGATCATCAGATGGTCCACCAAAAAGTTTAATTTCCCCCAAACTTGGATGTATAAGCCCTGCTATCATCTTTAATGTCGTTGACTTCCCAGCGCCATTTCTACCAATAAAACCATAAATATCACCTTTCTTAATATGCATATCTATATGATTAACAGCATACTGTTTACCATATTGCTTGCATAACTGATGTGTTTCCACAACATATTGTGTGTTCATATCAATACCCCTTTCTTTTCTAAATATAGAATAGAATATTAAGTTTCAATAAACGTAAAGGAATGTTTAAGAAAAGTTTAAGTTTTTAATCTATAAGCTTAAATCCCATCCCCCAAACAGTCTGAATATAATGATCTGTTCCTGTTGATTTCAATTTTGTTCGTATATTACTGATGTGGACATGAATTGTTTTGTCTCCAACTACATAATCATCTTCCCAAACATACTCATAGATATTCTCTTTTGTAAAGACCTTTTGTGGATAACGCATGAATAATTCAATAATTTTGAATTCTCGAGATGTCAAATCTATGGATTGACCTGCTGCATTTAAGGTCATTAAATCTAAATCAATTGTCCAATCTTTATAGATCAATTGTCTTTGTTTAGGTTCATATTGACGCAATTGAACTTTAATTCTAGCAAGCAATTCATGAATATCGAATGGCTTACAAATATAATCATTCGCACCTAATTCTAAAAGATTGACTTTGCTCTCAATACCACTTTTTGCCGATAACACAATTACTTTAGATGTCTTCGCTAGTTCTTGAATAAGCTCTTCTCCTGAAATACCTGGCAACATTAAATCTAATAATATGAGGTCATAACTTTCCATACGTGTTAAAAGTTTACACTCACTTCCAGAAAACGCCTGATGACAATTATAGTCATAGCCTTCTAGAAATTCTTTAATCATATTATTAATTTCACTATCATCCTCAACAATAAGTATACGTTGCATCCCCATCAGCCCCTTTTATTTTATTATAATATTTACTATATGATTTGTATATAAGAACAACGAGATAACATCTGAATCTGCTATATTATAAAAGATTGTAGGCTACTTTTTATGGAAAGTAGCCTACATATTTTCGTATTATTTTGTTTTATGATATTTCATATGTCTTCTATACCATTCTTTTAAAACTTTATTTAACATATCATTTAACTGCTGTTGTTCAGTAGATGTTAACATATCAAACATATCTTCATCATTTGATTTTTTATGTTTAATCTTTTCTTTTCCTAATGATGTTAAATGTATAATTGATTTTCTTTTATCATTTATATCTTTATATCTTTCAATGAATTGTCTTTGTTCCAGTTTCGATAATATTTCACTCAACGACCCTGCTTCAATACCTAAAACTTCTTGTAACTGCTTTTGGGACATGGATTCATATTGAAATAATATTTCTAAAATATTTTCTTGTCCTCTTTTCTTACCTGTCTTATGCATAAGAATTTGTCCACACTTTATCAATTGACTTGTCAAATCATTGAATTGACATACCTGTTGCAAATCACTGTTTTGCTTAGAGCATTGATTTTCTTGAGCAAATCTTCCTTCTTCTTCCACTATGACACCTCTTCTACAACAAATGTCTTCATTTCTCTTCTTATAAGATACATAGTTATAAGAAATGCTATTAAATCTGCAATTGGTACCGCTATAAAAACACCATATAATTTAAAAATCATGGCCAATATAAGTATTAGCGGAATTAACAACAAGCATTGTCTTAATAAATTTAAAAAACTTGATTGTTTAACCATTCCAATGGCCTGGAAAAAGTTTGCACACATTGTTTGACAACCAATAAGTGGTAAACAGATAAACCATATTCTCAATGATATACTTCCTAAATTAATAATTTCTGCTTCTTGATTAAACATAGAGATTATCATCGCAGGGAATATTTCAATAATTAAAAAACCAATAAATGCTATTATTGTTGAGCCAATGACTGTATATTTCAATGTCTCTTTGACACGATCATATCGCTTAGCTCCATAATTATAACTAATAATAGGTTGTTGCCCTTGTACCATTCCTGTCAATGGCATTAACATAAGTGTCTGTACACTGGTAATAATACCCACTGTAGATATAGCAGTGTCTCCACCATATGTCCCTAATGTTCCATTAATAACAATATTTAAAACGCTGGCTGACATCTGCATTAAAAATGCTGGTAATCCAGTTTTCAAAATCATATATGTAAAACGTTTTTTCAACTTCATATGAACTAATTTACATTGAATAAGTCCTCTCTTTCCAAATAAGAAAGCAAGTTGCCATACCATACTTAAAAATTGTCCACCAATTGTTGCAAGTGCTGCACCTTCCATTCCCATATGAAATTGAACAATGAATATATAATCAAAAACAATATTAAATCCTGCACCTAATAATTGTGAAACCATTGCATTTCTTGCATTGCCTTGTGCTCTTGAAAAGTTATTGCCACACATTGCAACACATTGAAAAACTGCTCCATACAAAATAATACTTAAATATGCCCTTGCATGCGGTAAAACACTTTCACTTGCACCCAAGACTGTAAGTATAGGATCCATAAATAAGTTCCCAAAAATCATAAACACCAATCCAAAAATAACAGTAATCATTAAGGAATTACCTTGATAAAATTTTGCATCTTCATCTTGCTTTGCACCCAAAGCAATTGAAAATCGAGTTGCACCACCAACTCCTGCCATTAAACTTAACGCCATTAATACAAGTGTTACTGGATATGATATCGTAATTCCTGCCAATCCAATTGAACCTAGATGCGGTGCATTTCCAATAAACATTCTATCAACAATATTATATATTGCATTCACAATCATTCCAATCATAGCTGGAACTGAAAGTTCTACTAATAGTGGCAAGATTTTGCCAGTTTCCATCTTCTCTTTATTCATACATAACTTCTCCCTTTAGGTACCTAACGAATATATCATAAACTTCTTGTCTTTATTTGTCAAGATACCTAATTTATCTCAATTTACGAAATAAAAACTATCAATTAATAGTATGATGATAGAGTTGACTATATGGTTTATGAAATATAGATAAAGATATACAGTTATCTTAGGCACAGTCACACATCATTTCATAAATAAAAGAGAGGACAAAAGTCAAATACATTTCGTATGCATATTTTCTCCTCAAAAACTTATGCATCTCCATTACTTCAAAATCATTAAACACTTCTTTAAGTTTTTACAATTAAAAAACTGTGATTTCTCACAGTTAACTATAAATCTTTGATATACCACTTATCGCATGCAAAGTGTGGTCCATCTACAATTGGCTTATCTAATAATTGGAAGCCATTTTTTATATAAAACTTATTAGCAGCTACCATGTTTTCAAATGTTTCTAGATAACATTTTGAATAATGCTTTTTGGCAAAATCTAAAGATAAATCTAAAAGCTGTTGTGCGATTCCAGTTCCTCTTGTTTCCAAAAGACAATACATTTTCTGAAGTTCACAAACATCATCTTTTCCTTCAACAGGTCCAATTCCACAACCCCCAACAATGTGACCTCCATTCTCAACAACAAGATATTGCATATTCATAGATTGATAAACCTGAAAGAATTGTCCAAGATTTGGATCTTCCCAAGCACAACCAGGTTTATTAGCATTGAATTCAAGAAGACAGGTACGAATCAATTGCTCAACCTCTTGATTATCTTTTTCCTCAATCAGTCTAATCAGCATGCGGAATGACCTTTTTTAAACGCTTTTCAAAATCCCTTCTAGAAAACATAATTATGGCTCCACAACCCAAACATTTAATTTTAATATCTGCACCCATTCTAATAATCTGCCATTGATTAGATTTTTTACATGGATGCTGTTTTTTCATTTCAACAATATCATTTAAATTATATTCCATGTTCTATCCCTCTCTTTGATTATAAGCTAATAAAGTATTTTCTAATAACATTGCAATAGTCATTGGCCCTACTCCACCAGGAACTGGAGTTATATATGATGCAATATCTTCAACATCTTTGAAATCAACATCACCACATAGTTTTTTATTCTCATCACGATTCATTCCAACATCTAATACCACTGCACCTTTTTTTATATAATCCTTATTAAAGAATTTTGTCTGTCCAATAGCCGCAATCAGAACATCTGCTCTTTGACATACATTTTTTAAGTTTTGAGTCCGAGAATGGGCAATTGTTACAGTGGCATTTTTTTGTAGACATAATAATGCAACAGGTTTTCCAACTATATTACTTCTTCCTACTACAACAACTTCTTTTCCAGTTAGATCAAAGCCAATTTCATCTAATAAAACCATCATCCCTTGTGGTGTACAAGGAACAAGGCCTTTTTGACCTAATAAAAGTTTTGCAACATTTGATGGATGAAAGCCATCAACATCTTTACTAGGATCAATTAAATCTAAAATTCTCTCTTCATGTATATGTGAAGGCAATGGTAATTGAACAAGTATTCCATCAACTGACTGATCTTGATTTAAACCAGCTATAACTTGAATAAGTTCTTGTTCATTTATTGTATCATCTAAACGTATAATTTCTGATAACATGCCTACATATGCACATGCCTTTTCTTTGTTTCTTACATATGTTTGACTTGCTTGGTTATCCCCCACCAAAACAACAGTTAATTTAGGAATTCTTTTTCCTTCACTTCTTAATAAATCAATTTTCTTTTTTAATTCATCTTTTCTTTTTAAAGAAATTGCTTTCCCATCTATAATCATAAAAATCCCCCCCTATAATTGTTTTTATTATAATTGAATTTTAGCTTCATGTAAACTTAAACAAGAAAAAAGAAATGAACTACATATATGCTATATAATTACTTTATTATCAATTTCTATTATTATTTATTTTAAAGCATTTTGTTAATAACAAAAATTATAAATCAATTGCCCACATCTAATCACAAAATAGATTTATTTTCATAAAATATGAAAAGGAAGTGATTTTATCGAAAATATATATAAAGAAACAGTTTATCATGTTTCTGTTTTAACAATGATTGAAAATTTAATCCTCTCAATTTTTAAATTCTTAGCTGGTATTTATGGTCATTCGCATGCAATGTTAAGTGACTCTATTCATTCTATGAGTGATGTTATAAGTACTGTCATAGTCATGATTGGTGTCCATTTTTCAAGTATGAAGGAAGATAATGAGCACCCATATGGGCATGAACGAATGGAATGCATTGCTGCTATGATATTATCAGTATTATTAGTCTTCACAGGATTACAAATTGGCTATAACAGCTTATTATCATTATTTGATACTCAAACAATTATGATTCCTTCTATGATTGCGCTTATTGCCTCAGTAGTTTCTATTCTCACAAAGGAAATGATGTATTGGTATACTCGATTTCATGCCAAAAAAATCCATTCATCAGCACTTATGGCAGATGCTTATCATCATCGGAGTGACGCGTTATCATCTATTGGAAGTTTGGTAGGAATTGCAGGAGCAATGCTAGGATATACATTTTTAGATCCTTTAGCAGGTATAGTTATTTGTGTTTTTATTTTAAAGCCTGGAGTCACTATCTTTTATGATGCGACTACCAAAATGATAGATCATAGCTGTTCAAATGAAATCACCCATCAATTAAGACTTTTTATCTTACAACAACAAAATGTTGAGTGTATAGACTCATTAAAAACCAGAATGTTTGGTGAAAAATACTATGTAGATTTAGAAATTGGTGTTCAAGAAGATTTATCTTTAAAAGAAGCCCATCTTATCGCTCATAATGTTCATGATGCCTTGGAAAAGGAGTTTCCAGATATCAAACATTGTATGATTCATATTAATCCACATATTTAAAAGTTCTGCTCAGTCATGCAGAACTTTTTAATACCTTAAAATAATATGGTAAAATAAAAAAAGATGAGACATTCTATTGATTTGAATCGTGTTATAAATGAAGGAGGGATATTATGCATCAACCAAGAATCCATAGTGATGAGGAAATTATTGCCATCTATCAAAGACATATAGATATGGTATTTAGAATTTCTTATTCATATTTGAAAAATATAGCTGATAGTGAAGACGCTGTATCAATGACCTTTATAAAATATATGAATAATGATATTGTGTTTCATTCTATTGAACATGAAAAAGCGTGGTTCATTGTCACCTGTACACATGTTTGTAAAGATATGCTTAAACAAAAATGGCGACGACATATCTCTTTTGATGAAAATCATATTGTAAAATTGGAAACTTTTCAAATTGATCAAACATTGGAAGCCATTCTTAAATTACCAGTTCGTTATAAAACTGTTATCTATATGTATTACTATGAAGGGTATAATAGTGAGGAAATTGCAGAAATCTTGCACAAACCATCTTCTACAATTCGTAATCAATTAGCAAGAGCTAAAAAAATATTAAAAAGAAAGTTAGGTGATTTAACATTATGAATCCTATTCAAAAAGCTTACCAACACATACAAATGGACAATCAATCAAAAAAAGAAGTGCTTCAAGATATCTTATCTTCTCAGCCAAAACAAAAAAGAATAAATGACCGTTATAAAATGATAACATTAAGTTGCTGTATATGTATTGCATTTATCTGTTTTATCTTGTTTATGCCAAAAAAGCCAAACACTGCAAACCCATCAACACAACCTTCAAAACAAAATCAGACAAACACGAATTCTAAACTTTACTCATTACCTTCAGAAATCTCCTTAGAAGATATGAAAACATACCCATTCTATATAAGAGTCCATCAAGATGACTATCATCAAGAACTGTTAACACAATTTCTTAATCATATTGAAAATCAAGTAAAAGCTTCTCTTATTATTGTACAATATACGATTGAAGGTGATCCGATTTTGCTAGATGTACAATATCAAAATAATAAAGTCACTATTTTTTATGATGCAACTAGGGACAAATATGGAGTAAATTCAAAGATTACAAAACAGGAGTTTAAGTCTCTTGGTATATATGAAAATACACTATATGCTTATAATGATCTCCTTAATCAAGATACTATTAACAATAATCAAGCCTATTATATAATCGATATTCAACAAAAATAAAAGATAGGAGAATGCTATTATGCGTAAAATAACTGCTATTATTTGTATCCTCATTTTCATTCTTCTTCCCACAAATGTCTATGCAGATATGGGTCCAAAGCCAAGTGTTGTTCTTAACTTTTATGGTTTAAACAATGAAAAGTGTTATGTTACCCTTCTATCAAAAGAGGATTCATCTGGTCCTTGGTCTGTATATAAAAACACAGAAGATTCTAAGCGTCTTATGGAAAATATGGATGAAAACATTTGGCAATCCTTTGTGAATTATAAAGATAATGATGGTTATTATTTTCTCCAGTTTTTTGATGAATGCACTAATAATCAAAGAGTAACCTGGGGATATCATCCACCAGAAGAATTTAAAATACTGTTATTCTTTCCAGATTCTCATCAATTTATATCTAGTAAAACCTATAAAAGATATGCTTTTGATAGTTATTATAAAGTTACAATAGATAGTCAGTCCCAACAACTTAATGTGACTTCTCAAGAATGGGATAGACAAATAAAAGTTGAACAGAATATAGCATTTGGATGGATACAAACTTCTTTATTTATCAGAATCTTACTCACTATTATTATCGAACTTATGGTTGCTAATATGTTTCATATCAAGAATCCTAAACAACGTGGACTGATTATTGTTACAAATATTTTTACACAATTGCTATTAAATGCCTTATTTAATCTTCTTCCACTTCAACAAAGCAGTATTTTATTGATCTTTCATTATTTATGGATAGAATTACTTGTTATTGGTATTGAGATGGTTATTTATATACAATGTATTAAAAAATGTGGACTTCCTAAACCTTCTCATAGAAGAATACAAGTATACACAATGACTGCCAATGTTATATCATTTTTAATTGGACTTATTACCAGTTCAATGATTTAAGCCACTATCAAAATCCTCATCATAATATTTTTCGTTATGATAAAAAACCAGAAATCAAACTGATTTTCTGGTTTTCTCATTATCCTTCAATTCCTTCTTTTTCTATTAATGATCTTTCATATACTTTAAAGAACGGATAGTATACGGCAACACTGATTGCTAATAAAATAAACATAAATATAATATTTCTAAAATCAAGTGCTGATAGGAAACCTTGCGCAAAGAATGGAGTAAATGATGGGTCAATGATATATCCCATACTAACCAATCCAACTTTTTGTACTATAAAGCCTAATCCAATAGAAATACATGGCATCACTACAAATGGAATTGCTAAAATTGGATTTAAGACAATAGGTCCTCCAAAAATAACAGGCTCATTAATACCACAAATACCTGGAACAACACTTAAACGTCCAATTGATTTTAAATGCTTTACTCTTGAGAAACACATTAATAACACAAGTCCTAATGTATTTCCTCCACCACCAAGGACAGCATAACGATACATCTGTAAGTTCATTATTTGAGTTGGATCTTTACCAGCATTAACGAGTTCAGCATTAATCCCTGAATTTGTTAATCCCAATACAAAGACAATTGGAAAAATAATAGATGATCCATTAATACCAAATAACCACAAAATATTAGAAAACGCAAAGATTGCCATATAAGCCCAAATATTATCAACGCTTGAAATTGCTGGAGTCAATAAACTCATGATTAATTCTGGCAAAGCTTTTGAAGTTATTGCTATTAAAATCAAATTTAATCCATATAATATAATAATATTTGCTGCTAATGGTAATAATGAATTGACGAAGTTTGTTACAGCAGTAGGCACACTTTCAGGAAAAGTGAAAACAATTTTATGACCTACAATACGACAGATTTCAACCGATAACAAACCAACAATTAAGGCAACAAATAATCCATCAGCACCTAAATATGTCATTGACAATTGCCCATCAGTCACTGGTGCACTAATCATTAAGAATACACACATTGCAATAATACCATTAATTGCTGATTTCATTTTATAACTTTCAGCTAAAGAATAACTGACTCCAAAAGCAGTAACTAATCCAATGAGTCCCATTGTCATCGTATATGGAATTGTGATTGTATTATAGTTTGCAACTGCCCATTGTTTCCATCCAATCATCATTTTCATAAAGATATTGCTTGTATTCAAATCAACAATATCTAAATTGATTGGTGGATTGGCGATTATTAAAAAGATAGATCCCACAACAATTAATGCTAGTGACATCATCATTCCATTCGAAATTGCTTGTAAATGTCTTTGATTACCGAGTTTGTTTGCTAACGGTGCTAACATTCTTTCTAAACAACTAATCATTTTTGCTCTCCCTTATTTAAAATTGCCATCCATTGAATTTGAATGCAGAATCTACAACATTCTCTGGATCATATTCTTCTAAGATTTTTGCATATCTCTCTTTATAGTCATTATCAACCTCTTTTTGAGGATATACTTTACTAGCTTCATTTAAGAAGTGAAATGAATCTCTTCCCATTGCTTGTCCTCTTTGTGTGTGTTTATCTAATGCATAATCAGGAATTTCTGGAAATTTACCCATTGCAAAAGACTTAATACAGATATTCTTTAATAAGTCACTAGAGCGATCCTTTTCTGATGAACATAAATAACGGATTGCATGAATAAAATACATTGGCTTATCACCATCAGCATAATCAAATTGTTTACTCATCTGATAAAGATTATTCACCATAATTGCAGCCATAGGATTTCCCATACCAATATCTTCAACTGATATTGTTAGAAGTCTCCTCCATAACTTTTCCTCTAATTGAGGTGATGAAATATACATCTCATATGCAAACATACATGCTTGTTCTTCTAAACCTCTTCTTATTGATTTTTGTAATGCTGAAATCACTTCATCTCCAGCATATCCATTTCTTGTTGTAATTTTTGACCATGGGTCATACATAGTTTTAGCCATTCGTCTTGCTCCTTTCTTTTTTCTATGACATAATAATATCAGGAGGTGTCTTTATGAATATTGTCCATTTATCAGAGAAATATGAATTAAATGACCTTGAAAAACAAATTATCATATATATCCAAGAACATATGAAGGAATTGAAGTCAATTGGTATACGTCAAATGGCAAAAGATAACTATACAAGTACATCCACTATTTATAAGTTATGTGATAAATTTGGATTTGACGGATATAGCGATATGATTTATCACCTGACATCTACCAAGGATAATGCTATCGACTTACAATCGAAATATAATGAATACCACGAACAATTCTCTTACATAATTCATGACAAATCTAAACGAATTATTGTCTTTGGATTAGGTTTCTCTGCACCTATTGCTGAATACATGCAACAACGTTTAACTTTACTTGGTTATCAAGCCTTATGTGTTGTCCATATGGAAATGTTCAGTCAATGGTTTAATGATGATACAATTCTAATTGTTATTTCTTATTCAGGAAAAACACCACGTCTCAATGAGATTGTTGAAACCGCTGCTTCAAATCATGTTCCAATTATCAGTTTCCTAGGCAATCAGGATTCTTCTATTTTTAAATATTCGACATTACCATTAATTATAGGAAATTATGATTCATTTTCTCATGATTTAAATCAAGCAAATACATTTTTTGGTGAAACAATCATTGCTTTTGAGACTCTTGTATTCAATTAATATCACAATGCCATTATACAAACATCGACATACTATGATAAGAGATGAAGGTAATAAAAAAACATGTTATGAAACTTATAACATGTTTTTTAGCATTATATACAAATTAACCAAAAATAATATTGAATTGTAAACACTCTTTCTATATCAATTATGTTAAGAAGAAGAGCAAAAACAAATATGTTTCTTCTTATCTATTTTATTCTTTTCATAATATCTCTGGCAATCAATATTCCATTCGCACCAGCTTGTGCAAGCCCTCTTGTTAAACCTGCACCATCTCCACCAACATACAAGCCATCAATTTCACTTTCAAAGCCTTCCCTTACTTTTGGTCTTGCTGAATAAAATTTAGCTTCAACACCATAAAGCAGTGTATGTTCATTTGCAATTCCAGGTGTAACATGATCTAAAGCTTCAATCATTTCAATAATTGATTTCATAGTATTATATGGTAAAACGAGTCCTAAATCACCAGGCACAGCTTCTGGAAGTGTTGGTACTGTGTATCCTTCTTTTAAACGTTTCTCAGTCGTACGTCTCCCTCTTTTAATATCACCATATCTTTGCACAATAATACTTCCATGAGATAGCATATTTGCTAATCTTGCTACTTCATGTGCAAATTCATTGGGTTCATTAAATGGTTCACTGAATACATGGGAAACCAACAATGCAAAATTTGTATTAGGACTTCCCAATTTAGGATCATGATAAGCATGTCCGTTTGCTAACATTGTTCCTGAATGATTTTCAACAACAACATGTCCACTTGGATTTGAACAGAAAGTACGCACTTTTGTACCAACTGATGCATTATAAACAAATTTACCTTCATATAAGTTTTTATTAATTTCATCCATAACAATATTATTTGTTTCTACACGAACACCAATATCAACTTGGTTATTATATAACTCCAGCCCTTGGTTTTTCAAAACTTTTGATAACCATGTTGAACCATCTCTACCTGGTGCTAATACAATATAAGATGCAGTAATTTCTTCACCATTTTCTAAAACAATACCTTTGGCACGATTATTTTCTACAATAATATCCTTCACAGCAGTTTTATAAGCTGTATCTATATGTTCTTTTAATTCATTTGACATTTCAGTCATAATTCTTAAATTCTCTTCTGTTCCAAGATGTCTGACTTTTGCACGAAGAAGCTTTAATCCTACTGCATAACCTCTTCTTTCAATATCCTTAATTTTATCAGTTGTTGGATCAGTAATGTCATGAGTTGCACCATGTTTTAAATACAATTCATCAACATAATGAATAACATTTTCAACTTCCTGATTATCTAAATAGTCAGTCAACCAACCACCAAATTCACTTGTAATATTAAATTTTCCATCAGAATAAGCCCCCGCTCCACCAAATCCTGAAGTAATTGAACATGCTGGTAAACACCCAGGCTCATGTTCTTTGATTTGTGGACAGCTCTTGATTTTCTTATCTTTGATTGGACAATGGCGATACATAACATCATGACCTTTATCAATCAAAAGAACTTTTAATTCTGGATTCTTTAAATACAATTCATAACTTGTCATAATTCCTGCTGGTCCAGCACCAACAATGATAACATCATAATTTTTTTGCATAAAAAAACGCCTCATTTCTGGGCATAAAATGAATTATCCTCAATTATTATATCCATATTTTCAATAAATTGTCAACGAAAACAAGTTTTGAGTTTTGATAACTTGTTTTTATCTATGAAATAATAACTTCAAACATTCCTTTCAATGAAAAACAGCATTGACTTATCACACAAGAAATAAAGCAACTATCAATGGTATAGTCACAACTGACAATAAAGTCGTCATAAAAACTGTTTTAGCAGCAAGAGAAATATCTCCATCATATTCTGTAGCAAACAAAACTGCACTATTAGCAACTGGCATAGATATCATAATTAAAGCAATTCCCAAAATAAGTGGATCTCCAACAACCAATTTTAAAAGAGGATAAGCAATAACTGGAACAATAATTTGTTTAATCATTGTATAAGGATATATCTTAAATTCAGTAAAAACTTCCTTAATTGGAATTGTAGCAAGTGTTGACCCAATTAATAGCATTGCCATTGGGGTTGTAATATCTCCAATCATTGTGATTGTTGAAGATAAAACATCAGGTAATTTTATGCCTGTAAAATAAATGAATAAGGCAACCAGTGAAGCTATAACACCAGGAGACAATAAATTCTTAGGATTCAATTTCACTTTATGGCCTGTCCCATAATTCATAATCACAACGCCTACTGTAAAAACAAATAAATTAAAAATCATATTGAAGATAGCTGTAAAAAACACTGCTTCATAACCAAATATTGCTTTCATAACTGGAAATCCCATAAAACCAATATTTGAAAAAACTGTCATAAAGATATAGAGTCCCTGTTGTGGCAAAGGAATTCTCAAAACTTTAACAATGAAAAAGCCCAAAATAGGCATAATAAAATAAATAGCAAAGCCTAATATAAAAACAAAAACAATATCACTTAACCCTTGAGTAACAGTTGTAGATAAAACAGATGACACAATCATAGCTGGTGTTGTCACTGTTAATAATATTGATGTTAACTTCTTATTCAAATCAACATCAAATAATTTCATTTTAAATAAAAAATATCCTAATGCTATAACCAAAAATAACTGAATCATCTGCATTAATATAACTTGAATATCCACAACTTATTCCCCCTAACCTTTTAAACCATTAGCCTGTCTTTCCATATTTTCCACGACAACATCATAAATCTCTCCAAGTGTTGCTGCATATTCCAGAATTAGCCAAGGTTCATTAGTATGATAATGAATTTTAATTAATTCCTCATCACCAACTGCTAATAAGCAATCTCCTTTAAAATGATTAGTTATATAATCATTAATCTGATCTTCATTTAGATTCTGTCCTTCAATCAATAATTGTGTATCAAATTTAAATTCTACCATGTCTTTCTCCTTTCAAAAGAAAATGTATTCACTGACTTCTTACACTAAAATAAACATATCCCTTATATTTACTCCCATTATAATATTCTACCTTAAAAGTTAGTTATTTTTTCAAAAACTGAAACAGTTTTACATTTTCTTTCTATATGGATGACTTATTTGATATACACGCCAAAATTTATATCACATATATTATATTATGATAATCAATGGTAACACTTCATAGAGATAGATATTTTTATTCTCAAAATTATCTTAAACTTATACAAAATCTAACAGATTTTTACTTGACTTTACACTACATTTTCATCATACTTTGAATAGAAAAAGAAAGGATGTGGGATTATGGATGAAGGCAAACCGAAACCGAGTAGTTATGATCTCACAATGATGAGACCAACATAAAGAATGGAGGTCAAATATGGAAAACAAAACACAGATTCAATTAGAAAAATTATTACAAGCATTGGTTAAACATGATACTCAACAGATTGATGATATCTATGAACATGTTCAACCCATTGACTTAGCAAAAGAGATTGAAGATCTTGAAGACAATCAATTAGAATATCTATGTAATCATATTGATGATGAAAAATTAGCTGAGATTCTTGAAGAATCAGATGAAGATTTACAAGTTGATATTATTGATTGCTTAAATAATAAACGTATATTAGATTTATTTAATCTTATTCCAAAGGATACAATTGTTGATATCTTAGGGGAACTCCCTATGGGAAAAAGAAAACAACTTATTAATTTAATGAAAGCTGGAGATAAAAAAGTTATTGAACAATTACTAGGCTATGAAGAAGATAGTGCTGGTGGTTTAATGACTACTGAATATATTGCTCTTTCTCAAAATCTTACAATGATTAATGCATTAAAGAAGATTAAGGAGATTGGTCCAAAGACAGAAGTTATTGAGACTATATTTGTTCTCAATGATAAAAAGCAATTAATTGGAACAGCTGATTTAAGAGATATATTGGTTGCTAATGATAATGTAACATTAGGCTCTATTATGGATGATCAAGTTATTTCTGTTGCTCCTGAAACAGATCAGGAAGATGTTTCTTTACTCGTTTCTAAATATGACTTAACAACGATTCCTGTTGTTAATAAAAATAATGGATTGCTTGGAATTATTACTGTTGATGATATCATTGATGTTATTCAAGAAGAACATACTGAAGATATGTTACAAATGCATGGGGTTAATAAAGAAGAATCTCTGGATTCAACTTTATTAGAATCTATCAAGATGCGTTTACCTTGGTTGATTGTGAATCTTGTTACTGCGTTTTTAGCATCTTTTACAGTTAAAATGTTTGAAAGTACTATTGAACAAATTGTTGCTTTATCAGCAACAATGACGATTGTAACTGGAATGGGTGGAAATGCAGGAAGTCAGACACTTTCTATTATGATTCGAAGTATTGCTTTAGGAGAAGTTCATTTTAAAGATTGCTTTCCAGCTTTTATTAAGGAAATATTTCTTGGTATAATTAATGGATTAGTAACAGGTGCAGTGACAGGTGTTATTGTTTATGTTTTATATGGTAATTTTTATTTAGGTATTATTATTTGTATTGCTATGATTGGAAATCTTGTAGTTTCTGGTTTTTTTGGATTTGTTATACCTGTTGCATTAAAAGCTTTACATGCTGACCCAGCATTGGCTTCGTCTATTTTTTTAACAACTGCAACTGATGTCTTAGGATTCTTCATTTTTCTAAGCCTTGCCAATTTATTTTTACCATATTTAATTTAAAACAACATTTTATAAAAAGGAAGTAGATACTATTTATTTTTAATAGTTTCTATCTTCCTTTTTACTATCTTGTATTTTTCAAATCAATAACATATTGTTTATGAAAAGTTTAAATACAGTTAAATATGAGATTCTACATCCATTCAGTTCCATCCTCACGTTTTAAAATATAACGAATCATTTTAAATAGTTCTTCTTGTGTTCGAGATTTTACAATAAATACATGGTTTCCCATAGCTGCTGCTAATACTTCAGGAACATCAGTTTCTAAAGCAATATTCTGACCATAGATTTCACGAATTTGATCATAGTTGTGTGCATAACCAAAACCTTCTCTACGACCAGTATATGCAACCCAATATTCTCTCTTTATATCATAAAAACATTGGTTGTATTTGACCATATCAGCCCAAATTGTATAAACATCAACATTATATGCAAAGTTCATCATATCAGGCATATATGCTCCTGGAGCACGCATATTGACTTCTAACCCAACTATGTCTCCTTTTTTACCAAGACCATCACGATCTTCATCTAGTCTAAAAAATTCAAAATGGAAAAAACGACTTCTTGTATCAAATGCTTCAACTGCCTTTTTTCCTACTTCATATAAATCTAATCCTTCTATGGGTTGTGAATAAAAAGCTGTATCACTTGCTTCATTGACATTATCCATAATAGAATTAAGCATCACATGACTTGTTGCTATCAAAATATTTTTATCTTTATCAGTAATACCATCAAATGTTTCAACATGACCAGGCACCATTTCTTCAATAATAAATGAAATATATGGTTGTTTTGTCGCAAAGAAATAATCTAATTCATCATCACTTTTAAGTTTATAAGTTGAACTCGCTCCCACCCCATTATCAGGTTTAACAATAACTGGATAGCCAACTTTATTGGCAAAAGCTTTTGTAGCTTGATAATCATCTACCATTCTAAATCTGGCAGTTGGAATACCAACCTGCCTATAAACATCTTTCATTTTTGATTTATACTTCATTGGTGCCATATTTTGAATTTTTGTTCCAGTTGTGACATTAAAATCATTACGTAAAGTTGCTTCTAATTCAAGCCAATATTCATTTTGAGATTCAATCCAGTCAAGTTTTCCATAATGCCAAGTAAAATATGCACAAGCACGATAAACCTCTTCATAATCCTCTAAACTATTAACTTTATAATATTCAGTCAAGGCAATCTTAGTATAAAATGGTAAACTCTCATAACTTGCATCACCAATCCCTAAGACATTCACACCTCGTGCTTTTAATCGATCACAAAAATTATAAAAATAAAGAGGGAAATGTGGTGATATAAAAATAAGATTCATACTACACCACCCTTTCTACAAAGTATGGAAATTGGATTCTCCACCATGGCCAATCATGATCCACATCATAACCCCAAAAATCTACCCATGCTGGAATATCTTTATATTCAAATAACTCTTTCATTCTTGCCGTACTTCTTATCATATCATCTTCCCAGGCTCCCTGACCAGTACATAAAACAATATGACTGTGACGATACATTTCTACATAAGGATGATCATAATTCATGCCATGAAGATATTGGATTGGAGAATTACGATAGAGAATTTCATCATGATAATCATCAAAGAATAAATCACTATCATAATATCCACTTAATGCAATTGTTCCAATAAATATATCAGGTTTTCTTAACATAAAATTCAAAGCATGTGAAGCTCCCATTGAACATCCAGTTGTATAAATACCTCTTGCATAACTTTCACCATTTCCATAATAATTGATTTCAAAAATTCTAGGTACCAATTCATTAACGATATAATAAAACCATTGCTCATGTATATAAGTTCTATGGCGATTATCTGCTCCTTTAGCTGACCATGACTCTTGGTCAATGCTATCACAACAGAATAATTGAATTCTTCCTTGATCAATTAAATGTTCTATTGTTGCAATCATTCCATTATTTTCAAAATCAAAATAACGTCCATCTTGCGACGGAAAAACTAGCATGGGTTGTCCAGCGTGACCATAAACCATAAACTCCATATCTCTATTTAAACATTCACTATATTCTTTAAACCATTCTTTTTTCATATTGATTCCTCCTACTCTAGAACATATTCAACAAAAGCATTGACTTCATCCATCGTTGCAAACCTTGCTGTATATGTAAAATTCCCCATCGCACCACTTAAAATATCTGGCATTCTTTCAGCTGTAACCAAATCAAATTGATATTTATTCATAATTTGATCATGACTGTGAGTATAACTCAACAGGTCTCGCCTTCCACAATATACACAATGATATGGTCTTTCATGATTATATTCACTAAAGCCTTTCGTAACCATGTCAGCATAGATATCATAAACATCAATATTATTTGCAAAATTCATCATATCTGGTGTATATCCTCCTGGCGTTCTTAAATTAACTTCCAATCCAATGAGATCACCTTTTTTTCCTAATCCTTGCTTATCTTCTAATAATCTAAAGAACTCCATATGAAAACATCTTCCAGCTGTATAAAATGCTTTCACACATGCCTGACCAGCCATCTTTAAATCATATGGAATATCTCTTAAAGAATAGTAATACATACTACTTGCATTATTCACAACATCCATAATTGGATTTGGAAAAACATGAGATGTTTCAAAAAGAATATCCTTATTTAAATTTGCAATACCATCATAAGAAATAATTAATCCATTAACATACTCCTCCATAATATATTGTGTGATATGTTCTTCCTGATAAAACAATTCCAACTCCTGTTGATTAGTTATTTTGTATGTCTTAGCTGCTCCTACTCCATTATCCGGTTTGACAACTACAGGATATCCAACCTCTTTAATAAATTTTAAACCATCCTGTAAATCACTAACCAAATGATATCTAGCTGTTTTGACTCCTGCTTTCTGATAAAATGCTTTCATCTTTGATTTGCATTTTATATCATCAATATGATTTGTATGAATTCCAGTTGTGATATTAAAATCAGTTCTTAATCTTGCATCTTGTTCTAACCAATACTCATTATTAGATTCTAACCAATCAATATGTCCATAATGAAATACAAAATAACCCATAGCTTTCACCATTACTTGATAATCTTCCATAGAATAAACTTGATAATAATCATCTATAGCATTTCTTAAATCTTCTGTTAAATCTCCATATGGGGTATCTCCAATAGCTAAAACTGTCACACCCTTTTTCTTTAAACGATCACAAAAATGAAAGAAATTTTTTGGAAAACTTGGTGATATATAAACAAAATTCACAATAACTCCCCCTTTGCTTTCTCTTATTATATCATATATATTTATATTATAAGTCATTTTTCAGTGTTATTTTTTCTAAATATGAAACAAAAAAGATAATTATTTCTAATTATCCTTAATTCTTTGATTGACTTTTTGTTTTAAACAAACCATACATCATCAATATAATTGATATAACCAAACTTATAAATCTTATTTCATGCGTTATCCAATGTGCATCATAAAGAAAATATGTTGCTGTACTCAACAGCATCCCAATAGAAATATAATAATTTGGTTTACACCCTCTTTTACACATATTTATTCCTCCTCAGTATTTTTTAGAATAATAAATTTTGAAAGCAATTGTAATAAGAAGAATACTATAAATGACACATAACAATGTAAAAGCAATCAATTGATTGAAATAAATTATAACACAAGTTACCATCAATAAAGTGATAACAACTGTTATAAGTGTAGATTGACTTGTCTTTTGCTTAATCATCTTTTTTCTTTCATCATGTTCAGAAATTTCAAGTTTCTTTAATTCATTATCATCTTTAAGTATGCGTGAATACTTATAAACACCTATACATCCTAACAATGACAATCCAATAAGAAGTCCCATTTGAAAACTAGTAGCTATATCTAATTGAGGATCAATAGGAATAATATTTAAAACAATATCTAATATAACTGCCAAGAGTATTAGACATTTTAATATAAAATTTCTTCTTTGAATAACTCTTTTAAAATCTTCCATTAAATCGTTCCCTCCATATCTGAAAAATCGAATACTTCTTCTATACTTAAATGAAAATATTTTGCTATCTTATAAGCCAAAACTAAAGATGCTATATATTTTTCTTTTTCTAGTGATATAATTGTTTGTCTTGTTACACCTACTGCTAAAGCCAATTCATCTTGCGAGACCTTATTTATTTTTCTTAACTCTTTTATTTTGGTTTTCACACTATCACTCCTTATAAATAGTATAGTACACTTTACATTAAATGTAAAGTTTGTTTTACATTTAATTATAAAAAAAGAAGAGATTAATCATCTTCTCTCATATATTTCTCTTTTTTATGTTTATACATGATTTCATCAGCACGTTTCAATATGTCATAAAAATCACTGTCTTTACTCTCATCATAAATAGCAAAACCAATTGATAAATCAGGATTTTCTAGAAAATCAATAGTTAGTTTATGAAACTCATTATAAATATTTTCAACCATAGTCTCTACTTTTTGCCTATTTACACAATTCATAATAACAACAAATTCATCACCACCAAGCCGATAGCTGATCCCCAATTTGCCAACTGCCTTCTTGATAGCCTCAGTAGCCAAGCGAATATATTCATCACCATAACTGTGCCCATAATTATCATTTACTTTTTTTAATCTATCTAAATCTATCATGATAACACTTAAAACTTTATCTTTGATATAGAAATTCATATAATCATATTCTAAAGAAGCTCTATTCTTAAGCCCAGTCAATCCATCAACATTATACAAGTCCTTTCGTCTTGGATTGGAAATGTATCTAAAACACCATCTAAATATGAGAAACGCCAAGATACATACAGTAATAATAATAACAGGTGTAACATTAAGAAGATCATGATATGTATTATATTGTGTTTCAGCATCTATTTCTATACCAACAACACCAACAATTTCCTCCGTATGACCAGGTCCTCCATGAATAGGGTAATATGCTAAAAATATTTTTCCCCAAGATGTATCTAAAATATCATTAGGTAAGACAATTTCACCTTGATAAACTCTAGCAATATCATCAATGATATCTGATTCAATCAGTTCTCCTGGTTTTCTAAAATCCTCTGAATCCAGTGGTAGTCCATCAATTAAATAAATATATTTTCCATCAGCATTTTTCTTAGCAGTATAAAGATAACGAACATTGGCTACTTCTCGCATTTGTAATAATCTATTTTGATATTCTTTATAGATGTCACTATTGAAATCATCCTCAGAATTGATTTGATCAAACAATTCTGAATATAATAATGAATCTACTACATTATAAATAGCATCTGTTCTGGTATGTAAAGTTTCTATTATATTATTATATGTAATTTGATAATTAATATAGAAGATAGATAAGCTCGAACAAATAACTAAAATAACACAAATGAAAGATGCTTGAATATCTACTCTCTTAATGGAAGATTTAAATTTCATAAAGCCACTCCTCTCAAATACATTATACAGTGTATTTTTATGATTTGACATAGAAGAATGAAATCTATTATTTTCTATTTATGAAAGATTGAGTCTGTTGAAATATATTTTATGTATAATAAAGATTACGGGAGGATTTTTTATATGAAGGATAAAAATATATTGAAGTTTCAAGTCTTCTATTTTTTATTAATTGGGGCAGTTGGTTGTTTTACTCCTTATATTAATGTTTATTTAGAACAAAGCATTGGATTAAATGGGTCACAAATTGGTCTCATTACTGCTATTTCATTAATACTTGGAGTTTGTGTTATTCCTTTATGGGGAATCATTGGTGATAAAACAAGAAAATATAATTTAATGTTGATGATTTCACTAGCAGCAAGCATTGTTGTCTTATATTTTTACTCTAAACAAACAGTTTATATTGGTGTCATTGTCTTTGCACTTATGTTGGAAGTTGCAAGATTGGGTTCTACACCTATGGCTGACACTATCACGATGAATTATACTGCTAAAATTGGTGGTAATTATGGTTCTATAAGAGGAATGGGCTCTTTAGGATACATGTTAGGAAGTATGGCAGTTGGTTTTCTAGCTGATATGTATGGATTAGATGGACCTCTATTTACATCATATATACTCTTATTGGGTATTGCCTTATTCATCTGCTTTACATTTCCAAAAGCAGATCCAAAAGAAGAAGAGAAAGAGAAACCTCAAAAAGGTAACTTTAAAGAACTGCTCACAAATAAAAACTTTATTTTTATCTTAGTTTTAATTATGATTACACAAATTGTTGTAGACAGTTCTGGTGCTTATGCTGGTAACCACTTGATTTCTACTCTTAAAGGAGATAATTCTTTAATCAGTTGGTTAACATTTGTCCAAGTTCTACCTGAATTCTTATTTCTTATGGTTGCCTCACAGATTATAAAAAGACTTGGTTATAAAAAATTTTTTACTATTGCAACAGCCTTAATGGCTATACGTTTATTCGTTTATGCTTTTATTCCTAATTCATATGTCTTTGTTTTAATAAGCATTGTTCACTGTTTAGGTGTTGCATGTTCAACAGTAGCAAGTTTAGCCTATATCAGAGAGGTTGTAAATCCTGCTGTATTTGGCACTGCAATTACATTGTTAAATGCTGCAATGAGTATTGCTAAAGCTATCTATGGTTACATTTTTGGAAGTATTTATCAATATTTTGGATCATATAAAATCTTCTTAATTAGTGCTATAATTGTTGTTATTGCTTTGGTTATTATAGTCACAACAAAACGTTTTGATAATATTAAGAAAAATGAAGTTTAGAAAAGATTGAAATTGAATTTTTAAATCTTTCTATAAAATTATTATATAGCAATGTAAACATAATCACAAAGACAACTATGTAAACTGTTTGTATTGCAATAAGATACATATAATCGAGAACTGCTGGATATTGTCTACCTCCTATCATGTATTTCCATCACCATACAATAACCTTTATTACTGAAACAGACTCTTGTTTCTATCACTGTTTACAAGAATATAATATTGATTTATGCAATTGAACCAATAAGCATTTTCAATATTTCTTTATGTAAGTATAACCTATGTTTTATCAATTCTTCTAATATTTAATTCTTTTTCATATATAGATTTGTTACTATTTTTCTGCGGGGAGGGATTGTCAATTGAAATTTTTTATTAAGAGTATAGGAATTGAGCAGTGGTTTCAATATTCAAATATTAATATGTCTAAGTTAATAATCAATTTAGATTGTAGATTTTGATTTAAAAGTTTAATATAAATCCTTGAATTATACCACACTATCTTTTTAATTTAAAAACCTTAGATATCGCATGCATAGATGAACTTAGAAAAGAAATCTCAGTATTAATAATAGTGCTTTCTCTATACTCAAAAAAATTCTTTTATTGATGTAAAAACTTAAGACATTATCATATTTGACTCACACATTGTCATAATATGTCGAACGAATATTGTTGACATTAAATATATTTGTTAACTATAATAAAGATGAAAAATAACATCATAGATATTAATAAAAAACTCAAAATCTTAATAAATAAAATAATATAACATACAAATATATTAGGGTGCTTTTAATTACCATAAAAATTAACAACTTAACTACAAGTCTGTTTTCCAAGTTTACTTGAAATAAAAATAATTAAAACTCAGTAAAAAGAAATTCAAATATTTTGTTTAATACCTTTAATATCTCATTAATAAAAGATTATACGTTAAAATTAACTTTATGCTCAGGAATTCACATACAACAAATTTATATATTTATAAAAATACTTTATTAAAAGTGAAAGATTTGCTATATTCTCTATTTAATATTTTAGACAATTAGATTTATCTGTAGATAAAATAGCAAACTAAATTTCTATTCACTTTAAAATATATAACGAAAGGAGAAGTATAATCTAAAATTATACAATTATATCAATGAAAAAAACAACAAAGATTTTTAGCACATGTCTCATTGGACTAATATTATGTTTATCATTAATTAACGTTAATGCAGCGAGCATTTCAAAATCAAAAACAAATAAGCATAGTACCTCATATGGAACAGTTAATGTTCATGATAAGGCGACTAAAAATAATGTAACTGGTGCATGGACATTTTCAGTAAGTGCAACAGGAGTTATAACACAAGGGTTTGCTACTAGAGCATATGCTTCTGGTTTAAAACCAAATCCAGTTTTAACAAATAATGGTAATACAGCTCAACACTCGGCAGTATGGACTGTTTATAGAACATCATCTGGTCAAGACACAGGATCAGGTGGTATGAGTTATTTCACATTTACTTATAATCCATCTACAGCCACACTAAATTAATACTTGATGGAAATCTAATTGTCAATAGAATTTAATATATTAATATTAAATTCTATTTTTTTAAATAATCAAATTTTATATAATAAAGGAGAGGTGAGTAATAATGTTAGAGTTAAGGAATATAGATATTAAGTATAATAAAAAAATTTTAGAATGCCAAAAACTATCTTTTCCCAAACAAGGATTATGTATTATAAAAGGTGAAAGCGGAAGTGGAAAGACTTCATTAATTCGTTGCTTAACAATGGAAACCCCTTTTTATGAATTTTATTTATATAATAACAAGCCAATGACACAATCATTAGTAGAAGAAAAAATAAGTCTTCTAAATCAAAATCAAGAATTTATAGAAGAATTATCAGTTGGTGATCATATAAAGATGATAGAAAAAGTATATTCTTTTGCTTTTACAAATGATTATATCTCTAAATTTGATTTACAAAATTTATTAAATAAATATCCAAATCAATTAAGTGGTGGAGAAAAAACTAGAGTTGCCTTATTATTAAAAATAATGAAGCAAGCAGAAATATTAATATTAGATGAGCCTACATCCTCATTAGATATTTATTATACAAATATAATATCTGATTTCATCAAAAAATATGCACAAACACACTTGGTAATTGTTTGTACACATGACGAAGAATTAATAAAAGAGGCAGACTTTTTATATGAGATAGTAAATAAAACCATTGTTTGCAATTTTATGGAAAAATTTATCAACAAAGAGACATTAGAGAAAAAAAATACTCAATTGATTCATTTTCCTTTAATGCAATTTTGTTTAAAACTTAAAAAAAGGCGTAAATTATATCATAGTTTTATTTTTATCGGTATAGCTATTCTTATTTTATTATCTTCTTTTGGAATTTCTCTTCATTTTCACTCTTCTCAGAGTTCAAATACTTTTTCTAGTGTATATCAAGACGAAATTTTAGTTTATAAAGGAGATTATGGTTTTTCTGGAAACGGATATGAATTCCCTTTTACACAACAAGAATTAGAATCTTTAAAGAATATTAAACATGTAAAAACAATACAAGAAAGTTATATATATAAAGGAATATCGGATATTGTTGAGGAAAAAGATGGTTACTTAAATTTTGCTGGAGAAGATGTATGTACAATATCTTTATGGAATGATCATGAAGAAATTAAAAAAATTGACTATAGATTAGAAAAATATTCTGATACACTTAATTATTGTTCTTATAATGAAAATATTGATTATTCAAAAGATATAGATATTCAATTTCAAAAAAGTAAAAATGGCGTTTATATTTCAAAAGCTGTTGCTGAAATATTAGGTATTGATAAATCAAGTCAAAACTATTATCTTGAATTTACACTTATGATTCCAGTTCATCAAATTTATGGCGATGCTGTCATGCCATACCAAAATGAAGATGGTAGTTATAGCACAAATGGAGATCCTCTTTTAGAATTTCTAGGTAACAAAGAAAAAGTACGTTTACCTATCAATGGTATATTGAAGTCTTCTAATATGGGCGTAGGTATCAATAAGTATTTAAGCATCTTTTTTTCAAATCAATACATTCATTCATATTTAGAAAAATATAAATCCAATCAAACAATTCCATACTATTGGTTAGATACGCAAAATTATTATGTAAGGAATCTCAAAGAAAATGATATCTATTCTAAAAAAATTGTAGCTAAACCCTATCAAGCAATATTATACCGTTTGCAAGTTGATGATATTATTAATTTAGAACAGGTAAATAATGAAATTGAAAAATTAGGTTTTTCAACAATTACTGGTGATTACTCAACAGAAGTCTACAAATATGAGGACAATACTGATCAAATGATTATGATTATTTCTATTGCTTTACTAATAATATTAACTTTAATATATGCTATTGTACAATATCTTCACAAAGAAGATGAAAAACAGACTATACATTTCTTAAAATCTTTTGGATTCAAACGATTAAACAGTTTAATAAGCAAAAAATATCTGGTTGACTTTTTTATTCTTGATATTATCATCTTTATATTAGGACTTATATATACAGCTGCATTAGGTCCCTTAATGAATTATCCAATTCATTTTTCCTATACATTTATTCCTATTGCCTTGTTACTATCTTTTATTATTATGTTTATAATTCCTTTAACTATTTATAAATTAAGGAAGTGAAAAAATGTTACGTTTAGAAAATATTCATATAGAATATCAAAATGTATTGCTTGAAAATGAAAAATTATGTATTTATCCATCTGCAGTAACATTAATAAAGGGGCGCAGTGGAACTGGAAAATCAACATTACTATATAGAATAGGGCTTATAAATTCACAAATCGATTATCAATATTTTATAGATGAAAAAAATATTCGTTATTATCATGAGACAAAAATCGCTAGTATCAGAAAAAATCAAATGGCCTTTGTGTTACAAGATTCATTATTGTTCAATCACTATAATGTTCTAGAGAATCTAAGACATGCCTGTATGATTAATGAAGTAAACAAAACCAAACAAGAACTTTTGGAATTATTACAAGAAGTGCAATTGAATATAGACTTAGATCAACGTATTAGTCAACTTTCTGGTGGTGAGAAACAACGTCTTGCTATAGCATGTGCATTATGTAAAGAGCCTAAAATTCTCATTTTAGATGAACCTACAAGCGCATTAGATGTTGAAAGTGAAAAAATCGTTTTTACTATTTTAAAAAAATTAGCTCATACACGTGGTATTTATGTAATTATGGCCAGTCATAGTTATATAGCTGATGAATATGCCGATTATATCTATGAAATAAAAGATAAGCATTTAGTATGTCTGAAATCTTATGAGAGTAAAACTGAAGTATCTTTTCAAAAAGAAAAAAAATTAAGTTCAAATTTCTTTCATTATTATACAAAACATTTTAGAAAATCATATACGTTTATGAATTGTTTTATCATCTTTGTTTTGATATGTACAACAGCTCTCATATGTGGAATTTATCAAGTTATTGAAAATAAAATAAATGATAATAAAGAATTGTTAGATAAAATGTCATATAATCAACTATTCATAACCAGTTCTCAACAAAATCAATATATAGATGATACAAATCTTCCAGATCTTGATAATGAAAAACTTTTGAATTTTATAAAAAATAATCAAGAGATTCAAAATATATACAGTGTATATCAATGTAAAGTTAGTATAGAGGGTCAAGAATATTATATTTTACCTATATATAAAGAAAATAATTATTCAGAAAATTGTTCTCAAGTATTTTCACATACAACAAATTATACATCCATTATTATGGAATCATCTCTTTATCGTGATTTATCAAGTTATCTCATAAATGAAAAACAGCTTCAATATTATTTTATTAATCATACCCAAATATATAATATTCAGGGATTGCTTAAACAAAATTTTATTTCTCCTTTTTTAGGGTATTCAAATAAATATATATATATGGATAATCAGGAGATTCAAAAAATTGCAGATGAACAATCTTTAAAACCTATAGGATATTCTATTTTCTGTAAAGACTTAAAATCATTAGAAAAAGTAAAAAAAGATTTAAATAAGTTAAACTTTGGTATGAATGACTCTTTTCAAAAAGGCCAAGAATTAAGAAATATTCAAATCAATCTTGAAAAAACAAGATATATCATGATTCTAATAATCGGTTTCATTTCTACTGTTTTTCTAATATCTTTATTTTATCATTATGTTTCTTTAAGAAAAAAAGAATTTGCATTATTAAAAGTTAATGGTTTGAAAGAAAAAGAAATTTTAAAGATTATTATAAGAGAATTAATATTTTTCAATTTTAATGGTTGTATAATACCATTCATAATAACTCTGCTTATTTTTAAATTACTCCATATAAATATTTCATTGGATATGATTCAAATAGTTACATTATTACTTATGATACAAATAATTATTTCTTATCTTATAAATAGAGTCTATATTGTAAAGATATCACCAGAAAATACATTAAGAAATTAGTTATTTATCAATATTTTGAATTATGTAAAATTTTCTTAATCAGTGCTATAATTGTTGTTATTGCTTTGGTTATTATAGTCACAACAAAACATTTTGATAATATTAAGAAAAATGAAGTTTAGAAAAGATTGAAATTGAATTTCAATCTTTTTTACTGTTTCTTTTTTTAATAATATACTCATATCAAATGGTGTATTATCTTTTGGCATTGCATAAACATCTAAGAAAGAACCATCATTGAGTAATCTAATAGAAAATTCAGACTTAACTATCACATCTTTCATATAACTCCAGTATGCATTAATGGTATAGTTTTTTGACTGTCTAACGTCAAAATTTATCTTTAATTACATGCATACAAGAACCTATAACCTCTTTTGAATGTCTTATAATCAACTGCTAAATCAATGATTTTTAATATTCCTTCAACAAGAAGTGAACGAGTAAAAAGAATTTGTCAACCCTATTTTATATAAAAAGTGAATCAATTCCATGCAAATTTATGCCAAAATCTGCAATTTGCAGCCAACCTATTGAAATGTTCCTTATTTTTGATATGGTAAGAGTAGGAAAGACCACGTACAGAAAGGAGCGAGTATGTATGGAATTAATTATTTGTGACCATGACATTGTAGAGACTCGTGTGATTGAAAAGTCTGTCATTGACTACTGTAAAGGCAGGAATGTTCAAGTACTGATACGCTGCTGTACCAACTGGCAGGAACTCACCTGTCTGCTCAAAGAAAAGCCAGCCGATGGCATAAATCTCCCTTCTCGCCTAAAAGAAACCCCAGCCGATACCGTCATTGTAGCAAAGGCTGGCGTAGCTGGACTTGATATCATCACAGGACTGAAAGTTTCACTCAGAAGGCTAATATGGTTCTCGGATCTAGACTTTGGAGTACAAGCATATCGACTGGGTATTCCCTACTTCAATATGAAGCCAATTACTCATGAGAAAGTTTATCATGCCCTAAAGATGATTGAAGAAAGTTGATAGGATTTATAACATCTATTCACAATATCATACCTTAACGGACAGCATAAAAAGTTGAGAAAAATAAAAAAAACCAACAATATTCAGCTGGTTTTATTGCAGAATGTAAATTTATGAGGTGCTTATGATATAATAATAGATATTCGCAAAGGTATAAGTTTAGAAACAGAATGAAAAGGAGATGAAGAGAATGAAAAGAATGATGAAGAAAATAGGGATATGTCTATTTACAATAGCAATCCTATTAGGGACAATGCCATTGACCAGTGTCAAGGCAACAGGGCAAAGCACTATTACAACAGATGAAGCTAATGAGCTTATAGAGAAGGCACTTGATGGAAAGGTAAGCAATGATATTACAGAACAGGAAATAAATGAAATTGCAGAGGAAGCTCTTGAGGGTAAAACCATTACATATTTTGGAATGGAATGTGAGCTTTTCGGTATAAAAATTGATAGTATACAAAAAGCGACAGAAAACAGCAGTGGGGAATTGGACTTAAATGTATACTTTACTTCAAGTACAGTGTATGTTCTAAGTGTTCCTATTCCACAACTGCCAAAGGAAGGAGAAGTTTCGATTAATGTAAAAAACTTCCCAGATTCAGCATTCAGAGAATATGTTAGAAGGACATTTGATACAGATAATAATGATGTGCTGTCTGTAGCCGAACTTGAAGTAGCAACAAGAATAGTTATTACTGGAAATACACAGATAAAAAGTGTAAAAGGAATCGAGTATTTCACATATCTTGAGACATTGTATTGCTGGGAAACAAGCATAGAAAGTCTTGATTTAACGAGCAATAAGAGACTCACATTGATCAACTGTGCGGTTAATCAAAATCTTATCACATTAAATATAATGGGGCTTGAAGAATTGGAAATTTTGAATTTAAATGTTACAGGCATTAAAGATTTAAACCTCAAAAGCAACAAAAGTTTAAAAATATTATCTGCATGGGAGACAGAAATCGATGAACTAGATGTCAGCAGTAATTCAGAATTGGAGAGTTTGGATTGTTCAGGTACAAAGATTACACAACTGGATTTATCTCAAAATAAAGCATTAATAGTGCTATATGTTAATGACACTGATATTAAGGAACTGGATATCAATGCAAATCTGGCTTTAAAGCAGCTAAAATGTGATAACACCAATATAAATATACTGGATGTAAGTCAGCATAAGAATTTAGAGGGACTTGCTTGCATGAATAGCCCATTAGCTTATCTAAACATTGGGGATAATAAAAAGTTGATCTATTTAAATAAAACAGATTCTACAGTCAATTTGGATGTCGTAGGAAGCAGTTTTAATATAAAGGAAGCATTCAAAGTGTTAATGTCAATATAAATTTCGCCAAAAATGTTAGTATAAGTTTCACCAGTTTT